>Ga0268250_10000655_pt1 | contig 15941 bp, 14 predicted proteins | sample AgamicAsSfe_FD_200448 | JGI IMG/M metagenome (GOLD analysis project Ga0268250, IMG submission 200448) | Agave microbial communities from Guanajuato, Mexico - As.Sf.e (v2) (version 2) | ecosystem: Host-associated > Plants > Phyllosphere > Phylloplane/Leaf | place: Guanajuato, Mexico | collected... | reverse complement strand
AGCCTCCAGCTCCGCAGAACACGTCCCCAAATGTTAGCCGACCCTGCTTTAGCAGATTTGCAATCTTACGCTTTGGGGGCTTATCTTCGAGGATTTCAAAGTCGGGAGAGTCGTCACGAGTACGTCGCTTCCGTACAGATGAATCTTTGCTAACAAGAACGCAGTCGTCATCTTCTACAGAGATAGGTGTCTCTCGCGAGTAGCCAGGATCTGGGATGCAGTCTTCCGACTTGTCGGCCTCATGGGTGTGTAGATGACGCACGATGCCACCATAAGGCTTGTTTCTGCCTCTGCTGATGTAGAGTACGTTAACGACACGACATGTCAGCCGACTCTCGTGGAAGATCTGCCGCTTAATTTCGTCATCACTCATACCACTTGGGTACGCAGTATTGCCGTCTGTTCGGAAGCTCATAAACGGGTAAGGCTTGTTCGTGAGTGTGCACTCGCGTAAACGGACCACCTCTTCAATCTTCACATCTTCCATGCCGGCGACAAGAGGCGAACGGCTATCATCTTCATCGACGCGTAGCACCATTCCAAGTTCGTTGAGTTTCCCTATCAGGTCAGTAGGCGTCTAATTCTCTACTAATTGCACTTACAGTCAAAAATCTGGCCTAGGTATTTAGTGCGCCGCAGTCGATAGCCTCTCAGTCGGACTTCATCTGTCTGCATGTTCATAATGATGGTCTTGATGCGGAGGAAGTCGCCGCTGTGCATAGCTTCTAGTTCTTGTTCTGAATGGTCCCTGAGCTCTACCGTGTCACCAGGTCTAACGATGATGCCCTTGGCCATCTTGAACCTCTGTATCGTGATATCCGGGAGAGAGATATCACCGTAAGATGCAAGCTTCTGTGTCGTTCTTTGTCGATTTTTAGAGGCCGTATGAGCTCGGGTGGCGTTTGTGACAATCTCATAGTCGGACTCATCCTCTGAGTAGTTGAGGAGCTCGATGTCACTATCGTTACTGTTCCAACTCTCATTGTCATCGACAGCGTTCCCACGGCGGTAGGACATAGTGGAGACAATTTTGTAGATCGGCTGTGTAGAAACTGAGTAGTGTGTAAGAAGGCCTGTAGAGTGTTGGATTGTGTGAGAAGGGACTTGCGAGATGAGGACGCGAAGTTACTGCAACGATTAGGCGCCTAAATATGTTCCCACATTGAGACGCGCGGTGAAAGTGAGTGAGAACAGCCATTACAGATCAGTGGTGAAGCAGTAGTACTAAGCAAAAAACTGCAAAATTAGGCGCGTAAGACAGGTGCTGAGGGAGAAAAATATGAGGAGTAGTCTGTAGAAATAGACGTGGCTTGTGGTGGCAGGAGCAAGGCGGTAAGAGCACCCCGCCCAGTCCCAAGGGGTTGGTATAGTTGCGGTGTGCGTAGCAAGGCGCAAGGCACGATAATAGACAAAGTAAGGATTTGAAGATAAGAAATGCCCCGGGATGCTATATCCTACCAAACCCAACTATACAAGGGCGCCTTCCCCCCAGCTCCAAAAGGTCGATTGCTCGGCATAACTCATCGGATGGTCTTTTGTACAAACTCCTTCTCCAGCCGGCCGACCTCGTGCTTGAAGGTCTCGACCTCTTTCCAGCAATCCAGCGGTCGTCGGTCGTGGGTCCTCAGACATGAGACGACAGCCTCCTTTGCCTTTGTGACGTCGGCATCGGCCTGTTCCAGCTTCTTCCTCTGCTCCAACTTGGCCTTGAGCTGCTCAATCTCCTTGGTGACACTGTCCCTGCTCATGTCCTTTTGTCGTTGCTTCTCGGCGAGGGTTGAACTGCTGGATGTCGCATCTTGGATCTTCTCGACCAGGGAGGGCTCATCCGACTGTTGACTCTCTCCGGAGAGGGTTTCGCTGAACTTGGAGAAGTTCTGCGTCTCTTGCTCGCGCAGCTTCTCGAGCTCGGCGGTTAGGCGTTCCTGGTATTGGAGTTCCTGCTGTCTTGATCGCGCCGAGTCTGTCTACGCTCTGTTAGTCGCAATTCGCCCGTGTGAGCCATGGAACCTACGAAAGTGTTCTTCTGCAGCGATCCGACGAGTTCGTTGGAGAAGCTGTAGGGGTGATCTCTGCGCGCAAATTATCAGCACACGACGTTACTTGCTCGCTGCATCTCGTGGGAGGGGCTAGAGCCATTGACGGCGGGGACTGCGACGTACGAGGAGAAGACATGCTGCTTGATCTCTGACGAGGGTTTCGAGTTCTCAGCGCCCATGGTTGCGGTGGTGGGACTGGGGATATTTAGGGCGATGATGCTGTTTCCTGCGAGGAAGTCGGAGCTGACGGCTTGGCCGACGAAAGCACGCTAAGAACCATCCCTGTAAACCATCTCGAGGCGCGTCAGTACCAGAAAGTTTCCCCTCGGGTTTGTGTTTGTCCAGCGTAAACAACTCTGCTTGGCAATTCGCAGACTATCGCGAGGACAGAAGCCGAGCGACTCGTTGGTCTCGCAGTCACACCATTAGATTATTATCATTCCAAACTGCCTACGTCACAACAACCCACTCGACCCCCCTCCTCTTGCGATGCAGTCTTCACTGAACAATTGGCTGAAGAAGCCAAGTCAGGACAGCCAACCTGGACAACCCCCAAATGCTCCTCCAATTGTGTCGCCAAGGACGAACCGACCGCCACCTCCCCCAAAGTCAGTTTCAGCGCCTACGCGCGTGCCCTCCAACACAACGCCTACGCCCTCAGCAATGGAGAACTGGAATGACATACCTGACGACTTCCTCCAAGCCCCCTCAAGACCGCGGTCCAAGAAAAGCCCTCGTCCGTCTCGAGCAGTCACGCCTGCCATCTCGCGCATACCTTCGCCCATTTCCCTCTCCCCTCAGCAACCCGCCATTCCACACCTCTTCGCCCTACGTCCTCTGCCGCCCAACGTCCAACTCGTACCCCTTTCCGAAGACTTGCTGCCATCATTCAAGCGCTTGAATACCCTCACTCTCCCTATATCCTATCCGGAGACCTTCTACAAAGAGACTATGACGGAGCCACACCATGGCATTACCCTTGTGGCAGTGTGGCACTCTTCGCCTACCAATGCCAACTCGACATCGCCTGCAGAGAAGCCAAACCTCGTTGGTGCCGTTCGATGTCGCATACTGCCTTCCTCGCAATTATACATTTCTACCATTGGTGTCCTGGCTCCCTACCGCACCCACGGCATTGCCATGCATCTTCTACAGGCTGTAGTGAAGAAGGCCGTCGAGCTTCATAGTGTGCGCTGTGTCACGGCGCACGTGTGGGAGGCCAACGAGGAAGGCATGGAGTGGTACAAGAAGCGGAACTTCGAGATACTCGAGAAAGAAGAGGGCTATTATAGAAAGCTGAGGCCGCAGGGTGCTTTCCTTGTCAGGAAATGGATTGGCGTTGGTGACCTTCTGGGCAATGGTACCCTTCAGCAGAATGGGGCAGGCAGTGAATGATTTGGACAAGACCCTTTTGCCCTGGACACGGACCATCATTCATCCTCACCGATGTGCGTGTAAGCGCACTGCTAATGTCATTTGCCTAGAACAAGCTTAAACAGTGTATACCCACGGTCTGGCCCAGTGTGTAATGCATCGCTTGCTTGCCTTACATTCACCTGCCCCCGGGTCACGGTACGATGCCGCGATCATCCGCGGCGTCACTCGGATTCCTCGTAACCTGTTCCGACTACCAGTCTCACTGCTTGTATCGAACAATCTAAGCTTGCGCGATCTGGAAAGTCGCACAAGTCATGGTCAGCTTGAGTGGCATCTGAGTCTGGTGGTCGGACAAGGGTCGACTGGGTATCAATTTGCGGCTAAAACACATCCCCGTCTATAAGAGTCGTCGTGAACAAGAATAGTATCAAAACCAGTCGCGAACCTTCTCGGAACGCAACCGAGCTTCAACTCGTGGCCGAGACTAGGTTCAGTCGAAATATGGGTATAGCCGCGCATCGTGGGCAGCCTTATTCGAGAAGCAGTCTACAATACACAACACCAAACACGGGCGTATACCCAGGTGAACCTGTTTTTTCATTTTGCCAGCCTTCGCCAAATGTGTCGTTCTGAGTGCTTTGCCTTCTCTGACTGACTGACTAACCATACAAGCTCTCGGTAGGCTCTACATTGCCTGTACCATCATTATGGCACACAAACTCGCTAGCCACAATATAGGCGAATGCACGAGCAGATTGAGATGGCCTCGTATTTTACCTTGGCCCCAGTTAGACTGCTGTCTACACTGGAGCCGTGGGTATCTAGAACTGTAGCCATGAAGCAATTGTTGAGCCTGGTGGTGACTTCCTTAGACTAGCAGCAAAGGTCTGTGGCTATAAGATGCTTTCCATGGCCCACGAGGCCGAATTCCACAGCTAGCTCAGCATTTCCGTTCACTGAAGCATTATTATCTGTCCATCACCATGCAGCTTACTATACTTGCGCTTCTAGCGACAAGCCTCTCGACAGTGTGCCTTGCAGTATGTATCTCGCCGTTAAGCTAGACATCTTGTACTGATTTACCAACAGGCGCCGGCCAACAATCATGTCGCCCTCGAACCACGCCAGACCTACATAATAACTTGTACCAAGGGTGGATGCACCGATAACATCAGCCGCACTACGCCGGGTGTTCCAGAGCCAACAACAAGCAAGATCACAACTACAACCACCAAGAAACCTGAACCGCCCAAGACCAGCACGAAGCCGGAGCCGACCACAACGAAGAAGCCAGAGCCGCCCAAATCAAGCAAGAAGCCAGAGACAACTCCAACTCCGACAAAGGCTAGTCACATACTGATTCGACATAATCTTGTTTTTGACTTCTTCTAACATACTTAGACCACTATTAAAACAACGACAAAATCGACGGTGAAACCTACCAAGACCACCACTGAAGAGGTTGGCCCGAGCAGCACCAGATGCCCTGTCCCTCTCTACTACAAATGTGGAGGCTGGGATGGTGGTGTTCCTTGGGCTGGTTGCACAGTATGTGTCAAGGGAGCAACCTGTGTGGTTCAGAATGGTATGTGGAGATTGATACGACCCACATCCTATGTTATGAAGCTGATCTTCGATAGAATGGTACTCCCAGTGTGTAGCAGACGACAGCCTTTTGGAGGAGAGCTCTGTAGACGAAGAGTGATATGGGTAGTTTTCGCACACTTAGTTCAATGAGTGTTGCGTGAATTCAAGCATATATCTCTGCCCGGGCATCTTCAGACTGGTTCCGTTATCAGTCCAGACAGTTTCCACTCTGCTTCTACTGTAGCAACAGCTGCTCCTTTCCTCCGCATAGATGATGGCGCTCGGTGTTTCACGAACCTGATCTCTCACTCATGTTTCCCAAATAAGGTGATTACCAAGGCTTACTTTGCGCGTCGAAGCATGACAAGGCGCACGAAGCGGACATGGTGGGGTAGCTTGAACACGTCCCTGGTACGCCCCACCATGCTAATCAATTCCCATACGAACGTCATACATACGGACTGAGCTCCGCTAGCTGCCGCGCACCTGTCGCGCATACTTCAACTAACACTTTCCCTGTAGTTTATCTTCTTCAAACCTCTCTCAATATCTTCTTCTAAACGCGCATCATCTCTGAACTGTCAATTGACTCGATCCCTTCGCGTCGCCTCGCATTGTTCCCATCTTCCTTTCCCAGCAACTGCGATAGCAAGTCTCTTGATAAACATAATGCCCGACCCACGAGTCTTCATAATCCGCCACGGCGAAACAGAATGGTCGCTCAACGGACGCCACACAGGAGTCTCGGACATACCGCTTACAGAAAACGGCGAGAAGCGTGTAAAATCCACAGGCAAAGCGCTTGTAGGCGACGACAGATTGATTGTACCAAGCAACCTAGCACACATGTACGTTCTCGATTCCAGCAAGAAATCTTTTTAAAACAAAGACCCCACGGCTGACATTGATACTCAACAGCTACGTTTCTCCCCGCACACGCGCCCAACGCACTCTTGAGCTCCTCAACCTAGGCTGCAAAGAACGCTATCCCTGGCACGACTCTTCCAAACCGCACACACCAGATATCCGCACGAACGCCAAGATAGAAGTAACAGAGGCAGTCAGAGAGTGGGACTACGGCGCCTATGAAGGCCGCGTCACTTCGGAAATCAAGAAAGATCGTGAAAGCCGCGGGTTAGGCGCAGACTGGGATATCTGGAAGGACGGTTGCGAAGACGGCGAGAGCCCGGAGGATGTCACAGAGAGGCTGGATAAGCTGATCAAGGAATTGAGGGAGAAGTACCACAAGGGCAGATTTGGCAAAGATGGAAAACCCAATGATGTGTTGATTGTGGCGCATGGTCATATTTTGAGAGCTTTTGCGGCTAGGTGGGTGGGCAAGAAGTTGGAGGAGAATCCTAGTTTGATTCTAGAGGCGGGTGGTGTGGGGACACTGAGTTATGAACATCATAGTCTTGAGGAGCCGGCGATATTGCTGGGTGGTGCTTTCGTGGTTGATGTTGTGGAGAAGGAACAGGAAGAGCAGCAGAAGAGCTAGATCACAGGTCACAATTCATATCAATCGGCAGGTATGTGTGTTTAGTTCGTTGCTTTCGTTGTCGTAATCCTGTTTATCCTTCTTCGCATTTGCGAATCTCATCAAGCTCCCACAACAGCAGCTCTTGGCATGGTGGCCTGGTAGTCCAGACTCTTCTGTTTAGCAATCCGGGCGAGCTGCTCCCTATTTTTGAGTGCCCAAAGACCAAACTCACGTACTGCAAAGGCGTTCATGAGGCTATCCCGACCATATTCCGGGTCACTCCTAAGATTGATCTCAGAATAAGTCTTGCACAGACTATCCAATGCTAGCTGCGCCTTGCTGAGTGGACCCTGAGCAGCTTTCTCAACGACCTTGGCGATATCAACAGCACGTCCGTGGACCATGCGCAGGGAATCGAGATCGGAGCGCAGATTGTGGCCGACCACGATAGTCTCCTTGTCGATGAATTTGTGTAGTGCGTTCCGTGCTGCCATCCAGCCCTTGAAGACCTTGTATCCAGACTTTCGAGCTGCTTCCATATCCTTCCAGCTGAACAAGCCGGTGACCGCGGAGCGCCAATCCAATACTTCAGCGTGCGGATCTGTGCAGACGAGGTGATTCATGAGGATTCGGCAGGTGGCAAGGTCGACAGCTGCGATTTTCACAATCTCCTGAAAGCCGCCCTTAAGCACAACTTTACTGCATGAGATGGCGACAACATCCAAAGCAGGCTTTGATGGGTTACGAGCGGGAGAGGGCTCAAAGTCGCTAAACGGATACTCGGTGTTGTAGTCGTCCTTGAAGGCCTTTGGAGCCGGTACGTATTCGCCTTGTAGGATCTTCGGGAGATGGCACATGGTATCGAACATGGCAACGACTTCATGCTGTTTTGCGACACCAATACGAGTCCAGTCAATCCCGCAGACGTTCATCTTACCATCGTGTTGAATCAAGATGTCGGACTGGATCAGAAGCCGCAGGATCTTCGCTTGGACTTGTTTGGCTTGATCCAGCTCGGCAACACCGCTCATGATCGTACTGGTGGGTAGTTGGGCTGGCTGAGTAGGGGGCATATGATTTTGTATTGGCATAGGCCGAGCGAAGGTTAGGGGCTGCGAGGGTACTTGCTGCGTCGTACGATGTTTGGAAGGTGTCATTTGGGGTCCTGGAGGTGCCATACGAGACGCCGAAGGAGCACCACGAGGAGCGAAAGGTGACGCGCGTGGGGCAGGGCGACATCGCTGACCACGACCGCGAGACGACGCGGAGGAAGGTTGCAGTAGTAGGCCTTCTTGCCTCATCTGCTCCCTCACGGCTCGACCGACCGCATTCAGTGCCTGACCACCAATACCGTGGGCATCAGTCTTGTGTTGATTAAGGCCAGCTTCCGACCTAAATATCCTACCGCAGCCTTTGACATTGCACGCGAAGCTACTCAAGTCATTGATTGGAGCAGACAAGATGGACGAGGAAGATTGGGCGCGAGGTACGGGTGCTGCTGTAGGGGCCTGGCGTTGCTGCGGACTAGCTCTTACGTGGTTTGTGATTGTCCGTGTATTGCTACCTGGTTTAGTGGCTTCCGGTACTTGGCGGTGCTTCTTGGACGAGATGGGCGTGCAGCCTAGCATATGGTTGTTGTAGTGACCTCTCGAGTGGAACACACGCTTGCAATTGTGGCATTTTATTCCGTCGTCGCTGTCAACAGTATCAGCTTCTGATGATGATGATGCGTTGGGGTCCTCATAGGAGGGTACGATTGGCGATTCGTTTTTGGGTCTGTCCAGGTCGACATAACCCCGGGCAGCTTCGGGAGATGTGGTGGAGTGCTTTGGGGCAGTGTGCCTCCAATCGGCACAGTCAGAGGCGACGTTACTGCGGTGGGCATTGTGTTGTTTGTGGTTGGTGAAGGTCTTCTGGCACCGATTGCAGGTGACTTCCATTTCAGATTCTTCTGTGAGGGCCTCCAAGCCTTCGTTTCGCGGGTTTGGGTGAGCTGTCTGTGGATCTCTGTGTCTACTCTGGATTCGATGAAGCTCTAGGGCGTGGGAGTCATCGAAATTCCACCCACAAGTGGCGCAAATGAGCTTCTTATTGCTTATGTCGCTGTGATTGGCAGTGTGCTGGCGGAGATCAGCTTTAATGGTGAAGGATTGCTCGCAGATCGCGCAGTGATATGGTGGCTTGCCGCCTCCCCGGCGTGTCATCACTGGTGAGATAGCACCCGGAAGTCACACTGTCTGTTGCAAGTGAGGTGAGTTGTCTTCTTAGCCTTTGTTTGCGGGGTCAAATACTGTTAGGAAAGCGCGACGGGCACGGACTGTTGATTGTTGCGATACTACGTGGGCTACTAGAAGCTTCTGCGACTCACCTTCATCTCAGCAGTGCCTCGCTATTTGTACAGTCTAGCCTACTTAAGTGAGTGAGCAGCGAATCTTATGTCTTGCCTAGAGCCCAATTTGGACGTTCACTCTACTTCCCTGGATCCAGGTGTGATCAAAATAGGCCGAGTCGATGCACGATCCTAAGAGCCTTTGCGATATGTTGTGGCTCAAGTTCGTTGGACGATATTTGGGCGTGAGAGTAGCCATATCATGTCAGTCAAGAGCAGCGTACAAGGAACATGTGTGAGATGAGCGCCTCTTGGTGCCATTGAGATCTTCTCCTCAGTGTTGTGAGTATGCTGTCGCATGTCCATATGACTTCCTAGACTGACATGGTAGTTTACAGCTACTCTGTGGCAATCAAGTACTCATGCTACGCATAGCTTCGATAAGTTAGCAATACTCAAGGGTATTCCTAGTACTCATGAGTCTTCATGACCAGGTGTACCTGGGTAGTGAGTACCTTTAGGGTGCTTGATGTCTGGAATGCAGATGAAGACTTTTGGGCTTCGGCATATGGTAGGTAGCTGGGGAGGTGTCAAGCAGCAGCAGCAGCAGTAATAAGGGACACAATCTCAAAGATTGAAGTATTGGTGGGCGACCCCATCAGACCTCGGGATGCTCATGGTCTTCGCCAAGAAATGCCTCGCAACGCCTAATATCCTACCTATCCGCATGCATGACAATGCATACGTCGTACTTGCACCCAAGCGTTCAGCCTTCTGAACAGCATAATACAAGATCCATTCCTTCAAAGTGCACTGGCCACTCTGTCCCGTCATCGCCAGATGTCGGAAGCGCCACGAACCCCCCAACACTTTAGTCTCCGCTTATTGTAAAACAAACAAGAACGGCATCTCGCGATGCGACCTTAGATGACTCGTCTGCGCCACGAGATGACGCATTCGAGATTCACGGCACATTTTGGAGCTTTATTGAAGATCGAGCCTCTTTGTTGATGCTTTGACAGCAGCGCTCGCCCCAGTGGAAGCTCTGGTAGCGAGTGATTGAAGTCGTAGATAGAGTGCGCAAGCTCGGTTTCGACTTGGTTGACCATGTTTATGCTGTACCGCACATCAATGGGCGCATACATGTTGTTTAGACCCGGCGGGGACAACGCCATGGCTGATGGGAGTCGCGATCACAAAGTGCTGTCATCTGCCCCACGGCATATGGCGGAAGTCGAGGTCGAATCGACAGCCGTGAGAGCTGCGATATCTTGATGACTATACCAAAGAGTTGGAGAAAAGACTACGACTGCGAAATCTCGTGGTGCTGATCGGGCTTGCCACGGCTAGCCAATTCACGCGCTAAGTCTCAGCTGTGGGGCTCTGCGGGGTAGCTAGCGTCCTCTCCGCAAAATTGGTGGCTGCCTCCCGTCTTCGCAGGGTGCGATGGCCAAACTTACCAGTAGAGTGTGCACCTTTGCTAAAGCTGTGCGCCTCCCTTACGTCCAAATGCTCGCTTTGATGGCATTCAACACCTTTGTCTGGCAATGCAATCAGGCTAAACGCATCTGAGATGCATGAATATGCGCTGTTTGGGCCCTGCATCCCTAATACATGAGATAAGCTGCAAGCTCTTTCGTCCCGGGTCCAGACGTGCATTTTTCGACAAGGAATTCTCCAACATTGGCGCACAAAAACCTATGGATTGCCGGCCCCCTGTGGGGCTTCAGATGAATGAGAGCTGTGCGGGGGTCGCAGAGACCACATTTTGGACACTGAACCCCCAGGAGGCGCACGCTACCCCTGGTCGATGGTAGCGGCAGAGCTGGACGAAACTTGGGGATGCCGATCATTCATAACGCGCGCTGTCCCACGTTGTTGACACCTGTATTCTGGAACCATTCGTGGGATTCCTAACATTGCTTTTAACTTCCTCGTTACATCTTCGGAAATTTTCTTAGTATTGTGCGGGTACAACCGTCACCATGGGTTTCCTCGGTATCGTCGAGGATAAGCATCTTGCGCATGTGCCTGCAACCGTCATCCTCAGCGAGGAACAGAATCCTCTCAATGTCTCAGAAGTGGCTTCGGCGAGCCTGAAGCGTGGCACTGGCAAAGATGCAGACGTTATTCTGATACCACAACCGTAAGTACTGCTAAAGAGCTGCGTGTTCAGTCCATAGTACCTACAACATGACTGATACGATGCAGTTCCGAAGACCCCAATGATCCATTAAATTGGTCATACACCAAGAAGATGGTCATTATGATCATCGTATCCTACGGCTCTATACTCTACGCTGCCGTGCTATCTCCCCTTCTTTCACCTGCACTGGTACTCATCGCAGCAGACTATGGAAAGAGTGTCGGAGACATCACAGTCATCTCCGGATATATGCTGCTGGTGACTGGAGGCGTCGGACCTATCGTCAGTGCATTGTCTAGGAAGTATGGAAAACGTCCCCAGCTTATAATTGCGTCGCTCTTCGGTCTGCTTGGGACTGTAGTCTGCAGTGCTGCAAACAGCTACGAGGGTCTCTTAGCTGGGCGTATCATTCAAGGAGGTTCTGTGTGCGTATGACCTCACTCTAAGGATGACATGTGCTAACTTCCTGCAGCTCTGCTTTCGAGTCCCTCGTAGTCGCCATGATTGGTGATCTCTTCTTCGTCCACCAGCGTGGCGGATTCATGACACTCATCCAATTCATCTTGGGCGCTGCGTCGAACTTCTCTGCTATCATTGTCGGACCTATTGCAACAAATCTCGGATGGCGTTATCTGTTCCACATCCTCATCCCTTTCGTGGCTCTCGAAGTCATTCTTCTCTTCTTTTTCGTTCCAGAAACCAATTACATTCGTGATCATCGGTACGATATCGATGAGCTATCCAACGACAACCTCGCAGACCTTGCAGCGACCGAGAAGCGACATGCCGGTAACAGCGAGAAAGCCGGAAGCGACGACATGATGAAGATCGAGACGGCGACCAGCTCCCCACCTGCCCTGCGCCCAAAAAAGACCTACGTACAGGAACTCGCCATCTTTACAGGGACGTACTCAGATGATAACCTGCTGCAGCTCGTCATTGCGCCTTTTGCAGTTTGCGCAAACATGGCTGTACTCTGGATGGTCATAGTGACAGGAGGGCTCACTGCCTTCTTTGTTGCACAATCATACGTCATGGCCCAGATCTTCATGGCTCCTCCATATCTGCTCAGCGCAGCTGGTGTTGGCTACCTCTCTTTGGGACCTTTTCTGGGTGGTCTTCTCGGATCGATCCTCCTTGGCGCGACACTCGACCCTCTTATCAAATGGTGCGCGAAGAAGAACAATGGAATCTACGAGCCGGAGTATCGTCTACTTGCTATGATTCCGTCCGTGACGATTGTCATAGGTCTATGCTTGTTCGGTCATCTCGCCGAGGAGGGCAAATCATATTATCTTACAGCCTTCTTCCATGGCATGGACCTCTTCGGAATCGTCATAGCCGCAATCTCTGCCTCATCTTATGTCCTGGATTCCTTCCGCGATATCAGCTCTGAGGTCTTCATCATCAACATGGTTCTCAAGAACTTCCTGTTCTACGGCTTCTCATACTTTGTGAATGATTGGGCGGCTAGCGAAGGACCTGCTGTTGTGTTCTATACCTTTGCCGGTATCGCTGGCGCAATGATCATCACGACTCCCGTGTTCTTTTTCTGGGGCAAGGTATACAGAAGCTATTGGCACAGGCATAATCTGTTGCAGAAGTGGGGTATTGCGACGCATGCGGAGATATAGACGGGTTGAATCGTATAGCTGGAGAGAAATTTGAGGCCATGCTATCGTAGTATTAGCTTTCCAATATGTTTTATCTATTACTCAAATATCCCTAAGCCCTGCAATTTTCGGTTGCATACTGCCCGAGGCTTTGAAATCCTCGAGCGTGAATAGAAGGATGAGATTTCCCATGAGTTTAGCTTGTTCCGCCAAGTTCATAACTCCTATGCTGAACTCACCCATTGATTTGAATACAATCAGCAAAATGCATCCCAATTTCTTCAATAAAAGACAAGACCATTTCAACATCCTATGAGAGAGATATGCGTACATCGTGAACGTCAATTTCTCACGTGCCGGAGCCAATTGTGCTCATCTTAGGTCATTGTCCTCTAGTTCCCACATCCGACCTACCTGGCCAATGCTCATCATTGTGGTTGGATGTGGTGTGGAGTCATTCGTGGAGTAAGAGCAGAACATATCCAGGATTAGACCAATGTGCTTGCAATGTTGGCCTTGACACAGCACAGCAGCGTCGACTGGAATTTACAATCGCCATATGAGACTACGAGCTGCTGCTGAACAGCGGAATATGGACCCGAGCAACTGGAAATATATGAGTATGCATACACAGCGCCGTTGCACTGCGTTCGCTCGCTCCGACGGAGCCTTGTCATTGGGCGGATGTTTCGAAACGTGTCCTGCAGGTAAGATAGGATAAATTGCCGCGCTTGATCGAAGCCGACGTGCGCGTGAGTTACGAGTTCTAATTCAGATTGGAATGCCATGATCGATCTTCAGCCGGTAAGAACTACCAGTGTGAGTGAGGGTGGTATATTTGGAACTTATAGCACGCTTGGGTACCGTTTTCATGTGAGATACCGAACGCGATTTCATCCGATATCGCCGGTTATGGATCACTGAGTAGCATTTCACATAGTAGGCGACTGAGATCATGCTGGCTGGGCGCTTCGAGAGGCGATCACAGTGCCGCAATGAGGGTATGCGCGCTCGGTACGCTGAACCCACGTTCTCTGCTGCAAAGTAATATATTCCCAGCAAGATCTACATCGCCACCCTTCTCGAAGACGCTTGAAGTGCCACCAGGCCCATAAAGTCGCCCAAGACATTATCCAAGCGCTCGACGTGCACACTACCCGAGACCTCGGGCTGACTACATCGTGGCAACTTAGCATGTTCGATTAGAGTTGCAGCCACCAACCCCACTGCACGTACTTGAGCGCGTAGACAGTCTGGAAATTGAGTGTACCTGAAGATCCGGCACTTTGGGTTATCGATACTCACACTAATCTGATCGCATTGGGCAAATTGAGGGTCGTAGGGCTGGCGGTTACGCATCGCGTATGTACGTTGACGTGCGGGGCGGCCTCCAGGGCGGTCTTTGGGCGCCTAACGGTTGCGAGGTGCTGGAACCTGTGTTTGTGTGTTTGTATACAGAGACACACGACTGGTCTGGACTTGGATCGCAATAAGGGTCATGCAGGATAAGAAGTTTGCGTTTGAGGGTATGACTGTATCACGATAATCATCACTTTTCCCAGGATAAGTGCGCCGGACCTGCCGGACTGTGACCGCTCTGTGCGTGTTTGGCGAATCCAAGATCAAAACCGAGCTGTGGTAGACATCGTGGTAGAGAGGATCCACTCTTGCCTAGAGATGGGACGGGAAGAAGGGTGGACCGACCCAGGCCGTGCGATTAGACCCTTGACCGACTCTTTTCCATCAACTTTTCAAGCGATTTACCGAGCTTCAACGCTCGTACATGATGTAGTGCAATTCATGGTGTGAAGTGTCGGATGAATTGTTCCAACCAACGAGGGACGAGCGTGGGATCCTCAGCGGGCCATCAAAAGCTTGACTGCAGGCTAAGCTTCTTATGGATGGTCAGCGCTTAAAACCTCGATCGACGGCCAGTGAAAGCTTCGCAACACCAATGCACCCCGCTCCACAATCTTGCTTTTTCCCATGCATGGCTGTCAGTCTACCCAGCAAGGGTCTCAGGGCATTAGGGCTTCAATCCTCCAATTCGCTCAATCCATGGTCATGCGAACGAAAGGCCAGCCCACTTTGGTCCACCAGATGGATCCGAGCTACCGAGGAGCAGGAACCCTGAAGTCTGTGATACGGCTGCGAGATATGTCTCGGTGATTCTGCTAACACGCTATAGCGCTAGACTGATGAGCAGAATATGCTCTGAGACTAAGATGACGAACTATCTGACATCAGATGTTAGGCCGGTATGAAGGGGGGCCTGCGACGTTCATGTGGTGCAACAACCTCAGAGCTATCTCAAGATGAAGAGCATGTAAGAAACGGCCATAGATCGAATGGCGATGTCCGCTGCAGCCGAGAGCGCCTCCCGCTCAAAAGGGATGACCAAGGCCGGTCCGCTTCCTTGACGGACCGCCACTCGCCAGTCACAGCGCTGATCCTGCATGATGCGCAGTGCGGCGATAGCAACTAGCTCTCGGACAATCTAATATGTGTATTGCTGCAGCCCACGAATGTGACGGCGCTTTGGGCTCGTCATTTCTCTTTTGGGACCCCTGGTTCGACTCGTTATCACATCTTGGCCCAATAGCGTGGGTTCTGGTGAGCGGTTGAATATCATTTTCCATTTGCTGCCACGATACGACGGGTCTTACCCTTGCGAGTCACCCGCACTCCACTTGCGCATGGAACTTAAGGAACCGGACTGCTGCTCGCGCACGGTATCTGAACATAAGCATTCGGCGGTTGCATACTTTTTTGTTTGTTCTTGCGCCGTCTACCACTATCCATACTGAACATTCTTATCATATTGTGTGTTGGATTAAGCGGTGGATAAGTTCTCGCTACCTAGGGATCTCTGCGCCACGGTACAACCACACCTCCGGATCGAGTTTCCGCTGCACCTTCGCGCGCATTGTCACAGTCAATCCTACGTCTTGGTACCCATGTAGGAACGGAGCCCCGGATGTTCATTAAGCCTTTGGTACCCCGAACCAAGACCCGTTGGCCTAGGACGCATCTCTGCCGTATTCCGGCTTCTGCTGGCAGAAGTGTTTCACGATTATCACGCCAATTGTTGCAAAAGCAAACCCAACGACTACTCGAAAATGCCGGTTATTCGGGAAGCTCTCGTGGAGCGGACGGGTGTGGCCATGGAGCAGCTGGGCGTGGTAGTGTCACACGCCGAGCGAGACATTGTCGAATCGGTCTCAGCATTACTACGACGTGTAAACATACCTTTCAACAGCACAAGCCCAGCTGGATTGATAGAAGCCAACACCGTCGATCCATGGAACAAAAGCGGCAAATATGCGCTCGCATATGTCTACTTTTGTATACCTCTGCTGGTCATCGCAGC
>Ga0268250_10000654_pt1 | contig 15947 bp, 9 predicted proteins | sample AgamicAsSfe_FD_200448 | JGI IMG/M metagenome (GOLD analysis project Ga0268250, IMG submission 200448) | Agave microbial communities from Guanajuato, Mexico - As.Sf.e (v2) (version 2) | ecosystem: Host-associated > Plants > Phyllosphere > Phylloplane/Leaf | place: Guanajuato, Mexico | collected... | reverse complement strand
GGGAGAGGGCGGGTATGACGAGGACGACAAGAATGTGTATTGCACGTGCCGCAGTCTGAGCCATGGCAATATGGTGGCGTGCGATAACGAGGCGTGTAGGTATGAGTGGTTTCATTGGGAGTGTGTTGGATTGACGCGCGAGCCGGTGGGGCGGTGGTTGTGTCCCGAGTGTAGGAAGCTGCCGGCGAGTATGGTTAGGGTGGCGAAGTAGTGGACCGGGGAAAGGGAGCGAAGAAAGCACGACGCGGACTTGGACGCGCACATACAGACGGGCACCATTGCCAGCCGAGGGCATAAGCATACAACCCGGCCCCTGCTCGCCCACACCCGTCCACCCATGGTGGTTGTGTCCCGAGTGTAGGAAATTGCCGGTGAGTATGGTTAGGGTGGCGAAGTAGGGGTTGAGGAAGGGGATATGGGGGAGGAAGGGAGAATCTCGGTGACTAGGATCAAGGAGGGAGTACGAAACGGATAACGGATACTGGATGGAGGCCGAGCAGTTGGGACGAAGGGGGGGCGGACGGAGAAAGATGATTACACCGGAACGTCCGTCTCCTGTCGACAGCAATCGCGCCCATAGATCGTGCCCCTCGCAGGCACCTAGGGAGGTAGGCACGCAAGCACGCAAATTCGAAAGCATGCAGGCACGCGGCACGCAAGCACGCACATACAACGAGGTGAATAGAGTGCTATTGCAAGTGCCAGGTGAGGAAGCATTATACTGACACCAAGCTATCACTAAGGCTGTCGAAATCAACAACGCATAGCCAGAAACTCCATTCATGGTATCATGCCCAAAACTACTCAAAACACGCACAAGCCAACGTTCCGAGCCCAATCTAATCAACACATTCCCACCCTGATCCTTGATTCCTGATCCTCGATCCCCAATCACGATTACCCAACGCCAAACTCACTCATCACTCCCCGTCGCACTCCCACTCATAGCCTTTCCTAACGGAATCCCCAATGCCCCCGTCTTATCCATCCCATCCTCCAAACTCCTAACACCATTATTCACCTCCCCCAACCTTCCCTGCCTCCCCCTCTCCAACGCCCTCTTCAAATCCTTGACTTCCTTCTGGCCCTCCAGCAGCCGCTTCGTAGCGGCCTCCCGATCCAGCAATCTACCCTCGCGCTCCGCTGTAAGCCGCTTATTCATCTCCTTGATCCTCAAGACCCACGTTTCTTCGTTGGTTTCGTAGCCGCCCGCCGCGGCCGTGTTGCCTGTGTTGACAGACTGGGCATTCTTGGGCGCAGCGAGACTCACTGTTCCATTCCCCGCGCTTTGTTTGGTTGTTAATGCACCCGCCGAAGACAAGCCCGGCAGCTCGAAGAAATCAGCAGGTCGTGCCGCCTTCACCCGCCTCAGCTCTTTTTGCAAAAACTCATTATCTTCGCGTAACCGCGCAGTCTCTGCATCTGCCCTCGACGGCGATGCTGACATTCCTCGTCCTGGTCCTGGTCCTGCGGCTCCAGCTACAGCTCGCTGAACAGCCTTCTCGACGTGATCGAGTCTCTTGATGCGGCTGTTCAGCGCTGTGTCGAGAGTCTGGAAATCGGCCCAGATGTCGCGCTCGATGTCGTTGATGCGGGTGGGTAGGGAGGATACGCTCGCCTCTATAGCTTCCAAGGCTGACGTGATAGAGCGTTGTAATTGTGGCAAGTCGCGAGATGCCAGGGAGCGGTCTGTGCGGGAGACGTTTTGAGTCTTCCATGTCGGTGTGCAGAGGCTGGCCAGACGTGCGTACAGACTGTGGAGCAGATCATTCCGCTCCTTCAGTAACTGGGCGTACTGCTCGCGTTCTTGTGTCCGTACTTGCTCAAGCTGGGCGATTCTGGGATCGTCCTTCGGTATGGCAGATTCGCGGCGCCGGGCTTGACGTTCTTTGCTCAGCTCCATCTCGAGTCCTTTGTATTCTGCCTCCATCTGATCGAGCAGGTCTTCACGTTCCACAATGAGACGATCTTGTTCACGGATCTTCGAGTTGGCGTGGTCGAGCTCGGCTCTGGCGTCCTCCAGATCTCTACGCTGTATAGCGAGATCTTTCGGCCCAGCTGAGTTCATGCTGTCGCCGTTTGCTTTGGCTTCCTGGAGATTCCGCTCAAGTGCTTGGATCCTCTGCAGCGAGCCTGTTGACTCGGCTTCTTTGGTCACAAGGGCTTGTCGCAAGCGATGCGACTCTTCCCGAACCTTTTCAGACTCTGCCTCGAGTGTTTCAAGATTCTCCAGCCGTTTGATCTCGTTTTGGAGATTGACGTGAGCATTACCCAGCGCAGTCTGCAAGTCTGCAATCTTGGATTTATCAGTTTCCTGCTCCTCGCGGAGGAAAGCAATCTCGTTTTCAGAAGATTCTTGCTGAACCTCCAAACGCTCTTTGGCTGCTGTGATGTTGTGTAAAGTCTGCTCCATCGACTCGAGTTCAGCGTTAGCAGCCTCAAGCTCTCTCTGCAACTCTGCAACCATTTCCGGGTGCGAGCCTTCACGACCATTAGTCACCTCATTGAGAGTATCACTGATCGAGACAAGCTCTTGCTTGAACAATTCATTCTCGTCCTCTCTTGCCCTGAGGTCTGCCCAAAGTCCATTAATCTGATCGTCCTTTTCCTGTAAGACGTTCTCCAGATGTCGGACAGCATCTGTGAGATACTGGATATCTGCATCTGCCTCCTGAAGTGCCTGACTTGCATCCGCGCGAGAGACGTGCATCTTTTCCAGCTCCTCCATCTCGTTCTGCAAGTCCTGTATCCGCATCTTGAGCGTGACATTGTCGTCGCGCAGATTTGCATGCAAGTTCTCATATCGATCACGTTCGCTGTCGCTCATTTGTCCTTGATTTAGACTTGCTCTAGAAGCTTGACGCATCCGGTACTGCTGGCGTGAAATTGAGCGTTCGAGTATGCTATCACCAGCACTTGACTTTGCACTTTCCTCTCGCCGAGTAATCAGCTTGAGACTCTCAATTTCTTCCTGAAGTCTCTCTCTTTCTCGGTTCCTCGAGCTGAGCATGTCTGTCTGGACATCAAGATCTCTCCGCAGATTCACATTCTCTTGTTTCAATTGTTCGGTGACTGTTGTACCACCCAGACTTACGGAATCCTGTCTATCCTGTGTCGCGAAGGAGGATCTAGAATTCGACTCTGACGCCTCATCTTCCAGTCTTGCTCGACTACTCCTCAATCTCAGCTTCCGGAGTGGCGAGCGCTGCGACTTGTACCTTTCGAGATCTCGTTGCAAGTCCTGCGCCTTGATCTCTGCTGCCCGTCGACGATCCATCTCTTCATCAAGAACTTGCTGCCATACCTGCACCAGCTTCTCATTTTCCGTCTCTAGCACAAGATTGCGGTCGCGCAGCCGTGTCGTTTCACCCGAGTCAGTCACTGCCTGTGAACCACTACCGTCCTCACTATCTGCAACACTCGCAGTAACTGTTGATGGTGCAGAAATCCGGCCTTGCTCCGCGAGCTGTTTTTCCAAGAGTCGCAGCTTCCTCCGAAGGCTCTGGCTATCCTTCTTCGACCGGACGAGCTCAGCCTGGTACTGCGCATTCTTCGAGATTAAGTCCGAGACGCCTTCTTCCGAACGATCCTGCAATGCCTGTGAGAGGAAGTGTATCTTGAGTTTGAGGTCGAAATTCTCCTTCGTCAGCTTGTCAATCTTGCTGTTCTGCTCCTTCAGTGTAAGGGTGCTTTTGCTCGTCCCGAGGTGTGGTGTAGCACTGAACTCTCGATCATCGGATCGCGCTGTCAGATGTGATGCTCTATACTGCCGCGCCACTGTTTCCGGTACTTGCACGTCTCGAACGTGCTGAGCGATGACTGTGTCTGTAGGATCCGGAATAGCACGTTTCTGTGGTCGTGGAGTCGTCATGTCGTATTGTGAAGTATTGGGATGAGCAGTCGACTCATCTTCGGTGTCTGTGGGTATATAAGAGGGCGTTCTGCCCGCCGCGGAGCGATTGATAACGCTAGGCTCATCTAGTCCAGATATTGAAGACGCCACGCTGCCGAAGCTGGGCAGACGCAGCAGGTCATCTCGTGTAGGCCTCTTCGTCTTCTTTTCAGCCGAAGTCGCCCCACCTGTCTGTAAAGCATAATCTGCGCCGATTGTTGAGTCACTCAAAGCCTCGGAATAGTTTGTTGACGCGTTGGATTGGTAGCTAGCATGGCGATCCTGTAATGGTGCTCGCAGTGTTTCAGGAGTATTCTGTTGTGTGGTAATGTCATTAGTATGTCGTGTCTTGTTCAAGCCGTCAACGTGCTCATCGCCAACGTATTCTTCCTGCTCTTGTGGACCATGAGACTGCTCCATTCCCCTTCCATATCTCTGTGAGGCTGCCGTCGTCGGCGAATCGAGCGTACTGTCCCCATAATCCACTTCATCCTCGTCCCTCGCCTGCTGCTGCCCCTGTTTACTACTCGTCTCAATCACCCCATTCCGCTCCGCCTCCTGTGCCACGAACTCTTCCAGCGGGGACCCATGTGGCTTGAAACCCTCACTTACAACCCTGCTATCAATCTTCGCGCTTGGCGATCTTGGCAGCGACAGCCCGGGCCCCCATTTGAAGAATGTCTGACTCTTTGCACTCTTGATCGTGTCGGGCTGCTCAGAGAAGGGGAACCGTTCACCGTCGGACATGAAAGACTGCTCTGGCACGAAGCTAGACTCGACATCCATGAGCTTGCGTGTCATGGCGCGTTCGTCGAAGGGGACGCTGAGGTCGGTGCCGACCTGGCTAGGCGTGTCTTGATCATGTGATTCCTCATTCTCTTTTGCGCGAGTGGGCGTGAAGTCGGTGGGGAAGTCTGTGGGCGGGAGATCGTGATCGAAATGGGGAATAGGCGCGGAGTGCTGCTGTGTGTTGTAGGGCAGCGTGTTTGCCTTGGGCGGTGACTGACCACGCGGGCTCGACTTTGAGGCGGGAGAGAGGATGCGGCCGAAACGACTGGTTTTCGAGGGCGAGCTTTGACTCTTGGATCGAAAGAGGCTCTTCATGGCAGCGGGAGTACCGCCGCTAAGCGCGTCTCGACTTGCGGCGAGGTATCACAGGCGCGTGGTGTATCGAGTCCCCAATGTTTTCGGAAAGTTAACCAATGAATGTCCGATCGAGGTTGACTGAGTTAGAGGTGATCCTGGAGCATTTTTGAGAATCGAAGGCAGTGGCAGGCAATGTCTTTTCCTGCGATCCTCGTTCTGAGAAGCATAAAAGTGCAAAGTAAATGCAGTGGTGTGGTTGCTATCACTTCACGAAAGAAACAACAAAGGGCATCACGGGCCTTTTCCCCGGACGCCTTGAGATCGCGATCAATCTGATGACGATTCATGTCCAAATTGCTACAAACATGAAACCATTCCTTACTAAACGTGTCCGCCATCATCCATCTATCTCGAAGCTATAGCACTATCTCTGGACCAACTTACAGCGTGCATCATATCTACCTCATATTATTCCCAATATTCTCAAACGCCTCGCCAGTCGAAGCCTTTGAAGTGTCCTCAGTACCCTATCCAACCTATCTGACCAGTCATACAAGAATCGAAGATATTGTCATGTTCATCATCACATTAAACGTTGACACCCACTCACTCACTCACTCACTCGCTCAAACCATCCTCTCCACCGCTGCCCTCGTCTGCTGCATCGCATGATGTATCCTACTCTCCTGCTCGCGTATCTGATCCTCCGTCTGACCCCTCGCGTTACCCCTCGGGTCCAGCTTCTTCGAGCCAGAAGGCCCCGTCATCTCAACGCCATCCATTGGCTGCGCAGTGCTGCCTCTGGGCGTCGGTGTCTCGTCTCGGGGTGGCTTCGGCGTTGGCATGCCCATCGCCGCGCCGCCCGCCCGCAATTGGTTGATAGCCCGTATCGTGTCAATTGCAGCGTGCAGTGTCCGTCGTGCGTTGAAGTTCTTCTTGATGGCAGGCAATAGATCGGTCTTTCCAGTCGCTTGTCCTTCGCCGGTGATCCAAGGATGCGACAGCGCTTCATGTGCTGCTATCCGGGACACCGGGTCAACTGTGAGACATCGTTGCACAAAGTCGCGAGCGGCAGGCGAGACTTGGCTCCACACCTCTGCGGGCTCGAAGGAATAGTCGGCGACTAGGATGGCTTGCATTTCTTCGAGGTCGGTATCTCGCTCGAAGGGCTGGTAGCCGCTGAGCATGAAGTAGGCGATCACGCCGATGGCCCATACATCGCTGGTCTTGGGTAAGCCTCGTTAGAATATCAGATGGACGAGAAAGCACCTACACTGGTTTGCCATGTCCAGACTTCTTGAAGATCTCTGGCGCCATGTAGCCTGGTGTCCCGCAAGTTGTTGTCAAGACGTGGAATTGGTTCTCGTCCATAATTCGCGACAATCCAAAGTCCGCAATAAGCAAGTCCGAGTTGTCCTCCGGTGTGCGAAATAGCAGGTTCTCTGGCTTTAGATCTCGATGGACGATTCCGTGGTCATGTAGGTATGCCGTTGCAGAGAGTGTCGTACTAATGAGCTCTGCCGCATCAGCTTCGAAATAACTACCCTTTCTCAGAATTCGATCGAATAGCTCGCCGCCCAGCGCGAGGTCAGTAACAAGATATACTGCAGCAGACCAGGCTTAGTTCTAGATCATCCATCGTCTTGCACCGCCAAGCACTCACAGTTATTCATCGTCTCAAAGTAATCCACCAACGTCAAGATATTCTGATGTCCCATCGACACCTTCTTCAGCACCGCGATCTCATTCCGTACCATATGCTCCTTGCCCGCCATGAGTTTCTTATTGATCACCTTGGCCGCATAATACCGGCCGGTCTCGATGTGCACGCATTCCTTCACCACCGAGTACGAACCCGCGCCGAGTGTCTTTCCAGTCTTGTACCGACACGGCTGTATCGAAGTCTGCGGCTTGTGTGATCCAGACTGCGACTGCGCCGACATTGTGAACCGCTTGCTGGTTCACCTCGTCGCGCCCTCTCGTTATAAGATTCAGCTGGAGCAGCTAATGGAGACTTTTGCTCCTCTTATCGAGGCCAAGATGTGGAGTCCGGAGTTTTGAGCGGGGGAGGGGAGGAGTTTCTCGTGAGGTTGACGTGGGTGTGAGAGAGCAAGTGTGCGGGAATTCTGGTACGCAGTCAGGTTGGGTGACCTGGCCTACAGCACAGTCGCGAAGCTGGAGGGCAGAAAGGGGAAGGCAAGGCTGTATTAGTGGATGTAGCACAGCACTATTGGAGAGGTTCTGTCGGCTTTGTATCTTTAGCTCACGGCGCGGCATGCTTTTGCACGTGTTGTCAATCATTCATCTAAACTCGAAATACCGGGTGAGAGGCCGGGACGTTACTGGTAGCGTGCCTTCATAATTCGTTTCGTTATATTGTTACAGATAGCGTACATTGTTTCTCCATTCTCCTGTCCCTTCCCATAATCATTAAAGTTCTCGTTCTCATTGTACTCCTCCTCCTTCTCCACATCATCCTCTCTGCGTCCTTCATCCCTCCCCAGGATTTCCCTGCCAACTCTCCTCCAAATCTGGTCGAATCTTGGAATATAACTCTGTATCAAGGAAGTTGAAATGTGGGTCTACCTGGCAAAAGGGCGCCTTAAGGAGTATCTCAGCAGTCGGACGGTCGTTTGGATCACTAGGATGCATATGTTAGCAAAAATCACGGTCACATAGAACAGGATCCACCAACACATTGAAGCAGTCGAACATGAAAGACAATGCGACTGGACTGATCGTATCCGAGACATCCTCCGGGATTGGCGGCGCCTGATTGAGATTTCCGAGTTTGTAGATAGCTCCAATAGCCTCTTCCTTGCTCCAAGGCCGACGACCTGCAAACATCTCCAACACCACGCAGCCAAGGGACCAGATGTCGATCTTGGCTGAATAGCCCACGCCTTGTGAACGTACAACTTCCGGCGCCATCCAGAAGACGGAGCCTTGCATGGACATGGTGGCGTTGTTGCCGTAGATATTGTCAGACTTCTTCGAGATGCCGAAATCTGAAATCTTGCAAGTGCCGTCGGTGTCGAGCAGGATGTTGTCGGCCTTGAGGTCGCGGTGCAGAATACCTTCGTTGTGTAGGTATGCTAGACCGCTGAGCGTTTGACGCGTGAGTGAACGAACGACAACTTCTTCAAACTTGCCGTGCTTGCGCAGACAGCTACCAATGGAGCCACCGCTAATGTACTCAAGGAAGATGGAGATGGAATACTCTTTCCGCTCGCAACCGAGATACTGCACAATGTTGACGTGATCGAGATGTTGCATTGTGTCGATTTCCTGATCCAACGCATGCACCATATCCTTGATCTTGTCCTTATCCGTTCCAGCACGCGGTTTGACCTCGACTTGCTTGACAGCGAGAAGCTCACCAGTTGTAGTATTCATTCCCAGGTAGACCTTGCCGAATGTTCCTTTGCCAATCAATTGACCCTTGACCCATTTGAAGGTGGCTTGCCGTTGAGGCACAGCGCTAGCTGACTCTGTCGTGTCTGGGATCGTCTCTAGAGTGATCATGCGACTGCCTCGAGCATGTACTTCCTCAATGCGTGCTCCGAACATCTTTGTGCTCTTCCTGCGTTGGAGATTGCCGGCACGGAGCGCACTCAATCGATTGTTCATCACAACCTCGACAGAGTTCTTCGCGTCTTGTTGGTATGCGCCGCGGACAACTTCTCGAATAGACTTGTTCCTTGTCAAACCGCCCATACCACGTGCTTTCTTCTGTGCTAGTGTCTGCATCGTGTGTGGTTTGTTCATGAATGCATAGGGCACTTCTGAAGCATGTTGACTAGAGGCAGATGTGGCCACAGGTGACTCAGCTGTCTCAATCACGGGAACATCAAGGTCAACATTGGGGAAGAACTCGTCGAGGTGCTCGACGAGGGCTTCCGGTGGTGGACGATGCGCCCAGACGTCACTTATGAAGGATTGTCGTCTTTGAATGCGTCCTGACTTGTCTGCAAAACTTGAGGTGCTTGACGTTGGGGCCGTCGAAGCAGAATCACGGTGTTCGTCTGGATAGGCACTGTCGATATCTGTTGCTGACTCGACCGAGGTCAGCGTCCTGGGTGTCATGACGGCGGGTGACTGAAAAGAGACTGTGACTCTCTTGTCCTTCTCCGGCTTCGCGGTCGTCAGGGAAAGGCTTGGCTTCAGACGGCGAGACCTCACACTATCAGCGTCGGAATCTCCAGCAACACTTGATGCTGCTGTAGCAGCTCTGATGGTATGAAGCTGAAGTGGGACCGCAAATAGATCGTCGTCCGAGTCGTCATTTATTGAAGATTCTTGGATTGATGTGTTCTTGGATATGCTGCCGGCTAGCGGTACAGCGAAAAGACTATCATCAGAGTCATCACCAGAGTTGCTCTCTTCCTTGCTATTTGATATAGAAGGACGTCCTCCGAACGAGACATTCGCTTCGACAAAATCAGTTGTATAACCCTTGCGCACTGAACTGCCCGAGATCGATTTGCGGCCCGCAGGTGGTGGTGAAGATGGGCTCACGCTTCGAGAGATTGGCGCTAGCTCAGGTTGCGATCGTTGTCTTACGATAGAGTCTGTCCGTGCTGCGGAGTTTTGAACCGACGGTCTTGAATCTGTGGGCGATATCTCTTCGTGTTTCTCACTCTCGTATTCTGGAATCTTGAAGGGCACATTGCCTTTACTCATCGTAAAACCAGGCGGCGATCCTCCAGGACTACCTCTTGAGGCGCTAAAATTGACACTTGCCATGGCTCTGCCTACCTCGCCAAGATTACTCAGAGACGTTTTGGGTGTTCTCAATGTAGGTGTCAAAGGTGCCCGGAGAGAGGCCATCGAGTTCTGCTTGTCCAATCGGCGACCATGAGACATGAAGTCCGCCGCAATAGGTAGTGTGTCCATAGTAGGCTTACGGCGCAAGTCACCTGTTTTTCTAGGCCGCGATATCGAGCCGCCTCCCTCGGACGCTGACTTGCGGTGCTGTACACTCTCTGCACGCCTGGGAATCGAGTTCAGACGCTCCAGTGTGCTAGACGCTGCTGGGGCTGGAGGAGGCTTTCGCTTAGGCACCATGCCGGGACCAGACATGCTATCCCGCTTGGAAAGAATGTCATAAGAACTGCTTGAGCGCTGAGGGAGAACCTCTTGTGGGCTCTTGAACGGTGTTGCACGGGGAGCATCGAAGTCGACTATCCTTTTACTTTGTATAGGTCCACCGAATGAAGGCCCGTTGTCTATGGGCGAACCCTTCGAGCGTCCCTCTTTCGCTTTCTCTCGATGCCAGCCGACTGACTTGCGTTTGTATTGGTCAACTCGAGGAGCAATCTCTCGAGTGGCATTCTCTGGTACAGGTGAGCGAGGTAGAGGTTCCAGGTTCCGACTTTGCTCTGCAAACACGTCTGACGCGTCATGTGGAATCGAATCAATTTGCGCATTGTTGGACGGGTTGTGTGTGATTGCCAAACCATGCAGTGGAGGTGATTGTGTCAGAGGAGCACTGTTCGGCACCGCGACGCCTGAACCATTTGTGAAGATGGTTGACGACAAAGTACTGACGTAAAACATCAACTTCGCGTTCGCATCCGCCTTTTGTAAAATGTCCATTAGGTTACTGTTGTTCAGCGGTGTTTCATGTCGATGTTGACCCGGCGAAGTAAGATAGATACCGGTTCCTCGCCGATCGGTCTCTTGCTGTTCAGAAATACCAAGGTTATAGCACACAAGCTGGCGGAATAGCTCGCCTGAGTCAACAGTTGCGATGTCCATCAATCGAAAGTTCCAAGAGTCCGGCGTTATGAGTATAAACTTCTTTGACACTCCTCGACTAGGCTGTACTGTTGTCAATGGTGGCGGCCTCTTCTCCTCTTTGGGTGTAGAGATCATCGGGGACGTTGCCACAAGAGCCGTGTCACTACGACTTGGCCCAGTCTTGGAAAATGGGAAAGCCGATGACATTGAGCCGGGACTGGACGGTGAGGGTGCCAGAATATGATCAGCTGGTGAAGCCATATCGTCCTTCTTTCTCGCCCCTACTCCCAGCCAGCCGAAGAGGCGGCGGTGCTGCACTGGCACAGTCACAGAATCGAGTGTCCCACTTCCTCTGCCACTCTCTGGTGCGCCAGATCTGTTTGAATCCTGGCCATTGCGCCTTGATTCTGGATTGTTTGCATTGGAGCCGAACCAGCTCGTCGACCCTGCTTGGACAATGTTCGATTCAGAGCTGATATTACGACGATGTGAATTGTAGAATCGATTCTGATGAGAAGCACTCAGATTGCTTTGGACCATTTGCGGTGTCTTCAACTGTCCAGGTACCGGGCTCAACTGAGGAGTCGTTTCATTCGAAGGTCTATTTGATTCCAAGCGCATTGGTAGAACAGGTTGAGTGCTTCCTATTGCTTCTCTGGAGTCGTTAGGACTGTGAGTCTTTGCTGGCTGCGCCTCGATTGACGATTTGCCAACCAGTTCCTTGGCCGTCTCCGCGGTCAAGTTCTCTCGACCTTGTGAATGATCACTAGCCGTGTCCCCCGCTACATTACTTTTAGGATGTAAGAATGCACTCCGTGCCAGAGCACTTGCGGCTGAGGGCGAAACAGGATTTCCCCCGAACGTGCGCACTCCAGGGCTCCAGTCCCCACCATCAGCAGTGGCAGGCGTCGTGAGATGTGTGTCCGAACAATCCGTCATGCCCAACAGCTGTGAAGACTCCCGACGCTTCGCATTCTTTGTTGTGGAAGTGCTACTCCCGCCGGTCACCAATGACCGCATCAGCTGCAAAAACCTGCTGCGCTCTTTCTTCTCAAAATCATCATTTGCCGTTTGGCCACGAGCTGTGTAGGCTTCCTTGATTGCAGGCACCAGTAGATTATGCATCAAATTAAGATTTCCTCGACCGTTCTGACCTCGTGGTCCGATGTCCAAGAACCTATTCCCTTGTAGATCGAGCCGAAAGAACGCATCTTGCCATACCGAAGAGAAGTTGTTGGCCACGAGCCAGGTAAGAACGCGATCCAGAGGCCATTGAGTACCATTCGTATTATTGTCATGTGGCGACTCTGGTGTATTACTATCGCTACCCTCGCTAGCATGTTGTACGCTGATAGGAGAGGCATTCTTGAGTTCCTTGGCAGGCAAAGTCGTGCCTCTTGGGTCTACGTTGAGCATAGGCTGAGGCTCTCCATTGACAATCGGCGTCGGTGCGAACCATTCCTGTCTTATAGGGACGCTGCGGTCATCAGGCCTGGCAAAGGTCGCCTGAGGATTGCGATAAACATTCTCGATCGCGCCGAAGTGGTTCTGGTTGCGGGGCGGCAGTCCGTAGCCTGTTGAAGGTACCAGTGGAGGGATGCCCACACCCTGTCCGTAAGAGTCCCCAGAAGAAGGGATATATCTTGCGTACATGATAGGTTTCTCATCTTGTGGTGAATGTGCTTGCATTGCAGCAGCGGCACCGGCTGCCTGGAAGTCATGGTAAGCCGCAGGATTGTAAGGAACCGGTTGCATGGGCTGTGCCGGCGCATAGTTCTGTCCACGAGGCGGCCATGGCGCACCGAATCGTTGGGGATTGTGCTGCGGTGGAGGCCCTGCTGGTGGCGGAGGAACGACGTATTGCGGCTGAGGCTGTAGAGGTCGTGGTGGTCTAAGGGGCGGAGGAGGGGGTGGCTGCCAGGTGGACGGGCTCTCTGAGTATTGCGGACGATTTGGATTAAATGACGGGGGCATCGTGTGCGGATTGTTCAGTCGTGAGGTGAGAGCCTGTCTCCAACAGCATAAGGTATAGCTGCTAAATCTGCTTCTCTTCTACATAGGTCTAGACTTGGACCGCGCCGAAGACCAATCATGCGATTGCAACTTGCTCTATCCAACGAGCTCTGCCTTTCCTCTCCTGGGATGTCAGCGAGTGCTATCTTGGCCGGTATGAAGTACTGTTCAAGTCCTGGATGTCTAAGTGATTACAATGAATGTGCTAGGTATGTACCGACAGACTCCGCCTAGATGATTCGAGAAGTTGGCACGGTGACGGGCGTAGTGAATGTGTGGGATTTCGAGAGTCGTCCAGCGACCGGCTAAAGATGAAGTTGCATAGACATGTTTGCCCAGAGCTGAGCTGATGTGGATGATGCGCTGCTCCTGTCGCTATACGAGGCTAGATGCGTCCCCGGTTGCGCCTTGTCGGGCTGCCCTAGAAAGGCTTCGCCAACGGCTGCCGGACTTCTATCCGGCATGGACTCATGAGCAGCAATCTGATCTCTACTGGTCCCAAGATCTGACGGGCTAGTGTCATTGTTCCGAGGAAGACAGACTGCTACGAGCCCTCGGGTAGTCGAGAGGGTGAGAGTATGCAGTCAATACAGGTGGTGCGTCCTCTGCGCTTTCCGTCGCGGGCCATTTTGCGACTTCCATACCAGATGGTCGAATCGATGATGAAATGATCCTGTCCACACATCTACGGCACGAACGCGGTGTCTAGCATTCCTATCTCCTCCTAGTCTATTGCTCTCACAACTCGCATTGGCCTAGAGCCTGGAGGCACCAAAGCCCTAATCCCACCCCACCCAGGGATGTCTATAAAATCCTCTTCATCCTCTTTTACGACTAATGTTGGCGAACCATCTTCCATCACTACTGCACTCGAAGCTATCGCTGCCCTTGATAGCGCCCTACTTGCCCTCCGCCCTCCAAAACTAGCTCACCACCATATCTCTACTCTCGCGAACAAGCTCAATCATCACATCCGATCCCCCGGTCGGCCCGACGAGCCTAACCCAACAGTAGTGTGGCTATTCGACAGCACAGCCTATCATGCGCCACCGTCCGCGTCGAGTCCCTGGCGGCTTCAGCCATGGGAGACGCAGATCAAGGCTGCGTATTTTGGTGGTGAGGGCCATGGTGGTAGGACTGCTCGAGGCAGCAGCACTGAAGTGCTTGGGAGATCTGGTGAAGATTATCAGGAAGAAGGGGAGGAGGCGCTCAGAGGGAGAAAATTGAGGAAGCTGGCTGTCAGAGCGGTAGTCAATGCAGCTGGTGTGGAGATGGCTGAGATTGCTGAGGGCCTCGTGGAAACGAGACTGGCGCCGTGGTGCATGAAGATACTATCCGGACAATCGATGAACGTGCAGCTAGAGATAAAACGAGATAATGGGCGACCACTGGAGAAGACGGTCAAAGCACAGCCTATGTGCTTGGAGCCTGGAGACACAACCGGAACCAGCACGACAATACTAAGAGTGCCGGAAGATGAGTACCATGATGGAGAAGAGTTAGATGTCTATGCTACCACCAGGTACGAAAGCTCGATCTCAGCAAGGACTCGTATTTGTTCCGGGAAAGGCCTTGGTGTCATCTCCACGTTCGAAGGCACGCTTTGGCAATTCGACAGTAGTAACGCCCAGTCCGTTATTCACAAAGTCTTTTGCGAAGTGCCAAAGCCAGTCGAAGGCATGCCCGAACTGTTAGTTCATATTGTCGCAAAACTCGCCAACCCACCGGTATGGTATCTGACGACAGCGCCATATTGCTTGTATCCGATGTTACGACAATTCCGTGGTGAGCATTTTCCGAGTGGTACTATCGTCCATCGAGAGTCCGACTGGAGAACCGCTTCCGGTCTTTTGTGGTCCATCATGGAAGACACCAAGCAGTATAAATTGGATCAGCTACAACAGACATGCAAGCGCTTCCCGCGTCGAAGCATGATCTTGATCGGAAGTGATGCAGAGGTAAGAGTGTAATGAACTCAGCGTAACCGACAACTCATTGTGAAATAGTCTGATGCACAAGCCTTCGTCGAGATGTACCAGGAGTATCCAGAGTGGATCAAAGCCATCTTCATACGACGAACGATCGGTGAGCAGCAAGATGAGCAGCAAACGCTGGAGACGATCTTCGAGCCAGTGCCTAAGGATATTTGGACTGCGTTCACTTCACCAATTGAAGTTTATGAGCGTGTCCAGCTCCTAGCAAAGAGGCCTGCCAAGACTTTACACCACTCGCATGACCATCGCTCAAGCTCGCACTCGGCTGGTAGCAGTAATTACAGATCATCAAGATGAGTGATATCACAAAGCCTGAGCCAGTCCCTTCAGCACAGCCGTCTGCTTCATAATTCGATCCTGTAGCAGTTTAATTTCTTCCTCCTGCTCCTCGACTGTTCTGTCCACGTCCGGCAGCGCCTCAACTGCCACTCTCGCTCTTCTGATTCTACCGCGAACACTTGAGACTTCGCCGCCTAGCTGGTGCATGGCGAGTGGTTCGAGATTCTGATATGTCGGAGAAGACGGCTCGGCAGTCAACGAAGCTTCGGGGTCATCTGCAACTAGGCGACTCAGTAGCTCGTGCAGGGGAGGGAGGATGTCGAAAGTCGCAGGTGACGGAAGAGTGCTGGTGGTAGAAGGAAGAGTGGTATTCTGCGTTGGGGTTGGAGTTGGTGCCGCAGAGGAATGAACCTGCGAGGTAGTGAACGACATCCTTAAACCTCGCTATGTAGCAGTGTTTTGGGTGTCCTCGAATAGTCGTTTGTTGGCGGGTGTAGGAATCCTAGGGTCATAGGAATCCGGTATCACATGCTCAGGGGCAGTAGTAATTAGTAGGAGAACTACCTTTTTCTTCCACTATTACATGACCACGCGGTACCTACCTAGTTGTTTTACTACAAAGGTATCAATTGGCCGTATCTACGTATAATAAATGTAGGAACGACGCCTTAGATCGAGGAGAGACCTGGTACTAGTACTATACTAAATATTAATATTTATAATGTGTCCGCGCCTATCAACATTAACGCTAGTAATAATAGTAGTACGGCTATTACCTCTCTAGTAGCTTCCCCGCGCTCCGAAACTACCCCCGTAGCTCCTCTAGCTTCCTCCGAACTAGTAATACGGCGTAGCTATCGAGGCTTCAATAAAATAGTTAAAAGTGAGTTCTATAATTAGATTACTAGCCCCGACTATAACTATAAGCTACGCCTCTCTTC
>Ga0268250_10000652_pt1 | contig 15954 bp, 19 predicted proteins | sample AgamicAsSfe_FD_200448 | JGI IMG/M metagenome (GOLD analysis project Ga0268250, IMG submission 200448) | Agave microbial communities from Guanajuato, Mexico - As.Sf.e (v2) (version 2) | ecosystem: Host-associated > Plants > Phyllosphere > Phylloplane/Leaf | place: Guanajuato, Mexico | collected... | reverse complement strand
CTCACGGCCTCAACCGCCTCTTCCTCACCCCCGAAGACCCCGTCCTCCACAAGCAGCGCGTCAAGTCCGGAGGCAACAAAAAGAAGCACTTCACCGATGGCTGGGTCGAGTTCCACAGCAAGCGCGACGCCAAGATCGCCGCTGAAACACTAAACACGCAGATCATTGGCGGGAAAAAGGGCGGCTGGTATCATGACGATGTGTGGAATATCAAGTATTTGAAGGGTTTCAAGTGGCGGCATTTGACGGAGCAGATCAATAGTGAGAATGCGGAGAGAAGTGCGAGGATGAGGGTGGAGATCGCGAGGACGACGAGGGAGAACAAGGCGTTTGTGGCGAATGTGGAGAGGGCGAAGAGGGAGGAGGGGATGAGGGAGACGAGGAGGAAGAGGGGTGAGGTTGAGGGTGAAGGGGACAGTCAGAAAAGACCTACAACATCGGATGTGGAGGCTGATGGTGGTGGTACAAAGCATCCTGGCAAAGAGAAAAAAGAACGGCCACAAAAATTCAACTTCAGGCAGAATGAAGTCAAGGGTACCACGGGCATCTCTGGAGCAGCGAAAGAGCCTTCGGCGGATGTCAAGAGAGTCCTAAGCAAGATCTTTTAGCCAGAACGCTAGCTGTAATGTCACTCTTAGCGAATGCGACAATTTTAATCGCACAGCAATCCTATCCGGAAGCATCATGATCTTTCACAAATCTGTCCACCGCCCGTGAGACTCGTCGGACCATGGCTTCCCCCTCAAGTGCGACTGAGAATGTGGCAACCTTCTCTTGCTCCGGCATGGCTGCGAAACCCTGCAAGCCATTCCACAATATTCTCTCGACGTCCTGTCCTGGTACCGCAGGTTGTCCCCGCGTCAGTATCTGTGCCACCCAAGCATTCAGCCCGGCTCTTCGTAGCCAGAGTTCCCACTGTGTTTCGTCGGTCATGAGCTGAAATGGAGGAGCGACCTGCAAATTTGCTCGTTTACCAGCAACAAGTGCGATCAGTTGATGTGCCAGATGAGTGATGTTGGCAGACACACAGGCGACTTGAATATGTGTGGACAAGCTGTTCGGAGCGCCGTGACGCAAGTCTAAGGCGAAACGTCGCAAGGATGAAATGGCATCTTGATCGCGCTTGTTGAGCTCACTGATGTCGGCTTCCCGCACGATCACGAGCACGACAACGTGACTATATTGGTTCGTCAGAGCTTGTACACCCGCACGTGCAGAGACACCTGGCGTCGACACGCCCGTGCTCGGTGCGGAACCAGGTAGTGGCAATTGGTGCAATCGAGCTATTGGAATAAGAGCTATGCCTGTCGATGGGGAAAGCACGATATCAGCATCGCACAGAGTCGGTTGTGGTGAAGAATTAGCACGCATCGGTGACGAAGAAGCACCTCCAGATAGCCTAGTAGTGTTTCGAGGAGGAGTACGGTCGCGCTCGATGATGTCGAGGTCCGGGTATAGCTTCGTGAGTTCGCGAAATAGTGGTTGATTGGCGGTCAAAGCTGACGAGGCCACAATTTGCCGCGGTGGCAGGAGAGTTGGTAGTGGTATTGGAGGTGGCGCGGATCCCGCCTCATTGATTACACCTGGGCTGGTATTTGTTGGGCTGCCAGAACCCATAGATAGTCTGGAATCAACGTTGTGCGTTGAAGTCAATGATACTGTCGGTACATGATTACACTTCTGCCTTTTGACGAGTCGCCCTTGTAATTTCATGAAGTCATCGAGCTCGTCAGCTGCGTCGAACACGCTCTTTGAGTCTGCGTCCGGCCTGATAGGAATGTCAGACCGGCTAGGCTTTGACACCACCTGATCAGCCGGCAAGCTCGAGAAGTTGAGGGATTTGTCATGAGCGGGTAGATGCCGTCTTCTAGGCACTGTCTTCACTCTTGGCACCATCAGCGGCGTTGCGTCAGGACCAACAGTAGCCTTGGGCGCGACTGTCAGAGTGACTTCGATGTGAGATGATCCTGGTCTAGCCTGTTCCTCGATCTCTTCGCTTTCAGAAACTTCGTCGTCGTCACTGTCATTATGGTCCAATAGACGTAATCCTTCAGGCTTCCAGGTCAGGCTCTCCGTTTTGACGCAGTCCTTCACATCGAGTCTTGTGAAACGTTCCACGAGGCCGCCGACGTCTGTCAACTCTTCCTCTACTTTGACATTCAAGGAAAACGGAGTCCAGACGAGGTCGCATTCAAGTTTAGTAGCAGACCAGTGATGTAGCTTGCTTTGTGCAATGGGCAGCATCAGTTGTCGAAGCTCCTCAAGCTCTTCTTCTCGGGTATACTGTTTGTGCCATGGAGCCAAAGGCTGTTGGACGTCAAGATCCGGCACTTCGACGCGCGCAGTGTAGTCCGCTTCCTTCAGTGTCTCATTGCGGAGCGTACTCTGCACTCGAAGAGCTCCAGGCTCGATAATCTCCTCGAATGTTCTTCGAAGATCGTCGTCGGACAAGGTGCTCGCAGGTATCTGGAAGAATGGCAATGAATTAATGAAGAGGTCTTCCAAAGGCAGACTAGTTGGTTTAGTCAAAGGACTGAGTGGCTCCTCCAGCTTCAGATCTAAAACGCGTTGCCGTGGTGGTGACGAAGGAAGAGTCCGTGGCAGATGCCTCCCGCCCAGTGGTGGGTATAAAGCTTCCAGATCGTCTGTCTTGATATTATCGCTGCCGTTTTGCCAGTAACCTGGAAAGTTTTCTTCTCGCAGCATGTTGTTCATAGCACGCTTCGCATCGGTGGTAGGCGATGTAGTATTCCACTTCAGGGAGTCAAGTTCCGGTCCGGGTGACGATGTGTTTGGTGTAGCTGGCTCTGACAAAACTGGAGACAGTGGAGGAGTCAATGGCCGGAGCTTATCGTTCTATACCAATCAGCCTAGTACTAAACAGTGAACGACAAGGCATACTCTTCTGTACTTCAGGCCAAGTTCGTAGCTTTCGATGCGGTCCTTCTCGACTTCTTGCGGCGCACAGGCCTGCTTCAGCAATAGTATGGCCTCTCTGGGAACCTCTAATTTCTCTTTCTTGACGCTTTCCGTGAACTTTTGTAGTAGAGTATCCGGTCGATCCTGATCTTGCTCTTCTTGATCCTTGATCGTGAATGATTGCCAGTCGATAGCGTCCTTGTCTGTCTCGTCTTCGAAGCGGGCAGCACGATAGTGCTTCACATCAATTTCAACATCCGTGAATAGCATTGGTTCTTCGAGGCGGAACTGTTTCGTTTGTCGTACGTCTAGCTCGATACTGAAGGTAGCTGGCTTTTTCTGCAGCGAATAGACCGAGGAAAGGACGGTCCGTGCTGCGGCGTCGAGCATAACCTTCTCGTCCAGTAACCCGATTTTGATTGTTTCAGTCTCATCAGTAGCTGCGCATAGCGTGTGACTGGAAGACTTAATGTAGTCGTAGAAGCAACTCTCTGTCTCATCATCACTCTCATGAGCAGAGTCACAGGAAAGACCATAGTATCTCGTGTATTCCAGTAAGGTAAGCTCCTCTCCATCAGTTTCCATGTCACTGGCCGCAAAGTGTAGTGATGAACTGTTGCAATGCGGGATGCAGGTACTTACCCGCAGTGCATGCCACGTGTCGACCGATCCACTGTTTCGGACATGTTTGAGGATGAAACGCAGTCCATATTTATATCTAGCAGCAGTACATATTACATTACTTGACATGCTGCAATACTCAGCTCGTCTTCATGAAGTCCATCAGATCGAACGCTGGACTGGCAGCAGCAGATGTATTCGCCTTGTTCTTAGCCAGCAAAGCTTGTAGGCCTGACTGCTTCTTCATCTTTGCGCGCTGTTTACTCTTAGTAGACACCTGCGTTTGATTGGGCACTACAGCACTGTCATTCACAACTGCGAGCTTTCCGACGTCGTCGTGAGCTTTTTGGAAAGAGCTTGCTAGGACGGCAACATTTGCTTCGGGCTTCTTTTCAACCCTCAACACAGCTGTCAGCTTGTGCTTGGGGAGCTGACCAATAGGTATACGCGTTTTTCGAATGCACCTTTTGCAGGTATACACCATGACCTTAGAAGGCTTCGCATTGCTCGTGTCTTTGGCCATCCTTGGCTTCACCTTGCTTGCCCGCTTCGCAGACATGTTGACTTGTGCTTCGATAGTCTTGGTACAGGACACGTCTGGGACCAAGAGACTACCGCAAGCACCACAGACAGTTTGTGTGGGCGTAGCCAACAGAATATTGCCATCGTCTGCGAGGCGATTCAAATGAGATCGAAAACCTGCAACAACGGTTGGTGCTGTTATGGCGAATTGCATTGCAGCAGCGTCTAGATACCGTAGACGACTGCTTACTGCCGCAGAAGCCATATGAGCTTGTACCGTGCTGCTGATACCTAATCGTGAAGACAAACGAGAGGATAGTGATATTGACTGTTCACTAATCAATCTGCCAAGCCTTTCTGGACGTCTTCGATATTTTGAAACTCCCAATCGTCTACCTGTGAGCAGACAGATTCGTTCCGATCACCTTTACCAACCCAGCTTTGTGTAATAATCTAGCGTATCGCTCAACATCGCGAAAAGACGTGCTGTCCTGCGACCTCTCTCTGGCGTTTGACCTACAACAACCTGTATTACAGCCGCGATGGCGATCAAAGACATAAAGATCAACAGAGCATTACTCTCGCCAAACCAGCGCAAGATTCTTGACACGAATAAGACAACTCCAGGATGGCTATACGGACTTGTAAGACGGAAGAAGGAGGAGTTGATCAGATGGCGAAAACCAGAAACACCATTCTTTGTTGGTCAGAAACAAGTGTACCTGTAAGCTCTCCTTCCAGGTTCTTAGCGTGATGCAACCCAGCTAATGCTATGGCCGCAGACCTAACTTCACGATAACACTCCTGCGCACACCTGGGCTTCCCGCCACCACCGCACAATTCCTCGTCCCCCTGAACCTCAACAAGCTCGACCTCCGCGACTACCTCTGGCACGCCTACAACGTCCGCACCTTTTCCGTTCGCAGCTTCATCAAGCTAACACCTATAACTGCTGTAACACCAGGCTCCGCGCGGGATTTGCCAGGAAAGCGGCGATTCTGGCGGCCGCGGGCTACAAAGAAGATGATGGTAACGATGGATCGACCTTTTGTGTGGCCTGAAGTTCCCGCGAAGGAAGAGTTGAAGACGAGTTTCGATGCGGAGAGGTACAAGAAGTTGTCGGATGATCGGGAGAGGCAGATGCAGGGCGCGCCCGACATGAATAAAATAGATAAGGAGCGGCAGAGCATTGCGGAACAGGCACAGAGGTTGATAGAGGGCAAAGATAGGTGGAAGGACGTCGATCCGAGTGTGCCGCAAGGGACAGCATTGGGGAAGTGGTCGATGCCATTGAGGTGATGCTCCGATGTCTGAGTTGAACAGCGGGTGAGGTAGATTTGCAGCGATTCTGAGGTCAATGCTACAACTCGATCTTCTATTCTTACACGACCCTGTGCATATAAGGCAAGAGTATCAGCGGAGCTGATGCGGCATCTTCGCTACTCTTCTTCTCGATCTTGTGTTTGTGTCGACGCTGTGCGCAGCGATTCTTGCATACCCGGACACGAATTACTATTACCACCGCCTCCCTCTTCTGCCACCGCCTCTTCCGAATCCTCCACCACCATGTCCTCCATCGCCTCCGAATCCTCCACCTTGCTGAGGTCCGCCCATACCCATGCCCATGCCCTGCTGCTGCTGCTGCTGTTGCATTTGCATGAATCCTCCAAAGTCCATAGTCGATGGGTCCATTCCCGAAGCCATCATCTGCTGCATCATTGCGTTCATATCCGGCATGCCCATGCCCATATCCGGCACTCCCTGCATCTGAGCTCCTTGTCCAGGCACAGCGCTTCCGTCTCTGCCTCCTTGCCCAGGCCCCGGACCGCCGCCAAACATCGTCTCGAACCGTGCCGTTTCTGCCTTCTGCCCCTCGATCCCCTCCCGCATGCTCTTCTGCCGCAGGCAATAGGTCGCCCAGGTGAACTCATCGAAGCCGTAATTGAACCAATCTGATTGATCAGCTCCTGGCCGCCGCCAGGACTTGTCGTGTTCGGTGAGGTCGGCATCGAAGTCGAGATCCGTGAGAGGCTTGTTTAGCGGCGCGAAGAGGGGTATTGGGCCGTTCGGATCTAAGGAAGAGATGTGTACGCCAGGGTAGGAATGACCAGGACGGCCTATGGGTTGGGTTAGGGGTGCGTGGCTTTGTGTTGCTGCTGCAGAAGGTCGTGCTGTTGTGGTGGATGTTGAGGTTGCGGCAGGATCGGACTTGATTGTTACGATTTGGGTGCGTGACGGGACGCGATCGGAGGAGGAGGGACGTGTTGACTCGGCTTTTACGGCGTCTAATCGGCTGGTTTGTCTATCATAGGTGAGCAGATGTGAGTGTACCAAAGAGAGGCGCATTCACGTTGTAGGCTCTTGTTTCGTGCCTGGTTTGCGTTCTGTTATGATATCGATATCCTGACAGGTACGTGAGCACTAGCGCAATCTTTGAGATCAAGATCGCGCACCGAATCGCTCTCATCTTCGTCGGCGGAGGCTTCTCCTTCTTCACCCTCTTCCTGCTCCTCTGCTTTCACATTAGCGAGCGTTGTGCTTGGTTGTATGGCTGCGCCATTCGTTGCTGGTGCTGGGCTCGGCTCATAGAGATCATCGTCATCGTCCTCCATAGTTTGGATCGTAGGTAGTGTTCTTGTCTTTGGAGGAAATGCGGTCAATTGGTTGGCATAGCATGTGATTTATTTACGACGCGAAGCTGAAACAAACCTATGACATCCAACCAATTTTTACCATATATCGCGGTTCTTCAAACCTACAACTTTTCACTGCGTGATCTTCTGTCTACATCGCGCGGAAATAGAAACAACTGCATTCTTGGGATACATTGTGAGAAGCATCGCAAGCAGCATGTCGCTCTTCGGCAACACAAAGTGAGAATGCATTCCCACTTACTTCTGTGACTATAGCTCATATTGTCGTAGTACTAACCAGGCCAAACCTCTGTTTGGCGCTGCACCGACGACCACTACTAGTAGTCCATTCACGCTCGGCGGCGCAAACAACAATAACCAACAACAGCAACAAGGAGGAGCTAGTTTATTTGGCAATACAGCAAACAAACCGGCTACAACAAGCCTCTTCGGTACTCCAGCAGCCTCCACACAGCCTCAGCAGCAACAACAAACCGGGTCATCGTTATTTGGAAATACCGCAAATAACACAAATACCACGAATCAGCAGACAGGTGGTGGAATCTTCGGTGCTGGCGCAACACAACAATCACAGCCTCAGCAAACAACTTCACTATTCGGAGCTCAGCCGGCAGCAGCAAGTAACACAACCGGTAGCAGTCTATTTGGAAACACCGCGAACCAGAATACTACACAAAACAAGCCCTCGTTATCACTTTTGTAAGATAGTCCATCCCATCCCCTGCGCGCAAGCTAATTGTTATCCAGCGGTGGCAGCACAACCCAACCCCAACAAGCCCAACAACAATCCTCCTCCCTCTTCGGCGCCTCCTCAGCCACCCGCCCCGGCGGTCTCACCCTCGGCCAATCGACCACGTCCGCACCGTCCCAAACCGTCCCCGGGATAAAAATCGACCTATCCAACATCCGCGGGACAACCCGCTTCAATGACCTCCACGAAGACCTCCAAAGACACATCGAGCAAATCGACAACTTCATTCAGACCCAGATTCAATACAAAGAGCAATGCGACGCGCTGATGCCTGCACACGGCGCAAGCCTGAGCACCGTCGCTGAAGATGTGGAGTTTGTAGGGAATAAGCTTGAGACGGCAGAGCTGGGGCTGGACAATGATAGTAGGGCTATTGATGCGCAGAAGGCTGTTGTCCGACGGGATGCGGATAACGCGCGCCTCAGCTTCCGCGCTGTGGAGAATCTAAAATTACCGCAGCAATTCCACTACTCAGGGATGTGGCAGACGTCTTCCTCCTCCGACTCCCCCGCCAACAATAACACCACCGGCACCGACATCGGCCACACCGACCTCGTCTCCTACGTCAGCTCCACGGCCGACGACCTTGCGCGTACTCTAGCCTCCTACTCGCAGAACATAGCGGAGATAGAAGCGCATTTGCGGACGCTGGAGGGGAGTGTGGTGCAGCAGGCGCAGCAGATGATGTTTATGCGGGGACAGAACGGGCAGGGACGGAGTAGGGAGGAGCATATTAGGGAGATTGGGGGCACGTTGAGGGAGTTTGAGGATGGGATTGTCAAGGTGGCGAGGAGGGTTGGGCAGGCTAGGGAGGAGGTGCTGGGAGTTGTGGAGGAAGGGGCGGGTGGTGCTGGTGGTGGGGATGGAAGAGGTGTGTTTGGGAGGCGGTGAAGGAAGAGAGGCTGTTTTGAGGCCATGGCTAGAGAGTAAGAAGTCAATAGAGGAAAAGAATGGCTGGGATGCTGCAGCGTCGACGCGTCGACGCGTCTAATGCTGCTGTGACGAGGAAACACTAAAGCATTGTTGCTGAGGAATATTGCTTCATGAACCGCGACCCTCAATGCTGTTAATACAGATACTACATGCATCAAGGCGCATGCAAAGCGTTGTGGCAATCTGATGATTACGTCTGTATCTGCTGCGGATAATATGCAGCTTCTCCATCCACAGCAATCGGTATGCCCTTGCTATTGTGAAATGCTTGACATCTAGCCTAATCAATGCCCTTTCGAATTTGACAGGCGGGGCCTGCAACAATCTCTAGGCATACTCATACAAGACCAGAATAATACACCTTTCTCACCTGAAGCAGAGTCAGTAAATGCAAACATAATACATCGTCTCATGACTTACATCAACCATCTTCCTCCCCCTCGCCCTCGCCACATCCTCCGGATCCCTCTGGCCCCTCAACGCCGCCCACACCGCCTTACAGACATTCATATGATTCCTACTCTTCCGCATCAACTTAGCCTGACAATCAATAATTCCCGCACACCGCAATATCTCAAACACCTTCTCACTAGTCCTGCACCCGAACCCTGGCTGTCGTGCACTCAGGCGAATCTCAACCGCGCCGGACTTTCCTGTCACTTCCCCAAAGATGGTTCGCGATTCATAGCGCTTAATGGGAACCATGTTGCGGATTGCGTTCAGGCGAGCAACGCGGCGCGCTTCGTCAGGCTCGGCGGCTTTGCCTTCGCCGATGCCCACCATGCCGCGCTCGTTGCCGGCGACGCAGAGTTCGTACATACTCTGGATCTTACCGAGACGGGTCTGATTAACGACTCGGTGAGACACAAGGGTCTTCACGCGGAGACGCCGCATCTCAGCAACAGTGGTTCCCATGTTCTTAGCGACGCGCTGGTACGCGGCGAGAGCTTCGTCCTCGAGACCGGGTGTCGGTGCCTCGTCTTCTTTTGCATCGGGCGCCCAGCGGACGGAGGGGTCATCGATTTTGGGGATTTCCGGGGCAAGATCGGGACCGTCTTCCAGAAGGGCGTCGAGGCGCGCTTCGAGGATGTCTGTGGTGAATGGAGATTGGCGAGGAGGTCTTGCGGCGGTGACTTTGGCGACGGCACGTTCGCGGATCTGGTCGAGGAGGCCAGGGTTGCGGAATTGATCGGTTGGGTCGCGCTCCATGTCTTTGAGCACGGCGGTGCGGTCGGAGATGGCGGCTTGGTGTTCGGGGTCGGCTTCCATGGCAGCCTGGACCGCGGCGTCGATGTCTTGATGCCATTCGTGGTCGTCCTGGCGGACCTCATATTCTTGGGCGCCGTCTCCACGGTTCTGTGTCACCTTCTGCGAGTCCGTTGTAAGTTCGTAGTCTTCCTTGGGAAGCCAGTAGCCCTTCGCCTCCGCGGCTTCCCGAGCATCCGCTATTTGCTCCATGATTTCGTAGTCTTGCGGCACCCTTGCAAAGTCGTCCTGTGTTGATCTCTCATAATCTTGCCCCTCGCCGCGGAGCTTACTGATCTTCTTGTCAATGGTAGGCTCTATACGAGAGAAGTCATCGAGGTAGGTGAACTGATGAGGATCACGGCGTATCTTTGCCTGCACGGCCAAGTCCTCGGCAGGAATGGCTGCTTCACCGGCTTCAATGGCGGCCATTTGAGCGGCATTGTACCGCTTTGCTAGCTCTTTCTTGTCTGCATTCGAGTATGGCTGGAAATCACTGATGTGCTCCTTTGCCTTCCGTTGGAGCTCTTCATGTGATATCGACTTGTGTCTAGGCTTGTGGTGTTTCGGCCGAGGTGGTGTACTAGAGAATGGTCGTTGGGTTATGGCGGCGCAAGCTTGTAGACGTTGACAGGAGGGCGATAGAGACTGTGTTGTACGAATAGGTAGCGACAGTAGCGTCGAAGGCGGTATTGGCCGCATGATGAGGCTAAGGACGACCTTGCAGGCGTGGATCGTGGTGTCTTTGTGCTCAATTGCACTTTGGCACTTTTTCGCGAGACATGATCAAGACATGAAACACAAACGGCGCTAGCATGACTCGCATTTTTTATATTGTACATGACCATAAAACCTACATCATGCTCTCATATACATGATTAGGCGCTCGCTGCTACTGCTGCCAAGCCGAGTACACCCCTCTGCTGGACTGTCATATCTGGTCTCAAATTGTCGAGTCAATATGGCGACAGACGCAACGAGCACGTCTCGTGAACTCGCTCCATCAGAAAAAGTAGCTCCCCCAGTACGACCAAGAAATCCAGACCAGGACCGCCACGTTAGGGGCAAGAAACGAAAGCTCAAAGCCTCAGTACTATCTGAAGGTTCACACGACGAAGTTTTGTCTGCGGATGTGAGAGCACTACTGGCGAAGCTCGATCTAAGTGAAGCCACTGGCACGAAAAAGCTCGACCAGTTTGAGCAAGTTGAAGTCACCATCGATGAGATCTCTTCTACTGGCGATGGGCTAGGTCATATCGAGGGGTCAAGCCGCATCTTTACTGTTCCCTTCACATCAGCAGGCGATGTTGTCCAAGCCAAGTTCATCCGTGAAGACACAAACACGAACGTAATGATCACGGACTTTCTCAGCGTGATTAAACCCTCGCCCCTCCGCGATGATAGCCTAGTCAAATGTCCCTACTTTGCAAAATGCTCCGGCTGTCAGTTCCAGATGCTGCCGTATCCGGCCCAGTTGGCACACAAGAAGACTATTGTCGAGAAGGCATATCGCAACTTCTCGGGCCTGCCAGTTGACCTTGTGCCCGCAGTCGGCGACACTATAGGCTCACCTTTGCAGTATGGGTACCGCACCAAGCTCACTCCGCACTTTGATGGCCCGCCCGGTGGACGTCGTGCTGGTCGAAAAGGCGAGCGTGCTTATTTTACAGAAGTCCCACCAATAGGATTTATGCAGAAGGGAACCAGGAAGACGCTGGACATTGAAGAATGTCCCATCGGTACCGAGGCAGTACAGATGGGTTTGAGACGTGAGCGGAAACGTGTAGTGAAAGACCTTGACACGTACAAGAAAGGCGTCACTATCCTCCTTCGAGAGAGCTCGCAACGAATTGTCAAATCAGAGACTGAAGCTACAGAGGCTGTACACCCGAAACAACCAGGTCTGGATGAAGAGAACCAGACAGTATACGAAGATCGCGGCCCCTACATGCACGCCAAAACCTGCATCAGTGATCCGCACGCCACATCAACCGAATACGTCGAAGATTTCGTCTTTGAAAACAACGCAAATTCGTTCTTCCAGAACAATAACTCCATCCTACCCTCATTCACAGAATACATCCGTTCTCAGATCACAGCTCCCATGCCGACAGCCACAGGAGAGGCGACTACAGACGCCACCCCTCACCAATTCGAGAACTTCATAGATGCCTACTCCGGTTCCGGCCTTTTCACAATCACCCTTTCCTCACTCTTCAAACGCTCCATCGGCATAGACATCGACGCCTCGGGTATAAAGTCCGCCCGCCGCAATGCACGTCTCAACTCGTTACAAGCCCCTACTTCCACTACATGCAGTTCCGACCACGCTACCACAACCTCCTCTACCGCGTACGCCTCCACAGCACCGACAGTTGCCTTCATCGCCGCCACAGCCTCCGAGCTCTTCTCCTCCGTCTCTTCCTGGTCTCCAGCCCAAACCGTCGTCGTATGCGATCCTCCTCGCAAAGGCTGCGACGAGTCTTTCCTGCGCCAGCTCCTTGCTTTCGGGCCCGCACGCATCGTGTACGTCAGCTGCAATGTCCACACGCAGGCAAGAGATATTGGATTTCTGCTGAGAGATTGCAAGGGACCCGCGCTTGGAGAGGGTGTGGGTAAGGGAGAGGTGCTGGCCGGGACTGAGGCGGCAATGTATGAGATTGAGACGGTCAGAGGGTTTGACTTTTTCCCGCAGACGGGACATGTGGAGAGTGTGGCGACTCTGAGGAGGAAGAGCTTAACTTAGCTTAAAGAGTCTTACTCGTTGGTAGTTCAGTCCTTTCAATCGTTGTCATAACTTCCTACATAGTCTGCCGATTGTAGTGCCCAGTCAGCCGGCATGCATGCAGGTGTCAACAGGGTAAGCAGCAGGAACGACGCGATAATCTAGTCACATCCACTGCCTACGGTCTGCGCTCATTTCGACAGTGTGCTATTGGAACAGTAATAAGTGACCTATGTGAAGGTGAGTTCGAACGAACGGCTTGACGAGGAAGAGGAGTGCTCGCACCAGTGACACTTTCCCAGCACGGCAAGCCAAGACGCCAAGCTATCAGGTGGATTTTATCAGACAACACAGCCTCAACCTCACATCATCACCATCATCTTCAAGCTCTTCACCTTTCCTTTCCATCTCCTTGACCTGACTCTCAAGACCTTGCTTCTCCTCCTGTTCACAGTCTGTCGCATCCATCACTTCGCCTTTCGGCAACACATCTTGTGAAGTTCAATCATGCATTTTCCTCGATTCTCCTTGTTACTGCTCTGGTTGCTCGTTATTGTTGTCTCTCTACCTCGAGCTGAGGCCTTCGGAGCTGGCAACATCGCATCCATCGCGAAGATAGAAGGCTCGAATTGGAGACACGGAGATATAGAAGACACGCTGAAAGCGGTGGCACATTTGAAAGGTTGGAAGTGGAACGGGGCAAACATAAAGCGTGTTTACTTTGGTAAGCTTCATCAATTATCCTGCCGTCGTCTAACTCGCGAAGACTAACAGTAGGATCAGGCAACTGGCTGCGAGACTACAGTCAAGCTGTGGATGTGGGTACCTTGAAATCTGGAACCAGCTCAGACACGATTCGTTTGCTGCTCTCTATCCTTGCCTTCATGACCTTCGGGTATGCCACAAGAGAGTATGAAGTCACAAGCGACCGGCTTGGTGTCTATAGAGCAGAGGTATGTTCGAGCCTGTGCGAAGGTCGGCAAGAAACAGAGCCAGTCTCGAGATCAGACAAGAACAAATGGAAGCTATAAGCTCTATCGTAGGCACGATGGGAAACTCAGACTCGCGTGCTTGTCGGCTCTCGATTGTCGCTGACACAGAACAACCAGGAACATATTGACAATCCAAAGAACTACGCTGACGGCGAAGATGCTCGAAAGTACGACCCCCGACTACGTGGACCTGTTCTTCCAGAAGAGCTCTCCATCGATATTCAATCCGGTATGAAGAACTACATCGCTAACGAGCGTGGCAACTGGTCGACTTCCATAGGCTATGTCAAATACAGTCTGACAAGGTCGATCCATTTTGGACGCCTCTTCAAGCATGGTGGTGGGAGCCAAGATGACTTATTCGAGGCGTTCCGCTGTCTTGGCCAAGCATTACACACGTGTGAAGACTTTTCTGCTCACTCTAATTACATTGAATTGTCACTGATCGAGCTTGGTCATTACAATGTTTTTCCTCATGTTGGAGTCAACACCATGATCAATCTGCGCGGCAAACAAGTGTACCCTCTCGTAACAGGTACATTCGGCGGAGTGGACTTCCTTCATTCCGTTCTTGGTGAGGCGTCTGATCACGTAGCTCAAAGCGAGACTCAAAGTGAAGTTCAGGAGATGCAGAAAGCACTATCTGACGCGTCTGGATCTGCTACTCGTGGTAATCCTGGAACTGAGCAGCAAGCTTCAGGCCTCATCGAACTTCTGTCAAAGGTGCCGGGCACAAGTGGAATTTGTCAGGAAGCACGCAGCTTACAGCGTGACTCACAAGCCCAGGCAATCTCAAACCAGGATCAAGGAGATCCTTCTCGTGCTGGTCTCCCCTTCGGCATGGGCAGCAACTCTTCGTCCGCTCAAAGCATCAACCCACAAGCCATCTATGCCAAGATCTACCCTATCATGGTCTTCAGAGACAACGTGATGAGAACAATTTCCAGCATAGTCTCTCATATTCCTGGTCTCGAGAGCCTTATTGACAAGGTAAGGGCATATAAACTCCTACCAAAACCTTGAATCTAATCAAAACTAGATCTCTGAGAAAATTACCCTCTTCGTCATGTCGTTACTCTCTCCCTATATCCTGCCCGTCATCCGCATCGCGTCTACACAGCTCAAAACAGGCTCATCCACCGTCATCAATGCATCAGCCCAGCACCAGTACCAAGTTTTCTCCGACCCAAATTGCACGGATCCTACTCATAGTATGCTCTCCAAGGACCATTTTAGCAACATTCTCAATGAGCCTGCCGGCCAAGTGGCAAGCTGCGTGCTGAAGCATGTCGTACCATTGATCGTGGAGGCGTGGGAACAGCCTAATCTGCCACTAGAGCAAGTACTCAACAACGCCGTCGGACATATTTTCCATCACCCGGCAGCACGCAGCGAGAAGATTGAGATCCAGCGCAGGATGTTCGAGGTTGTGCAGAAGTGGACACAGTCGATGCCGGATCGTGGCGCTAAGCTCGATAAGGTGCTGAGTTCTGAATCTGTCAAAAACGGAGGCAATCACAAAGGTGGCAATCCACACATGCACGTTCCCGGTATGCAAGATGCTCCGAGTATGGCATCAGCTATCCCATCAGGATTTGGTACACAGTCTGGCTATCGCGGCGTTGACCCGTCGGATCAACAAAGTCCCCAGCTCGGGGAGAACTTTCAGCAGCAGAACCAAGCGCCTTATATGTCTCATCAGCATCAGCAGCACCCATCCGACGGGTTCTCGTACAATCAAGGTGTTGCTGGGATGAACAGTAATGCTTCATACTATGCGCCTCCGCCTCCCGGACAAGCAGATAATGCGCAATACCCGCCCTTCGCAGCAGCACCACGGCCAAACGATCCTGATGCTTACCCTACTGCCTATCAGCAAGGCTATGAGATCCCGCTGCATGACCAGTATGATCAGCAACAAGCCGGATACTCGCATCAGGGCGGCGCAGCGCAGTACGGTATGCCACAGGGTTATGGAGGTCAGCAATACGACCAAACTCAGGGACAGAATCAAGGATGGAATGGTGGGTATGACCAAAGACAGGGACATGATCAAGGGCAAGGTCAAGACCAGTATCAGCAAGGTCAGGTCTGGAGAGGCCAGGGCTGGTAATTTGGCAAGTAGTATCGTCCATTCAGCAGTATGCTCAGGTCTCGTTATAGAGTCAAGGATGGAATGCTGGGTACACCTGAGACAGGGCCAGGGACAAGGTCGGGACTAGTGGCAAGAAGGTCAAGGCTGAATAGGTCAGCGCCGGTGACTTGAGCATGACTATGATAGCCATTGCAGAACCATGCTTTTTTGAAAGTGATTATTCATGAATTTTCACATATGTCACGAGATGAGGCATGTCCCTCACTGTACTCCCAGTACAAATGTGTCCGAGGTGATAACTCCAGAAGCTAGTCCTGCTTGCGTGTCTCGCTAATGTCCGACCGTCCTTGAGTAGCCGTAGCTACCTGATCTCCAACGAACGCCTTATTTCCCTCCAAAGTCATACTCATTGCCTCCACTACATCACTCAATCTCCTGCCCATCCTACCCCAACACCTTCATCTTCGCCTTCTTCTTCTTCCCGCCCTCCTCTTTCG
>Ga0268250_10000651_pt1 | contig 15987 bp, 17 predicted proteins | sample AgamicAsSfe_FD_200448 | JGI IMG/M metagenome (GOLD analysis project Ga0268250, IMG submission 200448) | Agave microbial communities from Guanajuato, Mexico - As.Sf.e (v2) (version 2) | ecosystem: Host-associated > Plants > Phyllosphere > Phylloplane/Leaf | place: Guanajuato, Mexico | collected... | reverse complement strand
AACGAACCACTTTGGGAGTGAATATGGACTCGACACGATCAACCTCACCCAAACGACGACGCGAAGACGAAGACGGATACGACGACGGACGGCCACGCAAACGCTCCGCTTCCCATGAACCGCCCAATGCCTCACCGAGCTATAGGATAGCGGAAAGACCCGCGCGCCGCTACAGCAGAGGAGACAGCGAAGACGAACAGCGGGAATTCAGAGACAGACGGCCTTCATACTCTCCCTCGCCATCGCGGTCACGCCGCTCAAGCTCGTCGTCCTCGTCGCCCCGACATCGCATATCCCCGCCCTCTAAACCGACCTCTCTACACTATGCGCCTACGCTCATCCTGCGCGGCCACAAGAAAGCCATATCGTGTGTCAAATTCTCCCCAGACGGCCGCTACATCGCCTCCGCGTCCGCCGACTGCACCATCAAGATCTGGGATGCCAAAACAGGAGCACTCGAACACACCCTCGAAGGCCACCTCGCCGGTATCAGCACAATATGCTGGTCTCTAGATTCCAAGATCCTAGCCAGCGGCTCAGACGACAAGAGCATACGGCTATGGGACACAGCAACTGGATTGGCGCACCCAACTCCATTCATCGGCCACCACAACTACATCTATAGCATAGCCTTCAGTCCGAAGGGTAACATGCTCGTCTCCGGCTCGTACGACGAAGCAGTCTATCTCTGGGACGTACGCGCCGCCCGAGTAATGCGTTCTCTCCCTGCACACTCCGACCCCGTCGGCGGCGTAGATTTCGTCCGTGACGGCACTCTGATCGTCTCCTGTTCTCACGACGGCCTGATCCGCGTGTGGGACACAGCAACAGGTCAATGCTTGCGCACCCTCGTCCACGAAGACAATGCCCCCGTCTCCTCCGTAATCTTTTCTCCAAACGGGAAGTACATTCTAGCCTGGACCCTAGACTCATGCATCCGCCTCTGGAACTACATTGAAGGAAAGGGAAAATGCGTCAAAACCTATCAAGGCCATGTCAACAAACAATACTCGCTGTCCGGAGCGTTTGGGACATACGGCGAGAAGGAGGATGGTGGGCAGCAACATGCGTTTGTTGCGTCGGGAGATGAGGAAGGGCAGGTTGTTTTGTGGGATGTTAGCAGTAAGAATGTGCTGCAGAGGCTAGACGGGCATACTGATGCTGTGCTTTCCGTGCATACGCATCCGAGTGAGGAACTGATTGTTAGCGCGGGCTTGGATCGGACGATTAGGCTTTGGAGACCGAATGAGGGGAAGCGAGTCAACGGAGTGAAGACAGATGATGATGATGAGGGCAAACCGCATGGTGAGGGACACGAGGAGGACGTGAACGGCATCAAGGAAGAGGAGAAGAACGGCTTTGATCCTGATACCCTCCCGCCTAATCCTTTTGCTGAGGGTTAGCAAGTCTTTGGCCAAGAAGACGATAAACGAGGATAACAAGTGATGATTGGATATGTGGTTTAGTTTTAGATACCCAAAGTAACTAGCCTTTGCTTGCGAGTACGTATCCTTCGCCATCTATCCTTGTATAAACTGTCGTATATGAGAACGCCTTTAGCTACTTATGCCACGCTTTTTGGTATACCCCAACGCCCACCATGCAATAAGAAACGCCATAAAATGCACCACCCAACCTTTTCATACTTCCCATCGTCCAGCTTTCTAGCTAAAATGGATGCCTTCCTGATTGAACGCATACAACAGCTTCAAAAAGTCGCCCTCATCACACAACCTCGCACGCTTATCCGCCAATTGCGTCTCATCCTCGAGCACCTTCCTCACCTTCTCCCTGACCAACTCACTCAACCTCCCCTTCTTCTTCCTATTCACACCATTTTGCCTCTTCTTGCTCTCCGCCTGGAGCTGCTTGAAGAAGTCTGGGAGTTCATCATCCGGGTCATCTGGGTCAGAGAATCCCTTGAACTCATCGTCGACGTCCATCGTCTCCTCGTTATCCTCGGTGACCTCGGAAGGATCCATAGGCGTATCATCAATCTCGATATCGTTCTGAGCACACCAGAGACGATAGTTACTGCTCAGCAACTCCAAAACCGCAGCCGTACCCAGGAAACTCGCCCTCAGCGTCCTGTTCTTGCGCACGAAGCAGATGCGTAGCAGACCGTCCCACTCTTCGTATGCAATCTGTGGTCGTGGGTTCTTGGGCTCGATGCGCACGACGTTGCTCTCTACCTGTGGCGGGGGGTTGAAGTTGTTGCGTCCGACTTTCATTACGTGGCTGACTTTGCTCCACATCTGGACGTTTACGGAGAGTCTAGAGTAGAGCTTTTCGCCGGGCCGCGCGAAGAGGCGCATGGCGAATTCGCGCTGGAACATGAGTATGCAGCAGCGGGGTGGATGCTGCAGAGCTAGGAGCTTGAAAACCAAGGGCGAAGAGATTTGATAGGGCGTATTGCTTATGCAGACGTCAAAACGTGGTAGCTCGGCTTTTATTACATCGCCCAAGCGGATTGTGAGACGCTTTTCCTCGGGACTGCCTTGTACACGCTTGGTGAGCTCGGCGGCCATTCGGGGGTCCATTTCCACGGCTGTTACTTGTTTGGCGGCTTTGAGGATGAGGACTGTCAGGTTGCCTGTTCCGGGACCGACCTCGAGGACATGGTCGCTTTGCTTCAAGTGTGCTTTCTGGACGATGGCGGTTGCGACACCAGGGTTCTTGAGGATATGTTGACCAAGATCTTTGTCCATCTTGAAGATTGAGTGCGCAGCTGAGGCTTTTGCGGAAGTTGGGCGGGCATAGGGAGAGGCATTGTTGTCGACGGCCTTTGTGCGCTTTTGCTTTGCTTTCGGCATCTTGGGCGGTGGAGGTGGTAAAGGTTTCGGTGCAGGCGATTATATTTTTGGGGAGACTCGGAAGATCGCGATATGTCTAGGATTTCTTGCGACGCGGTCAGGTGTGTAGTCTTGGTGGCTGCGGGTGTCGACCGAGCTTGCGATCGGTGGGCGTGGGCTGTTGGATCTGGAGACGATATTTTTTGGTGTTGCAGGCGGAGTTATCGCGGGGTTAAGCCATGTGAGCGCGCGACTTAGCGTTGCGCGTCTGCTTCTCATGACGTTGATGCGACTTTCACTGCATCCTCACAGCCATTTCGCATTCTCTACTATCCTCGTATGAGATCACGTTTCGTTAATCTTCCCCCTGATTGCTTTCACTCATTGCATCGTCACTCCTTGAAACCTGTTGCCATCAGTCACTCCCTCCTGAAATACCCATCGTTGCCGACGCGCTCCTTTACCAGCTTCTTCGATATTTGCAGTCCTTGCCAGCTTCGCAATCACTTCGGCACAGTAGTACCTGTTCACAAATACTTTAACGTACAATTTCCTCCTCCGTATCTACAGTTGCCCAATCCACGCTCACCAAGCAATGCTGTCAGGAGTAGCACCTTGAACTTTTCCTCTCACCTGCCACGTGCTCGCTCCTCTCACCTTTACCGTCGCTACGCGCATCTCGGTCCACCTGCTGCATATATAAGAAGCTTTTCGTCCTATCATTCCCGCCACTCTTCCACTCCACTCTCTACTTCTCCGGTCCCTATCACCTCAGCTACCTCGAGCACGAACACCGACAAGCGTCTGCCAACGCAAACCATGGCAAAGAAGATACCAACCGCTTCCCCAGACTCGTCACTCTCTTCTCCTCCTGAAAATACCGCGTCAGCTACCGAGACCGCTGCTGTAACCCAGCCAGCAGTAAATGGCAAGAAAAGAAAGGCCGAGACGACTCCGCGCACAAGGAGGAGTACAGCACAGCATGTCGATATCGAAGATGACGTTGAGGGTACTGGCGAGTCATCTGAGCCCAAGCGGCGCGTAATCAAAAAGGCAAAGATTACAGAAGAGATGGGAGACGAAGCTGCGGCCCAGGAAAGTGGTGACGGCGAGCGCAAAACGAAGAAAGTCGAGATGAGAGGGAACAAGAAGGCTGTCGCTACAAAAAAGACCGTAGCAAAAGACCACGTGATGGAGGGTGAGATCGATGCAGATGGTGACGGCAAGGTCACTGCCAAGACCTCTGTCAAGAAGACTGCAAGAGGCAAGAAGGCGAAGGCCAGTGACGAAGGTAACGACGTCGAAGACAAGCCAAAACCTAAAGCCAAAGCCAAGACCAAGACCGCAAAGATCGAGCCACCCCGCGCAGAGCGTACCAAAGACATTAAGCATCGAATCGGCGCCCATGTCAGCATCGCCGGAGGTTAGTCGCCATACTATCCTTTTCCCACACTCTGCAGAGAACCTTGGCTAACGTGGACTCGACAATCGTCGTTTAGGTGTACACAATTCCATCGTTAATATGGTATACATTGGGTATGTTTTGCATCTTCACTCACAAAATGGTCGAGTTATTGCTGACATTCACAGGGCTAACGCCTTCGCTTTGTTCATGAAGAACCAGCGTAAATGGGAGTCTGCCGCTATGGATCCAGAACATGCCGAGTTGTTTATTCAGGGGTGCAAAGACCATAGCATCAACGCTGCGGAGTGTTGTCTGCCCCACGGTTCTTACCTGGTCAATCTTGCTCACCCCGATCCTGTCCGCAAGAAGCAGGCGTACGACTCCTTCTTGGATGACTTGACTCGTTGCCACGCGCTTGGTATCAGGCTTTACAACTTCCACCCTGGTAATGCAAATGCGACTACTCGCGAAGAGGGCATTCGAATCATCGCCGAGAACCTCAACCGGGCGCACGCGGATCCAACAACTGGTAAGGTCGTCACCGTACTTGAGACAATGGCATCTCTCGGTAATACCATCGGCGGCACGTTCGCCGACCTCGCTGCCATCATCAATCTCGTCAATGACAAGAGCCGTGTCGGTGTTTGTTTAGACACTTGTCATGTCTTCGCTGCTGGCTATGATCTACGCTCGCCCGAAGCTTACGCCGAGACTATTGAGAAGTTCGATAAGGAGATTGGGCTAGAGTACCTTAAAGCCTTCCACGTCAACGATAGTAAGGCTCCATTGGCAAGTTACCGTGATATGCACGCCCGTATTGGAACCGGATACTTGGGTCTTCAGGCGTTCCACAACCTGATGAACGATGAGCGGTTCTATGGTCTTCCTATGGTCCTTGAGACACCTATCGACACCATTGACGAGAACGGCAAGAAGGTTGACGACAAAGGCATTGATGCCCGTGAAATCAAATTGCTAGAGAGTCTCGTTGGCATGGATAACACATCAGACGACTTCAAAGCGCTCAGTGCGCGTCTCCAAGATGAGGGTGCATCCGAGCGCGTGCGCGTTGGTGATCAAGTGCAGAGGAAGACAATCAAGGATGCTAAGCCGAAGAAGAAGCGCGCTGCCAAGAAGAAGGCCGAGGGTGAGGATGATGAGGACATGGAGGAATAGAAAACAAGAATTTGAGCTTGTGCTAGGCGCTACCGACAGGACGGTTGGTTCACGCCGGGCTGCTTTGCCACAAGCGACGGATCCGGTTCCAGTGTATCCTATTGATTGTTTGACGGGAGTTGGAAGCAAGTGTGGATAAGGCGGACAAAGATGGTTCGAAAATGCGCCAATCGACTGGATCCTGGCCTGGGCTTTCTTATGCGATACCCTGTTTCATTGTTCCAACGACATCTATTCAAGCGCATGTTTGGATACGTGCCGTGGGAATCTACAACTTATATCATGCACGTTTTACTGCCAAAGGATCACTTAGCTTCGGATCATACACCGTCCATGATGATTTGACATACGGGTCTCGTGAGAGCGTCAACATGCCGATGGCGCATGCCGAGGATGTGTGCCGATCTGTTGTGTGAGTCGTATTGGACCTAGAAAAGCTTACCTCGCGTTTACTGCCATTTGATCATTGGTCAGACACTCGTAGCAGGATCAGTAAGCGTGCATCCGGCCGCAGTAGCTATGGGTGTCTGAGCAACTTCTACGCCCCGACTTGACTAGGGCTGAGATTGACGTTGGGTGGATGCAGCCGACGTCTTGTCAGTGGTGTGCATGAAGGAGCGTTTCTGCCTTACGGATAGCCGATTTCAGCCAGCTGAAGTCTGCCACACTATTAGAATCGTGAGGAATCTTCACCGTCCCTGGCGATAGTCTGTCACGACCTAATCAGCCCTAGGAGCTACGGTCAACACACGGAAGCTACAAGCTTTACGCCTGTGGCGCATGAAGCAATGCCTGTCCAATGAACAGCATCGCTACTGCTTTGAACATCGCTGGAAGACTCATCTGGTTCGTCGCAGAACAGAGTCGTCATGTTGGTTGCATGAAGCCACAATCTTTTACGGTGTAGCAGTAATGTGAGGGTTGCTTGCAGTCCGTATAGCATATGATGGAGTAACATAAAGTAGGAACAGTAAGCGGACTGGAAGCCACAGCACCAGCCTACTGCACAGATAACAAGAGATACTAATGCTTTTCGGATGCGGATGCTTCCATGCTCCCTGCGTAGAATGATGTAGTTGTGTTCTAGTGGCTTGGCGGTCCCTGTCGTTCCTACGGTCTGCCTCTGGCGCACTTCACTACACACGCTGCATACGCGGTCTGACGACATGTGCAACATACCCGACGAGCAGTGTTGCGACCACTTACAAGGAACTCACCAGCTGGCTCCTATCTGCATATCCTGGACTCATATACAGCTCACCCAATCATGTAAACCCCGCTTCCGACCTAGCCTGATCAGGCCCTATGCCGCGAACACGTGAGTCGTCGAGCTTCTTCTCCTGCCAAACCTCCACCGCCAGTCCAGGGTGTCAACGCCAGCCCTGTGGGCCCAAGCCTCGCCTGCAGCCACGGTATGGAACTTCTCCGAGAAGCCTAACGGGGGCAAGCGGCCTGCATACATCATACACAGCATCGTTCAACAGCCATATGGCCACCGACGTGCATTGACAGCGAGCGCTTCAGCTTCAGCTCTTCCTAGTTTTATTAATTTCTGCGCCTGGAATTTCACGCCATTCACTTCGCTTGCTAGCAGTCCCTACCAAGTGCATATGGTGGAAGCATGGTCGGTGTTCCGAAAAGCACTGGGTGCCTCATCTGCCGCAAGAGGAAGATTAGTAAGTGAACCATACCCCTCTTCCTTGCGGATATCTCCTGACTAAGGATAGAGTGCGGTAAGGCTAGCTCCACAAGACTGGCGCGACTCAAACATTCTGACTAGTGACGATTAAGACGAGACATGGCCAGCGTGCTTGAACTGCCAGAAAAATGGAAAATCATGTCCTGGACCGCCTGCGCGACACACATTCAGAGACCTCGGTCCTAGGCTGAATGGTGGCGCGACGAACTTCGCAATAGAAGAGAAAGCCTCACCACCAGGTAGGTCTAGCTGGAATGAAAATGAGTGGTATGCTAATCACGTCACAGATCAACGAAATAGACATTTGACACAACTGAACGAGAAGTTTGCCGAAAATGGCTCGGTCACCCACAAATTTAGGATCTCAAACAAGAGCTCAACGACCCGGAGAAAAGCTTCACGATCAAGTTCAATTAGTTTAAGTCCCCCCAAAACGCCCTTTCTAAGACATCCGTCGCCGTCACAGCATCAGCAACTCGCCCGCGCCCTAATTTCGGCCACTACAACCGGCAGTACAGGACATCGGATGTCTGTCTTTGGTCCGTTCATCCAAGAAGTTCCAGCTAGGATTGGGCATAACGCAGCTCTCGATGCGGCCGTAGCCGTGTTGGTCAACGTCCATACTTCGCTGGTTTACAAAAAAGCCGCAGACGAGATTGTATCCCCAGAACTATATATCCGGGCAATCAAGACGCTACAGTCATGCCTCGAGAGCCCACAATTAGGCATGTCACCGAACACACTCTGCGCATCGGTACTTCTTGGTCTGGTTGAAGTAAGTCCTATCCGGCTGTTTCTTGTGACCATACTTATATGACTAGGCGTTTGCAGGCCCAAGAATAGGCAATCGATATCTAACGCACGTAGGCGGCGCAGGGCGATTAATGGAACTACAAGGACCCTCCAGGTACAGAGATACCTTCACAAAAGAGATACTACGCTTCAACCGAGGTGGAATAGTAAGTGAAAAGAGTCACAACAGGATAGTCGAGTCTTTTGGCTCGGAGGTTTTGGGTCTTCTGGCTGAATACTAACATATCGGCAGATCATTACATGCATATACGAGCGCAAACCATGCTTTCTCGCGTCTCCTGGATGGCGAGAAATCGCTTTCGACAAGACCGGCCTCAGTTTCGACGACTGCCTGAACACCGACCTAATGCAATACATGGCCGAATTGCCGGGCATATTTCATGCCCTGAAAGAATTAGGCGAGCGATATGCTTCTCAACCGTCACAAGCTACGAGCTTCGATTTCAGCTCAAACGACGAATTGTGCAAATCACTTTCTGACACACCGCCATCCCTTGATTTTTCTACCGACTCTTTCGAAGAGACGGACTTTCTTGAAGACCTGCGGCCTATCAAAACCTCCTACCCGATCAATGCGAGTCCTTACACATACCCTTACGAGTCTGCGCGGACGACACTCTTGTACAAAGTATATAACCTCAAAGACGCTGTCCGCAGCCTAGGTGAGCACCTAAATGCCAAACTCACCAACGGCATCGCCATTTCCGAAACACCAGCTAGAGAAAAGAACAGCCCTATGCAAACAGCCTATCACTTCAACAACTGGCGCGACATGACTGCCTACAACTGCTTCTGGTCTGTCGTCATTCTGACGAATAAAGTCCTAATGCGGCTTCTACCACCTTTCGACCAATCGCGTCATGAACTGCAAGCGGAGTGTCGGTCAGTTGCGACTGAGATTTGTAAGACATGGGAGGATGCCTGGGCTGGCAGACCGATTGGTGCATTCCACACAGGCTTAAGCTTCGTCGTTGCGTACGAGTACTGCACGCCAGAAGTTCAGGCGTGGATAGTCGAAAGGCTGAACTCTCTTCTGGACTACCATCAGGTCGATGCGTTTCGATGGTCGGACGAAGTCATTACCAGCATGTCCGCTAAGCTTGCCGGAGAGGGACCTGATGTCGCGTTCTCGAACGTCAGGGTCTCGGAAAATGCACGATGAGTTGTACTTTTATCAGGCCTTCATCCGTCTAGGCTTTTCAATGTCTTTCCACTGATCCAAGCGCAACCCGAAGAGATCGAGATGCGTCGCACGGCCGCAGCCGATCAGAATTTGCACACCTCGGCACACAGCAGGTAAATGTCTCACTTGCATCTTACTTGCATGCGGCTACCAGATATCCGTCATCAGCCCTACACCTTCTGTGGGGGCAAGGAACCACATGGCTTTCACGTTGTGGTCCAGAAGCTGACCCTTTGCTCCGCATTTGTACCGGTCTAGCGGTGCAGGCAAGCCACGGCGGCTATCCTACAAGACCTTCATCTACTACCTCCCATCGGAAAAATCATGTCTTACTACCAGGGGATTCCAACACACCTGATCTAAGCCTCCTTGCTTACCAAACCAACTTCATCGTGTTGCCGGGACATCTTGGCCCCCACTACAGGGCGGGGTGACGGCCCGCGACCTGGTTTCGCACATCGGATGCACGATCAATGCAAGATCTAACAAGGAAGATAGATGAGGCTCGTTGGATAGCAAAATCAACCAGCTTTTATTGTTATTATTTTTGTCATACCTATGCATACATGGATGTATCTCAACATCGTGTCTGATGTTCAAATCAAGAAAGCAGTAAAACCAACATACTGTTCCTGCAAAACCATAGCGTGCAAATACAAAGGCGAAGCCAGGGCGAAACGATTATTGAAACTGCAGCATAAGAAGTAAAGAGATGAAGCGGGAAAAAGCAAAAAGCCGTTGTCAACGTCTGCGCCACACGCGCTACTGCAGCAGCGATAGTAGCTGCTCAGCCCTGGTCTCCACCAATTTGACTGACTGCCTAGGTCTGGATACCACACTTCTTCTTGCACTCTGCACTCCCAATAATAGCTCCGGTACCCACTGCAGGAATCATTTGGCCCAGGCTCTCGGTGTTGAGAGATGCATCGCCAAAACCGGCGCTAATGACATCTTGTGGGACGGTCCAGAGGCTGGGTAGGATATTGAGGGTACCACTGTCGTCACTGTTGAGTGCGCTGAGGAGGAGAGCGGGTTCGCAATCTGTGATTGTGTTTAGTAAAGTGTACTATACGAAAGTATGTGACCGAGGACCGGGTAAAAGGACGAGTATATTTTGAGGCTGAGTGCCGCATCCCCGATTGGGTAGTAGATAGCAAGAGAAGAAAAGAAAAGAGTCAAACATACCATTGTTCTGCATCGTGTGCAGACTTCCTTGAGGGAAAATGGTAACACGCATGGGGATGAGATCAACTTTTCTGGTCTTGACTCCATTCTCCCCGATCATGTAACTCGTTGTGTTACCCGTGATGGCAGTGACCAAGTTGGTAGCCCTGGGGTGCAGATGCGGTGGCAGCATTCCACATGGAGCTAGCTTGAGTAAGGCAATGCTAGATCCCATGCCAGTGAGAGCAGGGAAACTGGCAGCGTCGGCGTTGATGACGGCGCCGTTGGGTGAGTCGTAGTTTGGGTTCGAGTCGAAGTCGTAGTACCAGTCTGTGTCGGCAGGCAGGAGAGCTTGTCGGTCGAAGTTTGTGGCTGCCATGCGGAGGGCGGCGTTCAGCTCTGGGTTGACGGTGCGGGATTTGGGCATATCAGTGGCAGTGATGAGGGTGGGGAGGAGAGAAGTGAGGAGGAGGATGGCGGTGGTGAACATGATGGCGGTAGTGTAATTGTTTGAGATTAGGGGAGAGGGTAGGAAGTGTAGTGTGTTGAAGAGATGGACGGTTGGGATGTTGAGATGTCGAGATGCTCAGACGATGGGTATATGCTCTTATATACCATCAACTGGACAACGGGAAGTGACGTTGGTAGGTGGGGCAAGATAGACGAGAAGGAGATCGATCCTATCTGCAAGGGTAGAGAGATGCAATAAGGCGTGCTGACTTTGGGGCTGAGTTGATATTGGGTAAATTGTAGTAAGCAAGTGAAGTCTATCGATTTCGATGCCGTCTATCCAAGCCACGCATACGGACTTATATAGATCTGGGGCCGCATACAAGACTGGGTATCGATGCAGTGAAGAAGAAGAAGAAGAAGGGCAAGGGCGTGTTCGGGCGAGGTGGACTGCTGACCGCTCTGTCTTGCTCATCGTCGTAGCCTTTCAAGCCACTGTTACTCTTGCCCGGCGGAGGCGTCGCTAGAAGGGTTGATCGGTCATCGGAGCGTTCCTGACTACGGAGCGTCATTCCCACCCAGCTTGTATTGTGACCAGTTATCTCAATAGCCTCTTCAACGCCAGATGTTTGCTGATTGCACTGTTGCTTCCGACGGCTTGAGTTGATGATATAGTCATGTCATACATCGTGAAGATTATGTGAGAAGCGGTCCGGCCCCAGACGTTTGCTGCTTCTGTAAGGTACTCAGGTACATAGGTACTTCTGAATTGCCTGCAAACCCGGTTTGCGGATCGATGCCTGAGATTCACACCATGTGTGCGGCCACATTGGACCAGGAACCGGGGCCAACATAGCGCATGGCCTAACTTGACTGGAAGCAGATGTGATAGATTGATATGTTGAAATGTTTAGTTGTCACTGGTGAGTTTCAGTGTCTGTGCAGACCTACTTGTAACGAGAAGTGGTCGTAAGCGTGTGATTGAGGAAGCTTCATCACCTGCTTGTCGCTGGTACGAGCTCTACTTGGAAAACGATCCCGATTTTGGTGCAACAATTTGAAGCCTGTGCGCGTTTCTTGGGGGCTGTAGAAACTGTTAGGAATGAGTGGGTCCAGGGTAGTGACTGCATATCGATTAATGATCGTTGACCTTGTGCTGCCGACCAGTGTTTGAGCTACCATCAAGCGTCAAAATGAATCGATAATCTGACAGGCGCCTTACGTCGTTGCGTCAGGCGCCCCTTGGGTACAGACTGGCTAAAAGCGCCACAGTTCTACCAAACGAGGCGGAGCTTAGTCAAGGGTGTTGGTGGAAGAATATCGATATTCTTAGTGACACAATCGCACTAGAAGATTGCGCCATTGGTCGTCCAAAGAACAAGCGTTGACCAACAACGATACAGGTGTGCGTGTAATTGTGGACGAAGCGCAACGCGCCGGTCACGTTGTGGCCCTGTTGCATTAGCTTTGCCGTTTCGGCCGGCTGTGCTTTAGTGTCCTTGAACTGATTGGCTGGATGCAAGCTTGAGAAAAAGATGCCTGCATCGTCGCGCAGTATGTTTGTGCATCTTGCCATACAACTTGGGTACATTAAGGCAATAACTTACCCTGATGAGATATTTTCTGCACGATCACATCCGCAAAGGTGCCTTCTCCAGATTAGTATCGATCGCGAAGCAAGCGCAACGAAGATTCATCTCTGGATTGATCGTGACACGGAAGAATTTGGCCTTCGTAGATCTAGCTCAGTGTCTCATGCAGATGACTTGAAGAATCGGAAACCGGATTAGGGTGCTTTTTGGAAACGACCGAGACTGCGAATAAGTCGAGAGATTGTACACCATCTTTGGCGCCCCGAACGTCTCCGGTCTTTCAGAATGATGAAGCTTCGGTATTTACTTTTGGGTTCCACGTTCACGAATCCAGACCGTCCCTCATTAGCCATTCCAACCGCGCAAGAAGAGGCATGCCAACGACAGCCAGTGATCACTGATTTGCAGCAGTACCATCGTGATCATTCGTGTCCGCACGCATGAGATAGGACATGACGCCCCAAATACCTCTCATGGCTTCAGTGCGATCCTCGACATCGAATAGGTCGAACCACCTCGTTCTTTGCAGTTTAGGCGAGCACCAGTCGGAATCCGATGGCGCCTGGTCGGGGAGCTTACCTTCGGTGATGTAGTCAAGATAAGCCGGATGTATGCGTAGTTTCAAGAGGCTGATGTGGTGATTCAACGACGAGATCATGAAAACCTAGAATGGCGGATCAGCGGATGCAGCTTCCTAGAGCTGTTGTACAGGGCCCTACATCGTCCCACTCAACACTTTTGTCTTTACCAATGGCCTGGTAGGTCACTTTGGGATCCCACAGTGGGTTCCCAGGTCGTAGCGTTTTCCAGATCTCTGCTGGTGATGGCTTGCGACGGGCTTTGGACCCGTCACGATTCCGTTCAACGGGCTTCTCTTCAAGTTTAGGAGCTGCGGCTGTCGAAAGTATCTCGGTGGTACCGATTGTCTCGCCAACTTCGCCCCCAGGTCCTCCGCCCCAGCGCTCTTTTGTTGTCCACCATCTACCCTCGCCACCTCTGCGCTCAGATTTTCCTTCTCTAGCTCTCTCCTGTGCCAGCAACAATAATCCACCCAACTCACGCACTGCATCAAGAGTAGACTGCTTCTTTAGGTTGCCTGTCAAACCAAAGCCAGTATCTGCCCTGCACTGTAGACCCAATACTGGACCTTCCATATATCCATGCCTGGCCTTGGCCCTATCCTGAGGTGCCTGCCAAGCTACAGAGCTCATACGAACAGGGAACCGAATGTGCTCGATCGTGAGAACAGGAGGACGGCGGTGTGGTGAGAGTGTCACACCAAATGCCCATGCAATAGGTTCTAAGAAGCTACGCACGCAATCAATGCGGTACTGATCAGGCATCTCGACACCATTCCCAATACGATATCCTCGGTAAGAGCCGTTCGAGAGGTCAACTGCCTTGCTCTGAGACTCCATGTTTGCCGCCCACGGGGTCTTGGGCGGTGCAGCCCGAGCTGGGAGTACACGATTTGGAGAAGCTGAAGACACCGGTGCACTCACCGATGCTTTGATGGTGCCATTAGTGCTATGGGCCTCGGCTGATCGTGTTTCGCTTTCAGCGTCTCCTACCTTGGCCTTCTTGCGAGGCTCCCCGTCTTCAGGCGTGCGAGACCCGAGCCTCGCTGTCAACGCCCGGTCTGAATCGGTTTCGCGTTTGGTTTCCCGGCCATCGGCTTTTGTGGACTCTTGCAGGGAACCTGAGACTGTGGTTTCCCCACTGCTATCGCTAGCTTCTTGGGCCGGTGGAAGATATTCGTCTAAAGATGTGTCCCAGTAATAAGCTAGATTGTCAAGACCTTCCCAGAACTTTCGAAAATGAGCCAATCGAACCGGTGTTTGATCTCCACTACTCTTCCGCGTGAGTGTCGAGAAAGCATCGGCATTCTTGAAGAGAAGTTCTCTTGCCCGGATATGAAACTCTCTTTGATCAGGTAATCTTCTACCATTGCTCAGAAGTTTGGCCGTAGATCCCGGATCTGGTACAGCCTCTTGTTCTCCAGGCGAATGCACCCAAGAACTTGGGGGTAAGAACGTCCCTGCGTTGTTTGACAAGGATGATAGTAATGTTTCTAGACTACATTGGGGCTGAAACGTGACGTTCAGCAAGGCCAAGGTGTCTTCGCTGACATCGGACGGCTTCTTCAGTCGCAGGAAGTGTCCTGAGATCTTGGCTCCCGGTTGGGTCCAGGAAGCTGGCGGCGCGTTTGTCGAGGGCTCGGGCGGGTCAAGGGAAGGAAACGTGACGGGTGTCGGTTTCGAAGGTGGCGACCTCTGTTTCTCTGTATCATGTTGCCCCGCCAGTAGGTTGCCTATGAACAAGATGTCCTATATCAGCAACAATACTGCACGTGCGGCGCACGTCTCAGACGAAACATGTGTGGGATATATATCCACTTGACAGACAGAAGCATCCCAAGTAGCGTCTGCAACAAGCAGCTTAACAAAGTAAAGAAATACACGAAAGTGAGAGCCGCTCCAATTGCCATGATGAACGGCGCCTGTTAATGCTGTTGTTGACGTGAGTCCCACTAAGAGCGGGCAGATGCGGCCCTTGAATGCGCCGACAACGTGGCCTTGATGAACCAAGTAAGGAATCAACGAGCAAGGTACTTACCACCGAAGCTGAACATGGTCACAGGATGGTGGTACGGGGACCGTGATTCTTAGGGATGCGTTGGAATCGGCGATGGGATGTCAATGTCGAGCGAGGCCAGCGGATCCTCAAACACTGGACGTGCGCACCGCACCCGGCACAACAACGTCTCCACACCCACCAGCAGCTCTACCTCCAAAGCCTTCCGCAAACACACAATGTCGATGCATGACATCCAACTCTCGAAAAGCTAATATAAAAGATTGTGATAGTTGCTCTCCACTAGTCACACCCAGCGTAGCTGCCGAGAAGCTAGGAGCTTGTTCATGCGTTGAAGCGCATACGACTGTCAATTGTTGTCACTCGGACTGAATGAATCGCAAGAGGACCAGGAAGATGCTTCCAAGAAACCCCCCAGGTGCAAGAGGTCGAATAGAAGTATTTTTGCATCTTCAAGTTGCTTTTGGTGTTCAATCACGTGCTCACAGACGTCCCGTCCCGTCCGCCAGTTGTCGCAACACCAGAAGCCTCCAACATCACACTACTTTTCTGTCCCATCGTGCATCGTCACATATGTCATCGCGTCCGCAAGAATGGCTACCAGAATGCTTTGTCGGGCGGCACGGCTTTCGGCTGAGACGGCCATACCGTTGCCGCTGAACTGTGCGAGGCTCAGCGCGCTTCATGTGCATTGTCCGAAGCGCGATGTGAAGCCGCCCGCGTTTCAGACGGATACAAGCGCAACATACTGTGCCAACGGTTGACTACTACCCGGCCGTTCTTCGAACGCCTACTAACATCTCTCGTCGTTAATCATTCATTCAGTATCACGTAGCGGTAAACTCCAATTTCCCAAGTTAATATGCACAAAGCGTCTGCGGCGCTTTGTAACCTTTCTCTTCGTCTCTCTTTCTGAGCCCTTGTCGGCGTTTCTTTCCATGAGCCATTGCTCGCATGGCCACTCCTCAACAGTCGATTACGACCGTAAACGGGAGACGATGTACCCGTTCACGAGCCCGAACGGCCCTTACAACCTCCAAAACTACAGAGACATCAACCGCCGCTCCTCCCGCGGTCACTACATCCACGGCCGCTGAGGAGACATCGCAAATACAGAC
>Ga0268250_10000649_pt1 | contig 15989 bp, 16 predicted proteins | sample AgamicAsSfe_FD_200448 | JGI IMG/M metagenome (GOLD analysis project Ga0268250, IMG submission 200448) | Agave microbial communities from Guanajuato, Mexico - As.Sf.e (v2) (version 2) | ecosystem: Host-associated > Plants > Phyllosphere > Phylloplane/Leaf | place: Guanajuato, Mexico | collected... | reverse complement strand
CCAGAATTGTCGTACAAATGATGACGGACGAGAAGAGAGGCCAGATTGATCTTGAGACATTATGGAGCGGCATTCTCAGGCGATCCATCAAGGCCAAGACTGACAAGGATCAAGAAGTCGACGATGCTGAGAAGCGTGTGTCTAGTGGCTTGCTGCTTGAAGAGTCATCAGATGCTCCTGGTTCTTACCGCTACCGTCCCCACGCTGCTGACTATCCCAGCGGACAACAGGCTCGAGCATTCCACTCTGCTGCCGGACCATCAACACAACAAGGTGCGCAAATCTCAACAACTACTCAAATCAATCCCCAATCTGACAGATCCGTGCAAAGTGCCCTCATCCTGAATCATATGGTCAATCACCTCAAGGCAATGAGCCCTAGCGATGCTTCCCATGCACTCGGTAGGAACAGCAAAGATCAGGAAACCGCTCCTTTTCTCCAAGCCTTCTACGGCGCCATGCCCAGGTTTCCAGAGACGACGCATTGGCATGCTCACATCTCGCTTCGCTGCTATGCGGTTCGCTTGGGTCATTCTGGCTATTCTTCCACTTGTCTGATCCAAGACTTGGAGAACATGCATCTCGCCGGTCTCGTCCCGGACGAGCAGACCTATATAGTCGTGCTGGAGGCCATCATGTCTGGTCTCCTTGAAACAGTACCAACCGCCGAGACTCACATTGACCAGATGATACTGCGACAAGCGCTCACTGTTATGGAACGCATGTTTGAAGACGGTTACGATCCAGTCAGCAATTCAGTCTGCCAGATCTTGTATCAGGCTACCTCTACCAGACCCACCATGGTTGAACAATCTCAAGATACCACGACCGGTACATCTACATCAGTAAATCTACAACCATCTACTCTACATCAACTCACCTCTGCTCTCTCTGTTTATGCTTTCCGCACTGCCGCTAAAACATCTGCTTGGTCTGAGTTCTGGGATATTTGGCGCTCTTTTCCTCGCCGTATGTCGCCACGCTCAAGTGATATGTATGTGATCATGTTTGACAAGACTGCTGAGAGGAACAGCCAAAAAGACGCCATGGATGCCTTGCGACAATGTGTACCGGAGATGGTGCGTGAGCAACCCCCTGTCAAGTTTGGAGGTCAGGTGGCTGCTGCCATCTTACGTTGTCTTCAGGTCGCAGAACCTCAAGCTGAGAGATTGGCTCGAGAGGGTAACCGTGGTGAATGGGCACTTCTATATATGCGATGTGCTAAAGCTCTGGAAGTGGGTTGAAGAAAGAGTGGTTTGTTCTCGCATGTTTATGGCTCTCCACGATCCTCACGACTATATGTTTTCTGTTTCAGCATTATACCCATTCTCCTACTTATGTATAGATAATCCATCTTTTCTCTACTATAATGACCTGTCTATATCACTCTCTGATGATCAAGCCGAACCCGGAGCTCGGCCATGTCGGCCGAACAGGTCAAGACCACACTTCTGGAACCCTGGAGATGTGGAGAAATCGATTTCCCCACCATGGAAACCACCCGTCCCACTTTGCCGTGACGAAAGAGTTGGCTCCATACCGCGCGAAGATGCCGTTGTCTATAACCGCAAGTGTCTGTGTGTACGGGTATGGCGCGCGGCTTTTAGGTCTCTTGACTTGATTCGGTCGTATGCGGTCGAGTATTTCTTGTGACTGTCTTGCACTCCTCTCTGCTTACTTTTACCTTGCTCTGGCTGTTTTGCTACCTTGCACTTTTTATCTACCTGGACAAAGAGTATAGCTTGATATAACGAGGTGGTTGATCAGAGCAAACACCATCAAGATGGTAAACAACGTCAAAGACATGCACATCTGCATCGCCGGCTCAGGTATGCAGCCCCTCCCTCCTTTCCTTGAGCTATCAACTGACAGAAGTCTACAGGTATGGGCGGCCTTGCCTGCGCCCTCTCCCTCGCCCGTCAAGGCTTCACCAAGATCTCCGTCTACGAATACGCCTCCAACCTCGGGTTTGTGGGTGCAGGCATCCAACTCGCACCCAACATGGCACGCATTCTGGACCGCCTGAACGTCTGGGCACCCATCCAAGCCGGAGCCGTAGATCTCAAGGATACCTCTATCCGCCAGGGCTCCTCTGATGCCGAGCTCGCAAATGTAAAACTTGGATATGTAAAAGAGACATACGGATACCCGCATATGGTGGGACACCGCTCGAGTCTGGCCGGAGAAATGTACAAGGGTTGTCAAGAGGAGGCAGCAAACATCACATTCAACTTTTCGCACTCGGTGCAAAAAGTACACTCCTGGAGCCCCAAAGTCAAGTTTGAGGTCAAGCCCAGAGATGCAGAGGCATATGATGTGGAATGCGATGTTCTTCTCGGAGCCGATGGCGTAAAGTCAAACGTCCGCGACCAGATGCTGGAGTTGCTCAATATCGATGCCAAAGTAGTCGATTCGGGACAAGCAGCTTACAGAATCATGCTCAAGAGAGAAGACATGGAACACGACCCTGAACTCCTCGAACTCATCGATGCAGAAAGAGCTACTCGCTGGATAGGTGAACGCCGCCATATCATCGCTTACCCAGTCTCCAACAACACAATCTACAATCTCAGCACTGCACAGCCTGATGTCAATTTCGCTGCTGCGCCTTCGGCTACCTACACCACCAAGGGCAGCAAGAAGGAGATGTTGGAGGTGTACTCTGATTTCTGTCCCAAGGTGCAGAAGATGCTGAACATGGTCCCTGAAGGCGAAGTCTGCGAGTGGAAGCTGAGAGTACATGCGCCTCTGCCTACCTGGGTACATGAAAACATGGCTCTGGTGGGTGATGCCTGTCATCCCACTCTGCCGCATTTGGCACAAGGAGCAGCTCAAGCTATTGAAGATGGAGCTGTACTGGGGGTTGTGTTGGGCAAATTGCCTGATACCAGTGCTGAGAGCATCAACAAAGCTTTGAAGGTGTACGAGGAGTTGAGAAAGAGTAGAGCAGAAGGTCTTGTTGCGTTGGCAGCGGCGAATGGCAAAGAGATGCATCTGGGTGATGGAGCAGCCAAGGAGGCTAGAGATGCGGCATTCAAGGCCATCAGAGAAGGCACAGAGGGTGCTAAGGTGCCGGATAGGTGGGCGGATGCTGATGTGCAGAAGATGATTTATGGGCTCGATATCTGGAAGGAGGCTGAAGAGCAGTTCGACACGTTGTTTGCTGCTGCTTGAGTTGGTTGATAAAGATTCACGATCATGCATAACCATCATCTACAAAGCGATGTACAGCGGTCAGACTGAGTGATGTTCAGAGAGACGAATCGACATTGTAGAAGGTTATCCATAAGATAAATTGCACTTTACGGAAAATGGACTGTGGTCCGATCGAATAAGACAGAGCACATAGTCGTACGGCATACGCAAAAGTGTCCTCTTGGCGGTGGATTTGCTCACCAAGACCTGGACATGTATGCGGCTGGAGACCGGAGTGCTACCCCGCTTGTTTCCTCGGCGCCAGCCAAGTGACTTCTGATCTTATCGCGGATAGATCCGTGTTGACGCCTCGATCAACTGTTTCGAGCCTTCTCGACTTGAAGCCTTCGACTCTCTGGAGACCGACGATCACAGCAAAAGGCCCAAGATGGGGCGCTTCCATCCCGTGTACATCCGTCGCTCGGATGGTATGCTGGAGACAGCCATCAAGAACGGCGCCAGGATCCAAAAAGAGGCCAACAAACCCACGCCTAAGCAGCTGGACGACAAGCCCAAACCCGATGGAGTCAAGGATTACTATCGCGAAGTCGCCATCGACGAGAGCAAGCACATGGACTGGAGACGAAAGCTTGCTGCCATGCTGGCCCGCGACATCGGCCTAGATCTGGGTGTGTTTCGGCTGTTGCGACACGAAGCTTCGAGGCTTGCTGACCACTTTGTTAGAAAAAGGATACATCCTCGCCCACTTTCCCGAGAACTACCGACTCTTCGAGCACGTCAAGACCGCAAAGAAAGGAGAAGGAGAACCGAAGACGAAGACACATGCCGGAGGAGGCAACGAGAGGCAAGACGCCTACCTGTATGGCCACCCTCTGGGTCGCAAGAAGCGCTTCAGAAGTCCTGGCGACTTCTACCCACATCTGCTCTGGTTGGCTACCGACCCTGAAGGCGACTCGGACAACTGTTCTTGCAAGATCTGCTGTCCGGATGAGCTCGATGCTGCCATGAAAGAGAGGGACACAAACACACAACCAATCATTGCTCGTCGTCCCAGTGCCCAGACCAGACCTTCCAACACTCCAACTCCAGGCTCGGCACCTTCTAATCCTGCCACACTACCTACTCGCGTCGCTGCTACTCCAACTCCGCAACCCGTCACTTCCACTGCTGCTGCCACAGCTGCTGCTGTCGCTGCTGCACAATCCGCTTCGCGTACTGCTAGCAAGCCCATCGACTACGACATCGATCGCCAGTATGGCATCTTCTTGTTCCGTCAGGGTGAGATGGTCTGGTTCGATCGCCAGGGTGCATGGGGTCTGGGTATCATCACCGAGAGATCCAAGGTCGGCACCAACTCCAGTTACAGACTGCAACCTCTCTCGTTCCCCGACCATCCCACTCAATCAGTCACCATCACCAAGGATCGTGACATCCGTCCATGGCTGGCATGGTCAGTCCCTCCATACACCCATCAAGCTCTGAATCAAGTCACACACCCTCTGCACTACAGCACTTTCGACTTCAACGCCTTGGCTCAGGGAAAGTACGGCCCAGGCACTACCGAGATCGATGCTAGTATCATGGCCGCAAAGGCCATTGACGCCACTTATACCCCCTTCAGCCCTGAATCCCGCTCAGAAACACCTTCATTCACCGAAACTCGTTGGAGCGGTATCTACCTGGGAGCTGAAAAGATTTGGCTGAATGAGCCAGTTCGTTTACCAACTCCTGCTGGACAAGAGGCGCCCCGTGTCCTTGTCGTAAGAGCGATCGTTGAAAGAACTCAAAAGTCTGGACAGCAGGTCTATTCTTCGATCTCGTTCATAGGAGATGCCTACGTTATGCTACCAGCACCAATGGAGCCCATTACCATGAACCGTGCTCCTAACGGCATAGTCGCTGGTTCAGACACAAACAACGTTCCGCTGCGTTTGCTGGAGGACGTTCGTCGCCGCAACATCGCCACCATACAAGCTAAAGGCAAGGCTTATCAATGGAAGCTGTTGGAACAGAACAAAGTCGTCGCCCTGAAGGATGTTAGAGGAAGGTGGTATGAGTCCACACTGTTCCTTCCCATTCTCTTAACACGTCAAGCAGAAGAGTACGAGGAGCGTGTCAGAGAAGGTGTAATCCCAGAAGTTCTGGTCATGATGAACGGTCACGGTGACTGCAACAAAGACGCGACCGACGGCAGACGTCTACTCCCAGACGTACGGGCATCGACCCGTGAACAAGCCTTGGGAAAAGCAGTCCCAGCTCGCACCGTCATCCAAGATGGCGTCAGACAATCACAGCAAGTACCTCCACAACAACAGCAGCAGCAGCAGCAGCAACAAGCACGCCATGTCAGCGGAGGTGGTGCTGTACCCGGCTACCAGACTCATAATGGCCAACATCAGAATCATGCGAGTGTTACAGCTGCAGGTAACAATGCATCATCGACATCTATTTCTGCAGCATCGGCTCAGCAGATCTCTGACAACCCGGCCACCGGATTTGAGGAGTTTATGGATCTGGATGGTCTGGGTGGCGCTGATGTGATGGGTGGCTTCGATCAATCTTATGTTTGATCTTTTCTGCATGGGGTTTTATTCTCACCGCTTTTGTTTCGATCAAACATGGCGTTCATGTGTATTCTGCTGTGGGGGGTTCTTCTGACCGGGCGCATGGCCTTTTCGTTTTCTCGGTGGTGTTGAGCATATCTCTACGCTCTGGGCGTTTTCCGTTTTACTTTTAATCTGGCTTGCATTCATCATAGCTAGCGGTGTAGTGAAATACCATCATAGTCTAATTCTCTTTGACTCGTCTGCATCATCTCCTTCTCGTCATCGCACACTGTGGCGCGTCATGCTTATGCCTGTGGTTCGAGCCACACATTTTGCTGATATACGACATACGGGTGCCGTTCAGGTATCGCAAACGGTATACGATGTACGAGAAGAGGGTCTCGAACATTTTTTTCTCTGCTCTTGCAGTGTCCCTTCTCCGTATAAGCACATGCATAACACTATTGGATTCTCCCATGGCGTTTTGGTGTCTGAAGGGAGCCTCGGATCAAAAGAAACAGGGCAAAAAGTGGTGGGCTGGTACACGGATACGGGAACTTGCAGTTCCGTGTTGAGGTGACTGCATATATCAGGTGTACGGAATACAACTGTGCTGCTTTTCCGAGAGACCCCCCAAGCCCTACTCTAGATTTTCTGTTTTGCTGTGGAGCAATGACTAGGGGGATTTTTTGATTGAAGGAGAAGCGAAGCATGAGTTGCACAAGACTATGCAGCTGACAGCTGATGACCGAGTTTTCTCATGTGTCAGTGTCATTCGTGTCCGAATACCGTTCAAACTGTGATTGTGATTGCCATAATAAGAGACTGATATGTCTATACCAACTTCTCTTTATGCTCGATCGACGACTCAGTGTGCGGGAGTGGGTACGAAACGGTTGTGCAGAGGCAGGCAAAGCTACTCCGCCGGTCGGTAAGCAAGCGAGAAAAGCCTATAACGTGCTAAGACGACTTGTCGGCGCGAGACGAGGTGAGCCCTAGAACTCCACTTGCACCTGTTTTCGCTGCTGGCTGGTGGGTTTTGTAGGCACCGAGCACACATCATTTTTCCCACCGCTTGGAAGCTCGAACAAGGGCGCGGCGCCGTCCGCTTCGTGGGGTGTGTGGATGGTAATTATAACAGGGTTTGCAGAAGGAATAGGCGCATCCAAGGCGGGAGGACGGCCACCAGCCCGGGCGACGGTGTTCGACCATCATGCTGGTTTGCTGCAGCAAGGTGTCACCAGAAACTCCTCCAGCCAACGCAGAGCCAAAGCTTGGCTCTTTTCGGGGGCGTCTCTCGCGAATGAGAACATGCATCACAAGCGGCAGGAATGGGGTGAGGGAGTGGTGAGAAAGTCGCGAATCGCGGCTCCCAATCCCCCAAATTCCCATGTTTCTTCGCACTCTCTCCAAATTACCCAACCTGATTCACGGAAACGCAGAGATCCCTGGTGCATGGAATTTCCTCTGACTTGACGTTTACCAACCAAAGCAGGCGATCAATCAGGCAACATCACCTGCGTATCTCTTCTCTCTACCCTTCCCGGCTCGCCAATCAGCCACAATATCCATCTGTCGTGCTTCGTTTGCTTCAAACGGACACACATTCATCTACTCTCTCCCCCCTTTTTCCCTGCCCTCGTCTGTATAAGGAAGAGCCTCCACGCGGCGGTCTCGCGCTATTGCCTTTATCTACCGGTCATACCTCTTCCGCGAGCAGCAAGACGGACCAGCAAGGAGAAGGAAAAGACCGGCGCGCTGCAAGAACAGAGCAAGCGACTCCCAAGCGAGCACAGACTAGGCTTGTTGGTTTTCGCGCCGTCCAACCGCCATCTTCTCTGCTCCGCTTTTTCTCCAGTCTTTCCACAAACAAGGTGACCTACTTTGCGTGCTTGCACTTGCACTTGATTGTCCCCCCGTGGTTTAGCGAAGAGCAATCTTTTTGGCTCTCATGGTCTAGGGCTTGATCATCTTTTCGTCTCACTGTTCTTATACTACAGCAATGGCCGCCTTTTTCGCGAATTGATAATGCTTGGTTCCCTGGGCCGCCTTTTCTGAGGACAATCTTACTCGTGGTCACACTCGCTCATCCCACCCAGTCATTCGTCTCTTGGTACACGTGTAGAGTACTTCGTACCTTGCTTACTGTCACCCTTGGAAACTTTTATAATTGCGAAACATAATCCAGTTTGCTTGGACTCCGACTGCTTGGGTTCACACTAGACTTGGAAAGCCAACTACCGTCCATCGTTCTCTTAGACCACCCTGTCTTTCGGATTTGTGTCGTTGTCGCACGGGCTTGATCTGGCTTTACTTGGTTACCGCTACGATATAGTCGTCGCTGCGACAGATTGCTGGGTCGCTGTCGTCAGAGCTTGACCGGACACTACAGGAAGCTCCTTGGATACAATAGTCCGTCCGCCAGTATGCCACCGTCTTCGCACCCAGACTCTGCCTATGAGCATAGTCGTCGGGGCCAGATTCGCAAATATCTCCAGAAATTTACTACCACAATCCGGAGAGGAAGCAAGGATTCTGATGCAGAGAATAGCATTCCTCAACCGAGTGCCGAGACAAACGACATCTTGGAACATTCCCATGATGATACATTGTTCATCAACACCATCGACGCCGACGGACCATTGACAGCACATGACGAACCCGGAGAGCAATCTCGACCCATCCTGCCGGTCACGACTGAAACATTCCACATCGATCGTGCTTCGGTATATCAGGAAAGGGCCCAAAAGCTGCGTGACCGGTATGGGATGAATATCGCTGGCAGTGATCGGTCTACTTTCCCTGCTACCGCTCGTCGTGTTCAAAAGTCTGCAAGGATGCGCACCCACCGTAGCTGTCACGAGTGTGGTGTTGACTTTGGTCATGGTATCCACTGTCGGGCTTGTCATCATAGACTATGTGGAGAATGTCCCCGCACCCCTGGAAGAGGGATCAAGGAAGCCATGGCTCAAGCGAGGGAGTATCCCTTCCACGTTGTTTCTGAAGAGTCATCGACGAGTCCAGACCTCCTCATGGCAGAAGCACCTACCGCTGTCTCAGATCAGCTTGACATGCTCGACAACAACATGCCGTCAAGCAGCAAACAGATCTTGAGACCTTCCACGTCTATGAATCCTATCGTGGCCGAAGACAGCTTCCTGCCCACAATAGAAGTTGATGACGATGTTCTCGACTGCGCCCCTATTCGTATCGCTCACAACTCTCGTCACGGCAAAGACAGACAAACAAACAACACTACACCTCGCTCATCTCGTCATGGTAAGAAGCCTCCTCTGACATGCCAAAATCATCCACTGACTGTAGAAACAGAACCCTACTCTATCTCCACCATCAGAGACCCCATCCTGAGAGCTCCAGCAGGCGTTCAACGCATATACCGCAAACCTCGCCAACGAGTCCGCTACACATGTCACGAATGTAGCACGCCTTTCCAAAGTCACAGTCGAACCTGTGACAAATGTGCTCATGAGCGCTGTCTCGATTGTCGCGATCGTCCATCTCATAAGTCGCATAAATCGCGACCGGATCCGAGACTTGTCGAAGCTGTTAATCAGCGTCTTGCTCAAGTTGGGAAGTGACCACTTTTCTTTGCATCACTTCAGCATCGCTTTACGTGGCTGCATAGCATTGGGACTGTTGCAAGGATGACTTTTATGAATTTATTCTTTCCTGATCTCCATCTTCTTGTTGGATGCACTCCTTTCGTTTGTCAAATTAGTAATGGCGAGGTGTTCTTGAAGGCGGGCATCTTTTTGTCTCTGTTATACAAGCATGGAGGACACCCCTTTGTTTCATGTTATGGGTATGGAGTGTGATCCATTACAATCGCTTTTCTTAGTCTTTTGGTACCTTTGAGTTGCTCTGCGAACGCGTGCTTTGAGTGTTTGGTACACGACGAGCATGGAACTTTCACTTCGTCTAGAGGCTCACTCACATTAAATTACATTACTTCTTCGGCCTCTCACAATCAACACCTTGTCAATTCGGCGTCTCACTTATCAGAACTGCAATTCAAACTTTATCTCCTGTCGCTCAATTTACATTAACTTTCTTCGCGCAAGACAATCAGGCGCGCTGGTGTCTTGTGCGGTTCCCCTGCCTTCGGCCGCATCTTCTTCCGTCCATCATCATGTCGACTTCGTCAACTTCAATAAACACAGGTGGCCCGGCAGTCAGAGCAGTCTCCACACCAAACAAGAGACCTTCCAAGTACGTGCATCCTCAACATACGGACGTGTTCACTGATTCTGACCGCTCGCAAGAAAGCACTACAAGGAAACTGTCACGGTCCTAATCGGTGCCTCTAAGCAGCCTTGTGTGCTACACAAGGGTCTGTTGTGCTTCTACTCTGACTTCTTCCGCGCCGCTTTCGAAGGATCTTTCAAGGAAGCAAATGAGGGCAAGATCGAGTTACCTGACGCGACAGTCGACATCTTCGAGACCTTACAAGTCTGGCTCTATTCACAATCACTACGCAATGTCGAGGATTCCGAGGACTCGTCCAAGTCTTCTGAATTCCCTTCGTTCGAGATTCTCGCTCGCCTCTGGGCCTTTGGCGACAGGTACCAGATCCCTCTCCTCCAGAACCTTGCCATCGACGCCTTGGTACAGAAGCTTCACGACATAAGTAAGTTCGATACCATTGTTGTGAAGGTTGCCTACGAGGAAACTATGAAAGATTCTCCTCTTCGAAGATTCGCCATAGATTGTTGCGTTTTCAGGATGTGCCATCGCCTAGACCAGGACTCGATATTCCGGGACAGCGACCTATGCTGCTGGAGTAAGGAGGCTTTTGTCGACTTTGCCTGTTGTATGAGCGATGCCTGGGAGCGCAAGTTGCCTAAGCGCAAGATGCCCGACAGGAACAAATGCCATTACCATGTCCATACCAAGGGCGAGCACTGTTGATCAAGTCGTGAGTACTTTACTGGTTATCCTCCGACTATCTACTCCCTGCTTACCAGATACTTTACAGAACAACCACACATACGTCCAAGGCACTTCAATCAAGAATCATACTGGGACGGAGGGAGGAAATCACTACAGGGCTCTTTCAAGACTTGCAAGTCGCCTTTGACATGACAATTTGGTAGTTATGATACAAGATGACGCTGGAAACCAGTGTTGTTTCCGAGGGCAGTCAACGAAGCTATCGGACAGGAATACCCCTTACTCGGAAAGCGAAAATCGAATTTCTCATCACTTTTGCCTTTGATAAACGACATCTCTTTCTGTGTTCCAACGTCCTGTTCGTCTACCTCTGAGAACGTGTGCATGAAAACGATCAGAATATATGTTCGCTTCTTCGACGGTAGTATATAACGGAGATGTTCCGAGATGATATCCTCCCTGTACATTATAGCTTCTGATAGATATTGTGCAGTCCTGCAATGACTCCCAGCACAAGAGGAGGGAGTGATTGTTTCTTGAGGAGGTCGCTCGGCTCACTTTTGATTCCGTTCATTCGTGTTGGCGCCGCGACTTGATGCTATCACTCAAAGTCATCATATCCTCCGCTTCACGTCAAGTTCTTCAACCTTTCTTACACCTCGACGACTCCCACCACAGTTACTCAACATGTCTCTACCTTCTGGTAGCGGTGTGCCTTCCTCCGGCGGTCCTCCGCCCCCAACACCCAGAGGCCACGGCGGTTTCATCAGTACCTTCGGCTTACCTGTTGCTTCTCCATCCAACACCGCCGCCGTTCCCAATGCGCCAGTTTCGAGTAGAACCACTACCACATCAACTAGTGGCTTTATCCCCCCACCACCCCGAACCTCGGGTAGTGTCTTCGGTGCCCCTGGTGTTCAATCATCGAACAACGCCGGCAGTCCCAACGCGCCAATCTCAGGTGGAGTCACTATTCCATCGGCTCAGCCCAAGTCCACTATCCCAGTCACCAGAGCAGTCTCGACACCCAACAAAGCTCTTTCCACGTATGTCTATTCTGTTCTGGTTGCTTGACGCGCTCACTGACCATATTGACAGCGGTCTGTACAGAGAGTCGGTTACTCTCGTTGTCGGCACTTTGAAGTTACAGTACACTCTGCATAAGGGTCTTCTATGCTTCTACTCGGACTTCTTTCGTGCTGCTCTTAATGGCTCCTTCAAGGAAGCCAAGGACCGCAGAATCGAGTTTCCTGAGGTTGACATTGCTTTCCAAGTCTGGCTTTACACTCAGAATCTTCCCAAGAACGAGGTCGTGTCAACCAAGTTCTATCCCGAATGGCCTCTTTTAATCAAACTCTGGATCTTCGGCGACGGACACCAAATTCCACTCCTCCAGAACAGTGTCATGGATGCTATCATTGATAAAGTCGAGAAGGATAACCACATCCCCATCAAAGAGCTGAACCTAGCATACTCGGACACCCTTCCTGGTTCGCCCCTTCATAAGGCTTTTACCGACATAATGGTCTACCGATCAATGATGCCTGGTGACAAGAACTGCGGCAATGTCGAGTCGAGTTGCCTTGCTTGGTCGGATGATTGGCCCAAACAAGCCTGCTTGGATGTCATGGCTGAGATGAGTCGCGGCTGGATAAACAAAGCTTCAAGACCCTCCATGCCTATGAGAGAGAAGGGCTATTACCACGTCCACCTCAAGGGCGAGCACTGTTGAACATGCTGTGAGTACCGGCTGTTTCCTGGTTCCTTCTTCCATAGTTACATCTGCAGACAATCTCCTACACGAATACCACACAGTCGTTCGAAGGCTCGAAGCTCCATGATAGATCATACATGGAAGGAGGAATGGACATAAGAAATGGGTTCTTCGAGGTGTGAAAGCTGCTCTTAGAAAGGACAATTGCTATGGATACGGGATCACCTCGATACTGAGCGGTGTCTCTGAAGGCAATAAATGGTACTGTCGAAGAGGAGAAGCCCTGATTGAGGAGACAAGAAATTGAGTTGAATGGTACTGCTATTTCCGTTGTTCTCCATGTCTTTTGTGAACGATGTTTCTCTGAGCCAAGATCTGCGTTCCGTCAACGCTTGTCTCTAGGCTCGTCGCGTGAAAGAAGTTTGCAGACAGCATCGTGCCTTCCACTTTGTGTGTCAACCGCACCTGAACAACAGCAAGCCCACTTTCCAGTCAGCCTCCACTTCTTCATCGCAACACTGTCTTGCTTTTCCTCCGACCATCAACCTCACTCGCTGTCGGCGAACAGTATTGTGCATCCACCGATGGCTCCCGTCTTCTTCTCCTGATCTGTCATCCTACTGAAAGCGTACTCCGCCGACGAACTGTCACTGAGACGCCAGGTCTCTTGTCGATCGTCTTGGAAGATCCTTCACCACATTCTAAAACTTTCACTTGATTGTGTCTCTGGCCCCACATCTTTTCTTTGACGGCGCCTGCGGCTACCCGACTTTTGACCTCTCTTCCTCCATCGCAACATCATAAAAACCTCAGATCAAGACCGTCACAAGCCTGTCACAGAACAGTTACCCATCAATAGAGGCTTTCACCCTCCAAGCAATCTTTTCTTTCCCTCTGTCAACACTAAACAATCTCGTCCAAACTGGTATCAGCGCCACGACTTGTTATACTCCACTCAACGATCTCAACAACACGATCTCGATGTCAACACTCAAGCCTATCACAACTCCGCCTGGCTCGAGGACAAAGATCATGTCTGTCCAGTCAAGAATCCCACCACGGTAACTTTGTCTCTACTTCCAACCACACAACACACATTGCTGACAACCGCACAGAAATTGCTTCCAAACTATTGTCACAGTCGAAGTTGGTTCTGAGAAGAAGATTTTCCTCATTCACAAAGACTTGCTCGTCTTCTACTCTGAATACTTCCGTGGCGCCTTTAACGGCTCTTTCTCCGAGGCTACTAAAGGCAGCATATCACTGCCGACGAGCAAGTGGATATCTTCAGCATCTTCAATCAGTTCGTCTACACACGTCAACTCTGTGATGAACTTGAGTCTGATCTCGGCTGGGATATACTGGTCAAGACTTGGCTCTTCGCTGACAAGTATCTGGTCCCCTCTCTGCAGAACAAGTCGATGAGTACGCTGTTTGAGAAGAACCGAAAAGTTGGCGTCATACCCACACATTGCGTAAAGTTGATCTACAATAACACTCTCCCTGGCTCACTTCTGCGCAAGTTCATCATCGACTTGGTAGCTTACAAGCTCGATATAGAACGGTGCATCACCCATGGAAAGGGTGGCGACTGGTCACATGAAGCACTCCTTGATCTGGTGAGGATCTTGGGAACTAAGGAAAAGACATATGTCGGCAATTATGTGCTACCCGATGCAAACAATGGCAAATGTCATTACCACATACACGCCGATGGCGAGAACTGCGATACAAAACTTTAGCTCAGAGTCGGCCGAAGGAAAGGCAGGATTGGAGTCGCAGCGAGAAGGGAAACATGGCTGAATACGATGCTGGTTCTCTCTGGGCGAGGCAAATGGTGAAGTTGGTGGCTCCGTACAAGCCGGCGATTACAACAGGACAGCGAAGCGCTTGCGCGCCTGGTCAGTAGAAGTTGATAACAACGATGATGAAAACGTGTGATGCTACTTGTGACATCTTACAACAACGTACTTTGATCCCCTGGAGACTGCCGACTCGTTCGGACAGATACGTCAAGAACTCTTCGTACACATGATCATCATGTACCAAAGAAGCACTTGAGAAATCTGTAGACTGTGATACTTCTGCCATTATACGGACGCATAGCGAAAGTCAGCAATACGTGCGTTTATGTACTTGTTTACATGGAGCAACTGTGAACCGAAGCTCAAGTGTCCTTGTCAGACTCGCCGTCAACATCGTCTTCGCCTTCCTTGGTGACACGCTTGCCCTGGACACCCTTCTCGACCTCAGGGACCAGGCTGTCCATGTACTCCTTGTTTCTGCCAACAAGCGTGACTGTGTTTCTCGCTTTACCCCATCTTGGGTAGCTGCGTATACCGATTAGTATCACGTCTCACTCGAGTAATGTCGATGAACCACTTACCTTCCAACCTTGATACCTTCAGGCTCAACTTTCTTGGCCAACTCAGTCAAGTAAGAAGCCACACCACTCTCGGGCAGCGGCGTCGAAATAATAATTCGATAAACACCTTTGCCTTCAGGATCGGTCAATCTAGGCAGCAGACTTGGCTTGAGTCCAGTGAGCATGCGCTCAAACAGTCTAGGGACTCCAGGTAGGATATGCACGTTTCCATTGACCACGGCCACGGGCACCCAGAGATCTGGTGCAGTGAAGATGACTTGCTGCTCACTAGGCAGCTTCTCATCATGAGGCAGAATCACCATGCGCTTCTTTGCCTCCAGCGCCGGGCTTGGAGTCTCCCAGTTGAAATTGGGCTGACCAGGATGAGGTCTACTCAACTTCTTCATGCGAGAAAAGGTATCCTCGTGAAGCACCAAAGGCAGGTTGAAAGCGTTCGCAATGCTTTGATAGGTGATGTCGTCGTGAGTGGGACCGATGCCGCCGGAGGTGACTACAAAGTCGTAGGAGGAAGACATGCGGCGGACTGCTTCGACGATTTCTGATTCCTCGTCGCCGATTACTTCGATGCGTTTGAGGTTTATGCCGAGCGAGAAGCAGAATTTGGCGAGGTAGGCGCTGTTGGTGTCGACGGTCTGAGGTTATTGGTTAGCTCTGGTTGTTCGTCCTGTGTTTTTGAAAACGCTTTCGTGATGCTGAAGAAGAGGATCGATGATCATGTTTAAGATATCTCAATGGCTATCTCTTTGATGTGCATTGATGTTTGTTGGAGTGGAAGAAGAAGAAAAATCGACCAACCTTTCCACCCAAGACCTCATCACCGATGATCAAACACGCCGCCGTGTTGATAGTACGCTTGTTGTTTGCATCAGCCATGATTGCGGGACTGCTCGTGAGTCGTGAAGTTGCAGCTGCTGCGGAACGATGCAGGTAGTTTGGTAAAGGACGACTGAGATGACGTGCCACTTGATTGATGCGTGAGAACATGTGAAAGTCTTGGTGACAAGACTTTTGCGAGCAAGAACAGTGATTGGAAAAGAGTGAACCAACACGCGTGTGTTGTTGGCGGAAGGTGCAGTTCAAGATGTCATTACTGATCGTTTGCGGGGCAGCGATTGCCGAAGGTTGAGTCGTGTTGTGACGATCGGGCATTGTTGAGGTTGGTGTGACCCTGCTTCCTGTTTTGTACTGTCGTATCTCTTCCCTGGTGACTGAAAATTGGATGATGAATGACTGTATAGTATCTCCAACTACAGCCGAGTCTATTCGGGCTCTAGAT
>Ga0268250_10000648_pt1 | contig 15995 bp, 17 predicted proteins | sample AgamicAsSfe_FD_200448 | JGI IMG/M metagenome (GOLD analysis project Ga0268250, IMG submission 200448) | Agave microbial communities from Guanajuato, Mexico - As.Sf.e (v2) (version 2) | ecosystem: Host-associated > Plants > Phyllosphere > Phylloplane/Leaf | place: Guanajuato, Mexico | collected... | reverse complement strand
CCCTCAGCGCATCCAGCGCTCTCTCCCAACTCTTCGCCACCAGCCGACATTGCGTCAACTCCTCGTCAAAAAGATAATACCCCGGATTCCCCGTCCTATAGCTTCCAAGACTCCATGCCCACGCCGGCCGCGTCGTCGCAGACACAAGATATGCCGGCATACTGGCGTTATGCCACACAATACTCACAGCCTGCAGCGGGAAGTTCTTCTCAATATATCGCGCCCACCCACGAACCGCTGCTGCCATAGCAGGAGCAGAGGATGGGGTTGTCCAGCCGATTCCAAGCGTTTCGGTCGCGACATCAATTGCGATGGGGGTCTCCATCGATACCACAGCCATGCGATCGAGTTGTGCCTGCGCTTTCGCCTCATTATATGCCTCCGCTCTTAGTGTCTCGATAATCTCCCCCGTCGTCGGCGGCGGACTCGACCGATCCATGCGCATACTCTTCCGTGAATCCCGGCGCTCTCCCAGATTCGGCCGCATAGCGCTAAGTTGAGCGCTGAGTTCGCTTGGATCGAAGCTATACACCGACGACGCAGGATTCAGCGGGTATGCGCCGCCAAACCCAGACTCAAGCGTAGCGAACGGTTTCGGCGGGGACGGTGTGAAGCGTGCTGTAGACGGACCTGAAGAGTCGAAATCGTCGTCGTCTTCGCGGGAGCGTTTACGGGAGGAGGAAGAGAGACGGGTCAGAAGGACGGGGCGTTGGGGGCGGAGCGACCATGCTGCATCGGTGTTGGTGGTGAGTGCGCTAGTGGGTGTGGGTGTTATGGTGGATTGAGGGAGAGGGCCGTTTTCGGGGATTGTGGCGAAGGAGGATTGAGAGGTCTTGGAGTGGAGGGGAGGAGGGAGGTCGTAGCGTTGGCTGTGGGACCAGTCGACGGAGGACATTGTGGGATGGGTGGTGTGAAGGATGAGCGAGCGTGTTCGCGTCGGTGGATGCCTGAGACGCGTCTCTGCTTAAAGCTGGAGTTATAGATATGATGTTGAAGACTGCACGTCAAAGTGGAGGTATTTAATGAACAAATCAAAGCTTAGTATGGCATCGAGGTGAAGGAGGATGTATACATTTGCAAGGAGGATGAGACGGGAGGGCTCTCTAGGCAGGGTCACTGCCAATGGCCTGTGGCTGGTGACAGGGTCCAGATACGTGCACATAATGCGCCACTAGCTGGTCGTGCAAGCAACTGAAGGTATTGGACACAAGATAGCAAAGAAAGTGGAAGTGAAGTCAGTCCATTATATATGGTATTATGTATCGATTCATGCTATAACTCTTGCTCGGCATGCTGCGTGCTGCGTGCTGCGTGCACTGTCTAGTTAATCATGTCATCTCTTCCGACTGGCTGGCCGGCTCTTCGACCTATGTATTGCTGCGCATGTCTGCATGCCTGCTCGTTGGCATCTTGTGCGTTCACGTCTCTTTTGCGTTTCGAAATCGCACATTCAACTGCGGACGTGCCGACGGCTCACACGCGCACCTCTCCTAACTTCGTGCATGTCTCTTCATCATTGATGTTCTCCACCTGTAACCTTGCACGACAAGCCGTGCATCTTTCTGTGTATCCGCAAAGCTGAATGACGACGAGTTTGTGATTGTTTGCTAAAGAGCTGCGCGTTTCAGAATGTCCAGCAGCGCCGAGAGAGCACGGTCGCAATCTGGGCGGCGAGACGTCGATCGATGGCTCGTCATCTGCCTTCTCGCTACGGGAGAATGCGACAGTGCTGTGATCGCTTGAACACGAGTCGGACATGTTGCGTTGCAGGCCAGGTAAGCACAATGGGTGTTCCTCCTGCGATTCTCGCCGGTTTTTCGCTTCAGTGTGAAAGGTGGAGTAAAGAGCCAGCTCCAATGGTTGTTATAGCAGTCGCAAACGATGAGCCAGCTCACCATTTATCCTCATCCAGAGTCAGCCGCCCATGAATACCCTGGAAAAGCTCCAATTCCAGCTCATCATCATCCATGCTCTTCTGACGTGTAACACCCTGCTTGTTCAGCCGCATGTCTGGGGCTCCGTTGTCCTCGGCCGAAGTAATAAAGTCCAAGCTCGATCGTGTTCTGAGTCCTTGGTTTGGATTTCTCAACGCCGATGTGAGGAAATCAAATCCAATGCGCTCTCTATCCACAGGTCCGTCGTCTTCGAGGCGCAACTGGGCTGTCTCCGGAGCTTTTAAGCTCATGATACCACCATCCGCGCGCTGCCGGGCTGCTGGCACGAGGTTGAGGTATATTGGCAGTAAGAGTGACAAAGCTATTGCAAGCATGATCAAGATAGAAGAATTCTGAAGCCCTTTTGCTACAGTTGTAGCATATACAAGCAGAGGTAATACTCCTCCACCACATGCAGATGTGACGATTACTGTACCGAACAGCTTTGTCCTACGGCCAAGTCCAGGCAGAGCGACCGCAAAGACTAATGGCCAAATTGGAGACTGGAAACTACGGGCCATGTAGTACATTGCATCGCCTAGTGTGGTAGGGTCGTCGTAATGTCTGGACAGAAGGCCGAAGAGAAGGCAGCCTGCACAGGTTATGAGCAGAACCCAGCGAGGCTTCATGATAAGAGTTGCAGCGCCCGCAGTAAAGCATGCGGCGACCAGCACTGTAAAGTCTATGATCAGAAAAACATAGAGGCCTGCGCTGAAGCTGCCATGACCGTCACCGGCGTCGCCGAGAGTCGCGCCAGCCTCTTGTACTCCTGTGCTGCAGAAGATAGCGATACATGCCAGACCTAGAATGATCCACATGTGTTTTCTTGGTTTCGGTGACTCCGATTCACTTGGAAACGCTACTGCCACTGCTTGATCCAGCTCTTCATCTGACGCCTCTGGCAGTCTCGTAACCTGGAACCAGAAAGCAAGCAGAAAGGCCGACAGACAGAACGCTAAGTAGACCAGATCGACACCGTTGAGGTTCTCCGGCTGGCCCGTGCCAGTCAAGGCCCGGCTCATACCAGAAGCTACGAGAGGGCCTAAACCGTACGCTACTTGTAGATAGAGTAGTCGTATGGCTGCATACCGAGGTGGTCCCAGCAAGAAGCAGTAGGAGTTGGCACCAGCCTCGATAATTGCGATACCTGAAGAATAATGTCAGCAGGAAATTGCGGAAAAAGCATCTTCAGATCTTACCACAACCCACGACCAAGTAAGAGACCATGATTCCAGGAGCAGATATCATCAATCCAGCAGGCCAGAAGATGAGGTTACCGGTGCTAAGAACCAGGAGTCCGATGATGAAGCAACAGCGCCAACCGAAACGTGTCAATACCCAGTAGGAGACAATAGGAGGGGCAATTAAATATCCACACCTGTTGGTATTAGAGATGTTGAGGTACACATATCTCCGCAAGTGTTCGCACATACCAATACAATGCATGATTTGCTCCAGCAATCTCCACGGAAACGTAGCCGTCGCTCATCGAAGTATAGTTCAGCGTGTTTATGAACGTACTTTGCAAGCCCCAGAGAAAATATAGAAATCCGATTTCGAGAAGTGGCTTCACCGACTGTCGCAGCGTAAGCTGAGTTAGGCATTTTGTCGTATCGAGGTTAATAAAGTCGTAATTTGTCCCACTGGCTTCCTGTGAGACAGCAGTGGAAGAGCTCGGGCTTGACTTTCGCTCGGAGGTAGAGATGAACGTCTCGGACTTTGAGTGAGCTTGCGATGTTGTGGCAACTAACGCTGTCGAGAGCCTGGAGGATGCCTCCAAATGATCGATTGCTTTGGTGATAGGTGCTTGTCGAGTCTCGTCTGGACTGTATAGGGTTGATTTTTCTGTCCTTCGATCCCACCCAAATACTCGGACCACGAGAGGCTTGAGCGCAACCATTGATGCTGCAATGACTGAGAGATTGACGTCAACCAGTGACAGCAGCAAAGATGGAGCTACGTTGTATGTGTAGTCTTGTCTAGTCTTTGAATAGCTTAGTACTCTGCTAAAATAAGAGTCTGTCATGATTCTCTGTACTCACCTCCTGACTAGCCATGCCTACTTGCAAGAGAACGATCCTAGCTATGTCCAGAATAGCAATGAAACCACTGAATCCTAGAGTAAGGAAGATAATGAGCTTCTGCTTGCGAGGTATTCGTAACTCGTGGATGATGATCGGCACGGGTAGTAGCAGGATCAACAGATTAGATAGAATGGTGGTGGGCGAAAATCCCTGTGGACAGAGTTAGAGATGTGGCCTCAAAAAGTTCTGCGGCTCAGCTCTATATGACGCACCAGATAAATTATGATGCTGTTGACGCAGTGAGTGCCAGCTGGTTTGGGCCAGAGATATGAGTGTGCAAGTGGGCGACACGGTAGAAGGCACAAGAGCACTTCTGCAGCTGTAGATAATGAGACCAGTGCGATAGTCGCGATAGTCGACCATCGAAATACTGCATTAGTCCGACTTAATGTGGTCAGATAGTAAGTCAACACAGAAAGCTTGCTGCAAGCAAAGGCGATTGGCTTGGCTCTAAGTTAGTATGTTATGAGCCCTGTAGGTATGGGTAGACTTACGTAGATTATCGCGAAAACAAAAGCTATCTTCATGAGCGTGGCATCATGTGACGTTGGAATCGTAGCATAATGATCTCCAAAGCCTAGGTAGACGGCGTATATGAAAGACGTCGACAGTCCAGTAGAGAATACCCACGCCAAGGCCATGAACAGATCATCAATCGCTAGACGTCGCAATATCAATCCACGACTGATGAAGCGCAAGACGACGAAAATGGTCGCAAGAACCTGGTTCGTGCTGTTAGAATCGTCTTGAAATTGCGATTGTGTACTTGGACTCCTGGCTGTAAGACAACATACCAATGTGACGACTGTACTCGCAATGATGGCCGGACCATACGTGTTGGGAGCCATCTTCAGATGAAGCCACGGGCACTGAATCCACGATCCGCTTGCTTGCCACGACAAATCTGAGCCAGCAGACCTGTTTTATGGCATCAATGGAAACGAAGTCACAGTGACGGACGGCAGAGGTTCATGTGATCTGAGCTTGAGGTCGATCGAAGTTATTTGATGGATTTCATGAGGAGGTTCGGGCAAGTGCGAGACGATGAATCACATACGATGCGTTCACGAGCATGTCTCCACCCCATCGTGCGGCAAATTGAGAGGACTGGGGTCAACTCGATCGACCCCGAGGTCGAGCTCGCAAGAATGGGGGACTGTATGAGGCAGATAGAGGCAGACATGGAAGGGCAGCAAATCACAAAGCTCGTTCATCAGAAGTGGATCATGATGCTCGTATTGACGGAGATGCCCGAAGCAATCTGCTCAGCACCTGGTGCCCAGACCACTACTGGCTTCTAGGCTGGCCTTTACGCTTGAGCCGGGTATGAGCTGGACTGAAGAGAAGCTCGTGGAGAACATGAAAGCTTGTTACGAGGATGAGGAAATGATGGTAATGGCAATGTTGGGTGGATGGAGGGGGGAGGGGAGAGGTGAGGATTCGTGGCAATTCTGCACGTGACCTTGGACTTGGATCGTGTGCTGGCGAACCCTTTTCCATGAAGCTGGAGAGGATGAGATGCAAGCGCTTCTCTCACATTTGTTGTCTGAAATCGACACTTGGAGCGAAGCTCATAATTCCTCCCATAGCGCCATACGTTCGCTATCTTTCAATACCCGCAGGTTCTGGTTTTGCTCGCATTAGACCAAATTGCTCAAGACCTTTGTACTTTGATTCCGTAGCCTGTCAGCTTGAGGTTATTTTGTCATGGAGGCATGACAAAGGCGAAGACGGCAGGCGGGAAGACGGAAAATCACCTCCAACTACCTGCTAGCGTTGTTGAATTCACGTATAGAACGACCTGGACTCGAGCGCTTGACGTGTAGACATGACTTGGACTACCCTCAGTTACAAAGCTTTTTAGCCAAGCCCTGGAGACCCCAGGATTCCAGGCGCTGATTCTGAATATGATTGACCACGAAGAATCTCAGCCACATTCTCGGAACGTGTAGTAGTCTAAAGCAACTCAGCACTGACATTTTTCCACAGTTGAGTCTCATTTCAGGTTCGGATTTGAACGATTTCCTACGAACCCTGCATCTTGCAGGTATGCTATGCAGCAAGCGGCTCAATGGGCTCGCGACCAACTAAAGCTGAACTGGATAGCTTTGGAAGGGCATGCGTTCTCCTTCGACGAAGAGGTATCCTCGCTGCCTGAACTACAGTGAAGCCAAAGACGACTACTTCAACGAGCTTGAGTTGACTTCCATGATTGCGCGCCCGTGGATCTGATGTCGGTTGTTCATCATCGGGAGGAACAGCGCTAGGGAAGGAGCGACATCATGAGTGCTGACAGGTATACACAGTCGCACAGACTCCACGGCAGGACCTTAGCACCATCACGCGCCAGAACCGATGGGGAGAATGCCGCAACAGAGTGACATTGGAAAGAAATCGCAAGCAGGCATACACTCACCTTCGAAAAACTGATGTCACAGTGGTTGATAAGTGAAAAGTGAGAATGACTGAGCATAGAGAGGCTTATTGTGGGCATTTGGACATGTCGATGCGAGGCGAAGTCTGAAACTTGAAAGTGCTCCCTGAGTACAAGTGACAAACTCAGGACTAGCTCCCGGAAAATCATGACAATTAAGTCGAGATATCGCGCTCAGACAAAATGCGATTTCCATAAAAGCTTGTGGTTCCACAGTGCTCTCGTTTCACGCGCCCAACGAACACTGACATCTTCTGGAGGCACTTGTAACAACATACTCCGCTCCACGTCTAATCATGGACAGCGCACGGCCTCAATGGCAACCAAACTATGGGCAGTTACTGAAAGATTCGCCGGCCGCCTGGTCTGCATCTGTCGCTGAATCTCCGCTCTTCCAAAAGCTGCCGACCGAGACACTGCAGCGCATTATGCACTTCGCTGGATCGAAGCATCCGCGCAAGGGATTATCCGGGTTCGCTGCAGCCAGCTCCGACTGTCATACACTGGCGCGACCATTCCTTTTCATGAACATGCATCTACCTGTATATCAAGAAACCCGCGTTCTTCGACGGAAGAGGAAGATTGAGCAAACTTTGATAGAGCGCTTATCGGTCTGTGCGCCAGGCATTAACGATGAGTCGATGGCTCCCTATGTACGCAATCTCTGGATCACCAACCCTCCGGTGCCCAGCGACCCGTGCTATCGCCTATTGCCCAAGTTTACCGGTCTCCGATCGTTGCATTCGGATGGGAGCCACGGAACGTATCAGGCCGTGATGACTTTTGGGTATCTTCTGAGACTATTGGAATCGGACATACGCTATCTCTGGATCGAAGGCTACGAGTATAGGCCAGAGATCACTTGGCAAACGGAAAGCCATCAGGGTGACTTACGGCGGCAGCACTTCGCGTCACGATCTTGGCGGCTCGAACAGCTCACATTACGCTCCATCTACGATACCTTCGAAACTCCCAGTGCGGAGCTATGCTCTGATATACTACCTCTATGTCGCTAACTGCGATACCTTAGTTCTGATGTACATCCTCATCTCAATCGGCTGAAGGACTATCCCCAGCCTGAGTTGCGCAGTTTTCAACTCGAGGGCAATGATTCCTACGACCGAATCGGTCGGCTACGGGGACGCACCGTACCACTTCCAGACGACTTCGCAGGAATGCATGCATACGAGGGAAGCTTCATAAGTCAGATCCAGTCTCTGAGCGTCAATGCTGCCTCATACTCTGCGCCCCGTTTGCTGTCTCAAAGGCTGTCCAACGTGACGAATATCCAAATCCAGATCTCCCACGACGCCGCCCTACTCCTCCGCTTCCTCACTCTGAACCCGCAAATAACAGTGTTCTCAATCCAGCACACCCAACCCCATGTCTCGAGGGTGGACGGCTGGGGCACTTTCACCACCCAGCTCGGGGCCGCCCTCCACTGCCTCCCCGATCTCGAAGCTCTACGAATCGACATCGACGACGAAGATCTCACCGCCAGCTTCATCAGAATCCTGAGCACCCTCCCCCACACCTCAAAAAACTCTCCCCTGGCCATCAGCACCAAGAAGTCATATCCGGATCGCTCGCACGCTGGCCAGCCAGTTCAGGTGCAGGTTCACACTTTCCAGCACTCGAGTACCTTGTCCTCGACGTCAAGAGATACGTCTACCTCGACAAGGGCAGCGCGAATGCGCGGCCGAAGTTTGACAAGCTGACGAAACGCAATTTCGAAAAGAGCTGGTACCACGATTGATTGCGTCAACAAGCCGCGGGGCGGGGCCAACGATGCCCGAAGCTGAAATGGGTGCTCATGTGTCGAGTGTACTATGGCGGTCTGGCGTTCGAGTTTGTGGGGGGGAGAAGGCGAGCGCGGTCTGTGGGATCCTCGGGAAGGAGACCGTTTGATGAGTTGGAGAGCACGTTTGGGTGTGCAACGAGTACGTAGAAAGATGTTACGGATGGCAGATATTCTAGTGGGAGATAGATTCATGCAGGACGTGTCTTGCGAATCTGGAGCTGGAGGGAACTCTTCAGAGGGAGGGCAAAGCATACGGCTCGAGAGATGGAATTGAGCTGCAAAGTAGAGGGAACTAATGAAAGACGTATATCAAGGAGGATGAGCTGGAGAGTCACTCCAACGCGAAGCGCGAACGGCTCGTGCCACAATTTAGGATGAACTTTGCAGTGTAGCCGAGGGGAGACAAACCCACAATGATGCCAGGATATATAGGATGTAGGTGAAGAAAGGCCAATCATGGGGCACTCTCTGCGATGTGGTAGAATTACATTACGTGAAAAGTCCTCTTCTCATGTGCCAGCCGAGGCGAACCTCTATTCTCATTTCTTCGTTGCTCGATTGCTCTCAAGCATGATGCCAAGATGTGCCATGATGCATATTTCGTCGCCACAGCTTACACGACACGCACCTGCCTGAGCCTGACACGCACCATCCCAAGAACGCACTTATAGGAAAAGTGCAGCCAAACCATATCAAATCCACCATCAATTCCCTGACTTCATACACCAGATCCGTTGCTCCTTCCATCCACTGGTGCGGTGTCTTCTCTTCTCCGCTCATCGATCTCGTCATGCATAGCACATACCGCTCCCACTCCCACTCCCGCCAGCATCATCATGACTTCCTCCCCACACTACCACCACCCGTGCCCTCAATCAACCTCAAACACTCCCTCACCCCAGCCTGACATCCCTCCCAACAGACCCTCGCCTCTTCCGCCTTCTGTCCCGCCGCCACCATCGCAGCCTCTGCGTCTCTCGTCGCTGTAATCGTCGTAATGAGCGTCCTGGCCAGCGGAATCAGCGTAGCGCTATCACTTGCCGGCTGTGCCGCTAGTGAAGTCAGGTGTAACGCTAATGAGGTGGCATGAGCGAGGTTCTCGTTGTCGACGACCTGAGCCTGGGTGGGGTTGGAATTGCCGGCTTGGGCGTGACCCTGGTTCTTGCCGCGAGTGGCTGGGCGCATAGAGGAGAGGACGGCGTAGCGGCTTGTTGTGGGTGTTGGTCCTGTCGCTCGGGCATTGGATGCTTTGGTAGGTGAGATCAGAGTAAGAGTTGAAGACGGAGTCCAAGCTGTGGTAGATGAGGTCGGGCTTGAGGTTGGTGTGGAGCGGAGAGGTGAGATGGTCTGGCGCTTGGGGGATCTAGAGGGTAGAGCGGGCTTGGGGAGGTCGGGAACAGCAGGCTCATTGTTGCTGCGGCGGTGGAAGAGAGAGCGCAGGTTTGACATGACAAGGGCGGGCTTCGAGGTCGTGCGGGGAAGCTGGGAGGATGGGTGCTTAGCAGGTGTTGAGCGATTGGAGGACATCTAGAACTTACTTTCTTCGAGTTGAAGGACCCACTACCCATACTGTTCCTCGCAACACCGGCCGGCCCACGGCGGAGCATACTGTGCTGTGTTGGCGTTTGTCCTCTGCTCTCTGGTGAGTCGAGGTTCACTACCCAGCTGCGATCGCTATTGGGAGTCGCGCGGACTGGAGAAGGTATAGCAGTGCTCCTCAGGTTGCGCGTCTTGAGACCGAGCTGCTGCTTCTGCGTTGCTGGCTTCGCATTGTCCTGAGTAACATTCTCATGCTCGACGACTTCGGCAGTGGTCTCTTTCTCGGCGAGGTGATCGTCCTTCGGAGGTGGCATTGGTGGTGAGCTACCAGGTGAAGACGAAGATTTCATGAGGTTGGGAGAAGTCTTGGACTTTGTGAGAATATTGGCCTTGTTGATGGGTGCGCCAGGTCCCAATGCACGACTGAACAGAAGCGCGGCATGAGGCGATGGGTTGCGATCACGGATTGGTCTGGTTCTAGCACCGACGAGAGTACTTCCATCAATACTGGCATACTTGTTGCTTGAAGAGCTTGCGGACGTATCGCGGCTTCCAGCAGACTCGGATACTTGAGCAGCTGAATTTGTGCTGCTGCTGCCAAAGTCGGGTTGTTCATGATATGTGATGGACTTAGTCAGGCAATACTCATCCTCGGTGAGAGGAGCACGACGAGCTCGAGCTTGCTCGCCAACCATGACTGCAGCCTTGACTTCCTTCTCGACGGACTCGTCGGAAGATGTAGTGCCAAAACTGGGCATCCTGAGGCGAACCGAGCTCGAGTTCTTGGTAGTCGGACCCATGAGGAATTGGTCAGCCTCTTTGGAAATGCGTAGAGTAGGACCAAACGGAGTGTCAGATCGAAGCGAAAGGCGGACCGTGCGAAAGTCGTGGTCTTCGTCTTCCTTTGATTGCTCTTTCACCTGAGTTAGCGAAGCAGTGAGGTTGTTCTCGTCGGAGACTGGTGACGAGCCTCCATGGTCGTTTTTGTGAACTCGGTTGGTCGCATCTTCGGTCAAGGCAGAGCGAGAGGTAGTTCTGGGAGGAAATCCGTGACCAGCAAGAGCTACTGTGGGCGGGGCGTATGCTGCAGATTCGCGATCGGGTACGGCATTGATGCTGTGGGTGCTGCTGCCACCAAGCGAGGTCCGCGCTCTCCTGCCTGGATGGGAGAAGTTGCGAGTATTGTTGGCAGTGCCATCGAAGATCTGCCCAGAATTAGCAGTGAGCCATTCATTGACCATGTAGATGCATTACCTCTGTCGTCGGCCTGTTCTCTTGAATTTGTTCAACCTGGCTGTATCTGCTTGGCGTGCCTGGCGTGATTGTGATGGCTGGCTCTGTGTTTGACGCATCAGTACGCGTCATGAGGTGAGATCGAAGTGCCTACCCAAGAGTGTTCTGGTTGCAGATGACGGGTCCTCGTCACCCATGTTGATGATGGACTGGTTCACCTGGCTCAACTCACGCTTGCCATGGGCGTTCAGCTTTTCGCCAGGCATGTTCTCCTTGTCTTGCTCAGCAACAGTCTCGGCGGTGGTGGGCGAGGTTCCGTTTGATTGAGATAGTGCGCTCTGCGCCGGCAATGTTAGTGACGGATTGCTGTCTGGGTTTCAACTGCGAAATAGCGCACCTCATTGCGTCCGTAGATGATCTTGATTTGAGGTCCATCATCTGGACTAGGATGAGGTGAGGGGGTTCTTCTGTTGATGATTGTGGTCAGCGCCACACGGGTAGCGGTACTTGTTGAGCCCTCGCTGTGGGGTGTGCCTTGACGATTGCGAACTGGAAGACGCGACTTGGGTGTTTGATAGTTCGTGGTTGGTGGCGATGATCGTGGACTTGGAGTTGGCGAGGTCTTGTCAAAGCCGAAGCGTGCTGATTCAAACTTTGATACTGCCATTGTGGACAGCAATGTGGTCAAACAAGGTAACAACAAAACAGGTTGAAAGGATGAACAAGAACGAGCAAAGATTAAGGAAGAGAAAGGTCGAGTGATCAGCGTGAAATAAACACGTCAGCCCTAACCGTCGACGCGAAATCGAGGTGTGGACGTGTTTGCTTTTGATCTTGCCAGAGTGTGTTTCAGAATGACATGAAACGCAAGGGTCGAGACTCGAGCTGGATTTGGAATTAGATCTACAATGGCGGATCTCTGATTACTTCCTCGAAAATTAGGTAAATTTGTAGATACAGAGGTAAGTCTTTGTCGATGGCAGCAAGCTGGACAGAGTAACGGGTCTCCGCTGTTATTGTTGCTGTCATCGTTTGCGTTCAGAGCGTTTGCTTCACAACATTGGTTGCGACCATGACGACCCGTCAGAACAGAGGATCTCGCAGGCGCTCAGCTGGACGATGTAATCACCCACTCTTGCAGAGATAGTAGTATGTTTCGACAAGGTACCGATCCCAAGTCATCTCACAACTGAACTACTGCTCAAGATCCAGCATCGAGGCATTACTTTGAGCTTCCAAGCTCTCGAGGCTAGAAACAACGGTGTCCAGAATCATGAGCCAACAGCCTACACAGTAGCTCGGTGTGCGTGTACATTATATGAAGGGTACGCCCACCTGAAAGAGGCAAGGCACATTTTCTGCTAGACTTGTAGCAGTCGGAGGAGGCTGAGGTGGAGACGAAGAGAGCTTGCACCTTGCACCTTGCACCTCACTTCGGACCGAGTGCTGGACCCTGCTTTTCAACTTGACGCAATGCCTTATCGACAAAAAATGTTTCCAAGCAAGCACAAGGTCCGAAGTACAAAACACCATTCATGGACGCTTCGACGTTACTGAAAGGTCAAGGCTGGCGAGGCGAAGGACACTCTCTCGATACCACTAATCGCGGTCTCGCTCGTCCGCTCCTCGTCCAGCATAAAGCAGACGCACTCGGCATCGGGAATAAGAAGCACGACTTCAGTGATCAGTGGTGGTTGACGAATTTCGACAAGAGTCTGAAAGGCGTAGGACGGCCTGGAATTACGGTTCGTCGGCTGTTACGGCGGTCAATGTACGACGACTAATCTAGAGTGCACTCAGTCTGCGCCAACAGAACTACCACGACTCAAGGGCTTCAAGTACAACAACCTCTATACAAACTTCATTAAAGCCGAGATCATGGCAAGCACAATCGAGAAAGACGATCCTTTGTTCGGGAAAGCCTTCTCGGATACCAAGCCAATGACTGAGGATCCGAAAGAAGTAGCACAGCGACGATCCTCGTTCTCAACTGTTGGGCGGAAAGTACTAGGCTTGACTGAGGAGGAAGCTTCTCAGGCGACAGCTACGACTCACACGCGCAAACGGAAGTCCTCTGATAGTACACGATTGAGTAGAAAGGCGAAGAAAGCAAAGCATGATACACATCGGGTAGATTCGCGTCAAGCTGTTATCCAGGATGTTGAGGGCACGGAAACTCGGAAGAGTAAGAAAGGTACACAAGAGGATGGAAAGGCAGCTCGGGAGAGGAAGTCAAAAGACGAGAGAAGAGCCAGGAAAAAGCTAGACCAAGCTCAAATTGCAGGAGCAGGAGCGATGTGGGAGACGGCGGTGGTGGAGGCGGCGGCCGAAGCAGAACCGAGCAAGAAACGCCGCAGAAAAATGGCAACTGAAGTACCCGACACGAGTCTGAAGCAGGTAATAATGCTGGATGCAGGAGAGAGCTCCAGCAAGAAGCGCAAGCGGTCCAAGAGCAAGGTGGTACCTAGAGATGACGAGGTGTTGCGGGACGGAGGTGCGGTTGATGCAAGTACCGAGGCGGTCGATGCGAAGCCGGTCAAGGACAAGAAGCGCAAGAGAACAAAGGAACAACGAGGGCAAGCTGAAACTGAGATGCTGAAATCAGCCAATGGTGCTACGGCTGACACTGAGGTCAAGAAGAAGGAAAGGAAGAGGCGAAGAACAAAGCACAGAGAAGCCAATAATGACGAAGCTGCATCGGACGCAGAGACCAAGACTACGAAGAAGAAGCGAAAGAAGACCGAGGCAGATGACTAGTATGCCTACCCGGCGATCCTACACGTCGTCCAGCTTTGTCCGCTTCCCCCCTTCACCAGGTAGTACAGGAATGGGTCTGTCGTGTTACACAATAAAAAGCTAGGAACCTCCGCGGTAGCTCTTCTCGACTTCTGTACCGCGACAGGAACACTTCGAACTCTGCTATAATATACTGCGGGAGAAATGTCAGACAATGACAACCTCCGTTTCCTGTATAAGTTGGCACTCGACAGGGCCATCGAGAGTTGCACTCTTTCATGGGAGCAAGGTGCATTAGCTCAAGCGCTGCTCGAATATGAGAATCCCGAGCTTTCAGTGTTCTCCTCCAACCCATTCCCACGCCGTGGACACCGCAGGTTGCCTCTTGCAGATTCGCTGAGGACGCCCTCTCTCGCCTATGCATCAAAGCACATTACATTATATGGGCAAACACTATACCCTGATGACAACATCGGAGTCGCTGATCCACGCTCCTTGGGCGTGTCTGCTATACTACTTGGTCAATCAAATCCTGTGTATCTCAATGCTGCACAGCGACAACTTGTGCATGTCTTTTACCATGTACCGCGGCTACAGAATGGCGCGATCTCTCATCGCACTGACGTGTCTGAGGCCTGGGCCGACTTCATCTACATGTTGCCTCCTTTTCTGGCCTATGCTGCTGTGGGCTTAAAGGATGATTCGTTACTTGCGGAAGCACTCATGCAGTGCAAGCTGTATCGCAAAATACTTATTGATGACACTCCGGGTAGCCCGACTCGTGGGCTATGGCGACACATTTCGGGTCCAATGCATGAAGATAGCGGTTTTTGGAGTACCGGTTGTGCATGGGCAGCTGCAGGGATGGTCAGGATACTCCCCATCGTTCTGAGATGGGAGGATATCTCACGTGGTTTCGTGAAATATGGCGATACTCCAATAGTTGAGACGAAGCTTGACCTCAGACATGCCGCTGAGGACCTCATACGATGGATAGTGGAAATCATACAAGGAGCAATACGTGTAGATGATGACTCGGACACTGGCTTGCTTCGCAATTACCTTGGGGATAGCTCCTATTTTCCGGACGTGGCCGGTACAGCATTATTAGCTTCCGTCGTCTTTCGAATGTCGTCCCTGAATATATCAGCGATCTTCGACTTAGATTCAGAAACTGGGTATGTTCGATGGGCAGAGGCAAAAAGACTGGCTGTGTGGCTGCATGTCGACGAAGCGACCGGCATTGCCAGTCCTGTCTGTCAGTCGACCGATCATAGTCGTAAGACGCCCCTTGCCAAGGGTGATATCAATCCAGAGGCACAATGCTTTTTGGTGATGCTGGCGAGTGCCTGGAGGGACTGGGTTGCTTCAAGATGATCGCGAAGTCACCTGGTTGTGGCAGACAAGGGTCGAAAATGTCGAAAATCGGAAGCAGACTCACAATGATCACCTGACGATATATACGCCAAGGTCATCGTCAGAATAGTCGTGGCTTGCTGCTTGGGCTTAGCTAGGTTTTACGGCATCCTTCAACACAGTACGAAGTACCAATGACAGACCTCTTGTCGATAAGATTGTCACCTCCGCTATCTTCCCAGCAGTGAATTATGCAAGAAGACTGCATACATACAAGAGGCAATAACCTCACGGCACCTCCCGCGCAGTACTAATGCTATATACCTATTCTGCACAATTAGTTGTGGAAGCTATCAATTCATCATGAATCACGCAAGAAGACTACTCTCACGTAGTAGTCGGTCCCTCGCGGTGCTCTTCCGCACCGTTCTCAGCGCTTGCAACGTCCTCGCCTCTGTATGCGGCAGCATACGATGCAATACAATTGCTATCGGTCACAATCACAAACGTGCGACTTCAAACCATGTTTCCAGAATGCCACCACAATTAAGCTAGAATTGTGACTATCGAGCCACTACCGAGACCAAGCATTTATGGAAATTTGACGTACCATGATTGGTACACACTTACACAGTCTAGATGGTGCAATCTCTACGCCTCCCCTGTTTTGGTTAATGCTGCCCACCTCATTGGAAAAGCCATGCACCAGGAAGATAGCCGAGCAGGTAGATAGTTGGTGTTTTACGTGGTCAGAGTCCAGATGCACGGCTCTCAGGCCTCTTAGGCACGTTGCGCCTCGAATGTCGCCAAGAGGGCTGATTGCTGACAGATTAGCTGAAACTCTGCTGAGCGACGGCGTGAAGGGCGGTGCTTATCAC
>Ga0268250_10000647_pt1 | contig 16021 bp, 20 predicted proteins | sample AgamicAsSfe_FD_200448 | JGI IMG/M metagenome (GOLD analysis project Ga0268250, IMG submission 200448) | Agave microbial communities from Guanajuato, Mexico - As.Sf.e (v2) (version 2) | ecosystem: Host-associated > Plants > Phyllosphere > Phylloplane/Leaf | place: Guanajuato, Mexico | collected... | reverse complement strand
GTCTGAGCAAAATTCCCCCGACACTCTCCGTGCCTTTTCTATGCCTCTAATCTGTGACTGTATGCTGTCATTGCATCTATATTTTGGCCTTTGCACCAGTGAGCGGCCATCTATGTCTAACTTCACTTCTATCCTCACTCGTGTTTGAACCTAGATATTCAAAATCCATGAAGCCTTCATCGCCAGTAAAATGCCTACAATATGCACAAAGATTTGTTAGCCAGAGCGTCTTACACAGATTAAACAGAGCTCTTTTGCAGTAATGCCTTGGCGTTCATCTCTTCCTTCTCCTCCCGGCCAGCTGACAGATTATCGGCTTCTTGCCTTAGACTGGTGGAACCGGGCGCAGGTTCGCCGCCAGATTTGGCAGTTGTCGTGGAACTGGAGGCTTTGGTTTCGTATGATTGCGAGTCGACCATGGCGAAAGACCTGAGCGCAGGTCAGAATGGTTGATTGACGTCGAGATTGGTTGAACGAGGAAGAAGTGAGGAGGGGAATTGCGTGGACCTTGTAGTCGGAGCCAGATGGGTACAACGAGCACAACAGTGAAACAGATTTGTACTCACCAGCTTCTTTCCTCACCGTTCGTCAGATGTGAGCAGTCTCCGTTCACTGTACACTCCCAGCCACCCATAATACCCTTCCCATTTCTCCACGCCACTCGGGGTATATGATCCGGTTGGCGCTCGTCCCATCCCTCCACCACTTCCTCCTTCTCTTGCTCTTTTCTGGCGTCTGCCTCGCTCGTTTCGTTCGTCGTCTTCCTTCGCTTGAACACACTCAAACTACACGTTCCGCAATTGAAGTCCTCCTCCTCTTCTTTTTCGGGCATGCGTCCAGTTAGTGCCCGGCCAATACATATCATGCCTGCTGCGTGTGTACATAGAAGAGCAGTCTTAGGGCCTGCTGGATCTGCATCGAGGGCGGAGATTATGCGATGGAGTGCGTAAGCGTAGCGGTCATGAAGTGCTGGGATGGTCTCCCCATTGGCTGAGGGAAAGATCGACGCGCGGTGCTCGCTAGAAATGTAGGGGAAGTGCTCGGACAGTACTGGCTGTGATGTTCGTCAATATTGTAGGGTGCCGAGAGCGCGGACTTGAGATCGTACGACTGTGGCAGGTATTGGGTGTGTGAAGCGTGCCATGCCGAAGAATTCGCTATGTGAGAAGCTCCATCAGTCAAATTTCCTCAGTCTATGGTGGCCAGTACGCTTGCTCTTGCTTTTCCTTCTGCTTCACGTCTTTCCACTTGCAATGATCGTCCTGGTGCTGACCGCGTTCTGCCACTCACCTTATGCCATTATCCACTCTTACATGGGCTCGCTCCCCCTTCAGGCTCCCATTGTCTGTTAAAGTCTTCATCGTCGGTTTAAGGGTCTGCAGGCATCTATAGAAAGGGCTCGAATAGACCACGTCTACAGGTGGATCTAAAGTTGCAATCCTGTCCGCTAATTGTTGTGCCTGTTCCTCACCATATGAGGCCAACGCAGGATCGGATGCTATGCCTGTCGGTGACTTGATAGTAGTAGCGTATGTGCCCGTGGCAGGGTCAACGACCCAATTACTTCTGTAGCCATGACGGACGACATAAATGGTTTCGAGGACCATCTTATGCTAGCGGAGGGCGTATCTGGCGATGTGGTATGACTTTCCAGCAGTAACGGTAGTAGTAGCGATAGGGATAGCGGTCTTTCCACTATAAATTGAAGATAATGGTTGAATTAGAGGACGTTTGCTGTGGTCCATTGGTACTCGTATCATTGGCAGAGCACAAAGCATGTCTGAATATTGCGGAGAAAACAGTGCCTAGACATCGTCATTCGTGGGGGAGGGGCAAGGGCCTCACAGCATATAATGCAGTACGAAAGGGACGACATAGGTCATATTCTCATATTAGCTGTTTGACTACTCGGTCTAAATAAGCCACCCGTCTCCCAATTCCCCCCGCACACTTTTACAGCTAGTATGTTGCTTCTTGTCTACCGTATCAATGCCAGAATAAGCCCTCCTGCTCCCAATCTGTCAAACGTTGCGCTCCTTCATGTCTCGTGCCTTTGTGCTTCTGATTTGACCGTGATTTGTAAATGCAACAGACAGCTCCCCAAGAATCGTACATCATGCATGCCCTCTTGCTTGGGCATTTTCACTTCGCTGCGACTGGACTTGGCACAGCATCGAGTGGTGCAGCATGTAGAGCAGGCTGGATTCCGTGGCCCATCTTTCCAGCTCGTCGTCGCTCAATGGCAGCTACAGCCCACGCTGCGACTTCATCATCCCCGCTAGTGGTGTGTAGAGGCGTCGTTGCTTGTTCGGGTATGTCAAGACCTTGCTCTGCAGCCTCCTCGTCTTCTTCAGTGATCGTGCCAGGCTTGACGAATTCGGCGAGCCAGATGTGCTCGAGCAGCATTGCGTATGTGGGACGGAGCTTTGGGATCTTCAAGAGGCAGCCGTGTACGAAGTTCCGGGCGTTCTCAGAGAAGCGACCAGCGGGCAAGTCTGGTGGATCACCATCAACAATTGCCTATTGATAGTGTTAGTTTTGTCTATGACTCCCGTAACGTGCTGGGACGTACCTGAAGCTGACTGAAGATGTTGTCGTAGGTCTCGGGCGGGTAAGGATATCGCCCAAGACCACATTCGATGATTGTGAGACCTAAACTCCAAATATCACTTTGTACACTGTATGATCCTCCTCCAGGGTTGGCTCCTGCCTGTGCAACACCACCACCTGAAATTCGCTCCGGAGCCATGTAACTTTGGCAGCCAATGTTGGTCTTCGCCATACTTGCAACGAGGTTGCCGCTAACACCGAAATCACAGATCTTGACTTGTCCTCTTGTGTTGACCAGGATATTGGTAGGTTTCACATCGCGGTGAATGATGTTGTGCTCATCCTTTAAACTCTTCAATCCCAGCACTGTTGACAATGTAATCTTTCGCAGCACGCCTTCCGGCACACCATCGCCATAAATCTTGTCAATAGACCCGCCGTCCATGAACTCCATGCAAATGTATACAGCACCTTCTTGGAAGAAAGCGCCATAGAATTCAACGATGTATGGTGATTGGCAGCGGTGAAGGACATCCAGCTCCATGATTATCGTCGCAAACTTTGAATCGTCCAGTTCCAGCCTCATCTCCTTCATGGCCATGACAATACCTGTGCCACTGCCTGGTATGGGACTTTCACTCTCCAGTGCGGCTCTTTCTTGTACAGATAGTTTACTGCCGGCAAGACCCTGCCCTGCTTTCCTCATTCTTGGCCTGCTGTGTCTCACTTTATACACGGTGCCATAGTTGCCTTTTCCCAGCTCGTCCAGTGTGTCGACTTCGTCCAGGGATATGCTGAATGATTTACCGCTAGCGAACTCGACACCCTGATTTGTCAGAGTAGCCTTGCCCTTGAAGTTCAAGCTACCAGTCTCTTTGTCGAGGTATTCAGAGAATTTGTCAATCATGGATTCCTCTTTCTTCGGTGGTGCATTGGGGTCGCCACCGTTCATTCCAGAAAGTGTCATCATGGGACGGCCCTTCTTCGCGCCTCCAGGAGGTGGTGCACCAGGCAGACCTCCAGGCAAGCCACCAGACAGGCCACCGACGAACTTGTTTCCTCTCTTGTCGGCCAGAGACATGCCTTGTGGGGGACCTCTTTGTGGCAGTGGACCAGCTAGACCGCCCGGTCGCGGTTGTGCGCCAGACAAGTTCATTCCAGCGAACTGAGCGGGAACACCACCCATCCCACCACCACCACCGATTCTTGGCGATGAAGGACTTTGTGGTACAGATGACTGCGATCCTTGAGGTGTAGGGGCACCAGGTCGGAGATTCGCTGGTGGTGGAGCTCCTCGTCTTGCTTGAGTAAACGCGGCTAGCTTTGCTGCCATATCGGGCGGCAAGCTGGGCATGCCTCTATTGCTGGCCATCGTGGGCATAGGCCCTGGTCGGCTACGAGCAGCATTGGTAGGGCCTAGAGGTGTAGAAGAAGGCGTCCTTGAGGACACTGTCGGCGTAGCTCGCTGAGACTGAGCGAATGATGTAGCTGGAGTGATAGAAGGTGGAGGTGGATGTGGAGGATGCTCAAGGACTGGCGACGGCGAGGTTGCAGGTGATGAAGACTCTGAGACAGACCCAGGAGAGTCCGTACCCAGCGGATCTCTGTAGTCTTGAGCGGACGCCATGGTCGTCTCACTGAATGTGGTGTGCTGGCAGATGGGCTGACTGAGGGTGATGGACTGTGGTATGCGTGTATGCTGTATTACGCAGGTTGGCAGTATGTAGCCAGGATCGGCGATCGGCGTTTCAGATGTGCAAGCTAGCTATCAATCTTGCCTGGCTAGCGATCTCGGGATGGTCTGGACTGCTCAAAGACGATAATCATTCATTCGTACGCGTTCACAGCTATCACAATGGATGGAGATGGGCGTCAGATGAGGGACTGATGTTCTTCAGCGGCAAATTTGTTGATTATGATGAGGTGCCCTGGGATGAGATTTGATGGAGCCTGGATGCCCGGATCAGGGAACGAAGCTGACTCGAAACAAGCACTCCGGGATAGCCGATTTGGGCGTCCACAACACCAACTCCTTCTCGGAGGTTGTCATTCGTGGTAGCAGTATCAAGGTCAAGTACGTAGCCACCCTCTAGAAAGCTCCATGTATCAATTACGTGTTAGTGCCAGTTTCACGAGGTTCGTTGTTGCATCAGCAAACTGGGCAGGAGGATCATTGTGTGTGGGGTATGGAGAACGATCTTTGCGTCGTCGTTGTCGGCTTCACGCCGACATATTGCGGTCGCTTCAGGACCCAATCTTAGGAATTCGCTTCATCGCAGCTTCGGCTTTACTCAGTAGTAGAGGATAGGATGTGGGCCATCATTGGGTAGGAAGTCGATGTATGCAACAAAAGGAGGTTTTAGACTCGGAGGTGCGATGACGGTGCTTCTCCACGTTTCCTGCGGCGGTGAAGCGCGGCCTCATCAGTACGGGGTTACTTTGCACAAGCCTAGAACTCGGCACGCTTAGCTGACCTCATCGTCAACACCACCAACAACCTCTTTTGACTTTGGCTGTTGTCTCTTATTACCAGGGGTACAGAATAGAGTTCACGCACACTGTACTGGCTCCCAGACATCTGGTTCATACTCTATCTTAGGACCGTGACTGGTTCACACTCTATCTTGGGACCGTGGTCAACCGCTCCTCTGAGCGTGCCTGCAAATATACATTTGAAGATGGACAGCCTCCAATCATTCCACCCTCATGTTGGCTTCGACGACGTGTTTCTAGCTACACCAATACTACCTTCAATAACTGTCCAATCTCCGCAACAGCAATTCACCACAATGGGGGCTCACGAAAGCCACCCAAATTTCCTGAACCTGGCTGGCTTGGTGTCTGAAGCAGTCATGGAAGTCGTCTTCGTCGCAGCTCTAGGTTTCGTTGCCGCCCGCAAAGGATATTTCAGTGGCGAAGCGCAAAAGACTGTCGCAAACCTCAACATCTTCTTCTTCACGCCATGTCTCAGTATGTCGAACCACTGGAACGGGCTTGCAAATGCGTATACTAACCTTCCTAGTCTTCTCGAAACTCGCTGCGCAGTTGTCGAGCGAAAAGCTGATCGAGTTATGGATCATCCCGGTCATTCTCTTTGTACAAACAATGGTGTCTTGGGTATCATCGAAGATCCTATGTCGTGTATTTGGCTTGCGTAAAGCACCTCAAAGTAATTTTGTGACTGCTATGGCTGTAAGAGAAATCTCGAAGTTGCACCTCGCATGCACTAAACCACAGTCAGGTCTTCGGCAACTCCAACTCCTTACCGCTCTCCCTCGTCCTTAGTCTGTCTCACACAATATCTGGTTTACATTGGGACAAGATACCCGGCGACAATGATGACGAAGTCGCTGCTCGTGGAATCCTTTACCTCCTCATCTTCTCACAACTTGGTCAAGCAGTACGCTGGAGTTGGGGCATGAACACACTGCTTAAGCCATTGGATCACTATAGCCGGAAAGAGCTAGGTGAAGTGGAAGACGATGAGATGGCGCATCCATTCAGACCATACCACGATATCAGCCCCGATCCTTCCAGACCTACAACTGGTGCCGGCTCTGATCAAGATGAGAATTCCAGTGACAGGACTGTGGCTGATGCCCAGATCGTCACGGACGAGATGGCCAATGCGTCTGGAACGGAGACTTCGAACGATGTTAATCACAGGCTCGCTGCTGGTCATGTCCCGCTAGGGTCATCTGCTTCGGCTGGTTCAACAATTCAGAATGACGAAGACGAAAGGGTCGAGCACTCCAAGACTGGGTTCGAAGGCTGGAGACTAAGACTGGAGCGTCGGGTGCGCGGATTTGTCAAGACGTACTATGTGACGAGCAGCAACGCCATGAGCAAGCAAGCAAGATCGCTGTTCCAATCCCTGCCCCCAGCTCTCCAGAAAGGCCTCACCAAGACATGGTTCGTCATTGCCAAGGTCTTTTCGACAATCGCTGGTTTCCTTAATGTGCCTTTATGCGCCATAATCCTCTCTGTCATTGTGGGAAGCGTTCCTGGCATCAAGGCCTTCTTCTACACACCCGGCACTTTTGTCAATAACACCTTCACATCTGCTGTCAATCAATTAGGTGGTGTAGCAGTCCCGCTCATCCTGTTTGTACTCGGAGGAAATCTCAACAAGAGCACATTGCCTTCAGAGGATACGGATGATCCGTCCTACAGCAGCGACAAGAAGAAGATGCTATTCTGCTCGCTCATATCAAGGATGCTCCTGCCATTGGTCGTCATGGCGCCCATCCTCGCTATCATGGCCAAGTATATCCCGATCAGCATTTTGGACGATCCGATTTTCATTATCGTATGCTTTCTACTCACTGGAGCACCGAGCGCGTTACAGTTAGCACAGATCTGCCAGGTCAACAATGTCTACGTTCCGGTGATCGCTAAGCTGCTGGTGCACAGCTATGTTATCTGGTAAGGTTTTTCTTCTATTTTGCTCGTCGATCTAATGCTAATACAACAATCAGGATCTTCCCCTCGACGCTTATTCTTGTCATGTTGGCTTTGGAGGTGGTAGAATGGGCGAAGCCACTTTGAGTACCTGCTTATCTCACATCATCATGATAAAACATTTGAGCATGGTCAACGGCGTTTTACGAATATTTTCTTCTCTGGCATTTGCATCTTGGACGTGACAGCATTGGTGGTAACCTTACATACTGTATACTGTGTAGAATAATGCTAAGATACCTCTCTCAAATTTTAACCCACTCTACGTGTGCGTCAAAGACAACTTGACTAGGATCACTACGGTATTTGATCTCAGCAGGGATGATACACGCTGTACGAAGGACCTCGCATCTTTTGAGGCATATGCGGGGTAGGACCTACTATAATCGTCCTTAATCCATTTCCTACCTCTTTCTTGTATCTTATATCACTACATCAATATGGCGCATAAACTAGTCAATCAAACGCGAGGCAAGTAGCTAGTCGTTAATAAAACCGATCGTATCAAATTTTCCCCGTTTCAGCGCGGTTTGATCGTGTATAAAGCCGTTAAAGACGGTCAATCGCAGAAGTCTCTAGTAAAAGAGTTCGGTTATCACTAAAGCAGCATCTCGAAGCTGATTACGAAGACGAAAGCACGCTAGTAAGAGACAGGACTCGCGTAGGATAATATTGCGCTATACTAGACTGAACCTGGACGTGGGAGAAAGTATATACTATCTAGTAAGCAAGCCGATGCCCTCGTAAAATAGGTAATAAAAGACCGGGAATCAAGAGAACTTCAAGCCTGGTAGATCTATATGATACTACCTATTCTATATAATCAGGTCGAGATCGTTCCGCTAGTCTTAGTATCAACTATTAAGTTAACTTTATACGAAAAAGCCTTCCGTCGAGAGCGTCATTATTATAAGCCCGAGCTTACTAAAGAATAGATTAGGTAACGATACTCCTTCGCCTACTAGCACTACCCCGATCGGTTCGACTAGCGTAACGTGTGCTTCCTAGACGAGACGCCTATAAAAGTTGGTTTATAACGAGGTTTCTTTCGGATGTGGGCTACACCTTAGGAGAAACAGGACTATATCCCGGAGCTAAAAAGAGATCGGAAGAAGAAGTACTCGGAGATATAGTTCTATACCTTCTTCGCGTACGGTCTGAAAGGCGACTGCTAGATGTATTACAAGTTGATAGAGCAAGAGATAAAAGAAAAGCATATAGCGCTTGCTATCGAGAATGAAGAACGTGCCGCTAGAAAGGTTCTTACGTAGATAAGCGCCTTACAAGTTAACGAGTATGGTTAGAGAACTCGTATTAAGACGAAAGGAAAAGGACCTAGTATAATTAATAAGTTCACCGCTGGAGAGCGGCAGATGATGGATCTATATAAGCTATAAGGGACGAACGGTAGCGTCGACGCCTAGCGCTTCCACGAGGAGGTAATAAAGCCGTAGCTAATACCGTTCCTTCGCTATATAGAATACGAGAACGGTAAGAAGCCTGTCCTTTACGAAGATAACGCTAGCTTATACTCTATATGTATCGTACGCGATTGCTTTAATATATACGACATTATCCGTACCCTAGCGCCTACGAACTCCCCCGATATCGACGCTATCGAGTATGCCTAGCCCTAGATAAGGTCTTAGATCTCGAAGAACTATAGAGTATCAAGGGACGAGGAGGAGTGTAAGAGGTAGTAGTATACGTAGTAGGAGAAACTTAAGATCGAGAGGATAAATAAGTAGATTAACGGGATACCTAGGACGATTATGCGGATTTTAGAGCAGGAAGGTGGTAATAACTTTTATAGATAGTTACTACGTTATCCTACACCTTCAGTTTTATAGCGTATAAGTGATTTACTATAAATTTGATGTACTGATGGACGATTTTATGAAATGGTTATTTCCAAAATGTGGTTACCCCCTATATTATATAGCCGTTGTCATTTTGCGTATGCCTCAATTAAAACGAGGTCCTTCGTACTCTAACGATTATTGCGCACCCCTGAAGATCTTCCGTCTGACGTAGCCCGGTCATGATGCCGGCACCGTGTTTTATGGCACGTTCGTTCGCGAGTTTGCGACCACGTTTCAACCGTTCCAAGTTTTTGACATAATATGACACCTGTAATCTTCCTCCACGCCTACCTGACCTCATACCAGATCGAGTCATGAGGCAGCCGTAGTGAACAGCATTGTTGGTTCACTACACTGGATCTGCTATGTTTTGATCAAGCCTGCTGCATCATTTCTTTGGCATTACGAAGTACCTTAACAGAGATCAACACCAGCCTGATTGCTTCTGTTCTGTGACCCCTTTGAGGACTACAGCAGTTGCCTGTGACCCTTTCGCCAGAAAATAAGTCGCCAGTGAAGAGTGCCGGCTTGCCCAACGCAAGCACAATGATGGGTTCACGCCGCATTACTACGCAGAGATCAGATAGCAGAAACAGTGTTGCAAGCAGCTATGATAGTGCGAACGGTGGTACGTTCGGGAGCTCCTACTCAAACACAGACAGGATGCGGAAAGGTTTGTCTGAAGTGTATCTGCTCGTGAAACGTATGATTGACTTCCTACCAAGTGGTTTCAATTGACGAGCCTGACATGATCTCGCCATTGATGATCGGGAGGTCCAAGCAGGTTGACGATCGATTCAGCCTTGATCAGTCGCTGCCGAAACAGCATAGTGCCAAGCTCGGCAAGCGACTGTCAGGAAGATCAAACTCGCAAGCTGTAGAGATACCCGCGTTATCAGCTCTCTCTCTGGATGGTGCTAGTGACATATCTGACGGCGGACGACGTGGATACCCACTTCATAACGTGGTTGACGAGATTGGAGCCTGGCTTCAAGCCGAGAAAGCTAGGCGAAAGGAACGTAAAGCGAATCGCAAGCACAAGAGCCGCCATCACAGTCATCTCTCGGAGGCGTTACAAGCAGTCACCGGTCACAAAAGTAGTGCCGAGCGGCCACATGAGCAACGACGCGATTCCAACAGCTCTGGGTCAGGTGATTCTGACGCTCTGGGAAAACTTGAAAGTATCCTGCAAAGAGGATCAAGCTCGAACGTGAACATGCTAGGGCGCACTGCTAGCAGAAAACAATCAATCCGAAATCCTCGGAGCTTATCTACACGACAATTACGGCCAGCCTCTTCAGATCTTGATGACATCGAAGACCAGCCTCCAAGCTGCAACGCCACTCTTGACAATTCGAAGACGCTAACATACTATGGAGGGTCTTCCAGTAGTCACGCAGATGCAACAGCGAAGCCTGCATCCATGAACGATCGTGAGGCGTGGCTGGAGTTCAAGTTTGAGATTGTACGACTGGCTCATACCCTCAAGCTGAAAGGCTGGCGGCAAGTTCCGATGGAATCCAGTGCAAACATAGATGTCGAACGACTTTCTGGGGCACTCACCAATGCAGTCTATGTCATTGCACCACCTAAAGACTTGCCATCGAGGCCAAACGAAGGCACGGAAAGCTCTCAATCACTTGTGCCACGAAAGCCTCCGCCGTAAGTGTTGCCCATGAAGCCTATCCATGACAACCACTGACTTAGTGCTAGTAAGCTATTACTTCGCATCTACGGCCCCCAGGTTGAGCATCTGATTGACCGGGAGGCTGAACTCCGCATCTTGAGACGACTTGCACGTAAGCGAATTGGGCCCCGGATGCTAGGTACTTTCAAGAACGGTCGATTTGAGGAGTTCTTCCATGCACGAACACTGAAGCCTCAAGACCTTCGAGATCCTGCAACATCAAGGCAGATTGCCAAGCGTATGCGTGAGCTTCATGAAGGCATAGCATTACTCGAAGAAGAGAGAGACGCTGGTCCATTTGTCTGGAAGAACTGGGACAATTGGCTTGACCGTTGTGAGAGAATAGTCACTCATGTCGACGGGCAAGTCCTTCTTGGGCAGCCGACGGGTCAGAGGAAGAAAGATCTCGTCTGTGGTACCGACTGGAATCTGTTCAAGACCACTGTACAGAAGTATCGAGCATGGCTAGATGAGCAGTATGGTGGAGTTGACCGACTTAGAGAGCAGCTTGTGTTCGCTCATAACGACGTAAGTCAAACGTAATGCCAAAACTGTATACTTGCTGACCTGAGATAGACACAATATGGCAACATTCTGAGACTCGAGCCGCCGGGTGAATCACCACTACTTTTGCCGGCAAACCAGCACAAACAGCTTGTTGTCATTGACTTTGAGTACTCGAATGCAAATATGCTTGGCCTCGAGTTCGCAAATCACTTTGTAAGCAGAGATACTGGTCACAATGAAGCATTACTAATCATCTCTTCTAGACCGAGTGGTGCTACAATTACCATGATCTGACACAATCTTTCGTCTGCCATACATCGACATATCCGACAATAGAAGAGCAGAAACGCTTCATTCGTTCCTACGTCGTGCATCAACCTCAATATGCCCCAGCTGCAACTATGACCCCACGTCTTCTGCCACGCGAGTTGAGCTTTAGTGCAAATTCAGGTTCGACTCCTGCGCAGACCGCACTATCTTCGACAAAGTCGATGCCCATTGGTGGTGCGACAGCGTCGGCCACGATGATTGAGCGGCCAGGCTTATCCTCGTCCTTCTCCAATCTGAGCATCGACAGTCGCTTCTCAAAATCCCGACCACAGTCTTCTTACTTCGATCAAGCAGGTCCTGGCGGTGACGACCTTGGCAATGTCACCGGCAATCTCACTGCCGAGCCTGCCCAGATGGATCTCGGGCTCGATGAGGACGCGATACAGGATGAGATCACCAGCCTCATGCACGAGACTCGTCTGTGGCGACTAGCAAACTCCGCTCAATGGGTCGCATGGGGTGTTGTGCAAGCCCATGTACCTGGACTGGAACACCTTAGTGTGCCCGAAGCATCTCACTCATCCTCGCAAACCTCGACTCCCAAGTTTTCTGCCGCAGTAGCTCAACACAGCCCAGCACTTCATGGCATGGTCCACCTTGATTCAGCAGACGGTACTGATCCCCGAACACCAGAGGCTGAAGCTATTGCGGAGGACATGGCGGATAGACGTCCTGAAGACCCTTCGGAGGCAGAAGAGGAAGGATTCGACTATCTAAGTTATGCTAGAGAGCGGGCGCTGTTCTTTTGGGGTGATGCGTTACAGTTTGGCTTCGTTACGGAGGATGAGCTAAAGAAATGGGGACTTGTGGTAGGAACGGGCGAGGCGGGCAGTGTGAAGGTCGTCAACTATTAGTCTCAGGTTAAGTAGGGATACCTGGCACTCATGTGCAGGCTACACGTATTCGATTGAGTCGCATCCTCAGTATCCTGCCTTGCTATCAGAACACCAAGTGAGTCCTGTCTGGCCAGTGCTTTGTGATAGAGACCTAATGGTACGAGGACACAAGGTTGAGCAGAAACCCTGCAGTCTGTCCGAAGCTCACTTGTTTGACTGTTGTACTGTGATTGATTGCATATGTAATTTATCACAATGACACAATCCGCCACCCTGCCGCCAAGAAATGGCGAAGTCGGACCGCGTTTCATGATTTACCAGACTTCGAAATGTTGACAGATGTCTTTAATGCGGCATTCCCCCTTCCCGGCCACCCATATCAACTTCAGCTCTTCGTAAGATCAGACACCACAGCGGCTCAGCCATTGCCACGCACCATACAATGGCCCCCTCTACTCACAAACGAGGGCCATCACCCCTAGCCTTCCTGACGTTCGCTGCTCTCCTTTTCTCACCCACCGCTTTGGCAGCATATGCTGTCCTTGGTGTTGATCTTGGCACAGAGTACATAAAAGCAGCTCTAGTCAAGCCTGGCATTCCCCTCGAAATCGTGCTCACAAAAGACTCGAAACGCAAGGAAACATCAGCAATTGCTTTCAAAGCAGCCAGAAATCAGGCGGAGCTGGACCCGGACACGTTCCCAGAAAGATTATACGGCGGCGATGCATTGGCCCTGTCAGCTAGAATACCAGGAGATGTATACCCAAATCTCAAGCACCTACTCGGGGCTTCAGAGCCATACCGGGCGACGGCTTTGCAAGGATACAAGAATAGATATCCGGCTCAGCTGTTCGAGGAGGACAGTGCCACAGGGGTCATACGCCTGCGGAGTAAAGCGTTCGGCACGCATGATGAGCTGTTCACGGTGGAAGAACTACTGGCTATGGAGCTTAAGACCATCAAGGGCAATGCAGAGGCAATGGCAGGAGCAGGATCAGTTGTACGAGAAGCTGTCTTTACCATTCCACCATTTTACACGGTCGACGAAAGAAGAGCGATCGAGCGCGCAGCAGAATTAGCTGATATGAAGGCGATTGGACTGATCTCGGACGGGCTGGCCGTCGGCGTCAACTATGCCACATCGAGGACATTCGACAAGCCCGAAACACATCTTATCTACGACATGGGTGCAGGTTACACCGCAGCCACCATTGTAAGATTCCAGGGAAAGACTGTCAAGGATGTTGGGAGATTCAACAAGACTGTACAAGAAGTTGCTGTGCTAGGAACAGGCTGGGACAGAACACTTGGAGGGGATGCATTGAACGATTTGATTGTCGAGGACATGATTAAGCAGTTCACAGAGACAAAAGGGGCAAAGACAGCTCAGCTTACCGCAAGCAATATCAAGAGCAATGGCCGGACAGCAGTAAAGCTGAATCGCGAGGCTGAGAAGGTCCGCCAGGTGCTTAGTGCGAACACAGCGACCTCTGCGTTCTTTGAGGGTCTTCAAGATGACGTTGACTTCCGGTACAAGATCACAAGAGCTCAGTTCGAGGAGGCTGCTTCGTCTTTTGCAAGTCTTGTAAGCGTACCCATCACAGACGCCCTGTTAAAGGCCAAGCTCGAACTGAAGGACATTGACTCTGTCATCCTACATGGTGGTGCTGTGCGAACACCTTTTGTGCAGACTGCTCTTGAGGCTATCGTAGGTGATACTGCGAAGCTCAAGAGCAACGTCAATGCCGACGAGGCTGCCGTCTTTGGAGCTGCCTTCAAGGCTGCCAAGCTGAGTCCAAGCTTCCGAGTGAAGGAAATTCGCGACATCGATGCTGCTACTTACCCTGTGGCTATGGTCTGGGCGACGGGTGAGAAAGAGAGGAAGCAAGGTGTCTTTCTGGCGACCTCGCAGATTGGCAACGTTAAGCATGTACCGATCAAGATGCTCGACGATTTCACCTTCTCTCTCACTCAGACCATCACTGGCCTAGGTTCTGATGATGCTGTGGTCAAGCCAGTAGTACAAATCGACATTACCAACCTCACTGCAACAGTCTCGGAATTAGAGAAGAGCTACAGCTGTAGTCGCACGAACATAACCACGATGTTAGACATTCAGCTTGATCCTGTCAACGGCCTACCAGAACTCGTGAAAGCTTATTCAAGCTGCGAGTCTGCTGTAGCTGAGAAGAAAGGTGGTGTCATGGATGGAGTCAAGGGTCTCTTTGGCTTTGGCAAGGATGGTCAGAAACCTCTGAGCGATACTGAAGATGACTATGTGGAGCTCGACCTTGAGGCTGAAACTTGCACCACTTCCACCACTTCCAGCACCTCAGCGAGTACAAGCACCTCTTCAGGCAAAGCAGCAGCATTTTCAAGTGCAGCGCCTGTCAACAAACTCCACGTCGTTCCTTTGAACTTCACCACGAAGGCTCTTGGTAACACCGGCCCAACAAAGGACGAACGCAAGCAAATGCAAGATCGATTGAGCAAATTCGACAAATCCGATGCTGCTCGACGCACCAGGGAAGAGACTTTCAACATGCTTGAAGGTCTTACTTATCGCATCAGAGACATGCTCACCGATGACTCGTTCATATCAGTCTCATCTGAGCCGCAGAGGACCTCCATTGAAGAGCTACTTGCAAAGACATCTGACTGGATTCATGGCGAAGGCTCGTCGGCTGACTCAAAAGCTATTCGGGAGAAGTTGTCAGCACTCCTTGTTCTTGTTGATCCTATTCAGCAGCGCAAGAAGGACGTCACCTTGCGTCCTAAGCTTGTGCAAGACCTTGAAAGTGCTCTTAACCAATCCCAGTCAATCATGAGCGTTATACGAGGCTCAATCGACCGTGCTGCCGAGGCAGCTTCCTCCGCTGCTGAAGCCGCCGCGTCCAGTGTTGCTGAAGCTGCATCCGCCGTCACTGCTGCCCCATCAGAAGAAGCACCTGCGGATGAGCTTGATGAGTTTGAGTCATCTGCCACTACCAGGGCAGCTCCTTCTGCATCATCCAAACCCACTTTCGACCTTTCTCAATACACTGAGGAAGACTACACCCGCATCTCCGACCTCTACGAAACAGCCAAGACCTGGCTTTCCGAGCAACAGCTCGCCCAAGCTGCACTACAAGCCTTTGACGAACCAGTCTTGCGCACCGTCGACCTCGAGAAGAGAGCGAAGCAACTCGGTGATCTGTCCGAGGAGCTGTTGAGAAAGTTGACCAGGACTCCACCGAGGAGCTCGTCGTCGAAGAAGAGCGCGAGACCGAAGACGACGAAGAGCAAGAAGAGTAAGGCCTCGGCTACGGCGAGTACGATGGCTGTGGAGGGTGAGGAGGAGGATGCTACGGTGGCGCAGAGTATGGTCAATGAGACGCAGACGCCAGAGGCTAGTCCTGTGGTGGATAGCCCGGCGGAACCTGAGGCGGAGGAGACTGCTGATGCCAAGGAGGAATTGTGAAGGGGATTGTGGTTGGCTAGACAGATATAGAAGTTACAACTGATAGCATAAGAGCACAAACTGTTCGTATGATGCTCAGTGACTTTCAATCATGTTAACGCTGATGCCTGGTTCGAAGAAGTCTAATAAAACAATAGCCCCTTGTTGGGAGAAAGCATATCATCCTGAAACATCCAATGCCAGACTGGCCCGCTTTCCCCTCCCTGAAGATAAAGATGAAAACTGAAAACCACCATTTCACCCAAGGCCATGCCTCCTCTCCTCTATCTCTCGTCCTCCATCCAGCTCCCTTAAAGCTCCATCCCCTCCTCCCCACTCCCCCCCGGAC
>Ga0268250_10000644_pt1 | contig 16029 bp, 20 predicted proteins | sample AgamicAsSfe_FD_200448 | JGI IMG/M metagenome (GOLD analysis project Ga0268250, IMG submission 200448) | Agave microbial communities from Guanajuato, Mexico - As.Sf.e (v2) (version 2) | ecosystem: Host-associated > Plants > Phyllosphere > Phylloplane/Leaf | place: Guanajuato, Mexico | collected... | reverse complement strand
GTGGTGAGATGTGAGAGTACTGAGGCAGGTGCACTTGTTACGAGCAAACACGTGCTGCTTGGCAGCGAAAGAGGAGGCAGCGACAGCGACGTTTTCTGGAAGCAACATACTGCTCACTCTCTTTTGATACTGACAAAAAGCTCTGGGCGAGACCGAGGAAAGATGAGCAGTGAGACGATGTCAGAATCAGGTAGCTTTAGACATTGAGTTCCAAAAAAAAAAGTGAGTTTCTTTGTACAATTTAGAAACCTCCTGAGACCTGAGTGCCCTCGCATTTCACACGACGAGCTTTTTCAAAAAGCTCAAATACTACGAAAAACACGATGTGGCTGTTGAAGTTCAGATAAGCATAGCAATGAGTATGAATGCTTGACATCGACTGCGCTATGAGTGTACTCGAAAATAAATTTACGAAAAGGGTAAGCAAGTAATCAGCAATGGAAAGACGTGAGATCTAGTTGATTTGCACTTGAAGAAAGTGGCACTCGTATCGGTGAATGCTACCTATCCAGATGCTATGGTCAAGGCCCAACTCTGTTTGCTGCGCCACGCTCTCTTCATTCGGCGACCAACTAGAAGCCCCTCACGATCTTGTGATCTAGTCGAACTCCATACGACGTGTATCTTGGAGACCTCCGGCCATGGTAGTAGAAAACTGATGTCAAGGTAGAGCTTTAGGTTTTTCCTCTCGATGAGCTTGGACAGTGACGGAACGGAGACGGTGCGGAGAAGAGCGGGGAAAGTCCGCAGGTTTTAGTCTCCACAACGCGGGATGACTCCGACGTAGCACCTGGAGATCCCACACCCCAACAAGCGTATCTGTAACTGGGAAAGTTTTCGAGAATCGTGAGTCACTTGTTTGATCGTAGAAGGGTATAAGACACAACACAAGCATTCTCAGAAGCATCAATTGCTTCGCCCCCACCTTGGCAATCTCGACCTCCTACCCCAAACATGGCAGAATCTTCAATGGATACTAAGCTATATGTCAGTGGAGAAGATGCAAGATCGTTTGTAACCGCAGTTCTGGTTGGCAATGGAGTCGCCCCCGAGAACGCCAACATCGTCGCCAAATGTCTCGTAGCAGCCGACCTCCGTGGCGTCGACACCCACGGCATGAACCGAATCCCTTCGTACATGGAACGCGTACGCCAAGGCGTCTTGAATAGTGCAGCAACACCTACCGTCACTCAAGTCACGCCAGTCGTCGCCCAAGTCGACGCCAACAATGGTTTCGGATTCCTTGCCGCCGATGCTGGTATGGCTGCATGTATCGAGTCTGCGAAGACGTATGGTATCGGCATGGCCAGTATCAAGCATTCCAATCACTTTGGTATGAGCGCTTGGGTAGTTCAGAAGGCCCTCGATGCCGATATGATGAGTTTGGTATTCACAAACTCTAGTCCTGCGTTGCCGGCTTGGGGTGGTAAGAGTAAGCTGCTGGGTGTTTCGCCAATTGCATGTGGCGCGCCTGGCAAAGACCAGCCGTTCGTGTTGGACATGGCGCCATCGATTGCAGCTAGAGGAAAGATCTACAAAGCAAAGAGGAGGGGAGAGAAGATACCTTTGGACTGGGCCTTGGATAAAGATGGGAAGCCGACCGATGACCCAGAAGCGGCATTAGATGGCGGCGTAATGCTCCCTATGGGTGGCCCCAAGGGTTCAGGTCTAGCTGTAATGATGGATGTCTTCTCTGGCGTACTTTCCGGTTCGGCATTTGCAGGCGATGTAACCAATCCTTACGATCCGTCTAGACCATCAGACGTCGGTCACTTCCTCGTCGCTGTGAAACCAGACCTTTTCATGAGCTTAGATGACTTCAGGGAAAGGATGCAGATCTTGTACGACAGAGTCACGGGTGCTGAGAAGGCAGCTGGGGTAGAGAGAATCTACTTCCCAGGTGAGCTCGAGCAGATACAACAGCGGGAAAGAGAGCAGAGTGGCATTCCATTGGTTCAAGCGGAAGTACACGCGCTAAATGCAGAGGCAGCAAGGGTTGGCGCAAAACCGTTAGTTGTGAAGTAAGCTTAGGAAGAGAGTATGATGCATGAAGATGCAAAAACTTCAATTCAATTAGTTGAAACACTTTCAGAGGCCCATCAGTCATACGTGACCTCTAAAGTAACGATCAAAGTGCGGAGATTTAATGCGACTATAGCACGCAATCATACTGCTTACTCCTCCAGGAAGCTTTCGATCGTTTGCGCGTACCTTGCAGCGTCCCCCAAGCCCAACCACCCATCTCCCTCCTCATTGCCATCCGCAAAGGCAAAGAGGCACCCCATAACATCCCTTCCGACAATCGGTATCTCCTTCTGCATATCACTCCAATCCCAGCCGATAATCTCCACTTGCTCAGTATCGAAGTGGTGAACTTGAATCACTACTGGACCATCATTTTCGCTATTCTGGAAAGACGAACTCGTGGCTGACGTAACGCGGATCTCGCCATATTCGCAATTGATAGTCCAGGTGAGGGCCGGCGTTCCAGGAAATGGCTGGCCGCGACGAAACAGAAAGGAAAGTGTTGCGTTGGGAACAGTAAGCGGCGAGGGTTCTATAGCGGCATGTACGGAAAGGAGGTCGGGGACGTTTGATGTTGTTTTCTCAACAACCTGCATACTTTTAGGGTCGCGTATGCGAACGTTGGGGCGCTGAATCTGTGTTTTAGAGTGGACGGATGCTGGATCGAGTTGGCCGACGACCGAAAGTACGGCGTCAAGCACTGCTACCGTTAGCACTAAACAAGTTTTGCGCCGATGAGGTGCTTACCATGACCAACACCTATCACGATCGGATTGCCGCCGATGTCCTTGTCTGCAAAGTATTTCAAACCTAGGGGTAAAATCTCCCTGTCCATCGTTCCACCGAAAGCACGAACGTCGGAGCTCAGCACTTTGCCTAATCTACCTTTTCCACTATCCAAGACATCTCGCAACTTGACCACCGGTGGCGCCCAGCGTCTCTGCAGACCCACCGCAACCCTTGATCCACTCTTCTTCGCCGCTTCAATGAGCTCATTGATATGTTCTCTGTTGGCAGCAATTGGCCATTCGACGTAAACATCCTTACCAGCTTTGACACTTGGAAGGATCGTCTCGAAATGCTTATCAACCCGTGTATTGCATATTACCAGATCGATGTCTGGATCCGCCGCAAGATCTTCTGGCGACCCGTATGCCTTGGTTCCGTCTGGAAGTCCATATTTCTGAATCGCCGACTTTGCAGCGTCAACGCTGCTGTTTGACAATGCGCTGATGGTGATCTTCGAGCGGCCAGTTGCAGTAAGGAGAGCTGGGAGGTGGGCCGCCGAAGCCCACGATGTGACAGCTGAAGAAGAAAGCCCAATGAGCGCGGCACGAATTGGTTGAGTAGTTGATTTCATGGTTGCAAGGATGCCTTTGTAGATTTGAATACAGTCCTTTGAGTTTGCCATTTCGTGATGCTTTAAGTATTTCGATATCCCATAAGGCGTCTGCTTTGTAATGCAGCGCATTTGTAAGCCCGCATGAGGAAAGCGCGAATCGAAGGATCTGACGCTGTACTTTCAGAGTCTCAGCAGACAATCAAAGAAGCATAGCGGCAAGCTGAAGACAACATGTTCCAGCAGTCAAATGCAAGGGCTGCATCCATATCAGGCGTCCAATATCTTTTTCCTAATGATGTTTTGTCGCGATCCTTTCCTTATAGATCGTTCCCACTCGCTGCGGAATCCTCTATCAAGACGTTCAGATACGTTCATTTAGAATGCTAACCATATCAGTAACGATAACAAGCCCTGATACAGGTCAACTGTTCAATGCAGGCTTCGTTTTCGGAGGGGATGTGACCAAAGGAAACTGTGTCTCCGTGATTATGCGTGTGGTAAACACCACAGATAAACAAAGCTTGACAAAGATGAAAGGAAGCTTGGGTCCTTGTCAACTATGCTAAATGTGAAGACCAGGTAGCTTCAGCCAAGAGTGTGCGACGACGTGGCTCGGCCTCGGGAGCATGAAGACCAGTGGGCTTGCAGAGGCGCAGCAAGATTGGTTATAAATGCGATAGGTCCCAGGATTACTTAGCGCATGTTGTCCAACTGGGCTCAGGGATTGTGTAGTAGGTTGACATCGCCATGTGAGAGGTGCCATTGTTCCAGCATTATATCTCCCGTCGGCATGGTACACGGTACTGTCAGATTTCCAGCTGGGTTCTGTCAGCCGTTAGTTGGGATGTGTTGAGGAAGCGACACGAGAGACGCGAATGCGATGATTTCATCGCGGAAAGTTTATTTGGTTCGGACATCTTGGGCAACGTATTGGATATTTCACCGTGGATGTGCCGGCTGACGGATGGGGAGGCTAGTGGGAAAAAGGACTAGACGACACGCCACTATCGCTCTAGGGGATCGTGATGTATACTCCTAGCGTCAGCGATCATCTCGAACGGCTTCCCGCCGCTCCCGGCATGCTCAGCCCTGCATGTCGAACCAGTAACGATACGAAGAACAGAGTTCTTCTCCTAGGGTGCCATCCGTGGTAGCCTTGGGAGTGCTGGTTAGTGGAAACGGTTTTGACCCCTTTTATGATTGCATCTTGCTCGATAGTCTTGCATAGTCGGTGACAACTGCATTGTCTTTTCCTAATTTTTTCCTTTTACGAGGCTGTGGCGGCTGGGAGTTGACCACTAACTAATTCATCCCCCTCCCGCTTGTCTGACTTCGCCACGCTTCTTACGACTGACCTGTCTCCCAACTCTACTTCTTCTCTCCTGGCAACCCTCCTAGGCTTCACCAACATGCCGGGCCCTATCATGTCATACAACAAACTGGCGATCATCAGTGGTGTGTTTGTTATCATATGCATTCTGATAATTTCGACGACAGCCGGGCTGCATGAAAGCGGTTCCAAGGTGGTCGAGAAGATTAAGGAATCCGCAAAGGAGGCAGCCAACGATGTCTGCAACAACGACCGCCCAGTTTTTGGCAAGCCTACGATCAGCGACTCCTTCCTCAGGCTCTACGAATCCATACGGCACCCCATAGACGATCCATCGTATACCGACGCGTCGGGAAAAGTACACGAAGTGAAAGAAGATGCGCCATGGTGGAGAGAACCACTTAGGAGCGAAATATTGATTGTGGACATCGATACTAGGGTACCCAACAAGAAGAATGAGCTGTGGAACAAAGACCGTCTGAACTGGGAGACGATGAAGTCGGAGGGCGATGGTGGTATGGTCAGCGCGGCCTTTATGAACCACTTCTTTTACGGTTCGTACCAACTTGCGATTTTCACGTCGTCGCTGTAGCACTGACATTGTACAGCGCAAATACACGGCTACGACTACCGCTTCATCAATGCGCACGACATGGAGGGAATGCACAACACATGGGTGAAGCCGCACGTTCTCCACGCCCTCCTTAAGAAGTACAAGTTTGTCATCTTTATTGACGCCGACGCAACGATAAGCCACCTCGAAGTCCCGATCGAATGGCTCTTCAATCGCTGGGGTATCACACCGGAAACCAGCATCGCCATGCCCTTTGATACACGACAAACGCTCAACGGCGACGAACACGCGTCCGAAGATAGCCGCGGGAAGCTCGCCCTCAACACTGGCGTTGTTATTGCGCAGTCCCTTCCACATACCTTCGATATGCTAGATGCATGGAAAGAGTGCCCGACTGGTGTGCGCTATCCAGACTGCAAGCGGTGGGCCAAGGAGTGGTCACACGAGCAGAAGGCGTTTTCGGAATACATTCGATACGATTTCAATCCGAACGGTACCAACATTGTCGAGATACCATGCAACGATGCGATGGGATACCCGGGTCTGACCGAGCATACATGGATTACGAGCAAGTGTACAGGCCAGTTTATCAGGCACCACACGATCGATAAACAGCGAACGAAACAAAGCACCGAGGCAGCTATGATGCAGAGCTTGACTGATTTGCTGCACCAGGAGTTGCATGGAAAGCGGGATACGTACTTTGTCAAGGAGAGCAAGGAGAGCAAGAAGACTAAGGTTGGCGGGGACGAGCCTGATCTTATACGCCTCACGAGTAGCAGATGAGGTTTGGAGGAAAGCTCAGTCAAAGCTTAGCATGCGGGTCGGAGTTTTTGGTATATGCATTAATACGGCGAGGCCACCCGCGACCTCGATACGAGATGGCAGATATATAAGATACCCCCAACGTTTAGGTCGCACTGTTTTTAGTTATGTATTACGAATCAATGTGAGTGTCAAGAGGGTTCGAAACAGCCTTGTCAGTATAGATGGTCGATCCGGCGGGACTCGCATGGCATACGGGCCGGCGGGCGAACATATTGGAGAGGGGCCGTTCGCGCTAAGGCTGGTAGGAGCTAGTGTACGCCCCGCTGCTGATGCACCTGCACGGGACCGAGGCACGACTGCGCGCCTGTGAAACGCCGTCGCTGACATGGCTCTGAAGCTTATAGCTGGCCATTGGCGTCTACTACCTGTCCCAGGACCCGTTCTCCTGCCCGCTCACACGATACCACGCAGACCATCATGGCGGAACTAGCCCCTTTCGAGCACACGCCCATGGACGACATCGCGCCCATGTGCGCGAAGGTACGCGCCAGCTTCCTCTCGCACAAGACCAAGCCGCTCGAGTACCGCATCCAGCAGCTGCGGAAGCTGTACTGGGGCTTCAAGGACAATGAAGAGCTCATCAAGGAGGCATGCAAGCGCGACCTGGGCAAGCCGTCGTTCGAGACATACCTGACCGAGATCTCGTGGTGCATGAACGACTGCATCTGGATGGCCAACAACGTGCCGCGCTTCGCAAAGGACGAGAAGGCGACTGACATCCCGTGGACAAACATGCCCCTCAGTCCACGCATCAAGAAGGACCCATTGGGCACCGTGCTCATCATTGGCGCCTACAACTTCCCCATCCAACTCACCCTCGGCCCTCTCATCGGCGCCATCGCAGCAGGATGCACGGCCATCGTCAAACCCTCCGAGTCGGCCCCCAACGCCGCCGTCGCAATCGAGAAGATCCTGCGCGAGTCCCTCGACCCTGACTGCTACACGTGCATCCAGGGCGCCATCCCCGAGACGACGGCCCTGCTCGACCAGAAGTGGGACAAGATCTTCTACACTGGCGGAGAGGTCGTCGCCAAGATCATCGCGAAGAAGGCGGCCGAGACGCTCACGCCCCTCACGCTCGAGCTGGGAGGCAGGAACCCCGCCATTGTCACAAAGCACGCCGACCCAAAGCTCGCCGCGAGGAGGTTACTATGGGCCAAGACACTCAACGCAGGCCAGGTCTGCCTCAGCCAGAACTGCACCTTTGTCGACCGCGAGATCGTCCCGGCCTTCATCGAGGAGATGAAGAAGCAGCTCCATGATTTCTACCCAGACGGCGCTCGGAACTCGCCCGACTATGGCCGCATAGTCAACGAGCGCCAGTTCCAGCGCATGAAGAAGATGCTCGACGCTAGCAACGGCAAGATTGTCATCGGCGGCACAATGGACGAATCCGACCTCTTCATCGAACCCACCGTCGTCCAGATCAACGACATGAACGACAGCATGGTCACCTCCGAATCCTTCGGCCCCCTCCTACCCATCCTGCCCGTCGCCAACCTAGACGAAGCCATTCGGATCGCAAACGAGATCCACGACACCCCCCTCGGCACCTACGCCTTTGGAAATAAGGCCGAGTTGGAACAAATCATGGGACAAACGCGCAGCGGAGGTGCCTCTCTCAACGACGGTTTCTTTCACGGCTCCATACCCACCATGCCTTTTGGTGGCGTCGGAACAAGTGGCCAGGGCGCATACAGAGGCAAGGCCAGTTTCGATACCTTTACCCACCGCAGGAGTGTGACTACCACACCAGCCTGGCTTGAGGGTCTCATGGCCGTCAGGTACCCGCCATACACACTCGCAAAGCAGAAGAAGTTTATTGGCATGAACGACGTCAAACCCAACTTTGATCGTCAGGGTAGAGCACTTGGCTGGGGTGCGTGGTTTATGGGTCTAGTAGGCCTGAAAAGCTTGGCTGCTGTTGTTGGTAAGTAATAAATCCGAAAACATGGTGAGAGACTATTCGACAGGCTAACATATATAGCGGCCGTCGCCATTAGGCTTTATTTGCAGCGGAGGGCAAAGATGTAGGGGACGAGCTGTGGGATGACGCATCTCAAAGGCGGATGGTAGGGGGTGATATGTTTATACCTGGCAGTATACCTTGGCGATGTTCATAACCTTTGATCTTCTTACTCAAAAGACCTACCTTTGATTCGCGCATCATACCTCGCATTCCGACAACCGTGCTATCCACATGGCGAGACTACCAGGCCTAATCTTCAACTACAACCATCTGAGACATTCGCCCACCCCCCGCTTGTCTCTAGACTACTAGATACGCCCGGACGTGTCCAGCCCAACAAGCAAACCACCAGGTCTCACGTCCATCAACAAACTTTCTGATGCGGTCGTTGTATATTACAACTATAGAAGCACATCCACAAATCAGACTAACCATAACCTCAAGTTCGCTAGTCAGCTTATTAGCAAATTTACAACAATGACACCATTCTTCCTTAACGGCAAAAGCCCAAGGGCCATGCAGCGAGAGCTCTTGACTAACGACTATCACGGTCGCGAACACTACCAACAAGATACAAGTATACAGTCAACTTCAACAGGACTAGGGCGTCGAACACGCATCGTGCACCCATCTCCTTTCGGAAGCACCCAAGGCCCGTCCAGCTATGAGCGCCTCCCATCATGGTTCACATCACGCGGCTCTATATACCCGTATATTCCCAAGCGTCTTTCAACTTCCATGTCTGCTGCTGAAATCGCGCACAGGAGTGTTACTTACGATCTTTACAACTCACACTTTTCAATTCACCCTCTTGGATCAGAAAGATACAGCAATCGCTATACTACATACTATCCGGACCGTCAACCTGAGTACCCGCTCGTCCAAAAGAGGAAGAAGAAGAAGAAGGCGGACGATGCACATGTGCAGCAGAAAAGGGATAAGCTAGTGTTTGTGAGGACGAGAGGAAATAGAGTTGAGGATCGTGGATGGAGGAAGACTGAGAAGGAGGTAGAATGGCTTAGGGGACGGCGCTGGATGTGAGGGGTAAATTATTGCCTGCCTTACTTGTCTTCTCTAACAGGGAATGATCTAGAATGTTTTCCACATAGTGTTGGGTGGTGGTGGCCTAATTGCATATAAGCATGCATTCCTGCAGGATTCAACATGTGAGTACCGCGAAGTTGGTTAGGAAGATAAGTGGACATGGCCCTCTTAGTCTCACGAAGATCCTCCATTTGTGACAAGCGCAAGGGTGATTGGCTTCTTAGCATCAGGGCTATGCCCGTGTATGGTCTTTATTGTAGGCTTTGTAATATACAAGATGTTCGACCAAGATTAAAACGACATGAAGCGGGTATGTAACACATGAGTTTGAATGTCCCAACAATGCAATCTTCGTGAGTAGTAAGATATAACTTATGTATGGCAACCGAAATATAGAGTGTGATCGCAACGTACTCGAGAGTACAAACTGCAAATAACGAATCGCAGGAGCATAAAGCAAGTAAACAGGGGTATCCGCCGTAAACAGTCATGAAATCGTATCCTTCTTGCCCGTACATACCAATGCCGCGCTATGAAGAAAGCAGAGACGAAACACAAAAATCGGAGCAGAGAAGATTGGACAGTATAACAGGGTATGCAAAGCGATGTGAAAATCCAAGATGCAGGGTGCAGGCCCAGAAGTAGGAAAGAGGAGCGAACGAAACAAGCGACTGGGTTATATTCCCCAATCACTCCAGCCTTTCTTTAGAATGCGTTCAATGGATCCGACGACACCTTCGAGAAGCTCGCCAAGCCTATCGCCAGACTTGTTGATCCAGGTATCGGCAGCTCCACTCTGGTCTTCAAGCGGGACGCCACGAAGTCGGAGTTTGACCCAGAGAAGTAGGCTTACGCAGCCTGCTTGACGACGTGCATGATCTGCGGGAGACTGGCGTAGGGAAATAGTGTTATCGGAGAGGGCTAGGGTATCGGTGAGGAAACTTATGGTGTTGATGATGATCTGCGCATGCGAAAGAAGAGGATTTTCCGCTGTAGCTTCAATGATTGGTGATTGCGGCTGGCTATTGGAAGGTGCTAGTGTGTGTCGAACTGATGAAGATGAAGCATGGCCTATGGATTGTGCTGAAGGGGTTGTAGGTACCCAGGCTGACTTGAAGATCGGTGACGATTCGGAATGACTCTGCCGTCGGCTTTGCTGTTTGGCTACCTGGTGTAGTCCTTTCGTTCGTGTGTTCGCTGCGACTGTGATGATCCACAGAACTAGAGCGGCAAAGAAGATGCTCATATCTGTACCCACCTCTAATGGCACAGAATCTCGCTGCTCCTCGACAGCTTGTTGCAGAATCTTGATTGATAATTTTAGTGCTTCCTTGACCGGTACACCTTCTGGCTCGCTGGTAGACCATAGCTGTGTGACCCATGTGCGAAGCGTAGTCTTTAGTGCAGCAAAGGCTTGTGGGGTTGCGACCTTCTCCGAGAAGATCCATGACTCGCTCGCAACGGCTACAAGTGCACGGATAGGGGTCACTTGCACCAGTTTTGCTACGAGAAGCATTCGTGTGGTGGCAGGCGCAGAATCGAGAAGAGATTCAAGGTTCGAAGCTGTCGAGGAGGAAATGTATGGTGCCGGGGTTTCGTTGCGATTGTAGTGCACGGCGAGTATGACAAATGATTGGAAAGTATCAAGAGGGCCTGTTAGAGACCTGGGAGTTATTTCGTCAACGTATGATGGTGTATAAAGATGCCGTTGGGCAGCTGTAGCCCATTCGGTCGAAGTCGTCGCATCCCAAAGAGAACTGTCTGCCGGCAACGGAATGTCCAAATGACAATCGTGGATCAAGGAAGGTAAAGATTCACGAGCGAGTAGGAGACGCTGCTGTGACTCAAGAACGAAACAAGACAAGAGCAGGCGTTGCCAGGTGGCTAGCTCGACCCAGTGAGCCCAATGGTTCGGAGAAGGGCTTGCGACCAAATCCGCCATCTTTGGAGTCATGCTCCTGCAATTCTCAATAGCCTGACATTGTCAGCTGTCTGCTGCCGTCTCGAATGATACTCAACCTACCTTGTGATACACTTTGTCAAAGCGCGACGACAAAACCTTAGCAGCCCGTCGGGCACGGTACTGGGATAGTATCTCGATAAGAAACATCGTCTGGAAATCGCATAAACGATCTGGTTCCGTCGAAGCTTCGTGGTCTCTCTGCTTCACGTCAGTCGAGATCAGTACGACATGCGTCTAACCTACCCGTTCAAGCAACTTCAAACATCGGTCGTGGAGGTCTCGGCCCTTCTTCTTGTCGCTGGAATCGGTCGAGTACTGGCTGCCTATGGCGACCATGGCTGCGCGCAGCATCGGGGACGGGTTCACAGAGGTAGATCGATGGACGACGGGGAAAGTGGGATGAAAGAGCCTCCAGTAATAGTCAAGATATTGCTCAAATGGATGGGTGTGTGCGATCGAAGCCATACCATATTGTTCGTCTCCAAAGAGAATCACCCCCTCCTCTTCGTCTCTCTGAATCATTGTCCGTGGACCAAAGTGTCCGTATCCAGCCATTGTATCCATACTTGTAGGGATCGACATAGTCGTCATTGGGTAGGAACAGGCATTCATGTAGGCGAGGTTTGAAGCAGTCGATCCTTTGTCGTTCGAACCCCATGTGAATGCCATGGTCGAGGTGGTAGACGCTGGCGACCGTGATTGGTATGACCATGATGGGTCGATAATAGATGCGTTCGAAGGTGTGCGCGCTCGATGGTAAGGTGCGCTGCCAAATGTGGGGAAGTCGGTCGATGCGATCGGCGATGCATACCCACTTGAGGAGGAGTACCCAGGGGTGGGACTGTACGGTTCGTGCCATAGACCCGGTGTCATAGCATCCATGGGCACGGGCACAGCTGCAGAAGATCGGTTGTATTGTGAACGGGGATGCTTGAGTTGACTGGAATAGAATGAGTGTGCGTTCAAGTAGAGAATATGAGACGAGACAAGAAGAAAGAAGAAAGAAGTGCTCGATCATGTGCAATGAAACTCACTTGGGGCTAGACGTAGTATGAGGAGAAGAACGAGGAATGAGACTAGAACTTGACGAGAGATTTTGAGGCGTTCTGGGAGTACGAAACGAAGCGTGGTTGTACCTTGTGAATGGCACCGTCTCCAGCATGGGAGATACGGGCTGGTAATAGGAAGTGGTTGGGGGGTTCGATGTCACTTCCATTATGGGTGACGCGAGAGCGGGCATGGAGGCGGGTATAGCGATAGACGCTGGCTCTGGTGAGCCCTCCGGACTCTGCTGGGGAGTGTCTCTTCCAGGCTCGTTGCTGCTCAAAGTCAGTATACTGTCTTTGGGAGTCATGTCGGTTCCGCATACTGTCGTTCCTGATGCCTATGAAGAAGATCAATCCGGAAGAAGGTCTTGCCACATCCTGAAACCTGACAGACAAGTGCGTCTTCTTGAGCATGGTTCTTCTGGTGCCGTCTGACATACGCTGTTAGTGACGCTTTAGTTTCTGATGGGAATAAAAACTGACCTTAGGTGCTCGGCCCGGGTGTAAGACTAGTAGTTGGTCAGCAAAGATACACTGCAAACATCATAGTAATATCTAGTGACTGAGCAAATACGTTTGGCTGCAACAAGGTACGGTGCAATACCTGCAGCTCATACGCAGCTAGACGTCTGCATCGTGGAGCTGATGGCAGTATGTGTATATTGGGACTTACTCTTCCGCAATTCTCGCAGTTGTGTACTTTCAATCCTTTCTTTGCTTTGCTGATACGACCAGTCCGGGTGTAGTGGATTGATGGGTTGTGAGACGACATGTCTGTAGGGCTCAAGGCTGGCTGTTGCTCAGAGCGGGAGGAGCCGGTGTGGGGGCCGGATGGCGCTTGTTTGATGGTTCCAGGACGACGGCGAGGGCTAGTAGCCTTGGTTCCCTTGGATGAGTTGTTAGGTGACTGTGATGTTGTGCAATATTCGACTCTGGGTAGTGTTGGTTGATGAATAATGCTGTCTTTAGGTTGCTGTTGCTGGTGGGCCTTCAAGTCCAATGGGAGGCCTCCTGTCTCAGTGGGTTCGGACATGACGGACGGACGAGGCGATGGATGGTATATATCTTAAGTTGGAGAATGATGGGGCTAGGAGAGATCAGAGGCTCAAGTGGGGACGTGGTTAATGTGTGCTAAACGTTCCAGATCTAGTGGTACGACAGACGGCTATGAGCTAGTGATCATGTCTTGGACGAGTCGGTGCTGTTCCTACGGGATGATGATAGGCAGCCGGGGGACAGAAAGTTGAATTAAGGAACAGCCGCCAGGGGAGACGACTTAACGTGGTGTGTAGTAGACTGGATTGGGAAGGAAAGCCGGTCCAAAACAAGGCATTTGCGACGATTGTAGGAGAAAATGCTGCGCCCGGATAGGTTTGTGGAGAGGAAGAGACTGTAAATATCTGCGGGCTGTGCCTGAGCCAACCCCGAACGAGGAGCGTACTCGAGTATGGGGGTTGGAAAAGTGACGAGGGTCATAGACGCTGCAAGCCAACATGTGCAGGGTGTAGACATGGTGCTTTCCAGGGTATCCGCCATAGGCAGTACATTGGCCGATCTCATAGCAAGTCGATGGCTTGAGCCCACGGGCATGGCTGCGGGCGTGCAGGCGAACGGTTCCGTTAGTCACACTGAGCAACAAGGCATCCGCGCACCAAAATTGGGACATGGGTAGGATGTGAGTGGGCAGTTGGAGGACACCGCTAGGCCAGGCTGCGGACCGTTCCCGCCTCAAACTTCACGCTGGATGCTAAGAGGAGCGTGGCTTGTGAGAGCCATGGGGGACCCGAAATAGAGACTCGCGTGGAGCATGACCGTGCTCAGCCCTCATGCAACGGCGCCCATGCTGCCGCTTACACCAAGATGCAGCACCATCGCAATATGCTGTCATCGCGACGACACATGATGCCCCTTGCAGAGAAGGTTGTCGAAGGATGCTGAGCAATCGCGTTGGTGCAGGCGTCGGGTTTGCGATATCCGTCCCTGCAGTGGGAGATATGCCCGACAGTTTCGCGATGCCATGTAAGTTAATTGGTGGAGATGGCATTTGTTAGGTGCACTGAGCGGCAGATGTGTAGTCTCGCCTGTCAACCAGCCCTGCCGGGGACCCATGCCGCCAGAGTACATACAACACGCAGGACAACGGCAAGGCATGTCGTCGCCGAATAACAAGTCGGCGATGGCAATGACGGCGAAAGCTGTAACGCATAGTTCCTGGCAAACGGTATTGCACCCATCGTTTTGCTGTGTTCATTCGTCAAGGTGCAAATGTCCAGGGCGTAAGCACAGTAAGCAGTCCCTCCGTGTGCACATGAAGCGGCTTCAGGTGGTCCCGCAGTCCCTGACCCTCGCCCAATCTCCACACGGCAGCCCGCTATGGGCGTAGGGCTACTTGTGAGGGCGGGGGGCCTTATGGTTTAGCGCGTCCGCTCGCGCAAAGCTTGGGAACACGTCGACCAAGCTTCTTCAGCCTTTCAAGGCACAAGGCAAATGAAAGGCGCCGGACGACGATGGCACCCACTTTTGCATTGATTTGCACTGGCTTGCACAGGCATGGGGGGACTGAGGATTTGATGAGGGTCGACGCGTTTTGCTTGGCACAGAGGGACGACTGCATCACGCACGTCACGTAGGCTTCACCGGTTTCCAGGGCTCAAGCTCCTGCATTTGCACATCGGAGAGTTGCAACTCAAAACCCCATGCGGATAGCTCCCCAGCCGGCAGAGCCGCCTTCAGATTGACGATGGCTGTCGACTGCACATGGGACGACCAGCTTGTTGCGCGTTTGGGCGCTGGCGAGCCTGATTGTCGGGCCAGGACCGCTGTCGGTTTCATGATGGCTCAGCTCCTCCGCAACCGAGACGATGGGTAATGGCGATGACCCTTGTAAGCACTCTGCAGACTGACATGGGCACACGAATCGCAACCTGTGTGGTGGGTTATGTCCAGCAGCTATTGGTTTCTAGTTGGCGCGTAATCCAGGTTCAAGTCGATATGCTTTGGCGGCTCATGAACTATGTAATGCTCCGTCGGCGGCTCTCGCGATTCACTGAACAACAACCTTGTCCGTTCCGTTAGCAAGAAAGACCATGCCATTTGCTGTTTTAGTTCAAGCGTTGAGTGGGCGGGTCGGGTTTCGCTCGCTCCCACGATCTTTGCGCGAGGCTGCCAGCCGGCAGAAATCGCTTAATAGTACCACTTCAGCTTAGTGTTATGGGAAATGAACTGCAACGTCCCGCATGCTATGGAGCTGTCCCTTGAGCGCTTGTAGAACACGTTGAAACTGAAGCGGTGAAAGCCCAGCCGGATGTGTGTGAATAAATGACATTGTTTGCTCAATGGGGGCGTAAGTCGCAATATAGCCGGTAATCTTGAGGAATGCAAAACTCGATTCGGCAGGCTCCACGCTTCGGCACGTGTTTGAGTTGGAGGCCGTCAAGCTCTTGGGTCGCATCGGCTGATGAGCGCGTCTAGGGTGTCCAGAGACAGAAATCAAGCGAGATGACTTGACTTGCAGCTGTGGCCCCTCTCCACGATGCTGGTGTTTGTTGACAGGTGGCGGGTTATGAGCTCGATGCTCAATAGCCGTAGGGCTAGACAATCAACGTCGTCCGACAAAGACCTGTGCGCTGCGACATGACCAATCCAAGGCTCTCTGCAACGACGAGAGGGCCAATGATCACCGTTGACCCGTCCGGAAAGGTTCAAAGCGCGATGGTTTAGTGGGGGATGTTGAGAAATGAAAGGCACGTGCCAGCCGTCCGAGTTAGTCTCGTCACAACCACGCCCTGGTTGTTGTCCAAAGTCTAGGGAGGACTGCCTCGCGTGGAGCATCTTTGGTGGGTCAGGGTGAGACAGGAAGGTCGAGAGCTGTTTGCCGCGACCCGCAGATGGCGCGATTCAGGCGGCTG
>Ga0268250_10000643_pt1 | contig 16068 bp, 17 predicted proteins | sample AgamicAsSfe_FD_200448 | JGI IMG/M metagenome (GOLD analysis project Ga0268250, IMG submission 200448) | Agave microbial communities from Guanajuato, Mexico - As.Sf.e (v2) (version 2) | ecosystem: Host-associated > Plants > Phyllosphere > Phylloplane/Leaf | place: Guanajuato, Mexico | collected... | reverse complement strand
ACACTTAAAACCTGTGGATGGTGTTGTCAGCAATCGTCAAAGTGTAGAGCGTTTTTTGCGAGTAGCTCGTTCATTCGGAACGCATACCGCTGAAAGCATCATCAACCAATCTGTCAGAACCAAGTCAGTGAATAACTTGCCTAATACTAAACAAACACATACCATCGACGCCGAACACCTTTAGCATAACGACCCTTACGTAAACTCGTAGCAGCACGCATATCATCGCCAATCCAAATAACGTCCCAATCGCAGCCAGCATCTCTGGTGCATAGCTCTCCTCAAGGTACGCCTGCGAAGGGGCGGGCGAGAGCAGTCCGGATACTTGTTTGGCAAACAAATTGATAGTCATCTTAATCAGATTGCTGAAAGACGCAAAGTATATCCAACAAAGAGACCAACGGAAAAAATGATGAGTCTCCTGTATGTTGAGGGTGGCCCGTTCCAACTAGCGAAGATATACTGCTATGAACGTAGTACCGGTTTGATGGTCAGGATCACATCATGCAGAATGATTCACAACACAAACCTACTCAGGATGAAGTAGCCTGTTGGTACCTAGCCAGATTAAGTGGTTGTTATGCCACTTGTGCTTCCAAGCAGCAAATTGTCCCATGTCAGGTTCATACTGTCTGTGCATTTGTTCGCACGTCGAGCTTTGGAAACATGTTGGAAAGTAAGAGCGGGAGGAAAAATGGGGTTGAAGGCGAGATGAACCCACGGTGGAGGTTCAGCCGCGCGAAGAGAATATGGAAAGTCCGGAACGCATAGCTTGAATCCTTCGATTGTAGCTCCCGAGGTCATGCATGGGCCCTGACCTCGATCAGAGTTGCTAGCAATTTTGACCTGGTTATTATTAACAACTCTCTTCTTGACCGTACCAGTTGTTGACTGTACCAGTTCTTGCGCTGCGTTCAATTTACTTGGTACTAATTACAAAATGGTGGGACTTGCATCGGCTGGTAGGGTGCAGGATAGGCTAAACCAATCTCGCTTATGCATATTGCATCCTTACGAGACGCCACCTGAGTACGCGATAGTGTCTTCCTGCTGGTATGCGGCGCAGTCTGCAAGCCAAGCACAGATATTTCTTCGGCATTGATATTTCCATAGCGCAGCAGACTTGCAACACTCGAACCCTTTCTCCATAGAAGTCTCTCGCTGTAGTATGCGAAGGCATAGTGTATAGATACATCGTCATTTCAGTTTTTGAAAAAAAGATAGAGGTGGATGAAGCTCATTCAGCGGGAGTGGCGTGGGAACGGCTCTTGACGGCCGGCCCGAGGAACCATAGAATCCCTCGTATGGTAGTGAAGCATACATCATCCTAGCTGCGCGGAAGTTGGCTGTGATACCGGCGAAGCTAATCGGCTATTAAGGGTACCGTGTGATCCATGCGCCCGGTCGCTCGGACTACACAGTATTTCGGGGTTCGTAGAATATGGAGTATCGAATTATCGCGCAGGCTTGGAAGGATTTAACCTGCATGTACGCGGCAACATACTGTGGTCCTATCCGTGCCACACAAGCTCGAGAACATGAGGATTTTTTAGGGTAAACGCTACACTATGCCCTTCTGGATTCTCATGCCATGTCTATTAGGCAATGACAGGTAGGACCCCTTTGTGCGTCGGCATTGGTGACCCCAAGGGGCAGTGTTCCGAAGCTTACCTGGGCAAGTTTCTAGGCATTATCAGACTGATATTCCCGTTTTATCTCGTCTGACAACGTATAAGAAGGGATTCAAGACGCACCTCTAGCATAGCCGGCACGACGCTCGTTTCTCATCTGTCTGTTACAGTGACTGTCAATCCTGTCGTTTCGTCCTTCAAATCGGCTTGCCTTTAGACATCTGGTTCGGTATACCATATCGCTCTCAAACCACACGACATGCGAGGCTCCTTTCAAGCTGCGTTGCTATTGCCTTTGGCTCTAGGGAATGCGCTCCCATACGAGGATAAGCACTTCGAGAAGAGGAGTTTCGATCGCGTTGATGACATCCTCGCTGGCCTAGGTAGCATTAAGCAGGACCTGATGGCTGGTGGTGCTGCACTCAATCAGCAACTCTACCAAGCTGTTCAACAGCCAGCGCAGTACAAGAAGTGCAGCCCCACCAACATTCAAGTCAGGCAGGAATGGTATGTCTCCAAGGTCGTAACGCTTCTCGATCCCCACGCTGACAGTACTGAAGGTCTACCTTCTCCAAGACCGAAAAGAAGGCATACATCAGCGCCGTTCAGTGCCTAGGGAAGCTACCGTCCAAGACATCAAAGGAAACGTGCCCGGGCTGCAAGAACAGATACGGTAAGTTCTGACTGTACAAAATGCATGTGAGACATACACTGACTTCGCATCTCCACATCTGTAGACGACTTTGTGGCAACACATATCCAGCAGTCCTTCAATATCCAGTAGATGCCCCTACATTGATGGTACATTAGATACGTACTGACTTCGTATAGCGTTACGGGTAATTTCCTTACCTGGCACCGGTATTTTACTTGGGCGTATGAACAAACCTTGCGTAATGAGTGCGGCTATAAGGGCTCCCAGCCCTACTACAGCTACTCCAGGTGGTATAAAGATCCCGCAAAGTCCCCATTACTTGACGGCTCAGACACGTCACTTTCCGGACAGGGTGCCAAGGGTTGCAGCAACCAGGTGAGTTATGACAATGTGGAATACATGCGATGCATACACTAATTTCGTATCTTGAACTCTGCAGACATTCAGTGGCATCCCGCTAAACAGCGATCCCAAGATAAAGATTCCGCATGGCCCAGGTGGTGGCTGCGTAACCTCGGGACCCTTCAAGGATTGGACTGTCAATCTTGGCCCGTTGTTTCCCGCATCGGAATGCGTTGCACTGAATCCCAACCAGGATTTTGGCCCTAGTTATGGCCTCGGCTACAACCCACGTTGCCTTATGCGCGACATTACCAGCTTTACCGGCGAGGGATGGCTGAAAGATGATGACGTGGTTTCTCTGCTCAAGAGCGACAGTTACCAATCCTTCTGGGAAAACTTGCAAGGCGGCGCCCCTCCGAACAACTTCGAGAACAACTTTATGGGCGTGCATACTGGTATGAGTGACTCCCACAAACTAGAGCGTCTTCTTGCTGACTATGATGAACAGCTGGTCACTTCATCCTTGGTGGCGATCCTGCAGGAGATTTCACAGCCTCTCCTGCTGATCCATACTTCTTCTTTCACCACGCGTCGATTGACAGGCTTTATTGGACTTGGCAAAACCTGAAGCCGAGTGAGCGCACGAAGGCTTTATATGGTCCTACCGCCATGTCCAATCTTACCTCGCCCGCTGCGACTCTCCAAGACACTCTAGACATGGGATCGGCGTACCCTGGGTCCATCACCATTGAAGATGCCTCAAGCACGATGGGTGGTGCACCGTTTTGTTACACCTATATATAGACTTCCATACCTTAGACTTCGTTGTCTTTAGTAGAATTAATGATCATGTCAAGCCTGCATGTATGCGTTCGCGATGCGTGTACCAGATACTGATCTTAGTTCGTGGTATTCTTGAAGAGTCGAGCCTATAAGATTGCCTAAAAGTGTTGGCTTTCGAATATCTTCTCCTGAGCAGCCGTGCTGGGGTTTTTGGCCTTCCGGATTGATTTGGTGATGATAGAGGAAGCGGCGATGACAGTGGCGCTTGAAACGCGGTCGTAGGAGATTGGGCAGCCATTAGGCGATGTTGTTTACGAAGGCAGTCCTGTCTACTTGACTATCGCACTGCTTGCTAGTTTAGGGAAACAAATGAATCGACTTTATAGATACCATAAAAGCCTTTTCTCATACATACGACCATAGGACACTGAAAATTAGGCTTCCCGTCCGCTCAGCCATATACAAGCAGTGTACCGGCGGATTAGTAGTTAGGTGGGTGACCACTAGCGAATCCCCGCTGTTGTATGTTTTTATTTTTCCATCTTTATCAAATGAGTCGAGCCTTTTTGCTTCCCTTGAACTGGTGTGCGAAGGGATATTAGCCGGCATGTTAATGATATGTCTGCACCCCTCAGGTCCTGCGCTGTCGAAGTCCGGCTCGAAGTGGCGAAGTCCTGTGCACCTTTGGCTCAGCATTTGGACTGGCTCTTTGAACTCTCAGAGGGATCTTTCGAGCTGCCCGGTTTGAACCAGCATTATTACCTTGCCGTCTTCCAGTCGCAAGTCCTTGGACTATGCCTTGTATTCTTTTCGACCTTGCGTTCTTCGTGCCTGTTTCTACCCTTAACAATGCAGCATATCTATCGCTCTTGTTCATGCTTTCCCAATGAGCTTTCGCTGCGGGCACCCGAGCAAGCGCATCCTTGAGGTCATCAGGCGTTACGATTGTAGCAGAGCCCGCGTATGCACGATCCCATCTTCCGTCTGCCTTCGCAGCATCAATGGCTGCCAGGCCGGCAGGACGCATTCGGCCGTCCTCGATGAGACGCGATACCGTCCCAACATTCTTTTGAGACCATATACTCTTCGCTCGTCTCGGCGTATAACGCACTGTCCAAAACGCGTCATCGCAAGCGTTGGCGCGACCGTCGATCCAGCCATAGCACAGCGCGACTTCGACAGCTTCAGCGGCAGTTATCGACGGTATACCGGAGCTCTTCTTGGCAAGCTTAACGTAGACGCCCGGCGCAGTGGCATGTTCGCGCTCGAGGAAAGCCTCGAAGTCTGCAGGCGTTGCAAATGTTTGTGTAGGAAACTCAGACGGTGTTGCCTTGGGCGGCATGGTGGGTGTAGGGTTGTGGAGAAGTCGAGGAGTACACGGTGCGGGCCGCCGTAGCTTACGGACAAGATGTATACGAAGAGGAAAACTAGTAACTGTCAAGGCTAATGGTATGCGCAAAAGCATTAGCAGTGACTATGAGTGAGGAGTATTCGCGGAGCCGCGTCGTACATGTTTCCATGATACGTTCTGGAGTCAGGGGCGCAGCAACGCGTCAGGCGCGCCGTCGCATGAGCACGTGTGCGCCTAGCGAATACAGCATGTTGGCACAGAAGGCGATCACAATAGCGAAGTAGCGCTGGTACATATATTCCATAATCTCAATTGATGTTAAGAACACCTTTTGCACACCCAGATGCCTACCCCATACCCGAATACAGCAAAACAATTCCATAGGATGCTTTGTCGTTGTCACATAATCGCATCGAGGCAAATCATGCCCCGACTTTCGCCCTCTTTGTCATTTGTCCTTATTCCCTAGGCCCAACACTTGCCCTCTTCGTTCCCACCACTCCACCACTGCTCTCTTTCTTTGCCTTCACAGACTCACAACTGACCATGCTCTAACGTTCTGGTAAGCAACCGGTGAGAAGCAGGCGGAGATACGTGGAAGTAGGTGGTGGTCCGAGTTTAGTACTATACGCCGAGACGCCTCCGCTCCGCATATAGAGTCAAGTCAAGTTGACGTGCTCGTTCATGCAGGCTGTTCGTATTAGATAGCGAAGCTCTGTTCATCCTTTCTAGGCCCCAGTCCTCGCTTTACACCGTCTTTCAAGCTCTCCCAATTAACACCGTCTATCCTGCGGCCACGAGTACCAATATCAGCGGCAACATCGGTTAGCTTGCCGGTCGCAATCCTACGCATCATGATCAGATCTTGCGCGCTCTGGAATGTCCTCCCCCTGCCCTCAGTGAGAAACTTCTCGATGTGTTCCTCCTCTTCTTTGGTAAACGGCAGACTGACCAGCTCGAAAGCCTTGGCATCTCGCGTGTACACCTCGTGTTCGGGGTCCTGAGACCAAGCGTTGTGGTCCAGGGTTTGCTCGACAAGGAGTTCCAGCAGCGGCTTCTGCTCATAGTCTGGTCTGCTGTGAATCCACTGGTACATCTCCGTGACATTACGACCTGCAAGATACTTGGCAAACTCGTCCCTAGTCTTCTGGTCATCCAGCGGCGGCCGTACGCAGTTATAGTACGCTAAAGCCAATATATCGTCCTTGGGATCCCTTGCCATGCCTAAACTGCTCAGCTTATCGTTTCCAGTCAGAAGTGTGTACATGATCTCATCAGGGAAAGTCGGTATTATGCCCGGGTACGTCAAGTGGCCGACAGCTGTCGAGAACTGGAGATGGTCTAGGAACCAGAGTCCTTCGACGAATGTCCAAAACCGCTTCTCAAGGTGTACGTCTTTCGCAAATGCTTCCGATAGTTCAGTCGCTTCGTGGTGTTGTGCTGACAAGTCTTTGAGCAAGTAAAACACTAGGCAGTGTTTGTTGTGTAGTGTGGTATTGGAAGAGATTATACGCTGGTGGAGGTCTTGGAGTTGTTGCGGGGTTTTGGGAGGGTACATCTTGCTTCCTACATTCCGGTTAGTCCATCGTTAATACCAAAAGAGATGACGACTTGCCCTTGATGTTCAACAGTGTCAACAGCCGCTCGAAGAAGGTTCGTCCACCGAGCGCAGTCCTGTATGATTGAATTTCCTGAACAAGGCCATCATTATAGTACAGGCCGTGATAAACAGCGTTAAAGTCTTCGACGTCAAGCATGGTGTTGATCGAGTGGAGCTTGTTTAGGTGGGGGTGTGTCGCGCTCCAGATGTTGATGGACCTGTTTTGATTCGCGCACGCCAGTAGTTTGATGTTGCCGGCCCTCGCGCAGTCACGTGATGTTCTCGATAGCCTTAGTGCCAAACTCACAACTACCGCTTTGGATGCATTCATATACCATTGCAAGACATGTTCCGCGCTGTCCAGAGTTCTTAACCTCAAAAATCTACTTGAAACTTTCTCCACTCTTCACTTAAGTCTACACGCCGTGTCTTGCTTTTTTGTCATCTCGCATCAGCTTGAGACCACAGGTACTCAATTCCTAACAGTTGAACTATTATGTCCAACCAATATGCTTGTAGACTGTGAGCTTGGCGTAGCCACACACCCCTCACACAATCATATACAACCTTGGTCCTCCGAATCCATGCAGTGTTTCAACTTGTTCCAGTACTGGTGGTGGAGTAGCAGATGGCAGATCAATTTCAAGAAATATGGAGTCGCAGTAAAACGATACCGTACCAAATATTATTGATCGTATGAGCGAGCACGCAAGGCCTAGGGTACATAATCCACGGCACCATCGCACATCAACCCAAGCCATATACGTTGCATCACAAGACTCGACTGATCGGGGTTTATGAAAGGCACAATCAGCGATCGCATGGCCTGACTGCGACATGCATGGCAACTGAGACTCCTCGGCAACAACAAAGAGCGGAGAGTCGGGTCGACAGTTTCCGAAAGCCGATTGCATGGACTTAGGGACAGTCAAGAACTCCATGGCTTGGCTTCAGGATCAGATGATGGAGAAGTATTTTCGGAGAAGGTAAAGTCGATGTTTGCTCAAGCGAATGATTGTCCGCGCGGCCCACCCACTTCGTGTATTAGCGATTCGCACCTTGCAGGATCGGTAGACCTTTGCATTAACAACGTTATCCGGATGCTGCAAAGGCTAGGCAGAAACTTGGAGGCCTAATGAATAATCACTCCGAAGCGATGAGTCAAGCCCGGGGCTGCAAGGCTGGAAGGTGCTCAGTGTTGGCATCTGATGTAAGGTTGGTATGCGGACAAAGACGCCGAAACAAGAGACTGCGGTTCTAGAATCCAGTCGGCTGCGAAAGTACATCGACAAGAGCGATCAAGCATGACATGACGAGTTGCAGTCAAGTCACTGTCAATGTGAGCATCTGCGAGCTCGGAAGTGGCCGGATAACATCAGAACACATGGAAATCGGAACCTGATCATTTAGCGGTCTGCGCACAGGATTATACCCGCCTTTAGTGCGCGTTGCCAAGAAGAAACAAAGCTTAAGTGGATTAGAGGTATGGCGCAGGTGACTATGACAATGTGAAAGCCAATGATGTCTTCCGCAAGGGTGTGGCTCGGGCGAAGCCTGGAGATAGCGGTGATGGAATTTGCGCAACTTTGCTAGGGAAAAATATGATCTGACAGGCGCGTGGTCTTAGTTTCCGGCGTACCCTAGACCAAGGTGGTGAAGATCGCATGTGAATCTTCGATTCGAACACCCTTCGCCAACGGAAGGCCGAGACGGATAGTCGCTGTCACCGGAATCCGACGCAACTCAGACCTGTCCTTGTTACAAGCATGACGTGACACAGTGAGTCTGTTACAACTGCGCGATGGCGTTGGGATTACACTTTGTAGGACTCCGTAATAGACAAGTTTTGCTGTCATGATGAATTTATTGCGACTAGCATGGCGAGGTTTGCCGGTGGAGTGTAAGATGCCATTAGCGGTGGCTGACGGAATGGTCCTCGAGTCCGTGCTTGCCCGGACCCACCTTGCGCCTGACATTCGCATAGGACGTCACAGCCTGCGAAGAATGCGATGCTATCGGAGTAGCTTCGCAGCTGACAAAACTTCTGTCGCTATGACTTGATCAAACTCGTCGTTCCGAATCTTCCGGAAACAATATAGATGCGAGCCACGCCCATGGCGCTGGCAGCCACATGCATTGAAACACCTCTCACTATTGCGTCCGCTGTTTCCCTACAGTCTTGCATCTTCTTATATCTCCAACTGCACGTACCGAATTACAGCAGACTTTCATACGACTGGCTTGCGTATTTCCATTGCGACACTACCAGCTTTGCGCAGCACTGTCTATACCAAAGGCTTTAACTTTTCGTTGAGAGCAACATATATGCCGAATCGCGGAAGTTTGACAATAGCCGCTGCAGCGCTGCTGCTCGAGCTATTGCCGCTCGTGACTGCGCATGGAGACGGAGCTGGCATGGACATGAGCGTACATGATGCGCCGGAATCGCAACCACAGAATACCGGCTTTGGAGGCTATTGGAGTCTTTCTGAACATGCATCGCTCATGTATTGGCACATAGGGCTCGAGATTCTAGCCTGGGTTTTCATTTTGCCAGTCGCAGTGATGTTCAGCATCGCTTGTTCAAGATATACTCTACCTTCACAACTGGCATTCCTCGCTACCAATGCGCTAGCACTTGTGCTCGGCCTTGTATACGACCACAGGACCCCAGAGATGTATGCAGGGAACGCACACAGTAAGACAGGATGGGCCATTACCTGGATCGCATCAGCATGGGTGTTTTTGGCTCTCATTCAGGCCTACGCTAGGAGGCCTGAATCGCATTCCAAGGAGGACGAGTTGACGACCGCAAATATGCTTAGATATCAGCGCGTACACGACGAAGAGCTCCCTGCTCCATCACGATGGTCCGGCGATTCGGGCCAAGGTACAGAACGCAACTCGGCATCTCTGTACGACCATTCCCAGTCTCCTAGCGTAGAATCGGAAAACCAGCAATTCCCTGGCCCTGTACGAAAGCCTACACACGATGATGACTCTTTCGGCGATGGCGACGAGGACGAAGAGAAGCGCGGCTTTCTTCACAATACTTCCATAGATAATTTCTTCTCCCGCAATGTGGCTCGCTTTGCAGTCGGACGAACACTCCAGGCAGTCCGCCTCCTCTACGTGATGGTCGAGCGCACAATACTAGTGCAGGGTTTTGTGGGAATAGTCAGTGGCGCTGTCGTCTATGGCGGTATTGGGAGAGGAGGCGCGGTTTTCAACGTTTTGGCCCACACAGTGAAGGGAGGAATCTTCTTTCTGTACGGCTTCCTCACACTCGGCCGTTGGATGGGTGCATTTGCAGATTTCGGTTGGGCATGGAACGTTAAGCCAACAAAAGAAGTTGTCGGTCATCGGAAGGCGGCGCTGCCGTCGGCAGAGTTTACCGAATCCTTCGTCATCTGGCTTTACGGCTGTACGAACGTATTCCTGGAGCACCTGGCTGCGTGGGGCGATGCATGGACCGCTCAGGACCTGGAACATGTGTCAATCTCAGTTATGTTCTTTGGTGGTGGTTTGGTAAGTAGAGCCTTACTTCCTTCTCGCGCATCATCGCTAACCTTCCTAGTTGGGCATGTGCATCGAGTCGACAAGAGTGCGAGACCTTCTCAACAGCGGAGTGGTCGCGTCACAAGCAACCTCGCTGCAGAATGAATCCTGGCAACAGCCAAGCCAATACCGCTTCTCCATGAACCCACTTCCAGCCCTTATCATTATGCTGCTCGGCAAGATGATGAGCTCTCACCACCAAAGCTCAATGGTCTCGACCATGATCCATACCCAATGGGGCAGCATGTTCATGGCGTTCGCTTTGGCCCGCGGTCTGACCTACATTACTCTGTACATCTCACCACCGACTTCCTTCCTTCCATCCCGACCACCTACGGAAATTATCACCGCCTTTTGTCTGATTTCGGGTGGTATCACCTTTATGGTCAGCAACAAGGATACCGTTGCAGCTCTTGAATCGTATAACCTCGATGCCATGTTCATCTTTACGGTTGTCATGGGCCTTACCGCACTCCTCATGGCTTGGACCACAGTGGTCATTGCTATCAAGGGGTGGGCTTTACGAAAAGAGAGCAGCAGCCAGCATGCAAAGCGCTATGCTGGAGTGTTGACGTGAACGTCATCTTCACGGGATACCCTTCATCGATCGGTTGGCATTAGATGTTTGAACCACAGGAAGTTGAACTTCCAACCTGATACCCTATTCTTCATCTTTTCTTACGACCTTAACGCAGTCTTGGTTCATGAGTTTATTGCAGTATACCCCTTTCTCCAGGAAGGCAGCCTAGATAACTGCATTTGCTGCCTCTTTTGTTTTGGGTCCACAATAGTAATGAAGTCCGTCTTGAGAGTCGGACATAACAAGACCAGGAGGCTGTGGTAATGATAGAAGGACGATGACTCTGGAAGTTAATACTAGTTCGCATCGACTGCAACTAGAAATGTAGTAATGCGAGTCTATGGTCAAGTAGGAGAATCGAAACTTTAAAGCACAAGCTTCTTCATTCACCTGATCTATGCATTTCTCCGGATATCACCACATATGCATGGTGTGCTCAACGTGCTCCGCGACCCCGTCCAGCAATCCCTCTTGCTATGCCTGTGCCGCCCCTGGCTGCTCTGGGAGCACCCCCGCGCGTGGGTATACCGCCGCGCCCCCCTGCTCGCGGTATTCCCCCTCTTCCTCTAGGCACACCTGATGTTTTTGCAGCTGGTGCCGGCGTTTGCGGATTCTGGAATTTGGAAGCAATTTTGCTGCTCGGTGGGTTGTCGACGAAGGAAGTGTCGGTCGTCAAAAATGTGGCTTCCATGTCTTCAGGGCCTTGGGAGCGATTTAGGTTTGCAGCACCCTGATCAGGCTGGTTCTGTGGTCGCTTGAATGATTCTTGAACAGGAGCCTACAATTCCCACATTAGTAAACATGCTGCATTATACCTTGCCCCACGTCTTCTCCTCTTAACTTTCTTGTCACACACCTCAGGAAAGTCTACGCAGAAAGCGTTCATGTTCATCCCGTATAGAAAGCCTGCAAAACTCTCTGAGAAGCGTGCCAGACTTTCGTGCATCAGTTGCAATTGCAGGAAGTTTTGTTCAAGATCCGCCATTGCGTCGCTCAACTCAGCAAACCCATCTTGCAGCCCCTCTAGTGCGTTGCCGGACACAGAAGCAGCGCGACCGCGCTGGGATGAGTCGCGCAAAGAAGAGCGCGAAGAAGCGCGGAGGGGTGTAGTCGGACGTGATCGAGGTGATTTGCTGCGTGTGCGTCGGTACGAGGGCGTAGTCGTGGGCGTTGTGGAAGCCATTTGTGCTCGGTGGGAGATGTCTTTACTAGGGAAGTTCAGCGCGACAGGCGACCAATTGCAGTGTCGACGAGATGTGCCTCGAGTGCTATTGCTGTCTTAGAGCGCGGTCTTAGTTCGGGCACGATACGAAGTAAACAGTACCCCACAACGCAGGGCAATTACGCTAAGACGGATTGGTTGATGATGCCATGGCTCTTGCTCCCAAAACTGCGCCTGTGCCTCCCTGTCTTGAGATATCGCATTCAGCAAATTACCACCGGACGCGACTTGGAGCGGCTTACTTGAAGGCGTCCCGCTGCCGTATCCAATACGTAGAGTCGTGGCTGCAACTTTCGTCCGACGCATCCGAAAAGCTCTGCCGACGTCACACTAAGCAGACGCGAGCACTTGTCACCTCGAGGCTCAGCCATCTGACACTTTTCCATGTTGCCTCGCGCACAGCCCCTACGAAGACTACTTTACACCTCTACACCCCGCGCTCGACTATCTGCGTATCCTCCGGAGCACCGCATCGCCCCACCTGCCGTCTCTAGCTCTACCAACCGGGTCACACGCGCATACATACTACATCACAGTCGGCAGAGCACGGCGAGGGCACCTCACAAGGAGAGCGGAACCAACTTCTGGACTGTAGGAATAGTCGCTGGAATCGCAATTGGCGGCGCACTGCTCGTTCCCTTTGTGCACAACTCCCCCAAACCGCAGGCAGCAAAGCAATCCACCCCCGATCAATTTGAAATCACACATCTGACAGACTCGTACCTCGTCATGGCGCCGAACACTCCCGCAGGGAGGCCAGGCACTCTCACAGCAGAAGAGGATAAGAAGCTACGTGAGCTCTGGGCGATTGTTATGAAAGTCTTCGGTGTGGAAGTGGGGCCGGAAGCTACGAACGGCGCTGACGAGGTCGCATCGCCCACCACAAGCGAGGCAGCAGCAGACGGCAAGAAGGACAAGAAGAAGAGCAGGCTGAATGTGTTCAAGAGGAACAGAGGCGAGAAGGGTGCAGACGACAAGGCATCGACTGCTTCTGGAGGCTCTACTCCCTCGGACATCAGCAGATTGTCCATATCGGCTGATGATGATAAGTTTGGCCAAACCGCAGAGTTCAAGGCGGCGATAGCCAACATTCCCCCGGAAGAGCTGCGAAGGACCTTCTGGAGCATGGTGAAGCATGACCATCCTGATGCTCTTCTTCTTCGCTTCCTGCGCGCCCGGAAATGGGATGTTGAGAAGGCACTTGTCATGATGGTTTCTACAATGCAGTGGAGATTGAACGAGATGCACGTCGACGACGACATAATGAAGACGGGAGAGCTCGCTGCGTTGCAGACCGCAAGCACGGATGCCAAAGCTAAGAAGAACGCCGATGACTTTTTGACACAGCTGCGCATGGGCAAGAGTTATCTGCACGGCTTGGATATTGAGGGGAGACCAATGTGTTTTGTTCGTGCGAGGTTACACAAGGCCGGTGAGCAGACGGAAGAGAGTCTAGAAAGATTCACAGTATACACCATTGAGACAGCGCGCATGCTGTTGAGGCCTCCGATTGATACAGCCGTAAGTTTATCTGAATTCCGTCCAGGTCATAAGATCAGGGTTATTGACCAAACGCAGACTATCGTCTTTGATATGACCGACTTTTCCATGGCCAACATGGACTACACACCGGTAAAATTCATGATCAAGTGCTTCGAGGCAAACTATCCGGAATCACTTGGTACCGTCCTCGTCTACAGAGCACCCTGGGTTTTCAACGCTGTATGGAGCATCGTCAAGGGCTGGCTCGACCCCGTCGTCGCCGGCAAAGTACACTTCGCAAAGACGATTGACGAACTAAGCAACTATGTACCAAGGTCACAGATCCCAACTGAGTTGGGCGGAGACGAAAAGTGGGAATACAAGTACCCTGAGCCTGTACCCGGCGAGAACGACAAGATGGCCGACGAAAAGCCCAAGCAGGAGCTGCAAAGCGAGAGGCAACAGATCGTCGACAAGTACGAGACTACGGTGCTAGAGTGGGTACACGCGGGTGACAGCGTGCCAGCGGAGGAGAAGAGGAAAGAGAGGGACGCCGTTGCAGAGCAGTTGAGGCAGAATTACTGGAAGCTGGACCCGTACGTTCGAGCACGCTCGCTGTACGACCGCGCGGGCGTCCTCCTAGACGGAGGCAAGCTGGAATTCTACGGCAAAGCACCTGAGCCTGCAGTTGCACCCGCAAAAGCAACAGAAACGAGCGCCGATGACCTTGACTAGGACTCGAAAGCTCAGCTACTCCGGCGGTACAGCACTTTCAACACATTGGCGGGCGCTTGAAAACAATCATAGCCCCTTTTCCTCATATCGCTGTGTTGGTGGCACGACCGCTCTAGCATCCATCGCTCTAATGTGTAGTAGTCTATCAAAACCACAAAAACTCTGTATAGCCTCGCATCCCTTTTGATTGTTCGCCTTGAAAAACGTACTTGGCCCTAATAATATCTCCTTTTCCGCTTGGTAGCATCCGCTCCTACAACTGCCTAGGTACTAAAACCCACATGGTCTGCTTTTCTCCTTTCTTTCCTTTACCGCCTTGACACGTTTCACCTCCGACGGAATAGTCCTATAGTCGGGCGCCACTGCAGAGATCGATCCAAGACATTTCATTCGATGACGGCCCAAAATTCCGATCGCAACGATGCACTAGCGAAAATGACGTCATGTTCCTGCTTCGGAACGCCTTTTTTGTTTTGCCCTTTGACCTCCATTGCTTCTTCTTCGGCCTTTAAGTGCTTTAGCTCGGTGGTTAGTGCTCCGGGTGTTTGGTCCCCCTTGGACTAATGGCATCTTAACACAACGTCCGCCAACCTCGCAGATTTATGAATCTGCTTGTGCTGTTTCTCTAACTTGTGCATGGCTCTAACGACGATCGGCGTTTTGGCAACCTAACGTGTCTCCTGCATCTTGGTGTGTTGTCTGGGTTGTGAGGGTTGCTGATGGTCGATTGGATGACATGTTCGTTTGCAAAGGTGTGGTGCGACAATCTCGGATGCAGCGTCCTTTTTTATGTCCTAGATTCGGTGCTGGGATGTATGGTGTTCCATCGGAGGTAAGCACAGAACATCAACAGGACAAAACTACCATACGCTTTGAGTCGAACGAGATGTTGTTGTTATACATGACTTTCGTGCTGTGATTTACATGCTATGAAAACGCTCTATGAAATGGCTTTGATATCCCTGCCTCCTTTCGTTCGATGACTCTCGTGATTGCTCACTTCATCCCTCTTGTTAGCCATTTCTTCCGCGTTTCCAAGACCGGTGTCTATCGTCTCGGTAGTTTCATCAACTCGCTCTCTAGGGACCCCTTCGCCCATTCGCGATGTGGATCCGGATAGTATCTTCCCGGCGTCTGTCTTGTCTCCGTCTTTGTCGCCATCAGCCATGATGAGGCCCTGTGCTGGCTGGTAAGTGATGTTGCCTTGAGCGGCGGCAGCGAGACGTTGCTTTTGGCCTGTTTCTCCGGCGCGACCTAAGACGCCAGCGATGACCTGTATGCAGCGGAGACTGAAGTGCATTAGTATGAAGCACTAGTTATTATGCAAAGCTGGCTTACCTGTCATCGTTTGCGGGAATAGGATAGGTGACCCAGGTAGGATCTGCGTTGGTATCAATGACACCAATTGTGGGGATGTTGTTCAGCGCACACTCGTGCAGCAAGACGTAGTTCTCAAGCGGGTTCATACAGACTACGAGATCTGGTCGGAGGACGGGTCGGTCGTAGAGCTGTTCTTCGAAGCCTGGGACTTCTTCGTCTAGCTCATTGACTACCTTTGTTTTGCATCTGCCCAAGATCTGCTGGCCGTTGGTGATGCTTCCGGGGATCCAGCGCTCGAATAGATGATATCCCTTGGCTAGCTCGGCTGCGCGGGCGACTGCCCTATCTTGCCCGTCGCGTGTACCAACGAATAGGATCATACCTCCGCGCCGCGCAACTTCCTGTACCACTTTGGCGGCTCGGCGCAGGTGGGCTGCGGTGACTTCAAGGGATATGATGTGGACACCTTGTCGTATACCGTGAATGTAGCGTGCATTTGCGGGGTTCCAGAGAGAAGTGACATGGCCTTGGTGGGCCTCGGAGGCGAGGAGCAACTCCAAGGTAACGTCGGCGGGGGAAGGTGGATGGTTCAGGAGGGTGTGCGGTTGGTAGTGAGGCTCAATATGGGTTCCTAGCTTCCCCATCTGCTTGGCTGGGACATGTCAACGGGCTGCAGTCGGGGATGGGGAGACAGATGTCATACACTGCTGCTTGTACAGGTGGTACTGCTGGGCGACATTGTCGGAGGCAGATTCCGAGGTTGCATGGGTCTCGGGGTCGACAGAGGGCACCGGCTGCTGGAGGTGGGT
>Ga0268250_10000642_pt1 | contig 16088 bp, 11 predicted proteins | sample AgamicAsSfe_FD_200448 | JGI IMG/M metagenome (GOLD analysis project Ga0268250, IMG submission 200448) | Agave microbial communities from Guanajuato, Mexico - As.Sf.e (v2) (version 2) | ecosystem: Host-associated > Plants > Phyllosphere > Phylloplane/Leaf | place: Guanajuato, Mexico | collected... | reverse complement strand
CAGATGTGTATAAGAGACAGGTGTAGTAATGTCCAATACGTCTCGCGCAGCGCGAGGGCGGGTAGTATAGACTGAGGTAGTAGGTCATGCCAGGCCACATGCCAGCGATGACAATGCCCAACAGCAGTCGCAACAGATAAAGACTCCAAGCTGCCTTCATAGCTGTCATGCAAGTGCCGATGATGCCAACACTTAGCACGATTCTGCTCATCCATACGTGCGGGCTCAATTTGGACATTATGAGATTCGAAGGACAATCGAAAACGACATAGCAGACGTAGAAGAGTGCCAGGCCGGTGGAAACTTGCTTGGGTGTCAGATTGAGCACGTCGGAAAGGTCATGACCTTGTGCCGAGTTCATCGTTTGTGCCAGACCGACATTGGAGCGGATGGCCGAGCAAAGGAAATAGAGTAACCAAAATGCTGTATCCATGTTAGTCAACTCGATCTATCAGGTAAGTATGAGACTCATACGTGGAATGATTCTGCGATCGATCTTTCTATTATTTTGTCAGTCATAGTTGATGCGATGGGTATCGAGTGCAATATTGACATACTTGTAGACACGCTCAATACGAGCTAGATCAGCGCCCTCTGATCCCAGTTCTTGGTCATCGACAACGGGCACCTCTTTAGACACATAACCAGCCAGTTCCATGGCGGCAGCCTGCTCTCGAGAACCAGCCATAAGTAAGAGTAGGATGTGATATTGTTCCTCTTGAAAAAAATTGATGTGACACGGAGCGAGTTCCCAGATGGGGATGCAGCAGATTGATAAGATAAACCTTTTCTCTGCTTCTCAGCGTGGCACGCTCCACTTATGAGCACCTTGTGAACCTGGACAATTGACCGACAGATGAGTCACCCACGAGCAGGAGAGACTCGTTATATCAATCAAGCTTTGTCCGAAGCGAACTCGGCGTATTGTTGTTGGGGAGGAAGTTCTGCGGTGATTTTCCCCATGGCAGAAGCCACATTTTTGAAGCCGTTCCCTGCATGTTGAACGCGGGATCGGGAAATTTTGTCTCGAGCCGGTGCCGTAGCGTCGTTCTTGACTTGCCGTAGGCGCCGTCCTTGGAGCTGTGCTTGTCCGATGGCTTGTGGCAGCTCCCAGACTTGTTCACACCTTGTCGGCCATGGACCTTGTGTTCAACAATTTGGTCAAGATGCTCTGTCTTCCTTTCCCGATGCTGAAACGGTGCTCTGCGCAAATCGAAACGTGCAAGATGTCGCAAATCCTCGGGCGAGCAAGCGCCAACACGGGACATGGAAAATGTCAAGAACGTCATGAGCACGTGTGGTCGCTTCTGAACATTGAAGTCGACTCTCGGATGGTATAGGAAGAGGAACACTCGGTATATATCAACATCAGTAAGTAGAGATATGTACTAGAAGTTATCCGTACCGCTTGACCGAAGATGTTCCCAGCAACCTACAAGTCTACGAAGTTGGTAGCTCCACAGGCAAGAAACGTAGCTCCGAAAGAGCAGAACATGTAGATGTGTCACACGAGTGGAAGTGCCGAGCGAGATTTACATGCTAGGTGCCTTCGTGAGAAACTCATCGTAAGGCTCAAGCACCAAAAGGCAGGCAATTAAAGGTGTCAAGTGCAGTGACTTGAAGTCAAGAAGGCTACTATGAGCAGCGGATAAAAGAGATATGCATTGTGGTGCAGGAGCGGAAGCATGCACTTGTTCTCAGCTTCATTGGTTGACAAGAGCGAGAGAATGCTATGCAGAGCGGGTGTATTGCATATGCAATGTCGGTTGAGGGCGGCAGCGGGATGGTACTGAAGCTTGTGCTCAGGACTTGTTCTCGGAGCTCGATAGCCTCGCGTTCTTGGAGTGAGCTGTAGAGTCCATGCGCTGGCACACAAAGAGATATTCCATAGCCAGAAATTGCTGGAAAATAGTGGAAGTTGGGGAGAAGAGTCAAATGAGGGGCTTCGCGGGGCAGCGTCGGCCGAAGATCAGTCGAGAGGAAGAGCAGCTGCGAGCTGAGAGGGTACACAGCGTACTATGGACAGGGAAAATCTGCAGCAGACCGAAAAGAGGCCTCTTTACTCTCGCCAACGAGACAGAGAAGAGAGATGAGCGAATGAAGGGAGCAGGTGGGCAGTCTCGTGAGTCTCGTGATGACATCGGTATAGGGTCTGTGCGGCGTCTGGGGGAGCGAGGGACAGCGAACGACAAAGTCCCCGCCTGGCACCTGCTGTCCCGACACGAAACACTCCCGCCTGTCGCCAGCTGCCTCGCTCACCCCAAACACGGCCACGTTGTTTGTTCGACTCTCGGTGCGACGTCGACGCCTACACCACTCGTAGCGGCCAGCAACAGCCTCCCGTCGACACCACAACGCATCTCCCGCTATCACGACGCATCCGCCAGCGAGCAACGAGTGCGCCCTCAACCACTTGACTCGCCTTGAATCACCTCCGCACACCTCTCGCTCCCTCCGCTCCTCGCACTCGACTCGCATCGTTGGCCTCGAAGCCAACGCGTCGCTCTGCCCACCATGGCTCAAGCCTTTGACGACGACGATCTCTCGCTTTCCATGACCCGTCGCCCAACCAATGCCTCACAAAACGACGATTCAAATCCACCCACTGCCCTGGCTGCCATCTCAAAATCTCAACCTGCTCCCCCTGTCGCCAACAAGAGACGATTGGGTCAATATGACATTGTCAGGACGTTAGGCGAGGGCTCCTTCGGCAAAGTCAAGCTGGCCGTTCACAAGGTCAGCGGTCAGAAAGTCGCCCTCAAAATCATCTCCCGCCAGAAGCTCGTCACTCGCGACATGGCTGGCCGTATAGAACGCGAGATTCAGTACCTGCAGCTGCTGCGCCATCCCCACATCATCAAGCTCTACACCGTCATAACCACCCCGAAGGAGATCATCATGGTCCTCGAGTACGCCGGCGGTGAACTGTTCCAGTACATCCTAGACCATGGACGCATGGCCGAAGACAAGGCCCGCAAGTTTTTCCAGCAAATCGTCTGCGCCGTCGAATACTGCCATCGTCACAAGATTGTCCACCGTGATCTCAAGCCCGAGAACCTGCTCCTCGACGATGCCCTCAATGTCAAGATTGCCGATTTTGGTCTGAGCAACATCATGACCGATGGAAACTTCCTCAAGACCAGTTGTGGTAGTCCGAATTATGCTGCCCCGGAAGTTGTCGGAGGCAAGCTCTATGCCGGTCCCGAGGTAGATGTCTGGAGTTGCGGTGTAATCCTCTATGTTTTGCTTTGCGCCCGCCTTCCCTTTGACGATGAATACATCCCGACGCTTTTTAAAAAAATCCAGTCCGGCACGTATCATACGCCAAGCTACATCTCATCGGGCGCCGCTCGTCTGATCAAACGAATGCTGCAAGTCAGCCCCGTCACTCGTATCACCATCGATGAGATAAAGCTCGATCCCTGGTTCCTCAAGGACCTGCCCGATTATCTTACGCCACCTGTCGAGGAGTTCATGGATCAGGCCATCGACCCCAACAGATCAATCGACCCGGCTAAGTTGGCCCCTACGAAACCCGCAGTGGTGCAACAGAAGTTGCACGAGAGCGTCGTCGGTAAATTGGGCAAGACTATGGGTTACGCAAAGGATGATGTGACAGAGGCCCTCGCTAAGGATGAGCCCAGCGCCATCAAGGACGCCTATCTCATTGTCCGCGAAAACACTATCATGAAAGCTAACCCCTCGCTCGCACACAACCCAGAACTACAGCCGTGGCTCGCCCAGTCACCGCCAACCTTCCAAACTACTGTCACTTCTCCACCAAACGCTCGTCACCCCGCACCCGGAACATCCAATCCAGCATCAAATGTCGAACATCCCCGCCATGGTTCTACCAGTTCCGCTCACGAAGCTCGGACCCCAGCGACAACAATCGGTATATTACCTTCGTCACTCCCCTCTTTCCACCAAGCATACATGCAGGGTACTACTCCCAGAGCTGCTATTCCGGAAGGCGAACTCGATCCTTATGCCCCTAACAGTGTGCCTGGAGGTGAGGGTAAGGAATTGACAACTGAGCAACGCGCTGCTGTTCTCAGAAGATTGAGGCCTCATGTCAAGGGTAATCAGATTGGAGGTCGAGACAAGCCTGAGATGATGACGCCTCTACCCAACAAGGATGCGAAAAAGATCAAACCAACCAAGTGGCAGTTCGGTATTCGCAGTCGCAACAGTCCTTCGGAAGCAATGTTGGCAATCTTCAAGGCGCTGAAGGCAATGAACGCTGTGTGGGAAGCTCCTGTAATGCGACGTCCAGGTCACGGTGAAGGCAGCCCTCCACGGAATCGTAGGCGTCATGCCAGAGACGGGAGCCAGAGTCCAGAATATTCCGACTCGGATCCCGAGGCCGGCACTGATCCTGAGTATTCTACCCACGAAGAGCGTGCTAGACGTCGTTCTCGTGGCGATCATGCGTCAGACATGTCAGATGACGACTTTGGTGAAGAATTGTCTCGCAGCCAAGGTCGCAAATCCAATGTCCGCGAACCTCTTGGACCCGAGAACGACTGGGGCTACAAGATCCCTGAGGACCCGTGGATCATCAACGCAAGGTTCCGCAAGGACGGCATGTTCCCGCCCGGCGTAGCACATCCCTCTTCAACACATTCAAGCCGCGTAGACCTTCACGAAGGCATCCGCCGCCGCAGCTCAACCATGGGCAGCAGCACCAGTCTAGCAGCCTCACCCGCAGGTTTCAACTCACCCGTCCAACCCAGCAGTGTCCACGGCAGCGCCCACGCGTCCACCGATAACATTGCCGCCACGGGTCCTGGCAGCTTCGGCCAAGATAGCCTGCGTCGCCGCCACCCAACTCCCAACGAGAGCGCGTGGGTATATGTGACCATCCAGCTGTACTGCATCGAGCAAGATAGCTTCATGGTCGATTTCAAGTGTGCTGGCTACGAACGTCTGGTGCGTCGTTTGAGACGTGAGATCAAGACGCATGCAGATGGTGAGGCATCGGATGTTTGGCGTGGCGAAGATCATGACGATGAAGATATGGATGAGGGATACATGGGCTGTGGACGCATACCAGAGGAAAAGGATATCTCAAGTCCGTTCCCCTTTATGGATGTGGCCAGCAGTCTTATTGTACAATTGGCTCAGGGTGCGTGATCTAGTCGATCCTCGCGAGCCGAAAGTTTTTTGTATCTTTTCTTCCTTCTTCGTTCTGTCATCTCGAAGCTTGTCGGTCACAGTATGACTGACACAGGGGTTTGTTTCCGTTCTTTTGGTTTCTCCGGCGTTTCTTCCCACATGAAGGACAAAGCATTTTTTGGTCCAACAGCATCATCATCATCATTCAGATTTCGGAGACAGATTTTTTCGGGATGTCATCTGTCTAGCTAGATAGAATTATTTTTCAGCCAAAAAAAAAAGAACAATGTTTGAATCTCAAGTCTCTACTTGTAATGTTCTCGATATAGTCGTTGGTTCGAATCAAACTCACGGTGCTTGTTTGATCTTTTGGTGCTTTGTCTTTTGTGTGAAATGATTAAGATACATCTATGTTTTTTGCAAACCATTGCAGATTATTTTTCTTCCGAGACTACAGCAGCTTTTGCCAATATTACTTTTCACTTCTTCCGTTCCCCACTTTTCCTCTTTTTTGACCCTTTACTCCTTGTTTTCAGCAGTGGCCTCGGCCTCCTTGCCCTTGTTGAACAGTGCTCTGAAGTCATTGTTGCTCTTTGCCTTGGTCTCGGTCTCGCCGGTTCCAGTCATGGCCTTGTCTTCTCCTTCGGATGCCTTTGCAGCCACGGAGCCGGAGCTGGCGGAGAATCCACCACCTCGCTTGAAGCCGAGTCCTCCACGTCTGCCCTGACCGCCCCGTTGAGCAGGTCTCGAAATACCAGCTTGAGCAGGTTTGAAAGAGGTGACTGGTTTGGCAGCCTGACCAGATGCAGCCTTGGCCTTTGTCTTGTAGAGAAGCTCTTCCACGGTGTCGATGTGCACGTCTGGGCCCAAGGGACTGCAGTCAACTCCCATGCTGACTTTGGCAGCATCTTGAAGATTGACGAACTCGATCATGGCACCTGCTTTGTCGCGGCGCACGGTGATCTTGCGTAGCGGGCCGAAGGTTTCGAGGAACGCTTGAATGCGAGCGTCGTTGACAGTGTCAGGGAGGTCGAGAAGAGCTATCGTACGCTCACGTACTGTCCTAGCAGTGTCCTCGCCGAGCTCCTGAGGTGGTGCGGTAGATCCTCTGCGACCATTGGCCCCTTCCGCGGAGCCGTTCTGACTGCCCTCGGCTGCAGGAGATCCACTCGTGTTCTGTTGCACGATTGTGGTCGCAATGTCTTTCTTCGCTGAACTCCTGTCTGTCGCAAGAGTGACACGGAGAAGACGATCCTTCAACGGCTTATTGTTGAGCGCGACTGCCGCTTCAGCCTCCTCAGATTTCGAATACACGATGAATGCTGTGCCGTAGAACCTGCCTTGTAAGTTTTTGATCATGCGAACACTTTCAACGGTGCCGTGTTGCTGGAACAGATTACGAATGTCCGATTCAGTAGCATGGAAGTCAATGTTGCCAACATGTAACTCTCGGCCTTCTGTTACAGCACCAGAGCGCCCTTTCTTGGCCTGAGGATCCGAGATTTTGGCAACAAGGCGGTGTTGACCGTCGAGAGCTTTGTCGTCTAGAGCTGTGGCAGCACGGGCTTCTTCGGATGTGAGGAACTGCACATAACAGAAGCGGCGTCGCTGATTATACTTGAGGGATGGCAAGCGGACACTGACAATTGTACCAAAACCTTGGAACATCTCGCGAATCTTGACCTCGTCCCATTCAGCAGGGTAGTTGGTCACGTAAAGAGTTGAAAGCGTTCCAGACTGTATGCGGATGGTGTTGCCATCAAAGGTCTTTCCGTCCCTAGTCTTGGCGGACAGAGTATCCTCTTCGGTTTCAAACTCGATAGTGGCGTGCGCAGTCATTGCATTGTCGTCAGCTACTATACCGACGGAAAGAATGGTTCCACAATCGTCGAAGAATTGTCGTACGCGCTTTTCTGTGACATCGCTTGGCAAGTCCTTGACAGTAATTGTGTTGTGCTCTCTATCGCGTTTGATCTGGGCCGAAGCTGAAGCTGAGACTTCATGATAGGGTGGCTTTGTAGAGTCTTCTTCAGTCTTGTTCCTCTTGGCGGCATCTTCGGCCTCTTGTTCCACTTCGTTCTCACGTTTCCTCTTAGACGTGGTAGGCGCGTCTTCGGGGATCGTCTCTAATTCAGTTGCCTGAGGTTGTGCTGCGGGAGCTGGAGCAGCGGCAGCAGCATCAGCTGCCTCTCTTGTCCGCCTCTGGGTAAGGAAGAACTGTGCGGTCCGGCCGTCTGCCAGAGCTTCCTGCAATGCTTCAGGTGTCTCGTTTTGAGAAAAGTGAAGTGGCCAGATTTCAAGAATCTTTTCTGGCCAATCAAGATTTCTTTGGTTCAAAGCCTCGCGCAGGACAGAGGTGGCTCTGTGTGGTGCAGTTTCAGGCGTCTCGATGCGGACTGTCTCAGTCATGCGTTCGTGGGCCCAAACCAGAAGTTCATGTCGGTACCAACTGATCCAGAAATCGGCACTCGCAGCATGAGTGGTTCTCAACTTCTCATATACCAATCTCGCATCCTGGTAGCGTCGAGCCTCGGCGAGGAATTTGACACGGATTTTCTCCAGACGGAAGAGAGGATCTCCTTTATAATCACCGCCGTAGATTTTCTTGCCAGCTACAGCGGCATCCTCAAGGGTGCCTGTGATACCCATATCGGCCATGTCAATCTCGTCGTCGGTATTGTCTGGAGCGAAAGCTCTGCGACGAAGATAGCCACACCACGAAGAGTACACTTTGAGGACTTCCTCCATGCCGCCAATGTCAAGAAGACCACTGTTGGTAGCCTTGTGCTTGACTTGTTCAACTTCGTCATAGGGGAGCTTGTCAACCTCGGCGCGAAGAACACGCCTCGACCATAAATCACCAGACCATGGACAATGTCTAGTGGCCCTTTCCAAGATGGTCAAGATGACGGGACTGTGTGAGTTAGTCTTCAGAACGAAGTCAGCAAGATCGAGCCACCACTCGATGACGGTAGGAAAACGCAACAGAGCTCTCTCATACAAGGAACATCGCAGCTCAAAATCGAATGGTGAGCGACGTTTGTTTTTTCGGTCCCAAATGAGGTATTCGGTGAAGGCATTGTAGAGAGCAACACTGTCGCCAGATTCAGCTGCTCGTTGCAAATTCAGCTCGTGTGACTCTCGAAGTGCGAATTGCTGTTTAGCAGGGGCGGCCATCTCGTTGGTGGCAGCCATGATCTCTTCCCAGTTGTGCGCATTGAACTTTGAGACGACAGGCCAGAATTTTGATGAAGTCTCGGACCAGTTTGCGTGTGGAGTGCGAAGGCGGCGCATGAAGATATTGTTGATGTGTTCAACTGCTTGGGAAGATGGATTCTCCGGGAACTCCTGTAGCATGAGGTCGATGTAACGATCCCACACGCGATGGCTCTCATCTATGCGCCAGGCTGTGGCCTCAACGGCTTTCTCCCATACATTCAAGCAAATATCGCGACTGAAGACCTCCTTGCAGATTTCCTTGTCGATGTCCGTCCAGACGTTGGGATCTCCCTCGATGAAGCCATTGGCGATTGAGTAGGTCTGCATGACCCATTCACCATAGATAGACCAAAGAGTGACACTGGTAGGTTCGTCCTGAACGGCTTTCTGGCACAAATCCATAACGGCAACACGCTCCTCACTCTGACGAGCCAGAATGGCCTCATCGTTGATCCAGTCTTTCCAGATGTCTTCTCCAACAGCGAATCGAGAGTCCATGGCCTCACGCGCTTGTCGCATATCAGGCAGAAGGTTATAGTCTCTCGGATCGTTGATGACCACATCCGAGGTACCGTAGACATGGGCGACGAAACCCTTGTGGAGTAGGTTGATTAGTTGCACGTGGGAGTCGTAAGCGTAGGAATTCTCGGCCAGGTACTTGACCAGTTCGGTGATGGTCTGGATCTCCTGTTCGGTTAGTGAAGCAGCCGTAAAAGCACGCGGCTCGGGCGTTTGGGCCGGAGCTTCGGCCATGGCGACCTGCGAGGAGGAAAGAGCAGAGCGTGCGAGTTGAGGAGCAAAGGCGCGGCGATTGCTGTGATGTGTAAGTACCAAGAGTCAAGATTCAGTTGATGCGCAGAGGGACTTACAAAGATGGCAATTGTGCGTCAACCAGGGAGTGCTGTCTTTGTAATTGATGATGCTGCATCGAAGCGAGATCTGGGACTGATGTTAGAGATTTGTTCTGTTTGTAGGCAGCTACGTCATGTGACCGGGATGTAATCGCACCTGCCAAAGTCTCCATCTGCGGCGTTGACGAGTGCCTGCGGTCGATGTACTGAAGTTGTGGTCGGAAAGCCTGTGGCGTTGCATGTGAGCTCCTTCTTTCGGGAGCGTCGTGGTTGCCTCTGAAATTCCTCACGTCCTGCGCGCCATTATATGCGGAGGCATATGCGTTCCTCTGATGTTGATTGATCTGACCTGGTGCAGGCGCTGACCGCGGCGGCTCGGGCGGCGGCGAGGTCATGGAGATTTCATTGCTGAGGCCTGATGCAGTACGTCTGCCACCAGCAGGACGTGGTTGAGCCCTTGGCCTGATGGGCGCTGCGGTATTCGACTGTGGTGAAGCCTGTTGTTGGACCGGCGATTCTGATGGCGACAGCAAAGCATTGATATCCATGGCGGACAGTGACCCGGATCCGACAATACGGATCAAATTATTAAAATTCCCAAAGGACGATGGCCCGTACTAGCTAAAAGAGGGCGAACACCACTTAAAATTGGACAGGAGGGATGGCAACACTAAGGCAGCGATCCTTTGGAAGGAAGAGGCTCCGCCGACGGCACCTGTCAGGGAAACAAGGGATCACTCTCGAACGCAAAAAAGCAAGTTTGCGGACAGCGGATTCAGGTTCCGGTGGAAAGGATCAGAGCGGGGAGGGTTGCAGACTCCTCAGCTTCTAGAGAGGCGATGGAGAAGCGTGGAGGAGCGATGTGAGAGAGTGAGGCGCAAGTGGGAGGTTTGTTCTAGGAGTTTGCGATCCTCGAATATGTAACGGTGTTGTAATAGCGCTGTCCAATCAGAACGAGAGTCAAGCGTGGAGTGTGGAGTTGGTTGAAGAATTTGGAGATGCAAGAGCATACAGATCGACAAAGGGGCAACACGCCGAGTCACTCTGCTGGGTCGGACAAGACGAAAGGACAGCTTCGTAGACGGAAAAGAGCAGGATCAGAAGAGTCAAAGTATAATCAGGGAGAAACAGTCAGCGGGCGTGCCTTGATTATCAAAGCGAAAATGCTCAGAGCATGACTCGTCTAAAGATAGACCAGAGTATCGGCTGTCGCGGTGAAGCAATCGTGTATGTGGCTACAGAGTCTTGAAAGCAATTGTTGTAGACACATATCTGATCGAGCAATGTATCCTGCTTGAACATGGAATTTCCTTGGTCGAAGACAAAACCTATCAGATGCAGGTGCAGATGTAGAAGCACAAGCAGAATGAAGACTGACGAGTCAGAGTCGTGACGAGAGCAGGGTCGCCTCGGAAATGCTTGGCGCGGGCAAGGAAGTTCTAGAGAATCATCAAAGCCCCAGCGCCGACGAGGTCTGACGCACAAATCACACACAATGAGCGCCCGTACGCCTTCGCGGCGACTGCTGCAGAATGGTCAGATACTGTCCGACTGTCTCGAGCAACCTCGGAACTAACGCACGCAACAGGCGGCCTACAATGTCTTCACGCGCCCTCTTCCACAACACCATCAACCCTCGGACGCCGTTCTATCTGGGGCTTCTTTGGCAAGAGAAAGGATGACAGCAGCCCGAGTTCCAGACCTGGCTCAGCGACCAACCCCGTTCTGGACCAGTACCTCAAGAAGAAGCCGAAGAAGCAAGGCGCCGACGCCTTGCAGCGCGGTGACCTCGCCGAAACCTCCATTTTCGAAGGCGAACGCCAGGTACAAGAGCGCGACGACGAGCAGCAGAAGGTGTCGGGGGCCGAAGCCAGCGGTCGCAACCTTGGTGCCATGGCCACCGTCCTCGACCCCCACCCAGTTGCACGCGAGCGATGGCAGCGTAAGATGGCCATCCGCGACATTCGCAAGGGCGGTCGTCTGAATAAGGAAATGTTCATCAAGCGCACTGAGAGAGAAAGTGTCGGCAAGAGCGAGAACATCAAGACGAGTATCAAGAAGCTGGGCCCCATTGCCCGCCAGATTGCTGGAAAGACCGTCGACGACGCCATTGTTCAACTGCGTTTCAGCAAGAAGAAGGCCGCCATCCCCGTTCTCGAATACCTCGAGTACGCTCGCGATGAGGCTGTTGTCGCCCGTGGTATGGGTATTGGCCAGCCTACCGTTGCCGACTCCGCCAAGCCTGTCGACATTCGCCTCAAGGACGGCAAAAGACACACCGTGCAAGATCCTACAACCATGTACATTGACCAAGCATGGGTCGGCAGAGGCCCTTACGGAAGGCTGCCCGAGTACCGCGCAAAGGGCAAGGTCAACATTCTGCGCACTCCCTGGACTCACCTGGGTATGGTGTTGAAGGAGGAGGCTACCAGAGTCAGACAATACAACGAGCGCGAGGACAAGAGAAAGAGGCAGCGTGAGGCCAAGGTTTGGACCCCTCTGCCTGACCGTCCTATCCAGGGACAGAGGCAGTGGTACTCCTGGTAGAATCGCCAGACACGCCGTATATACCCTTGTACAACATCTTTCCTTCTTCTTATACTGTACTTGCATGCTGGGCTTCTCAAGTTTGGAGTTGGGCTGGCAAGAAAAATCATGACATCGTTTCAAGCTTTTCCATCTTTTTATAACAACATTACTACTTGAATCTTGAAACTGCCCATACTACAGATCCTCAAACCTGGATGTGTTGTACAAGTGCTTCTCTGTGCGCTCTACGACTTCGAGAGCAGCACCTACAGCGATGGGATTCTCGCTCGTAGGAACGCACAGCATACCAAAGCAAGGCTTGTACTTTGCCACTCCACCCTGATCGATACGTCTGAACTTCATGAGTGTGTCCCAAGGCTCGTGTGCGTGCTTCTCGGCAGTTTCGGGGTTGACGTTGGGCACCTGGCAGCGAGCACAGTGGCACAGAACATCGAGATTGGTCCTCCAGATTGCTTCGCGTGCGTGATCAGTGGTACGAATCGAGACCTTCTTCCAGCTGTCCTCGTCCCAAGCCGAGGTTCCCTTGACGATGATGTTTGGTCTGAAGCGTTCGATAGTGAGTTGATCGTGGCCAGCAGCCTCGAGTCTTGAGTTGAGATCGGCGAGAGAAGCCTCCGAAGCAATTTGAATGCTCATAAGATCGGCAAAGTGATGCTCTTGCTCCTTGCCATAGAGATCAGGAGTGGCATTTCCGCCAGCAATTCTGGGAGTGGGACCCTTGTAGATCAAAGCAACAGGCTTCTTGAAGTACTCGCTGAAGATGGCGTTGATCTCGGCGCTGTACTCCCAGCCATCTGTCTCCTGGCCCCAGATCTCGACCTTGGTGAGCTTGGTGTTCTGCTCCAACCATTCGGAGGTAGGGTAACAAGGTATTTTGACGTGCTTGTCGGTATCGTGAATGCTAACATGCAGTTCGGTCCACTTGCCCTTACCGTCTCCACTGAGTCCAGTATCGATAAGAGTCATGGTAGGGTCGGAGCGAATAGTCAAGAATTGGCGGGTCTTTGCGTCAACGAACATCCACTGGCGATCCAGATCCAATCCAGTCTTGTGAAGCTTAGTGTCCTGAACCTCGATGCCACGGCATGACTTGATGGGGTAGATGCGTAAAGAGACAATCTCAGTCGAAACAGGCTTCTTCCTAGCTGTCAAGGCGCGGGCAGCATCCTCGTCGAAGATGTAATTGGCGTAGAACCACAGCGATACCACAGTCACAACCACCAAAGTGACCAACCCGATAGCCATGGTATGGATATCGATACCGGGGATGAGCTCGATGCTACCCGTACCCTTGTTCTTGAATTGACTCATGTTGGCGGGCGACAGGAGCAAACTTCTCAAGATAAAGTGTTTCTTTGAGTCCGACACTCGGCTTTCGTCTGGCAATCGGATCCAAAGTGTCTCGAGGCGACAACTATATTAGGTATGGACAATGGTCGAGCATGTCAGGCTCCTGAGAGGTTTCGAAGAATCATGGAGGTGCCGCTAGCTCCAAACTCTAAATTGGTGCTCGGCGTCATACAGAATGGTCTGTGCAGATATCATTTTGTTGACCTTGCAGCAACTTCGATGTGTCTTTCTTCTGCAGACCAACTCAAATTTTGATCCTCTGCATCAGTAAGTACCAGTTCCTTCGTATCTCTTCTCAATTCCATTCTTATCATGTCCCGTTCTGTCAAGAGGTGGAGAGTGCTACTCGTGCTTCGCTTTGGTACATTTCCCGAGAGCGGTTCTTCGATTTTGATATCGTTTAGGATATGCTTCTTGTCGGCTTTTTCTGTGCCTCGACTTGCAAGCTATTGTCAGTGCGAGGGCTGTATGATATAGCTAGATTACTCTCCCCTTGATCATAATTTGATCTTCCGTTTCATTGACTCGCCGATCCAAAAAGTAATATGCCGAATATTTGACTGACTATTATCAGTACACCATGCCCGACAAAGACGCCGGCACCCCTCGTGTCTTCCTCATCCGCCACGGCGAGACCGAATGGTCCATGTCCGGCAAACACACCGGCAAAACCGACATCCCCCTAACCGCCCACGGCGAATCCCAAGTCAGCAGCACCGGCGCCATCGCCGTCGGCGACAACAAACTCATCGATCCCTCCAAGATCGGCATGTGCTGGGTATCCCCCCGCACGCGTGCTCAGCACACTTTTTCCCTACTCTTCGGTGACGAGCAAGAGGCTGCCCTCAGAGATCAGGGTAAAGTGCAGACTACCGAGCAACTGGGCGAATGGGATTACGGCGCCTATGAAGGTCTGAAGCCTGCTGAGATCCGCGATTTGCGCAAGTCCAAGGGTTTGGATACTGAGCGCAAGTGGGATATCTGGCGTGATGGGTGTGAGGATGGCGAGTCGCCTGATCAAGTGGCTGCTCGTATCGACGAGTTGATTGTCGAGATCAGGAAATTGCAGGGTCCCAATATGAACGGCGAACAACCTTGTGATGTTGTTCTGGTTGCTCACGGTCACCTCACGAGATGTTTCGCCAAGAGATGGTTGGGCTACCCTCTGGACATGAACCTCAACCTGATGATGGAGCCTGGTGGTGTTGGTGTGTTGAGCTATTCGCACCACAAGGTTGATGAGCCGGCTCTCCTCCTTGGCATTGGCTTCCCTGCCCAGTCATAATATTCTACAACATACAAAATAGAGCACTAGAGCTTTCACCTCATCAAGGCTCGATAGCTCAATCCTCAATCTCACCAGAAAAAGGTGCCGAGGAAGGCCGCTATAAAATTGCACGATGTTGATGCGATGCTCCGAGTATCCAGTGAGATCCTTGCTTGTTCACAACTCTCTTTGGGCATCAATCGAACTCTGACTTCGTTATGCCTTTCTATGACTTATATCCACCTCGAATCTATCCAAGGATATATATATCCGTCAGCGATGTGACAAACTTGCCGTAGTGAGTAGCCTCAATCTTGAGTCAGTCACGAATAGTTGTGCTATAGATTAGGAGACACCAGTGATACTACACCCTCCACTCCACATACTCAGGCACCCAAGCGCAGCGCAGACCGGTCCTCATGTGGATCTCTGCATAGCTGTTCTTGCTTGCGAGAAGCAAGAGAACGGACTTTATAAGTCTAAGCTCCATGAAGGGCTTACTCCATCGAGCTTTTACCACTATCAGCTCGGTGGCGCTATCGGTTGTATTCTCAAGCTGTATGGAACCATTGACCTCAGTAGACACCACAACATCTTCCGGGTCCAGATAGAACCCTGCTCATCCGCCACTCTCATCGGACACTAATCGGAATAAAGCTCCATTGTGCAGTCTGATGACCTATACTCACCTCGACACTACCCAGAGAAACAGTCAACCAAGGCCGCAGAGTCTCCAGCCCATTGCATAATGGTTAGTATTCACAACACAGGCTGACTTTGCAACCAACCGTGCTACGGATTGGTAGACATCACAAGGTTCCCAAGAGCATGCGTATTATCACTGGTCGAGTGAGCACAGTCGTAACGTAAGTTTTCATTTTTCATCAATTACGAAGCGCTCCGTGGCATGCATAGTCTGTCATTAGTTGTTGGTACATTGAGAAGGCCTTTCTGGAGGAAGGCGAGAGATCTGGGAGTTTTCTGCGGTGGGAGTGAACTCTTCAAGGAAGTAGCAAGAAGCTTAAGTGCAGGTGTAACCACCATCGACACGCAGGTCGGCTCCGGTGACATAGTTGGAGGCATCACTGCAGAGGAACACGACGGGGCCCATGAGATCGACCTGTTAGGCGAGGGTTAGCGTTCTGTCGTATTGTGCGGGGCATGGCAGACATACTGGACGGCCCATCTTGCCCTGAGGAATCAAGCTGGTCCACTTGTTACCGAGTTCGGGGTTCTCGTTCAAGATCTTCTCGGTCAAAGCAGTGAGCTATGTCTTAGGTCAGTATTGTGTTCGTTTCTTCGTTTTGTTGTGATGCTCACCATGTAACCGGGCTCGATAACGTTGACTCTGATATTGGCGTGAGCCCACTCGACGGCCAGCGAGCGGCCGAGATGGCGCACAGCGGCCTTGGAAGCGTTGTAGGGAGCCTGGGGCTGAGGAACGTTGACAATGGCACCACTCATACTTCCGATGAAGACGATACTACCAGGAGCCTTGCGCTCCATGAGGTGACGAGCGACTCCAGTAGCGAAGAGGTAGGTGCCGTCGACGTTGACACCCCAGAGCTTTCTTACACGGTCAATGGGGTACTTGATGGCGTCGAAGTTCTCGGTGAAGCCTGCTGATGTGACAAGGTTGTCGATCTTGCCGTGCTGACCGATGACATCCGAGAGGACGCTCTCGACAGAGTGCTCGTCGCTCACTGCAGAAAATCAGTTGTCGTCCGTTGACT
>Ga0268250_10000641_pt1 | contig 16094 bp, 16 predicted proteins | sample AgamicAsSfe_FD_200448 | JGI IMG/M metagenome (GOLD analysis project Ga0268250, IMG submission 200448) | Agave microbial communities from Guanajuato, Mexico - As.Sf.e (v2) (version 2) | ecosystem: Host-associated > Plants > Phyllosphere > Phylloplane/Leaf | place: Guanajuato, Mexico | collected... | reverse complement strand
ACCAGGGACCGTGACGTTGTCGCTTGTGAGTAATGACCTGAACATCAAGACCACCCGACTTGGCACCACCACTGCGAGCTTCACTAGCCTGGATACGAGCATCGACCAGATGTCTGATATCACGCTGGAGTCTACGGCCGAAGTTCTCGTAGAGAGTAGAACCACCAGACAACACAATGTTCTTGTAAAGACCTCTTCTGACATCGATTGGTGATTGTTGGATGACGGTATCGACGATGTTGGGCAGAGGTGTCAAGAAATCGGATGAGTAGATTTCAGGGTTGAAGAAGATTTCAGGAGCCAGGAAACGTTCGTATCCGACATCGACCACGGCATTGCGACCGTTCGGGTAGTTGATTGTGTGCTTGCCGAATCTTTCTGGTTCACGGTCGTAGCGTGCGAATTCCTTGACGATATCGGGACAGACGTAACAGAACTCTTCCTTGATCTTCTCGGCTGTCTTGAGAGAGCTGTCCGGCTCACCTCTGTCACGAAGGAGACTTTGAACGAAGTAGGTGATATCGCGACCAGCAATGGGAACACTCTTGATTGAAGAACCAATAACGTAACCCTCGGCGACGGGAATAACGTGGGTAACACCCTCTCCAGAGTCGATGACGGTACCAGTCAAAGAGCGGTCCTGGACCTTTGACGAAGTCCACGAAGCGGCGAGAGCCAGTACAGCTTGGACAGCGATGTAGAGACCAGCGACGTTGAAGGATTCGAACATGATTTCGGCGGTGGCTTCGCGGTTCTCGGGAGGGTTGAGCGGAGGTTCGGTAAGGAGGAAGTGGTGGTCTTCGGGCTCAACACGGAGGTATTTGAATATCGAGTTGGACCAGAAGCGTTCCATTTGGTCCTACGTATGTCAGCATTCGATTGCGAGGCGATGACTCCATATCCTTGCGTACCCAGTTTTCAATCTGACCATGACGGATGGGGTAGTGGAGGCCGTAACCAGGACCACTGGAAGCGGCTAGAGCCTCGTCTCCGATGAAGTAGTCGAGATCCTCTGTACCTCTCTTTCCCGAAAGCATTGAAGCATTGTTACCACCACCAGGTCTACCCGAACGGCCGGCGGAGCTATCGGTGGGTCCTTTGGTCGCGATGGCGGTCGGGAAGACGAAGGATGGGGAATCATTGCCGGCGAAACCTAACGGACTCAGTATAACGAACGTGACGAGGGAGAACTCAGGGCGACCAACCGAGCTTTGTGTAACCTGTACCGCTATTTGGTGTTAATACTGCTGCCTATGCGCGCAATGAGAGCAGGAGGAGGCACGTACTTGTCCATGACAACGGCCGGAGTTTGGTTGGCCATGATGACCGGAGTGTTGGCGAGTGTGTGAGAGGTGGGTGAAGGGGGACCAGAGGCCAATGGTCAAGGAGAAGACAAGATATCGACCGAGCACGTAAGACAGTTCTTGAATACAGCCAGACCTCCCAGTGTCGCGTTGGCTCCAAGGGCGTTGTCGTCACGGAGAGCTCGGCCACTGCCTCCCCGCTGTAGTCCGTGCGAGAGTCGTCCAGCAGCCACGCGGTGCTTGACCGCCTGGCAGTTTTAGACCACTGTAGCACATTGACTGACTATCTCGATATCAAATGTACATCCTCCATGCTCACTCCTACTGCCACCTGCTTGTGAATCTCAAAAAAGGATCTTGGGTTTGTTATGACTATAACGTAACGCTGTAGCAACCATCTTGCGTTTACTGGCTATCTGCGAACGCACAGCCTTAGTTAAAATGGAAAGAGCAACCCTTGTCCAAGCTGTAGGCCAACAAACATCTTGCCATTTCTCCTTTCGAAGCTCTGTTCTCGCTTTCCTTCCATTGCCACCCACTCGGCTCGTCTTCGAGTCTCTGCATCCCTCTCGGTCTCTTCTGAGGGGCTAGTCGCACGGCTCGTTGTCTCTTGTGGATATCATCACTCGCTTTATCTTTCTTCTTTTCCGCTTGACCTACCTACCTAGTTGGTCTCCTTCTCCGGAGTTTCTACCCAATCTCGACGGAGCCAAGATCAATCAACTGTTCACACTACACCCTTCAGTTCGTACCGCTAGAACCCAAAAGACATCCAGCAAAGAGTACAGATCAGTCGTCTTTCCATTGGGATAACATTCTCACCCCGTTAACTCACATACGACATGCTACACCCAAAATCTCGCAAGATCCAAAGGAATGGTGCCGACCAACCATGCATATTTGTCCATGCTGGTGCTGGTTACCACAGCTTGCAAAACGAAAGGATTCACCTCCAGGCTTGTAACGAGTACGTCAACCAGATCTCGTCCATCTTCTGCCCACTAACTCGAGCAGTGCTGCGAAAGCTGCCATGATGATTCTGCGTACTGGCGGAACCGCTCTTGACGCTGTCGAGATCGCTATCAAGGTTCTGGAAGATCGTGAGATCACCAATGCTGGCTATGGAAGCAACCTGGCTGTAGATGGAGTCGTTGAGTGTGATGCCACTATTGTCGATCATTTTGGTCGTAGCGGTGCTGTAGGCGCTGTCTCGCGTTCGTTTCTGCCATGTCGCTATTGCTTCTCACCGAACTGACATGATGCAGAGATCAAAAATCCAATCTCGTTGGCTCGCACTATACTGGACCGAAGCACACAGCTACTCACTCTACGTCGAGTCCCTCCAAATCTGCTAGTCGGTCAAGGTGCCATCGAGTTTGCTGCAAGCGTGAACATGCCTATTCTACCCTACGATGCCCTCGTTTCTCCCGCTGCAAAAGAACGTTGGTTGAAGTGGAAGAACGATCTCAACAATGTAGAGAAGAACAGGAGAAATTCTTCGCCGCAGACATCGAGCTCGGTCAACTCGTCACCATCCAAGCACTTTGTGCCGTTCGACTCTGAAGACCGCGAACGGGAACAGAGACGCAGAGCACACACACGTGCCCTTGAAGTCGGAGTCTGGAACGAAGCACAGCCCATCACGCCACTGCCATCGTCGGACTCGCTTGCTCTTCAGAATCATACGCTCAGAACTCCGACCAATGGTTTCCAAGCACCTGGTACTACCAGACCCCCAGCTGTCTACCCAGCAGAGCCTCTGATGGTGCATTCTGACCCATTCGGGCCACCAGGACCCCGTCCAGTCTACAGCTACTCTCCTATGGCCAATGTCAGTCGTAGAGTAAACGACGGACACTACTCTAACAACTACTTTCCGGAACACTTCTCGTCTACTAGCACGATGAATCACGACTTCGAGATGCTGTCTGGACTACATAACTCGCGCTGGAGCGATCGCCATGATGGTTCTTCAGGCGACTCTGGACAAGAGGCTGGTTCCGTATCATCAGGCTCATTGCAGCTACCTTCGATCACACCAAGTCCCGAGCTTACACCTGCTCGCGGTGATTTGCCTGCTTTGGAAGACGTCGATACTGAGATGATTGAAAGATCAGATGAGCAGGCCATTCACTCATTGTCATCCGAGCTCTCAAATCTAGCTCCAGCCCCGCTCCTACATGCGCCATACATAGACGACGAAGACCACATTACGGATACTGTAGGCGCCATCGCCATCGACAGCTATGGAAACATCGCCTGTGGTGCCTCATCTGGAGGCATTGGTATGAAGCATCGTGGCCGTATTGGACCTGCTGCTCTGGTTGGCATCGGATCTGCGATCATACCGGTTGACCCGGATGACAAGGACCGGAACACAGTCGCTGCCGTGACAAGTGGAACTGGCGAGCATATGGCTACGACCATGGCTTCGACTGTGACGGCTGAACGTCTGTTCTACAGCGTGAAGAAGACCTCGACCGGCATTACCGAGACGGACGATGCTGATGCGATCAAATCGTTCATTGAACGTGACTTTATAGGTGAGACCAGCCGAATACAACGCGAAGTCTAACACTAATGATTCTATAGGACATCCGAGTGTCAAGAACAGTCATTCAGCCGGCGCGATCGGTATCTTGGCCGTAAAAAGGACTCGTGAAGGAATATACCTACACTTTGCTCACAACACAGATTCATTCGCATTGGCATCTTTCCACGGAACAGAATCAAAGCCTACCTGTACCATGTCTCGCAGCACAGGCAACGGAGCTATCGCTCAAGGCGGACGTGCAATCAGGTTCAGGACCAGTAGAAAGAATGGTTAATTGAGTGTGAGGTGGAGGGAGAAACGAATTGCTCAGCGACGATTGAGTCGCTTACTCAAGGAACCTAGCTCACCCTACAATTCTCAATAGTCGTAGTGTAATATTCTGTATCATCACAATAATGCATCAGGTCAAAAGCTCGAGAGAGTGATTATTGCAAGCTGTACTGAATGGTGTAGAGGTGTAATCTCGACGAGAAACCTTTCCAAAGATCGTACCCACGGAGAACTAGACCTTTGAATTGTGGCGATAAAACAAGTTAGTCCTCAGAGCAGAAGAAGTGATGGATAGAGAGTAAAGAGTGATTGAAAGTGAACGAGTAGACCAGAATTCTTGGCATCCATACCGAAGAGAGGTCGGCATTCTCCGCGCTTCCTTCCTTCAGTTTTGCAACCGCGTTCGCAAGCAAGCTCCATCGCAAAACCAAAAGATTTATTCGACCACGCGCATCATACCCATCACCAAACTTTCCACCACACACCTCACTCTCTCACATCAAACACCGCAACCATGGCCGACGCCACCCTCTTCGACGACACCTTCACCCTCACCTCCCTAAACTCCCAAAAATACGACCGCGTATCCCGCGTCACCGGCACCTCTACCGACTCCTCTACCATCCTGTCTCTAGACATCAACCACGAGATCTATCCTTGTGCTGTTGGCGAGACTTTGCAGGTTGTGCTTGCTTCTACGCTGAACTTGGATGGCACTAAAGAGGATGTGAGCAAGGGATGGAGGGAAAAGGGTGCAGAGGAGAATTCGCTGGCGGATATGTTTGATTATGTTTGTTGGGGCAAGGTGTATAGGTTTGAGGAGGGGGAGGGGGAGAATATGTGAGTCACACTTCTTCCTTCTTTTCGTTTTTCATGGATGGATAGGCGAAGGGGATAGGAAGCAGAGGAAGTGCGATGGGAAAGGAGAAACACGATTTGCTGACAAGCGACACAGTAAGGTCTACGTCTCATTTGGTGGACTCCTGCTTTACCTCGAGGGCCCTTACAAGAAGTTGACTCCTCTGCGCATCGACTACGTCTACCTCTTGATCAAGAAATGAGCGTAGCGACAATGCGACATACCAACATCTGGCCACCACGTCTACACGCAAACTGCAAATCCGGAATGTCGACTGCTTCTCTGTTCCACGCGGCACATGGATCTTCTTCGGACCATCGTTCTTCACGCGCAAAGGATCCATCGAACACTCACGACTTTCCTGGAGACGTTTCAGAGGCTATAGAGGCGCGACATCACGAGCAACAATCACAAAACTTGGGCATGGAAACACAAAAAGCAAGGAGACAAACCGCTCTGGTTCTCGTTCTGGAGAAGAGGAAGGATGCATAGCGTGGAGTTTTACGGCGTTATTTTCTTCTTCTCATTTTGGAAGCTACCAAAGATCGAGGTGCCAAATTCCCATTCCCAGGGCTGACATTTCCTCGATCTCTCCAAATCTTGTGTTTCTATTCAGGCCAACTTTCGTCTGATCGTGTTCCCTGCAAATAGAGCAGGAGCTTTTTGCTTCTTTCAATCAAAACCGCAACTACCAAGCCTCTGTGTCTCTTTCTGCAGAAAGTGTTCTTGTGGTGAGCGTGATAGAATTGTTGATGCGTCCGATTGATGGCTTGTTATTTTTGCTCGTGCTCGTAAGTGTTGTGAGTGATGTCTTCAACGAATCATCTCGGAGTGTCAGGGCCGGGCGTTGGCGAGTCTGCAGCAGAGATGGTCCCATCGAGCTTCCTCTTCTTCTTCTTTTTGCGCGGTATAACTACTGGTTTTGCCGCATGACCTGATAACGACAATGCCGTGCCGCAAGTGAGGCAATTGTTGTCAGGAGGCGGTTGGCAAAAGACTATAGTACCATAATTAGCTCAAATTCATGATTCGGAATGACAAGCAACATACTGGATAAGCAGATACTGCACACATAACCCAAATCGACAATATTGCGATGGCAAAAGCACGCAGCGCGGAAATCCACACCTTCGCTCTCACCAGCCTTGATGAGATTGAGTCTTGCAGTAGCATCGGGCAAATAGCCCATCATAAGCACCTGCAGTAAGCCAGCCACACGCTGGCCCAAAGCCATATACACACCCCCCGTCGCATCAGCAGCCTGTTGCAAAAACTCCGGGTTCGAATGTGGGGATAGAGTCAAGATATCGATGGGGATAGCGAGGCGTTGGCATGCAAAGATGCTGTTCATGATGGGGATGTATTGGTCGGCTATGTCGCCGCTGACGCTGAGGATCAGGATGCGGCTTTGAAGGCCGGTGTGGCTGGGTTGGGATGTGCCGTCTGCGGTGGCGGTTGTGAAGGCGCCGGCGGTGTTTGTAGAATCGTAGGAGCCATCTCCTGCTCTTGCTGGGTCGTTCAGGGTGGCTTTGGCCATGTATGTGAGGGCGAGGGTGAGGGCGCCAGATAGCATTGTTGAGGTGGAGGTTTTGAGATGTTCGGGGGATGTTGTGGCGAGGAGGGCACGTAGATTTGTGGTCAAGGCCTGTTCCAATTGCGAAAAGGGACGGTATTTGTTTGCGTCATTCTGAATGTCGTTGGTGTGGCCGTGAGGGAGTTGTAGGTCATCGTGGGTGGTGGGATAGAGGAAGCGGGCGCTATCTGAATGAGAGGCGATGACGGCGACTTGATTAGAGTTGTTGATAGCCAGGTGGGCGTTGATGAAGACGAGGAGGTTTGCGACCAAGGTGGATAGCGGGAGAGTAGATGAGAGCAGGTTCCAGGCGTGAGGGTTGGTGTCGAGGATGATGGTTAGCAGGGATGGAGCCTCTGCTGTATCGGTCACCTCCTCATGCGACGATGCATCCACGGCATTCATGTCGGACGAGCAGTCAGACCATGTGCTGGTCGACAAAGGTGAAAGATGGAACAATCAACGATGGATGATTTGGTCATGGTTTCACGTGCAAGCTTCGATGAATTCCGTCACTGCGAATCCACCTTTGCCAATCTTCAATCCTGTCGCAAACCACCAAATATAGCATATTCAACATGAATCAGTCGAGGAAGAATACAGACACTACCACGGCTGCTCAGAGACACCTTCAAGCCGCATCAAATGTGCTCCTGTCGACATCACCGCACGCATCAGCTTTCCTGGCTCATCAACTCCGACAATCAAAACCAATAACATCATCGTCGCATCCGAATAACGTTCCGGACAACTGTTGCGCCTGTGGAAATGCTCTAGTACCTGGATGGTCATGTACCGTCTCCTCCAGACGACTACCCGAGATTTCAAAGAAACCAAAGACCAAATCGAAAGTCGAAAAGAAGCCTACTGTTCCTCGAATCACATATATCGACTACACATGCACTCTATGCAACAGCATCAACACAGTCAAGTCGGATACACAGGCACCAGCCAGACGATCCAAGTCCAAGAAGTCAACACTCGAAAGCAAATCTACAGTCTCTGAGGTCCCCGTTCATACCTCTACTATCAATACTATCAAACCAACCACTACAGCAACAGCCATACCAAGTCCTGCTCCTTCAACAGCAGTTTCTTCGTCTTCAGAACAGGGACGTGGTGGAGCAGACAAGAAGCGGAACCGCAAGCAGAAGCTCGGAGGTCTTCAAGCCATGCTGGCAAAATCAAAAGCTCCGTCTACAGCAACCAAGGCTTTTGACTTTATGGACTTTATGAAGACGACCTGAAATACATGCAGCGACTGGATCTCTTCACTGATCCATTTCTGATGCTCAAGATCTAATCATATCTGCGATCTGACGTAGAATTGTTATCGATAAGCTGGAAATTTTGCTGATGGACCCCGCGTATTGGGCAATGATTGGGTCGAGAAGCTTCTTTTCCAGCGCTCAAGACGCCCAGTCGCATTGCTAATCCGTCTGCCCTTCACATTTGACATCTGCAACTTTTTTTTGTTTGCTATTCGCACCTTCTGACCCAACCAGACATTCACTCAACTCAAGTCCTCCACATTGACAAGAGTCACCCGCATCAACACTAGCCAATACACACACCCTCTATCGCAACAATGGCGGCAAACAACAAGCCCACCTCGGTAGCCAAGGACCTCTTCGAGGACATGGGTCGCCAGGTCGAGGGCATGAAGTCTTCGACCGAAGACGGCGATGACCAGAGAGTCGTCGACGAGATTGAGAGTTTGTGCATGAACTGCCATGCCGACGTAATCATCACCAACATGCTCCTGCTTTTTGCGCAACACTAACTCTTCTCCAGGGCATGACCCGCCTGCTCCTCACCCGCATCCCCTACTTCCGCGAAATTGTCCTCTCATCCTTCTACTGCCCTCACTGCAGTTTCAAAAACACCGAGATCTCATCCGCCGGCCAAATCCAAGAACGCGGCTCAAAATACGTCTTCAAGGTCGAAAACGCCGATGACTTCCAAAGATCCGTCGTCAAGGGCGATGGCTGCGCTTTCAGAATTGAAGACATCGATCTCGAGATCCCCCAAGGAAGAGGTCAAATGACAAACATCGAGGGTATCCTTGCCGGTGTCAAGGAGGACCTCTCGCAAAACCAGGAAGCCAGAATGGAGCAAATGCCCGAGGCTGGCGCCAAAGTTGCCGAGATCATTCAGGCTCTGGGAGACATGTTGGACGGAAACAGATACCCTTTCACCGTCTCCGCTGAAGACCCCACTGGAAACTCCTTCATCCAACCCTCTCCCACCGACGCCCGCCACAAATACACCCGCACCGAATTCGACAGAACACCCGAACAAAACGCCGCTCTCGGACTCGGAGAAGAAGCAGCAGCACCCATCGACGGCCAAGACGCACCCGCCACAGAACTCAGACCCGAATACCGCGCCGCCGATGGCCTGGTAGGCGGTGACGCCCCCCGCACAGTCACAACCAACAACGTCGACGACGAAGACATCCGCGAAAACGAAGTCTACTCGTTCCCAGCAAGTTGCCCAGGCTGCACGCGCCACTGCACCACAAACATGAAAATGGTAAACATTCCCTTTTTCAAGCAAGTGGTGCTCATGAGCACCGTATGCGAGCACTGCGGCTACCGCAGCAACGAAGTCAAAACCGGTGGCGAGGTGCCTGAAAAGGGCTCCCGTATTACGCTTTCCGTAAACACACCCGAAGATTTGGCTAGAGATGTCCTCAAATCTGAATCAGCAGCTCTGCATTGTCCTGAACTGGGTCTCCGCGTGGAACCAGGTACCCAAGGCGGCCGCTTCACCACCGTCGAAGGCCTGCTCACAAACTTCCGCAAGGACCTGCGCGCCCAAGCTTTCGGACTCGAAAACGGTGATGACGAGCAGGAACTCCGTGCAGCTGCAGACTCCATGCAAAGCGATACCAAACGCACCTGGGAAGAATTCTTCGCTTCTTTGGGAGAAGCCATTGAGGGCAAGCGACCTTTTACAGTGGTTATCGAAGATCCTCTGGCTTCGAGCTACGTGCAGAGTTATACTGCTCCTGCTCCTGACCCGCAGATCAAGGTTGAAGAGTATGAGAGGACTGCTGAGGAAGAGGAAGATCTGGGATTGAAGGACATCAATACCGAGGATTATGGATATGAGCAAAGTGAAGAGAAGACTGAAGAGACTACCACTGAATGACTAGATGGCAGTGCGCAGAGGAAAAGGAAATTGGAGCATGTGGATGATGTAGAGGATAAGATGGATATTTGAATGGCTGAAAAGGCTTTGGTCGGGGCATTGGAAGAAGGGGATTGATAGATGATATATACCACATTCTGCGCATCAACCATTTCATTCTCACAAGTATCTTTGCTTCTAGTTCTCTGTGAGGTGTTCGAGTATAAATCATCAAGTATACATCACGAGTTTGGGTTATGTTTGTCAATCGGAGTGATGTGCTATAAAGCTTGTAGTTCTGCGTCTTGAGACCGTTCCTTCCATGATTCCCCTCAACCCCACTGATTTCGTGATTTGAGGGTCCTCAATACCTAGGTCCACCCCTTCCTCTCCCCCTTCCGCGTCCTCCACCTCCACCTCTGCCTCGACCACCACCTCGTCCTCTACCCCCTCGCCTACCGCCCCCACGATTACCCTTGTACCCACCGCCATCTCGTCTCTGCTCATCAGGTCTAGGACCCGCCTGCATCCTCTCCTCTCTGTCTTCCTCTGAGATATCAAAAGGATTGGCAATACCAAGCATCTCGCAAAACCTGCTGGTTTGAGTATTCGTGTATTCCTTTGGTTGTCCCTGTAAGTGAATGCCAGCCGCAGCATCGAAGACTGGTGCTGTGATTTCGAAGTTTTCGGGTACAGTCATGTCTGTGATGTTTTCCTCGATCCAAGTTGTTAAGGCGTCGATTAGAGGTGCATAGTGTGCTTCACCGAGATCAGGTGGTGCGCGTGCATTAGGGTTACCGCCGACACTCAACTCGGAAGCGAAAACGCGGGTGATGGCTAGCCATTCTCTGTCATACTCCAGTTGCAAGGGACGGTCGAACGAAGCATTAGGGTCAGAGATTGCCGGCATAGACAGCACTTGCAGGAAATCGCGGTTTGGAAGGCATTTGTCCAGGGCCAGGAAATTGGTCTTTGTGTTCGTGATGCCGGGAGGATGTGAGATCGGCTGGTTAGTTGTTTCCGGGCGTGGAGGAGGTTTTGCGAAGGAGGCTGGGAGTTGGGCGCGGAGGTCTTCTGGGACTGCGGATGGGGGGTTGATGGTATCTTCGGAGGCTGATGGTGTGATGGGGACTCGTGCTCCGTCTAGTCCTTGTCCTGGAGCTACCGGTGCGGTTGATGGATCAGCGTCGTCTTCGAGCTCGAGATCGATTTCGTCTGTGTTGACAGGTAAAGTTGTGCTGGCTTCGCTGGGCTTTGGTGCTGGTGCTGGCTCGTCGTCGTCCATGTCGAGGTCAATCTCGTCCGTGTTCTTTGCCGGTTGTATCTGAGCGGACGGCTCCTCATCGTCCATGTCCAAGTCAATCTCGTCTGAGTTCTTGTTAGGCACCTCTTGCATAGCAGCCCCATTGCTGCTGGCAGATGCAGCAGGTCCAGATGCTTCGCCAGACTTCTCATGGTCGACCACAGCAGCATACTTGCAATGCAAATGAGCACTGAACCAATACGGCGGTCTCAGTCTGTCCATCACATACGTCGCAGCCACACTTCCCAACTGCCCATTCCTAGCATCTTCCTCGAGATGCGCCTTTTGCCTAAACAACTTCTTCCAATCACCCTTCCACTCAACCCCTCTAGGCCAATCATGAGAAATACCCACATCAACCTGCGTACGTATCTGCAGCAATTTTCTCACATCAAGCTCTCTGACGTGATAGATACTCTTCACATCACCCTCATTGTAGGGAAGTCTCTCATGGTGCTGTTTCTTGTAATCAAAGCCCTTCCAGATTCCACTCATACCTGCTATCCTAAGTGGACCGAGTTTGAGTACGTTTGCCGCGCCCATGTAGTAGATGTTTGGTGCTACCCAGCCGCCATAGTAGAGTTCGAAGAGATAGTTTGCTGCTTCGTGGTTTCCGCCGACGAAAATGGTTAGGTAGGGTGCTTTGCGTGTTCCGGAGTAGTATTCGTGAAAATCGTGCATGTCGCGGTATTTTGCTGGCATGGATACACATTGTAGATCATGTGCATTTCGTACTGACTGTTTTTGATGAGATTAGTATTTGTTGTTGATATTCGCGGAAGCATTGGTCAATCTAGTACCTGGAAGTCACCGCCGATGATGAGTAAATCTACTCCAGGCCAGCCTTTTACGGCACATGCTCGTTCGATAGACGCATAGATTGCGTGAAGTGTGCCGTGACCCTGTTTGGTTGTGAGCCAGACGCATCACAATGTGGTGGAGAAGTGATCATAACATACGCATCCTTCGACAGCGATTCTGACGCCATGCTCTTCGGACAATTGTGGCTCCATCTTCGATCTTATCTCTCGGATGAAGAGCTTTATTCCAGAGATTGAGAGGTGATGGAGACAATGAGCGTAGAGAGATGAAATGTCTCGTAGAAAGTGATGTCTTGGCGGCGCAAACCGCACCTTCTCATCGAACACCCAAGTTGCTGCCTCCTAAGCACTCCTCACATAACACACTGAACCGTCCATTACCGTATATCGCACTCAAATACCCAATCACAAGTACAAAATGTCATCTTTCACATCACCAAATGACCTCTTGCAATGCGTAAGCAACAACAATTTCTATCACCACTACAAATCAAAAATAAATTCAGAAAATGTACATATCACATTTCACAGTCCTACGCATCTTTGGTTCCTCCCACACCTGTTCTACCTGTAACTTCGTCTCCTCCATTACATATTAGCTTCACCGCCAACTTAGCATACAGCAATTCTAACTCCTCACCTCACAGCTCTTCATCAACCTCCGCAACGCAGCAACCTCCTGGGGAACCTCAAGCAAACAATACAAAGAAGTGCAAAAAATAGTCTACGCCCACCTCGCAGAAATGCAAGCCCAAGGTTTAAAAACAGATTTGAGTGGAGTGAGAGCACAGCAATTACAGGAAGCGGATGAACTGTCCATGGCGTTTCAGAAGTTGGATTTGGAGTTGAAGACGCAAGAGGCTGAGGCTGGGGCTGGGGAGAAGATGGAACAGTGATGGGAGATTCGAGGGAAAGAGAGATGCATTGGGATTGGAGTTTGGAAGGTGCTGAGTTATCATTGGTGTGTTTTGATTTGCCTTGTTAATGTCACTGGATGAGGAAGATGCCTTTCTACAATATCACGGCCAACAAAGACTGAATGAGGTCGTGGATCGTGTGCTATACAGATTGTACAGCCAAGTAAGATATACTGAAAAAGCCGAAGGGGTATCATGTAATTGTGTCAAAAGAATAACCCTCATTCGCCTGCCCTGTCTGTTCTGTGCCTTCACCGTGCAATGCCCAAGCCATGAGAGAAAGCAATAAACCCCGACCGAACCACCAAAAACACCATCGCAATGCTTTGAAAACAAAAAGATATCAAAGTTCATCTCTTGAAGACCTTGAGTAAAGAGGGGATCCGTTGAGTCTTGCTCAACCCCACACGGTACGTCGATTGCTGCCAGCTAGGTTTTGCTGACGACTTTGCATCTTTCTTTACAGTGGCGACCTTGGGTGTGACGACTGCGTCTGGGACGGGAACTTCAACAGAAGCAGGTTTGGGAGTTTCTACTGCAGGTGCCGGAGGAGACGGCTTGGATGCCACAAGCTCAGGTTTCGGGGTCGAGGCTTTGCTTTTGGCAGAGGCTTTCGATTTGGGCTCAGGTTTTGCCTTTGCTTTTGCTTTTGCTTTCGCCTTGGATTTCGGCTTTGGAGATTCTTCTTCCGAGTCTTCTTCAGCTTCGGAGATATGACCGGCTTCTGATTCGCCATCATCATCTGCTGGATGCGGCTCTTGAAAATCTTCTTCGGGCTCCGAAGGTGGATCTGGCATGACAACAGCCTTTGCTGCTTTTCCCTTCGCTTTTGGTTTGGCTTTGGACTTCGCTTTACTCTTTGTCTTTGGCTTTACGATATCTTGCGAATATTCGTCGTAGACCTCGTGTTCAGACTCATCGTCTTCCTTGTAAGCCGGCTCGGGAGTCTTCGATTTTGCTTTAAGTCTCGATTTGGCGTTGGCCTTGGTCCTTGCAGTACTCCTAGGTATTATGATCTCATCCTCAGACTCGTCATCTGCTTCAGGCACAGGCTCGGCCTTGACTGATTCGCCGCCGCTGGCTTGAGATGGCAGAGACATGTCATCCTCGAGTGGCTTCGAAGTCGGTTCTCTCGATTTGTGCTGTCTAAGCTGAGCGAGCACAGTAGCTACCAAGTCAGTCCTTGGCTCTATGACGACCTGGACCTCTGGCTTGGACGCTGATGCCGGTGTTTTAGGTTTTGTGGTCGCAGTATCATCTTCATGAGCCAACTCGTCCTCCTCATCTTCAACAACTTTCTTCTTGGGGCGACCACGTTTGGCGGGTTGTTTCGCAGGGGCTTTCTTGTTTGACTTGGTCGACGAGGAGAGAGCTTGAACAGACTCGGGGACGGTCGATGCAGGGTGCGTCGAGTTTTTCGGAACAGGTGCTTCGGGGGTGGGGGACAGTCTCTCGAACTCGGGAGCCTTGTCAATAGGATGTTCTGGAAACATGGGTGCAGAAGTGGCATGCTCGGTAGAGTCTGTGATGGAACGCCTCGGGCGAGTCTTCTTTGCAGCTTTCTCGACGACCATCGCGTAGTCAATGCTACTCGTGTCGACCTGTGCAGACCTCGAGCGGCTTGGTCTAGGGACATAGAGTTCCTTTGGTAGGCCGATGGCATCATCAGAGTTGATTCTATCGCTGCTTCCAAGCGCAGTGCCTGACCACGGAGTAAGACTATTCAACGGATCGGCGGAGGATGTGTGCTGCTGGGACGAGTTGCGCTGGCGAGGCTTCGGCGTCTTTTGTTCGTTGTCGAACGCAGCTGGAGATGGCAAGGTGGGGCCAGGGATGGTGTCGTTTGTACCATCAAAAGGCAAGATGGGAGGCGGATTGGCGGAATCGCTGGAGTCATATTGAGACGCGGGCTTGGAAACAATCTTAATGCGCTTCAGCTTCCCAGACGAACGAGGCTGAGGATGAATATCCTCCAGTGGACGCTTCTTGTGTGTGCTTGAAGGTGATGTGTCGACTGAGGTGGCAGCGAGGTCAGAGAAGTTGACGACGGGTGCATCTTCTTGGGTGGGAGCCATCAAGGCTAGTTGTGCTCGTCGTAGAAGTTCTTCGGTAGATGCAGTAGCTTGATCTACATCCATGTCGAGTGGCGCGTCTTCCCCGCTTGGTCTGGTCGCCACCAAGGTAGGAGCAGCTACAACAAGATCATCCTCGTCTTCCGAGTCGAGAATCTCGCGGTGCCGGGGCGGCATGATGCAATGGACATTGAGCTAGATTGTTAGTGCTCGCAGCCTACAGCCGGGGCCTAGAGCCACAAGCAGGAAGACGCGCGCAGGAGGAAGTTGCGACCCCGCGATATCACATGATCCAATCTAAGTCGTGCCAAGGTGCCCGGGCTCGGAGATGACGGAGGCCTCGCCGATGCGCGCATTGCATAGTCCCCGAACAGCTGCTCTCAAGGACATGGCTTGACAAGATGGCCTTGACATCGGTATGTGATGTTGACCTATCATGGTTCCAGACCTCTAACAATCTCAGTGGAAAGCATTTCGATTCTTCGATGTTAGTCCCATCAAGCTCCCCGACGCCGACAAGTCCATCCTAGAGGTATCTCCATCCCCGGCCTGCCACCTTCAAGGACAGCAATTGACTAGTGTTAGCAAGGCAATGTCAGCTGTATAATCGCCAGCCCCGATCACGTCTACGTTGGCTCTCCAGATGGCCATCTCCGTATCCTAGACCAGACCTTCAAAACAACCCAATCATGGAAGGCTCATGAATCCGGTGCATTAACCAACATCCGCCAAATCCCTCACTCGTCGCTACTCGTCACCCTCGCCGAAGACCTGCCTCATGAGCCTGTATTGAAAGTCTGGGCTTTGGATCGTCCCGACAAGAAGACTGGCATACCGCGTTGTCTCACCACTATCTCGGTCACAAATGGAAGGAAGCCTTTCCCAGTATCCGCATTCGCGGTACTGCGCGATCTGTCGCAAGTCGCTGTTGGCTTTGCGAACGGTGCTGTGACAGTCATCAGAGGCGACTTCATCCATGACAGAGGAACAAAGCAGCGTACGGTACTAGAGACCGACGAGCCCATCACTGGTCTCGAGTTCAGAGAAGCCAATGTCACCACGCTCTTCATCTCGACAACCAGCAGGATATCGACTCTCATCATTTCTGGCAAAGGTCAAGGTCAGCCCGCTCGTACTCTGGATGAACACGGCTGCGCCGTTGGTTGTTTGACCAAAGACTTGCGTTCCAATGATATAATCGTTGCACGCGACGATGCTGTTTACGCCTACAATCCGCGTGGCAGAGTCGCCTCGTATGCCTATGAAGGCTCGAAGAAGCTCACCGA
>Ga0268250_10000639_pt1 | contig 16140 bp, 14 predicted proteins | sample AgamicAsSfe_FD_200448 | JGI IMG/M metagenome (GOLD analysis project Ga0268250, IMG submission 200448) | Agave microbial communities from Guanajuato, Mexico - As.Sf.e (v2) (version 2) | ecosystem: Host-associated > Plants > Phyllosphere > Phylloplane/Leaf | place: Guanajuato, Mexico | collected... | reverse complement strand
GCGGACAATGTGGTTGTATCCTTGCTCTCCAGTCCTCTCCTCAGCACTCCACTTGGAGACGACCGGTGCGAGCTTCTGGTAGAGGGCAATGTCTGCGACGGAGGGCTTGGCGCCGAGGACGGTGGTCCGGCTGGACAGATGTGTGTTCAGTGACGACAGGCGCTCGGAGGCTTTCGCGGCGTCCTCAGAAGAAGAGGCGATGTGGGAGGCGGTGATGAGCCATTGGCTGAGCTCAGTCTTCTCGGCGTCGGAGTAGGTGACTTCGGGGAAGAGAGCCTGCGAGGCCTTGACAGCGTCCGTCTCGTCGGCAGCGTTGTTGGGCGCGTGTGTCTTGAGGAAGATCGCTAGAGTTTCGTCGATTGTGGCCATGGTGGGCAGTGGTGGGAAGAATCGCTGGAAAAAGTCGAGGGCAAGTGGTTGTAGTGGGGTAAAGAAATCCGCCGTAAAGCTGCTGGCGGCGGTGGTTCTCGATCTGTGGGGGGATCTGGGCAGTGCTAAAGAGGCTCCGAACGGAAAGTGTCTGGGCTGCGAGAATTGGGGCCGTCCGATGTGTAGTATGCGACAAAAGGGTGTAGCTGGTGGATAATGGCGAAGACGCATGATTCACGTGAGTCAAATTCAGGTCCGCCGTCACCGCGGGGCTCAGAAGCTTCCATGTCGCCGCACAGGCCATCGCGTTTGCCCAAGTCGCGTGTCCATCACATGCATCGCGTCTGCTGCATCTCAAGATGGCTTGATTTATCATGAGGATAATTGTCGCTTTGCACCAGGAACCAATTTGACAAGATCGGTCTTTGGCTATACCTCGTCATGAGCTTCGTATACCCGGTCAGTGCCTCGACGTTCGAATGTCATAGACTATCCAACTGTCCTATGCCGACGATGCTGTAGCCTATTACATGCCTGGTAAAAGTAAGGAAAGTTTGGATGACGACTCGTTTGCTGCCTGCGCCCCACGTACCTAGGTATAACATGTCGAGCTCAGAACTCCTTCCCCGCAACACCATTCCCGCACAGCACCACCATGGCATCCGAGACATCACCAGACGTGCCCAAGGGCAGGAAGAGGTTCATTCCCCTGGGTAAGACACGTCTTCTCACACCGCAATTATGCCAGCTAATGCGCGACAGAGAACAATCCTGATGTCATGTCCGCCCTCGTTCACAAGCTCGGTCTCTCGGAGAAGCTTGCATTCCACGATGTCTTCAGCATAGACGAGCCTGAGCTACTTGCTTTTGTGCCGCGGCCTGCCCATGCTCTGCTCCTCGTGTTTCCCGTCAGTAAGACATACGAAAAGTTCCGCGTACAGGAAGACCAGGACAAGACGGAGTACCAGGGACATGGCCCGGATGAAGAGGTTGTCTGGTACAAGCAGACAATTGGAAATGCCTGTGGCCTAATCGGCCTGCTCCATGGTGTCTCCAATGGCTCCGCACGCGCTCATATCAGTTAGTAGTCATTCTACCAGATACCAGTTGGCATGCTAACAAGACTCCAGAACCCGACTCAAACCTCGCCAAGCTGGTCAACGACGCGATACCACTCAAGCCCATTGAACGAGCCGATCTCCTCTACGAGTCTGAAGCACTCGAGAGCGCGCATCAAGACGCTGCATCGGGAGGTGACACCGCTGCGCCCGAAGCCGATTCCGATGTCGACCTACATTACGTCTGCTTCATCAAATCGGACAAAAACCACCTTTGGGAACTTGATGGTCGACGGAAGGGTCCTCTTGACAGGGGCACGTTGGCTCCAGATGAAGATGTTCTCAGCGAAAAGGCTCTTGACCTGGGCGTGCGTAGCTTCCTGAAGCGCGAGGCAGAGGCCGGTGGAGGCGAGCTGCGTTTCAGTCTGATCACGCTTGCCGAGTCATTCTAGGAACGGCTAACCAGCTGTGGAGTCTAGAGAGTACACGAACCAGACCAAGTAGATTGGTAACGAATATCTTGAGAACAAGTACTGTGAGGCACGATATCGCTGCTACGGCTGTCTGCATAGATTCAAAGCATGCTTAGACCGTTTGATGTGACTCAAAACTCATCTACCTTTACTTCTCGTCCTTCCTTCAGCGGCAGATAGACCTTCTCCCATAGATCACTCCTCTCGCCAAGGTGATATGTCAAGCTGACATCTTGCATACCTGGCGACGGGGACGATTTAGGAGCCATGATTTCGAGTTGCGAGATGATATTCTCCAGACCCAAGGCCTTCCCGGTAGCTTGTGTACTGCCAGCTTCCAGCGAAACATGGACGATGTGGATGTGAAAGTGGTAGTATGTTGGTTGGTCTATCACCAGTCAGCGAGTCTCCCCAACCTCATCGTACGAACTTACAATGCACGTAGAGTTTGAGCTCATCCTTTTCAATCTCCGGGTACAACTTGACAGTTGCCTCAATCATCTTCTCCCGCATATGCTTAACCCACTCTGCCATGCTTTGTTTAAGATCCCTTACGCTCCATATGTCTCTTCGTTCGACCAGACCTAGCAGATGCAGACTACCCATCGTCTTGCGATCCCAGTTCAGATCCGGCAAGAGTAAGAAGCCTTCTTCGCCAGACTCCCGGTACATGACATCTTCTTGCTCAGTCCGACCCTCGAGAATATTGAAGATCCAATCCAGTGCGCCCTTTTCACGCTGCGCCTGCATGTACGGCCTCACATATTTCTGGTAAATCTCGGGCGTCTCGGTAACAACCCGCAGACGCTGCTGCTCGTACTTTTTTACATGTTTCTCTGTGCAAGGATAGATTAGATTCAACTTGAAGTCCGGAGGCGGGTTGTCATCGCTGGGGTTGGAATTTGCGAGGAACCAGGCGTAGATGTCGTTTGCACCGAGATTCTTAATGTTGCGCAGTGAGGTGGAAAAGTTGGATAGAATGCTGGGCTTGGTGTCGAAGGCGGCACGCTCAGCGAGTAGGAGAGCAGGTTTAGAATCAATGGTTCCGTAGAGGGAGATGCGGCGGCCGGCCTGATCCGAGTTTAGGAGGCGGGTTGGCTGGAATTTTGGGATCAGAGATTCGACGTGGGCGGCAACGTCTGGGGGTGTTGTGGAGGTCATTTTTCAGTCGTTTACTATACCCGACATCAGCACGATAACGCATCCAACAATTTTACGTGACTTTGCATATCCCAGAAAGCATGGCTGTCTACGTCATACTGAAGGAGCGAACTTACTAGACAAACGTGGAATGGCCCAGAGCACATGCAGAGAAGTCTCCCGCAATTTCGGGTGGATGTGGGGAGATTGATGCGAGATCACATGTCTGCGCGATCTCGCGTATCACTGCAGCAACCAATGAATGCGACCCTGATCAGCGCCAAGCAAATCGAATGAGGTCACTGAACCCAACCACCCCATCATCGCAAGCGACTATCACGACGTTGAGCAACCAACAACTGCCCATTATCGATCGCAAATACTCCAAAATGGCTCCCAGACGCAAAGCATCCGCCCCCGCTGCCAAGTCGCAGCAGTCGACTCTCGCATTCCACGGCACGACAAACAGGGTCACAAAGGCTGGCGTCAAATCGCAAGGCGCAAAGAAGAACATACTCGAGGCGAAGCTGAAAGACATCAAGCCAGAGGTTGCCGACATCTCAAATACTGAGCCGACAACAACGGAAGCTGCGATCATCGAGCAAACAGAACAGGAGGTCAAGGCGCAAGAGGTGGAGAGCACACCAGACGAGGACAGAGCACGGCGCATATCAGATGCAGCGATCAAGAAGTACTGGACCACAAAGGAGAAGCAAAGGCTTGCACCGCGGACGCACCAGGGAGGTCTGAGCCTGCACGACAAGATACTGAGGGAGTTTGACATGAGCGCGCATTATGGCGTAAGTTCCGAGTCCCCGCCCATCTATGATATGAAGTCCTCGACGTTGTAATCATGCGCTAACAAGATATGCGCTTGTAGCCATGTACCGGAATCGCTCGGTTGAAGCGCTGGAAGCGAGCGCAACGGCTCGACCTTGACCCGCCGATCGAAGTACTGGCGGTGCTGCTGCGGGAACAGGATGCAAGCGACAAGGACAGGATAGCTGTTCAGCGCTCGATCGTCGATGAGATACTGAATTCTAGGGCCGAGCTTGATGTATGAGGATGGGTATTAGCGCGTTGGGCGCAAACTGCAGCAAGGACGCCGTAGGAGCGATGCGCTTCTCGACGACCTATGCTATGAATACGAGCTTTGATACTGGCGTTATGCGAGGAGTTGGGCGGCATGGTTGAACAGGCGCACTGAGTGATTATGTGTAGCAAGCGGATGGTGGGCACGCGAGCATTGCAGTCTTGCAAATGAGCTACTAAATTGACGCAACCCAAGAATTCAATCTACAAATCCAATCCACACACCATTAGTAACACTTTGATAGTGCGTGCGAGAGAACAATTTTCTCCTCGTACGTCAGCATGCGTTGGGGCTTACACCTCACGACTTGGGTTTGCTCGGAACTACTGAACTAACAAAGACACCTAGTCCTGGTGTCGTTGCAGAAGCGATAAGGAGCGACATGGAGATGCGGGGTTGCGCAGTGGACACGGTGCGGTATGGCCGACAAACGGTGCTGGTTAGCATGCCATGTAGACTGCAGCTGGTCGTTTGACAGCAATTAGGAGGCTCCAGACTCTAGTATGCTTGGGCGGCTCCAGAGCCAAAAGACGCGGGGTCGATCGACAAAGGCTCGATGAAGCTCCAGACTTGAGCTCGCGTGTTGGGTGGCAATTGCTGAGCTGCACGGCAGTGGGGCATGATGCTGGATCCGCATGCGAATGGCGCACTAACAGCCAGCCCGATTCCACGCAGCCGGCGTCGTCCTTGTTAGCGGGCACTTGCTCACTATAGCTGCCAGTAGAGCATGCAGCGCGCACAGTGCGTCTGCCATATCTCCGCACGCATCCTTGCGAGGTCCGCGAGACCCACCCATTGGCATCCTTATCGCCCTTGCAACAACTGCGCCGTGATGCTGCCGAATCCCAGCGGCTGTCACGAAGCCGAAACTGCTATTTCGGCTGCCCGTCGTGCAGTGCTGTCTGCCCCAGCCAACCACAGCCGGCCATGGAGCAAGCGTTGCATGGTGGCTGCACCATGAAGCCGGGCTGGGTGAATTAAAACGGCGCCTTGTCGAGTGCTTGGGATGGTGAGATAGCGGGGAACCACTAGAGACGCCCATATCATTCCTGTGGCTACAACCTCCATCGACGCCCCTCGCCCCTCCATGTTTCTTTCTTCCTGCTCGTTTAATCCAATTCCTCCCATTCCCCTCATCGCAGCATGACTACCGCCGCGCTTTAGATTCACTCTTCCGCAAAGGGCCGCGACTTCTCCACGGCTTCGTGCTTACCTCTCTGGCCCCGGCTGTTGATCAACTCAACAACTAACGCGCCGTCTTACCCAAACTTTCAACACGTAGGTCCCACGCCCGAAGCTTAAGACGCCGCGTACTTATCAATTGCCCGACAGACTACTCCTGTCACTCCTGCTGTGCTCTGGTAGTCTCCTGACCCCTCCGCTGCATCTCTCTGATTGGGAAGGGCCATTGCTACTACAGAGGACCTGCCAATTGACTTCTCGCCCTCCTCCCACGTTACGCGCCTTCGCTCCATCTCAACCCCAGGCCTTGGACTTGTCAACATGGCCGCTGCTGTCGCCAGATATCCTTCTATGCTCGGTCGTTCTTCGACACCTCCACCGCACCTGTCGCTCAACACCTCTTCTCGTGGTACGCCGACTGCTATTCCCAACAAGCACATCCCAGAATGCTCCCCCGGCGGACTGCCCGCAACTCCCCCAGCATCGCCGCCGCGGCAAGACAGCCTCATTGAGCAGTCGTCCATCACATACCCGCCAGATGCTTACTGCTCGTTGTACTCGGATGACCCGCCCGTGTACACCATCACGGCGGATCGCATGGCAGAGGCCTTGGAGCACACTGCAACGCAGCCGCTGCCGAACCCCGACCAGGTATTCCCATGGATGCACGGTCTCCATTCCGAGAACCAGATCCAGCTTGCCTTCTTCTCGTCTCGTCGCAGAAGCGGCCGAAAGGTTCCCAGGTGCATTCGCAGCATTACCGTTGTCAAGACTGGTGGAAACCTGTCGTCTTCCAAGCTAAAGGGCGCAGTTGCACCAGACGAACTACTGGAATCTGTGTCTTCCGACACACCCAGGTTCATGGAGTGTGACCCAAAGGATGGCTTTTCTGTGCGCAACTTCCAAATCCAGGCTTGTAAATTGGCCATGGTTTCGGACATTATTGTTTACGGCGATCACAAAACCAATCCGCAAGACACCGTTGCGCTCGCTCAGAAGATTTCCCAAGCTCAGAGGCAGTACGAAGCGAGAAATGGATTTCCGCATTGCTTGTTCAACACGTTCATGCTTTCAGATCCTTTCGCGTCTATGCAAGAGAAATACCCAAAGCTTGTTGCTATTAATTCCGCAGGTGACATGACGGGAGAGGTTGCTGATTTCTTCTACTGGGAGCGATATGAGATGAGCGCAATGTCAAAAGCAACCGAGATCAGCAACAATGTTTTCTTAGGGCCTACGCCTGATCAGGCACTGCATCCAGACTGTGCGGGCGAAGACGCTTATGACATGCTCATCGAAGCGACCGATCTTGCACATGTACCTGAATCACGCTCACTACGGGCTCTGCGAATGGGTCTTGAGCGGGTCCACCGCAAATCTACCCTGCACATGGAGTTCCCATCGTCAGGAAGCATCATGCCTCCTACGTGGGCGCACGGTGAAGTCGATGGTCTTATGGATATGTGCAAGTGGATGTACGAGCTAGCGAACCCGCAAGAGGTTCGGCGGTCGAAGCGCAGACGAGAAGAAGAAGACGAGGCCATAGAGATGGACGACATTGCGGCGCCGCGCAAGTTCCTGATACACTGCACAGACGGCTATACCGAGACGACTCTTCTTGCTTTGGCCTACTTTATGTATGCCGAAGGCCTGCCTGTTCACGATGCTTGGATTCAGATGCATCGCGAGAAAGGCCGCAACTTCTTTGCATACCCCTCGGACGTTGCGCTCCTGACGGCGATACAGCCCCGGATCCTCCAGGAGTCTCCTCGCTTCAACCAGAGCATTCTGAACATCTCAGAACCACGCTGGCTGTCGAAGCTTGATGGAAGCCTACCCAGCCGTATCTTGCCATACATGTATCTTGGCAACCTTGGACATGCCAACAACCCGGAGCTCCTCCGCGCTATCGGCATCACACGCATCCTGAGCGTCGGAGAAGCGCTTTCCTGGCCGGAGGACGTCACGAAGAAGCTTGATTGGCCCGCAGAGAACTTTTTGATGATCGACCGAGTCCAAGACAATGGTGTAGACCCTCTCTGGGGCGAGTTTGAGCGCTGTCTCAAATTTATTGGTATGTGTTGCAGCTCATGGTGCGGGTTCTCAACTGACATCTTGTAGAAGCAGGGAAGCAAGAGGGAGGCGCGACGTTGGTACATTGCCGAGTGGGCGTATCACGCTCTGCGACCATCTGCATTGCGGAAGTTATGAATGAGCTGGGCATGTCTTTTCCCCGTGCCTAGTAAGCAAACTGCGAGCTCTTTTCCGACCATAACTGACGTCCCTTAGCTGCTTTGTCCGGGCGCGACGACTTAATGTTATAATCCAACCTCACCTTCGATTCACCTACGAACTACTCAAGTGGGAAGAGTACCAGCGCCAACGACGCAACGAGCCTCTTCGCCGCGACCTGGAGTGGGCAACTGTAGCGCGTGAGATTGCTCTTATGAACAAGCCCTACTCCAGATAACGACTTCACGACCTTTCTGCTCGAAATGACTTACGACGACACGACTCGTACTTGTACGACTACCCTGCCGACTACCCTGCCTTTAGCCAGGCTTGTTCTTATCTTTGTGTGCGATATACTGGTGTTTGCGGCCGCTTTTGTTCCTTCCTACTCTCTTTTAATACTTGCGTGATTTGTACGCGGAACTGCGGCTCATGGTTTCTGTATCTGCTGTCTGCTGTCTGCTATCTGTCATTCTGGGTTACGGGCTCGATGTCGATGAGTATGGGGTCAAAGGGCCAAGGGCATCTCTCATCATTCATCTTCTCGATTCATGTATTACTGTCTCGATTCACTGCAATGGACTGCACTGCGGAAGGATCACGGCGTACTGAGTCCAGGTACTTACGGCGTATACGTTTTAGTTCAAGAATGGTTTCCGTCAACACATTCATGGTAATTCGTCAGGTTGCATCGTTGTGTATTTTTTACGTGATGAACCTTATGCAGTTCTGGAGAGCCATCGTGGCGCTCGACGTTAACGTTGGAAGAAGAGAGTGTTTCAAACCTTGCGATCTTATCGGATGGATTGACTGCGACTCGGTGGCTCCATTACAGAGGAAGATAGCGAGAATGTCCGACGGTATTAATGAGTCGTTGCCGCATAGCATGCTTACATGCATGTATTCAATTTTTTCAGAGTTTGTCCAAACTCTGACATCGTCGTCAACGTGGAGCCTACATGCGTTCGCCCAACGTTGGAAACCTCCATGCAGCATCTCGCCATCTCGACCGAAGGTAGTGTAAACACAGTAGAGACAGCAGCTCATGAGCAGACACTACGCCTGTCTTCCAAGTCAGTGCCATCTTAGTGTCTGCTACTCATCATGACCACTGCCACCACTACCAAAACTGCGAAGATATGACGGGTGAGAGCAGCTGACGAGAAACAGTGGTTTGAGTTAGCGAAGTCAGGTAACGAACGTTCAGATATGAGTAGTAGATACTGATAGATGTTGTGTTAGTTGTCAAATAAGAAGAACTTCTGGGGGTGAATAGTGAAGTAGAGGTGTAGTAGTCACCGCGATAGGAACTCAGTCAGACGCAAGCGACATGATCTACGAGCAGTACCAAACGACAATTCAACGTATGAAGGAGCGGATGACCAAGATCGCCAAGCAGTTCGGAATAGCCATCGATGGTCACACTGGTAAGCTTGACCATATGAGACTCGTGCGAGAAAGACGCTAACTTCGCAATCCCTTTTCAGAAGAGCTGATATTGTATGACCTGCTCAACACCATGTCGACCCGCATCACAAAGTCAGAGCATATGGCCACCAACCTAGAGGTAGTCCAAGACTGTCTTCGCGAGGCAATCGACAACAGGTCACCCGAGATTCTTGGAGATCAGCCGGCGCACACGTCTGACAGCATCGAACTCAAACCAGCCTTCTTCCTGAAGTAAGTCAAGAGTGTCATATAAAACAAGGAGGCAGTTGCTACGCTCAACGGAGAGTTGACCGCCCATCTCAACGAGGCGTGCTCGCGTCTGAACGACCTCCAACTCGGCGAAGGAACTATACAAGCACGGCTGCAGCAGTTCTGTAAGTACGTGATCCAGCAGACCAACGACTCCTAAGCTCTCCATGGTCAGCTTACCGACGCTGTCGACTCTTCTCCCGGCGCCAACGACATCAGCATCTCAAGCAATGCCTCTAGTCTGAACGCGCACTTACGTTCGTACATTGCGGCCGTGGGTGTCAAGCTCAAAGCCTCTGCCGAGAAGCACGAAGCGACTGAGAGCAAGCACGACGAGCTTGTTTCCCGATTGACGGAACAACTCGCCGGCTCCACCACCCTTCTGAGCTTCCCATCCGGCAGCGACGTAGAGAGCGCACTCACCGCCTACATCGCCGCAGCCACAGCAGAGCTCAAGGCATCACGTAAGACTGTGCATCTGACCTCGCAGTGTCTCACCACCTCCGCCGCAAACCGAGGCTTCCAGTTCAGTAAGCCTGACCAACAGTCCACGGACGAGTTGGCCAAAGAGTACGTCACTTAAGCTGAACGTTGGCTTAGCAGAATGCAACAGAACCACGAGGAGCACAACCGCCAGCTAGCTGTCTTGGTGAAGGGCGCCCTAGAGGCACTCGGCCAGAGGATGTTGGCGGACTGTGACATCAAGACAAACCTTTCGACTTACATTGGCGCAGTCGACGCTAGACAGTCAGAGTACGACCGAGAGAAGAAGGTCTTTGAGGATAGGCTTACGATCGCCTCACAGAAGTTGAACGTCACGCTAACGGCGGATGCTTCAGTCGCTGACCGGCTGGCTGCATTCATCAGCGGCGTCACTTCCGTTATTGAGAGCAAAGATGTCTTGATTGAAGGCATCCAAGATTCTATCCGGAAGAGCGCGCAGCAACTAGGGATTCAGCTTGGTGCAGATCTCTCACCTGCCGATACTGCCACAGTGTTTAGCAACAGCGCTGTCAGCAACCTCACACAGGCGCAACAGCTTTTGTCGGACCTAGAGAACGCCGTCCAAGACATGGTGACAGAACTGTGCGTCACATCCAGTCAGCCATCAGGACCGGGACAGGTAGCGGAAGTTGTCAAGCACGTCCGAGACGCCACCAAGAGCGCCAGTGATGAATACAACGACTCGCTGATGAACATTGACGGCGCCATGACTATCCTGTCCAACAGGTTCAACTTTCAACTGCCAGCAGACCCCGACGTGCTTGTGCGGCTCACTGCGCTTGGAACGGCGATTGACACATATTTCACCAACACCAAGAATCGATACGGTGACATGTGGGGATGGATGTTGAGCGAAGCCATGGGTACAATGAATGAAGTAACGCGTGGTACCGACATTCCGCCACGCGGAGCTGCCCATCACGTACCAGCTATCGATGGCTCAGAGTTCAACGTCCGCCTTTGGGCTGCCCTCGAGAGGCAACGCGTCACGAATGCTATGGACAAGCATGCCGCCACCAGCACAGCGACCAAAGAGGAAATGTTACGCTGTTTACAAGAGTGGGTCGAGCGTATCTATCGCACCTTGTATCCATATGGGCGTGCATTGCCGATACTCCGACCCAGCTGTGGTCTGAACGAGCTAGATGTGTGGTTGAGGGGTATCGAGACCAAGTTCAGTGACAACCTCATTGCGAACAACGAGCAAAGCCTGGACGTGTCGAAGTCGCGAGACAATTCTCTGATCCGGTTGCGACAGTGCCTGTACGACTTCGTGTCGGATGTGTTCAAGGCCGCGAATATCACCACAGAGAACTGGCCCGAAACTTACGCGGATGACGATCCTGTGCTCGCAACAAACGCTGAAAAGTTTGCCGCCGAACGTCTGGAGTTTTTCCGAGAAGCGATTAAAGAGTTGGACAGTGAGGGGGAGGACATTGAAAACTTCATGGTCGAAGGACGCGAAGCAATGAACGAGCTGGTCGCCCAAGCCCATAGGGATGTCGCTAAATGGACACCGACACGCGACAAGAACGGCGTCTGGCTGGCGGCGCTGAAGAGGATGATTCAGGAGATCATCGACAAGAACCACGCCATTGCCAAGGCAACCAGCAAGACCCTCTCTAGCATGATTGCGGCTGTGGACAAGATCTTCCAAGATCTCTTCGACACAAACAAAGTCCCCAGGCCAGCATGGGAAGATACCACCATGATCTCCCCCACCGCTTGCATCTCGTTCTTCAGTAGATTGCCCACACTGTTGGCGTTGGGTCTTGTCAATCACGAAATCAACCTGTTACGCCAGCAAGAAGAGATTCTCCAACTTCAGTCCTACCGGGACAACACCATCCCAGAGTTCATACAGTTTGTTCGCAACGTATACGAGGCTCTGAAAATCGACGCGGGTCATTGGAGCCCACCGACCACCACTGACACTGCCGTTGTCTTCAGGGGTTGGCTTCAGGGACGACAAATTGAGATCTCTAGCAAGTGGAATTCAGAGACGAAGAAGCATGAGAGCGAAATGACGGCAGCTCTCCAAGCATTGGCCAATCTCATCTCAAGCACTTCGCAGCTGTTACCTCCTGCCGCTCCAGTCACAGCAACCGGCGCTGCTACAGGGCTCACGATTGCAACGTGCGATGACGTTGGCAGGGCTAGTGCAATCGGACTGAAAGACTCACTCAACAAGCTCAAGAAGGACACCAACATGCAGCTCCAGTTACTGGTTGATGAGATCATTGAGCTGGCTTATGTCGCGTGTCGTTGTGCCGGTGTGGTCGAGCCAGATTGCTTGTTTCCCCCCATCGACGTCTGGAGCACGAATGATCAGTTGATTCAATGGCGTCAAACCTTTGAAGGCTGGTTCAACACAACGTTTGAGCAGAACCAAGCCGCTTTCTTACAGTCCCGCGAGCACGACCTTCACTTCCAGTACGGCAAACTCCTCTCATGGCAAGCGCGTAAGGTCTACTTCTGCTTGCTACCAATCTATATGACACTCAATCCTGGACAAAAGTGGACAGTGTTGGACCTCGGTATGACATGGTCTTCGCTCGATATCAATGAGCAGAACACAACAGATGCGATAGCCTGGATTGAATGCGCCTGCCGCATGCTTGACCAGTTAGCTAAGGAGCGAGCTAGGAATGCGATGGCAGTCATGGATCAGCTAGAGCATGCGCGTAGGGTTGCCCAGGATGCAGACGACGTGATCGACACCATGGAGCGCACTATCGCCGAGGCGAAGGCCGTTGTTACGAAGCAGAGTGACCTCATTCAACAGCTTCGTCAGGCTTCAGCATGATCGTAATGAGACAGCCAGGCACTTACGTGTGCATGAAATGAGCGCGAGTTTCTCCAGGCGACCTATCGTCGGCGGTAAGCGTTAACATGTCTTCCTTGTTGCCGCTGCGACACCCACTACCTTGCTCCAGCTCCCTATATAGTTTGCAAACTGTCTGCCAGCTAAATGCACAAATTTCATAAATAATACAAGCAGTATCACGGTCCCAAACAGCTTCGAGTTAGCGTGCTTCGGCCGGATTTACTTTTCCGCCAGCGTGTAATTTTCTCTGTCCCACCCCATCTTTACTTTCAAACCTCACGGAAGTCCAGCTCCAGCACTGGAGCCGGGTCATACCATTCACAATGCCCACCCAGCAGCAGCTAGCCCGACGCAGCGGTGTTGTTTCCACAGCTGCACCGATGGACCGCGACCTCGGTTGAACGCAGTCCATGGGTGCGGAGACCGCTTCCAACCGCTCTCCGCAATACGTCGCCAACCCCAACCAACAGCTCACCCTCCTCCTCATATCACGATGCGGACAGTCTCGGCGCTAGCTTCGCCTCTGCGGAGATCAGTACCTACAGCCCGCCAGACACGGTGCTTCTCAAGCTCCCACAGTCTGCAAGCGACATGGGGATTCATAGGACTGGGACGCATGGGTTAGTACCACGGCGCTCACATGACTACCCAGCCTAACAGTCAGATAGGATACCCCATGGCGAAAAACCTCAGAGCAAAGATACCCGCCGAAGACACGCTCTTCGTGCACGATGTAAACACCGCAGCCACGAAGCAGTTCCTCGACGAGCACCCACAAGGCGTGCGCGTGGCTGAAAACGTTCGAGAGGTCGCCGAGAAAGCCGTACGTACATCTCATTTCCTCCCACCGCTTTATGATGAATTAATTGTTCTATCAATGATCTAAGTTGGGGGTCTTCGACCCTTATTCTGATTACACAAATATTATAGCCAATCCTCTGATGCTCTCCACTCATACATGTTGTCATTGCCGCTTCGAATGCTTGTACTGACAGCCTCAGGAAACCATTGTCACTTCGCTGCCGGAGCCAAAGCATGTAAAGGCAGTCTTCAAGGAGATGCTGGAGCCGGCAACTCTTCTGTCAGACAGCTCCGTCAACAAAGAGCGGTTCTTCATCGACTGCTCGACCATCGACCCCATGACCTCGGGCGAGGTGGCGGAAGCTGCCCATTCTACTGGTCAGGGCAAGTTCATCGATGCGCCCATGTCCGGGGGTGTCGTTGGGGCGCAGGCTGGCACGCTCACCTTCATGATCGGTGCGCCGCCAGAGGCCGTCGAAGGAGCCACCAAAGTACTGTCAATGATGGGCCGGAGAGTAGTACACCTTGGTGGGCCTGGTGCGGGTCTCAAGGGGAAACTTGCCAACAACTACCTTCTCGCGCTCAACAACATTGCAACTGCAGAGGCCATGAGCATGGGTGTGAAGTGGGGTCTAGATCCAAAGGCGCTGGCTGGTATGATCAACACGGCTACCGGTAAATGCTGGCCTAGTGAGGTTAACAACCCCGTTCCCGGAGTCATCGAGGGTTCGCCTGCAAGCAGAGGCTATGAAGGGGGCTTTGGCATCGGTCTGGCTAGCAAGGATCTCAAGCTTGCGCTCAAGGCTGCCGACGAGGCGGGTGTCAAGCTCGCTTTAGGGGAGCCCGCGAGAGCGCTTTACGATGCGTGCGAAAAGGCCGAGAACTGCAAAGGCAAAGACTTTTCAGTCGTCTACCGGTATCTTGGAGGCAAGGAGTAGCTAGAATGAATGACATGGACCCGCGGTGCCGCGGTCTTCGCATCTCCGCCGCCAAACAACTCATGTCCGGCTTGGCTGGACTGCATGACTACTGCTTTTTGTGAATAATGCGATCGTGTGGGTACGTTCCTGGCTCCACGCCTCCACATACCGAGGCCCGGAGATCTCCCATCTGGGACGACATGACCTGTAGTTCTGGAGGAGAAGGCATCTACCTAGGTATTTTACTGCGGACTCTACGTCCACCGCTTCGAGGTTATGATGCGCTCTTCTACTTCAATCTATGTCAACGCAGGCTCATCGTCCGACCACCAACCGTCTATCCTCCCGAGGTCATCAACTCACATCATCGACGCACCATTACTTCTTCAGGATATGCGTTCATCCAGTACCAAAAGATACCCTGCCGTTTACCCGCTTCTGCCTTGTCAAGTCTAAGCGCCGCGCATAGTAAGGCACTTCAGGTTTCCAAACGATCATGAGGCAACTCGGCACTCCTCGCCCCACTCATCTTCAAACGGCATACTACGCCACCACCCATGCACATCTACCGTACTTACTCTTGGCAAACAAGGCTGTCAAACATCGTTTAGGCGACGTGCAACAATGCGACAGCTTGGCCGCTGTGGTCTTACAGCTTAGGTATCCACACCGCCGTGCGCTATAGGTTGCTTTGTGGTAGCCCTACAGAACCTCAGGCCATTTTCGATGTTTGAGGTATTATCGCAGGAGGTGAGATACGTAGGCAAGATTCAGGGTGGATAGAGGAGGATGAGAGTTGATTCAAGCGCGCGGACGAAGCGTAGCGTAGAGACAAGCGTACCTAGGTATATGAGGCTAGGTACTCGTATGTCTTTTCCTGCGCTATTCAAGCTTCCTACCCTTCGTTTCTTCGCTTCGCTCTTTAACTACGATAACCGTAGAACGGTCTTTACATAATATTTACTTTCGATTCTTCCGTCTACCGTTGAACGGTAGTCAGCCCTTTAACGCCTTCGATACCTTTTGTAAATTGAGCTATTTGCTATTACACAATGAAGTCTACCATCTTCTCTCTCGCCCTTGTTGCCACGGCAAGTGCACTTCCAGGTCCGGCATTCAGGACCGTCAACAGACTGCCTAGCGTCAAGTGTATGTCATCTTCCATCTCTTCGCTTGGACTATACTGACCGAACAAGCCAACCCTCTTCGTCGCGCCAACCAAATCATTCCCGTAATCGTCGGTGGCCCACAAGATACCTTCATCCCCAACACCGTTACTGCAGCAGTCGGCGATATCATCCAGTTCCAGTTTTCCAACGGCAACCACACCGTCACGCAGTCGACGGCCGATACAGCATGCACGCCCATGGAAGGCGGTATCCACAGCGGTCACATTCCCTTCCAGGACGGCCAGACAGATGTTGGAACCTTCAACATGCCTGTTACTAGTGCCGACCCCATGTTTCTGTACTGTGCTACCGGACCACATTGCCAGGAGGGCCAGGTCATGATGGTCAACCCTGCGAATGCGCAGCAATTGGCCGACTATGTTAAATTGAGCCAGCAGAGTCAATCGAGCACTGACGGCACTGATGTTGTGGGTGGAACTGCCGGGAAGCTGGCTTTGGATACTGCTGCGTGAGTTTTCTCGCCGGATATGATGTGGTCTCGACGAACCAGACACTGACTGTACTATAGCTTCGTGCCTGCACCTCCCGAGGACCCAGCTGCGGCACCCCCTGCGGCACCTCCTGCTGCCGAAGCTCCTCCTGCCGAGACGCCTGCTGCCGAAGCACCAGCAGAGACGCCACCTGCCGAGACGCCACCTGCTGCGACCCAAGCG
>Ga0268250_10000638_pt1 | contig 16145 bp, 15 predicted proteins | sample AgamicAsSfe_FD_200448 | JGI IMG/M metagenome (GOLD analysis project Ga0268250, IMG submission 200448) | Agave microbial communities from Guanajuato, Mexico - As.Sf.e (v2) (version 2) | ecosystem: Host-associated > Plants > Phyllosphere > Phylloplane/Leaf | place: Guanajuato, Mexico | collected... | reverse complement strand
AGTTGAGATAAGCTTGGTCCACCTTGGGCTTAGCTTACCGGATTTTCGATCCTTCACGTAGGCGGCACTTCTCTCGGTAAAATACCTATCCCAAATCCACTAATCGTGACCAACGACAACGGTTACCACGACATGGGATTTCCTTAGTCGCTTAATCCTGCAATGGAAAGAATCGGTAAACCCTAGTGCGTCTCATTGCAGCATCATCAAGCAATCTATCTGTCCCGACTTGCAGCAAAATGAGCTGAACAAGGCTCAGTCACGATTGTGGGTTTGTTTGTCAAGGAAGCCGTTGTTATCATTCGTAATCCTCTACAGAATCTATTACCCATATGTACCCAGATTTCTTCATCTATCATCCATCGTTGACACTGAACCAGTCAGGCCTTTATTAACATTGAGGTAAAGTAGTATTCCTACCCAGCTCGTTGGAACAACCAGCTTAGTTCCTGCCACCAATCTCCATGCGCTTCTTGAGCCTGTAGGCGATGGCCCTCTTCCTGGCAGCGGCACCCTGTGTGAAAGCAACAGATCCACCAAAGGGTCCGGCAGCAGCACCGTTGCGAACGCGCATGACACAAACATTGTTGACACCAGCGACAGTCGCGTCGCATGTCATGCCTGCCGGCATCTGCACCTTCATCGCGAACTCGGTGTTGGTGGCGAGAGAGATACCTTGAACACCGAGGCCAGGAACGTCCTGAGTAACGGTAGCAGGCTGCATAGCGGCCTCGTCAGTACCTCCTGAGGTACCGTCGACATCGGCAGTGAATGGCCCAGCACCATCCTGGTTGATCTAAAACGACTTCGTTAGACAAAGTTGTACAAGAGTAGGACTCAAAAGCTTACCTGTCGAAGGGTCATCGTGACGGTGCCGTCATCAGCACATGTGGGTAGACCGCCCGATGCCCCCTGTCCTACTGCGGCCGCTACGCGTGCCTCTGGTGGGCCGTTGACCTTGTCACCACCCCCGCCAAGCAGTCCAGCGATACCAGTGGCACCAGCACCGCCACCAGCACCGCCACCAGCACCGCCAGCGCCTCCACCAAGAAGACCACCGAGGAACTGACGCTTCTGGCCGGGCTGCTGAATGTTGTCCTCGACACCAACACTTCCAGAGGCACCGTTGTTCGCAGGGGGTGCAGCACCCTGTCCCATGAAAGCACCAACCATAACGGCAGCATCGACTATGCCGTTACCCTGTGTACGACCAAGAGGACCTGCCTTGCCGCTCGCAATTTCCCTGTCCCTGATGATGGCAGTATCGGCTTGAGAACCGCAGCCGCTGGAAGTCTGGTTAGTTGTTTCTACTAAACATCATTGGTGTTCAAACCTACTTGCTAGAGCAGTCGCGAGGGGTGCCGTCTTGGATGGTCAAGCCTGGCATAGTGACACCATTGGCGCCCTTAACCTCGGTGACTACACCATGAGCAGAAACAGCAGCCGCAAGGGCGAGCATGAGTGCTGGTGAGAAATGCATTTTGTATGTGTGTATGTGAAGTTGAGATCAACTCGGTGGATTAGAAGGTTTTGCTTGGAAAGAGAAGACGAAGAGCGAGAAGCACCAGGCTAATCAAGAAGGAAGTATTAATAGGGAAGTTGAGAAATGGAAGCTGATGATGATTGTAGACTCGACTTCCATAGGTCGTCTTATACATTTGGTTCATCGTCCTTCGTTGACGATCTACTTCGCATCGTATTCTCCATTGGGATATTAGCCGCCCACCCCACCCCGCTCGTCATTGGCATCCCAAGGCCAGTATGGAGACATGCCAGCTCTTGTATCAAGATGCGTTTTCGAAGGTCTTCCGGCAAGGCCAACTGTGCTTGGCTGCGGTGAGGCGTTTCTCTCAGATGCTTGGCCATGGCGGAATGCCGAATTCCCAGGCGTCGAGAGGTGTCAACGTTCCAACCGCCAGTTTCGTCTGCGCCTGGGGATGAAGGCTAAAGGCGCCAAGGCGAAAACCCTCAATGCAAGAAGGGTAATTCGCGAAACGCTGTACTCGGAACTGCGGCATTCTACTAAACAAGCAAACACATCTGCGTTTCACACAATAACACATCAGATTATTGACCTATGGGAACTCTTGCGTCACGTAAATTTATCAACTCCCACTGAAGGCCATGATGATTAGTATTACATCTTTAGTGCATGAGAGCTTCACTACAGCGGCAATCGTACTTTGGTATCGTTCTTGGAACTTGTATAGAGGAGGGTTTCTCCACGCGGTATGCATGACATGTCAGACCAAAAACGATTGAATCCGAACATACAAAACAACCAACTCAAATCATAAGTTTCCAATTACTCGATTCTATCCTGTTCAGCATCAGCTTAGGCGAATTTTAGTGTCCGCGATCCACCCGTGGGTGCATGATGTTGCAGGGCTTGTCGCCACTAGTGTTTCACCAAACAATACAGTAGATCTTCAAACATGTACTGCCTGTTCCTAAAACCCAAGACCTAGTAACATATGCGACGGATCCTGCGATCCGAGGCTGAGGTGAAGAGGCTGATGGCGGCTGTGATGGTTGGTAAGTGGACGAGTCGAGGTGTCGATGGTAATGTGGAGCAATCAGAATGTGGCAGGTGGGGCGAATGTTGATCTCATAGGCTCACCCAAAGTGATAGCGGTCCATACGAAAATCGTAAGCTGCGGAATATGCTAGCTGACCAAAATAACTGGGCACTTTCAGTACATACCGAACAATAGGCTCAAAGGTCGCATAAGTTTGAAAGAGCAAATCAATACTTCGATCCAAATTCGCCATCACATTTGAAGCCGGCTTACGGCTCTCTCAAAGTACTCAAAATATACATAAGAAACCGAGGGCCAATTTAGGACCAACTTGTTCTTTAGTCAAATGTAGGCATCTTAGTGCAGTAAAAGTGAAGCAACGCATTTCGAATGCGAGTATTCGCTGCTTGGAGACGCTCCAATTGTTATCGACACCGACGCCATATACACAGCCTCGTATTGACGAGAACTCCGTTCAATGGTATATACCCAATAATCATCACCACATTAGTTTTTCCGTCCCGAACTTTCCAAGCCAGTCAGACGAAATAAGTATCCTTTTACTCCAAACCCGTCCCCCTTCTACCCAAAGTGGGTCGTCCCCCACTAACGCTCCCCCTATGCATCCTTGATGCTCCACCACCATGCATCATATCCAAATCCACTGGCGTCCCAGCACCAAGCGCAAAACCATACGCCTCTGCGCCCTGCCCTGCGAAAACCCCATCATCACCTAGACCGTGTTGTGGCGGCGGCTCCACATTGAATGGCACGAAGTAACTGCTCATCGGATCGAAGAAATTGTTGTTGTTGGCGCTGGCACCCAGACCCATGGCGTCGAGATTCCAGAAAGCATTATTGAAGTCGCTGGCTAGGTCGGGGAAGGGGGAGAGGTTTGTAGGATCCATTTGGTGTGCGTGCGAAGGGTGTATCATTGTAGGTGAGGTATTGATGAGTGGAAGAGAAGGATGGTGAGCATGTTGTTGATGCGCGTGGTGAGAACCGGCGAAATCAGCGAGAAATTGCTGGGGAGAGGTATGTTGCTGTTGTTGGGCAAAGAGAGCAGCAGGGTCGTAGCCAGCGGCGATGGCGGCGTCTATTGCATCTTGCGAGGCCATGTTCATTTGGTTCATTTGCTGTTGTGCTTGCAAGCGGGCAGTATGACTCTGTTGAGCTTGACTATTCTGCCGTTGTAGTCGTGGCATATCTTGGTTGTTCGACGAAGCAAGATCGGGTTTCGAGATGGATTTTGATTTGTTTTTGCGCGCCTGCTTGCGCTGTTGATCAGATTTTGATGGCGGAGATAAAGATGCGAAGAACTCTTCCACACTCTGTAGATCGCTTTTGTGTCCCAGGACGGCATCAGTACCTGGCTCATTTGGGTTTGACTCAGCCGCATCTTCATAGTCGGTTTTCGAGACACCGTGTGGGTATCTGTCGAACCAGTCACCATACTGAAAGATGCTACCTTTCTTCTTGTCGCCGGTCGCGTTCGGTCCCTTCAGCTGCGCATCGGCATGTTGACGATACAGCTCCTTGAGGTTTTCTGCAATGTAATGGAACATGCCCCAGTACTTCTTCATCTTTGTCAGGTACTTGACATTGTATGCCAGATACTTCTTCGATTGCGCTTCCAACTTTGGGTTCTTCGAGAACACGCCATGAACATGGACGGTCGAAGAGAAGAAGGCCGAGTAGCCTGCAAATGGTGCGACGACGTTGTGATCCATGGCTTCGTTGATGAGCATCGAGATTTGGTTCGCGGCGTCGAGCGCAGAGCGAGCAGACTCTGTGAGGAAGTCATGTGGCATATCCTTCGGTGGTCTGCTACCTGCCGTCGAAGGCAACGCGAATCTATGCATGAACAGCATGATCTGTTGCCATAAGATATGAAGATACAAAAACGAGTTCGCTGTCTTGCCAATAGCATGACTTTTGAGGTTCTCAGGATTGTAAACAAGCATCTCAGGCAATGCCGCTTTGAAATCCTTCGCCTCCTTCTTGATAGCATGGAAGGTCGAATCGGAAGACCACATAGGTTCTGCTTCGCGTTCTTTTCCTCCCAAGTTCATGTACTTAATAAGCTTACCCCAGATGCATACCAAACGTATGGTGTACGCTGAGACGCCCATATTGTCGCGCGGATTCGCCAATTGACCGCTGTCAGGTGGAACGGGATTCGGCACGGCGCCTTCCAGGTTCTCTGTTGGCGCATGTATTTCGTGTACGTACAGATGCTCTTTGACTGGTAGCTGTACTTCGATGTACTGCTCGTGTACAAAGAGTGGTCTATCGGTACCAGAGGAGTTGAATCGGTCCATCAGGAAGCAAGACCACATAGTCCGCCGCCGTATTTCTCGATCCGTAGCGCTTAAGGGTTTCCTGTCGGACTCGTTGACGAGCGGGTCGTATTCGTTCTCCTTGTGCAGTTGCAGTGCATATGCCATTCTTTGCGCCATACCACCAAACATCCAACTCCGTCCACCTTGACAAGTGCCAAACTCATGAAGTCCAAGTAATAAGTAGACTATCAAGATGGTAATGTTGGGTGCATCGTATCGCTTCAGCGCAATCTCGCGTGCCCGCTCAGCCCAGCTGTCGCCCCTTAAGAAACATGGCTCTGTGCGTAGCTGTGGGTGGTTTGAAAATCGTGCTGAGATGGCGCACATTGCTAGTATTAGTACTGGCGGAACCTTTCCAGTTGCGAGCCTTCGCATGAAGCTTGGCTTGTGGAGGAGGGGATAGCTTTGTCCATACACATAATCGAAATATACCTCAGCCAAATGTTCCTGTATCTCTTTTGACGGCAAGCTTTCCGCTCCTTCTGTTAAGAGTTTGCTCTCATCTGACTCCTTGCCACGAGACGTCGAACCAGCGGTATCTGGGTCTGCGACTTTTGCTTTTGACCATTCGTCCAACTCGTTACCGAAAGCTTCTTCCGCGGCACGCTTCTTCGTGGTGGGTGTCTTCGGTGGTGCGCCGGGGATAGCGGGCTTAACGACAGACCTGCCCACATTCGCAACAGAAGGTAAGCTTTCTTTCGGTATCAGCTTAATGACACGATCTTCCATGCGCTTCAGTCTCTTGTCCAACATGGCCATGTAGTCCGTTCTCGGGGCTGCCTTCCTGGTAGTAACCTTGTAAACACATGGTATCCGACTCCTCAGACAGTGTTTGCAGGCTGGCTTCTCGCCGGAGCAACGGATTTTCTTCCTGCGACATGCGATGCAAGCAAGTGGAAGCCTTTTCCTCTCCTTGCCAGCCTTTGTTTTCATCTCGCTCCAAAGCGGTGGATCTTGCGTATCATCCTTACTCCTGCGCGATGTCGTCGAATGGTCTGTGCCGTCGTTGCCACTGAGTTTCATGGCCAAGGCCGAAGCTTCGTTCATGGGATCAATGGCGAGCATGCCCATGGCAGGCGCGCTCTCCGGACTGGTATTGTTTCCGTCGCGGCCGGGGCTTCCTCCAATGCTCATCCGATTTGGATGCGCACTCCCGCCGCCACTCATACCTTCTTCACTCATATTGCCAACACTGCCTCTGTGATCCGCATATCCAGCCTCAATTTTTGGTTGTATCCCATCGAAATTGGAACCGAATCCTTGGCTCTGCGCAAATGTCATGTCGAAGTCGGAGAATGAGCCCATGACGTTGGTAGGACTGATTGCGGTCGCGTTTGGGGAAGCTCGAAGCTCAGGCAGGCCGTATTCGGCCAAAATCAGTGAATCGTCGTTGTCGAAGCGCGCGTGCGAGGGAGTGGCTAAAGAGGTTGCGGTCGCGCCGGAGTCGGCCATGTTCTCGACGACTGCCTGCCGTCTTTTGTGCTGTTGGGTAGCGCCGAGACAGTCAGTCTTACATCAGGTCCCAAACTTCAAGATTAGAACAAATGGTTCACATGCGCCTGCATCTCAAACCCCAAAACAACATTTCAAGCGTATCCAGGCGTCGAGACGTTCAAACGTCGTGTGCTTGGATCGGAACGCCGGCCGAAGAAAGGGAAATGGTAAGCTCCGACTTCTCCACAGGATAGTCACGGCCCTTGCTTGGAGACCAGTGGGGGCGCTAGTCTCTATATCAAAGCGCAGGCTGTGTATGTGGGGAGGAGGATAGCACGCGAGACGGGAGCGAAAAAGCAGCGAGCAACAGGCGGGCACAACTCGGGGCTGAAAGAGACAAGAAACGAGGTATGATGACGCTGGGTGATGTATCAACGCCTTGTAAAAGGTGGCTGCTGCGGCCTATCCCTCCGCCGATACTATGGCTGCATTCCCCATGTCGCCTGCACAAGGGACGGCACCAGAGCCATGTAATGGCGCCTTCACGATTCGCACGCTTGCAGCTTGCCTCCCGTCGAGGTCCGATTAAACCACGATCAAGCTTGTCGGCCCACTCAAGTCACTGGCCGCACGTTGGCCGATGCAAGCCACACAATCCTGCCCCTTCCCCACATGGCAATCCTTGCAGTTCGAGACCTATTGCTGATTATTCAGACATCACAAAGCAGTTTGCGATGCCTTCCAAGCCGCGAGCGGACAATGATCGTCGCCTGGGCTTCTGCGCTGCCTATCTTCATACAACGTTATGAGGCGCCTCATAAGCACATATATCTTGTATAACTCGATGCGGGCTTTTGCATATCACGCGGATGTCTCCGTGGAGACGAGCGCACTGTGGCTGGCAACTTTGACGGCGGGACCCGTCGTGTGCCAGGTGGTCGCTATTTTGCGGGGCGCCCGCCCTGTTCAACGTTACGACACGTTAGACGCACGCGAGGTATATGAGTTCTTCATTGCGCCTCTATATAAGCCATATGTCCTATTTTCCGATTCGACCACTTGTATCCAATCTCCGACGCCGCCTTCTCGCGCAAAACGGTGCGCCAGTCGCTTAGGCCTGATGCCACGATGCTGCCTGGACCTGTACGGTGGGTGCATCACGAGGGTTGTGCACAATGATTACTACGTAACTTGGGCGAGTGGACCGTTTGCAAAGTAGGCGACGCGACCACCACCACCACCGGAAGAATGCGTTTCAGTAATAGATGCGCTTACATATATGCTGGCGGTTGGGATCAGAGATGGGCGCCTGTCGACTTTTGGAGTGGGTACGTCATCGATTTGGAGACACCAACCCCCTGCACCCAGTTTTGATGTTACGGACTGAACCATGACAGGCCTTCTAGCTGGCTTCGGGGAGCACGGTCCTGGAATCGCTCGATGATTTGAGATAACCATCTTTCCTCGTTCGTAATTCCATTTGTCCTGGCTGGCCGCTCTTCTCCACTTAATCCTTGCATGTCATTCTTACAATATGAGTGGTCGATTTATCCATATTCCTTCAACATCTCGTGCTGTATACTTGACCACTCGTATATCACAGCGAACACATCAGATATAGACGCAAGGTCGTCCCCTCAGTTCACGACTGATCCGCTCGTCCGCTGCCGTTTGTCCCAAGTACGAGATATGATGTGTGCATGCAAACCCGTGAGAGTCGCATACAACATTACCCGAGGCTATGCACACCTCAGTAGCGAAAGAATGGGGCAACCGTCTGTACAATCATACGCGACGACCGGTCAACTGAATCAGGTCTATGAATCTTAGAGATGGCACGTATAGCGGTATCGTGGTACTGGGTGTTCTTCAAGTAACCACAAGCGCTAGCCTAACCACTGGTCACAACAATAACTACCCGCTCACAACCTCTCGCACAATCCTGAAAGAGGAACAAAGAGCGATCTGTTTTATTTCTTCCGTTGAAAAGCACCTAGAGTTCTAGCACAAAGAAAGGAGCGACAGCGACTATGCAAAAGCAAGTACTGCGAATGTGCATCTTTTCCCTCTTCCTCCTCGACCACCTATTACCTTCAATAGCCGATTTTGCGTAGGTGTCAGTCTATCCCGTCTTGGCGATTTCAGTCTCAGCAACGCCGTGGTAGGCGCCATAAGCTGAATAAGGGCTGTACGTAAGGCATGTCAGATTGTGTGCTCGCAAGCAATGGATGATGGCTGAAGCTTGACGGAGAGTGCGCACGGAAAGAAGTGAGAGTGGGGAGAGAGAAGCAGCAAGCTTACTTGTACGACCTGTACCAGGAATCACCAGCAGCCTGCACTTCCTTGGGCATGTCGCGTTTTACACTGCTGCTCGCGATATTATCCATCATATCTTTGGGCATGCTCAACATATGGCGCTTAGCCATGTTTGCATCCATCTTCCTGGCCTCGGTTTCCACCGCAGCAGAGTAGGGAGTGTATGTTTCGTAACAGGAATATCCACGCTTGGCCATGGACGCCTTTTCGGCTTCAGCCTCGACAGCGGCAGAGTAAGGAGTGTATGTCTCGTAGCAGGAATAACCTCGCTTTTCCATGTCATCTTTCGCTGCCGCAGCCTCCACTTCTGATGGATAGGGGTCGTAGGTAGTGTAGTAGACGCCATATTGGGCGTAGTTTTCCACTACGGGTTGTGTGTCGTCTCGCTTCATGTTTGCAGCCTCTGATCCTGTTAGGTGGTTAGAAGTGTCCTGATGTATGATGGGAACGAGTATGGGATGCACCTTGCTGCGTCTTGGCTGCTTCTGCTTCGGCTGCAGAGGAGTACGGCCCGTAAGAGTAGTATGGGTGGTATCCGGCATATTTGGTGTAGTCTTTATCCTGAGCCTGGTGCATCTCGGTATCGCTGATCTTTTCGAGTGGCGCAGCTACCGTCAGGGCGACGAGGCCCACGACGACGATGACGAGATGCATGACAGAAGATGGTCGGGTGGATAAGTACTGAATGTGTCAATGGATCTCTGAAAGGGGATCTCAAGGGGAGGTCAAAGATGACTGCCTGTCCTCAACACGGGAGTCACCCTTTTGTACATGTCGTTTGCGGTTGGCATTCAGCACAACCTCGATGCATGTGTCGACTGTAGCGCACATGGCGTAAGGTTCCATCCGCATGCGCGTAATATTGTGTTTGTTCACATCTATCGTAAGCATAGAGAAGTCGCACATACGGAGTAGCTTGCGCAGATGCAATGAAGGTGTTGCGTCGGGTTGCGCAGAGGTGAGTTTGGCACAGAGATGTTAGGCCCGAGTTCCGTGAAGCCATGGTTCAAATGCTCTCTATAGTGCTAGCTGCATCGATGCCCTGTAAACAAGACAAGTGATACCGGTGATGACAGCTATTCATTGGATAGTAGAATCCGGGAGATGAGGGTAGTTGTGTATCGTTGCTATGAAGTCAGCGTTGTATGCCTAGACTCAGTTGCAGCAGCTAGTTCAGAGTACAGGCTTGCTCATCGCAAACTCAACTCATGTCTAGCGCCGAACTTCTCTGGATGATGAGAGGGTGAAGTAAGTCATTCAGTCAAATTTTGCTAGTGTTGAGATACCTTTACGCAGGTTCTTCAATAGTGCCGTACCATCGTAACGAGTGAGGTAACAGATGCTCCAATGAAATAGACTGAGTTTTGCTAACGTCAATTATGAACATATAACAGGATCAGGTACTGCGAGAAAAGTGACGAATCGCTTTTCGCATCACACGACTAACGTGTTTGACATGTCTGACGGCCATCACAGTGTTACTACTTGTCATACACGGCTGAAATTGCTGTGCTGACGTCTAATTTGCACCGATTGTAGTACTCGGGAGATTGTAGGGGGAACGAAATTGAAGAGCCTTGCACCCCTCGCTGCAAGTACATATCTGTCTCGATCTTGTCTTCCAGTCTTATCGTTCTTGATCGATGCCCGGAACTAGGACGTGTGCATCTACTGTACAGTCTCGTCATGTTCGACATCCTTCGTAACCGTCCTCGGCACGAGCGTCTATTGCAGCGCGACTCGGAGAGCCACGATGACGACACTCTTTTGCCCGGCTCATCCTCGTCAACATCATTGACTCTCAAGTCCCAAGCAAACGAACGATCGAGTCGCGATGTACAAGTCGCAGTCAGAACTCTCATAGCGTGTACCATTGTGTATGTTGGCGCAGCGATGTGGATAGCCTTCACAGTGAACGGATCAAATTTGATAACCGACCCGGATGACTTTTGCATTCACCATGTTTCGCGATACTGTATGTAACAGACGAACGAAGACGGAATAGGACACTAATAGAGATAGCTCCGGTTGTCAGAGATGTGCAACCGAATTGGCATACGCAGTTGTTCAACGGGAGCTTCCTTCACCAGAACGCATTTCGACAGCCGGCAGGCCCGGAGGTTGACGCTGCATGGGACGCGTTGGGTGTGAATTATCGAAGCGTGGTGATAGCCGAAGACGAAGCTAAACGGACGGGGCTGCGCCACGATCAAGTCAAAGTCAGCCAAGAGTATGGTGGTGGCTTCCCAGCTAACGTCGAAGGCCTTCATCACCTACACTGTCTGGTAAGCAGCAGAAGCGGTCCGCTGGTAACATGTCACTGAAATTTGAAGAACCTCCTCCGCAAGACACTGCATTGGAATTTTGACTACTACAAGTCTCAAAAAAAGGGCCCTTTCATCAACAGCGAGTACATTGTGCGCTTACACACGACACACTGCCTGGATATCCTGAGGCAGGTTCTGCAGTGCAATCCAGAGTAAGTATCCCTATGCGAACTGCATGTGAGACATGTACTGACTTGGTACACCCACGTTCAGTGTCGGGGTGCTTGGTCAAGTGTGGTGGCAGGCTGACACTGAGCCAAACCCAACGCCGTTTGTCGACTTCAACACGAAGCATCGATGCCGAGATTTTGCGGCGGTTCGAGAGTGGGCGGAAGCGCACCAGCTTCCGCCAGAGACAGAGGTGAACATGAGCCGGTTCTACGAGATGCCGAAGCCGGGAGACTTCATCTTTCCTGAGATCCCATGAGGGAGCGCAGAGGCTGGGTGTGTCAGTGGACTGGGCGAGCAGTGCTTTGTCGTCTACAATAGTATGCTTCATCTCTTGCTCAGTTCTGGCGAGGCTTGACGACGCCATCGTGCACGATGTAGTAGACAACTGTACTGTCCGTATCTACCGATGCCAATAATACACGCTTGGTTGTCCTCCATGGATTGCTCGGGCGTTCCTCTACTGTGGTTGACGAGTCTGGAGTATGCGGTACCATAGTGAGGGCATCGAAGGTTTGGGCCAATCCACGCAGCGTCCATTTCTCATTCAGCCTTGTGGGTAGTATCCATTCGCGCTCAGGCTCTGCCTTGACCTCCAAACCACCTGCCTCCCCCTCGGCGCGCGCCTTCCTTTCGCGGTCGGCCTTCTTCAGTAGCTCGACTTGCTCATCGGGGTGGACGTAGAGGCGCTGCGGGGGAAGCCCAGAGACCAGCGGGCGGGGAAGAGGCTCGTGGGTAGTCGGTGAGTGCGTGTGTACGTGGAGGTCGGACCAATAGTGCTGGTACTGGAGGTTGTGCAGTATCTGGCGGGCGAGCGATATCTCATTCGGAAGGTGGCTTGACCCTGCGGCTGACTCGGCACCCGTTGATACGAAAGTCTGCAGCGGGGATGGCGCGATGGCATGTTTCATGTCTGGTCTTACGGAAAACGTCGTCATGATGGAGGCTGGGCGCGGAGTCGTGCTGGGGGTTTATTGGTGGTGCAAGGTTGCGCACGGCGTTGGGGGGGAGAGGAAGCTACTCGGTTGCGGAAGGAGCGAAGATCTTGAAAGACACCCCACCAGTCATATGAGGGCAGCCGAGCAACTATGGGAAGCGGCGACGCGGCCTAGGCAGCAGACAGCACACATTCTTATACCTTGCCCACGGTGGCTGCTTTCATGTCAAGACTCCTTCGAACTTGTTGAGGAACGTTCAACCCCGGTATCATCTTCAAGAAGCCGTCATCATGCTCGCAGCAATCTCCATCCCCACACTACTGCTTCTGGCTAGCGTTGCCGCAGCCCAAGAAGAGACGCCCTCGGTCGCGACCTCGCCATTCGTCAGTCCCACGCCCGAGTCGGAGGCAATCTTTACCATTCAGACCTCTGCTGATCCGGACCCATGGTCTTGCTATATGGACTGCGTGCAGCCTCCATGCCCGCCATGTAAGCAAATACCTTCTCTTCAACACAGTCTGGCACAAGCCTAATCTTGGTAGGCACCGGTAGCATGATGAGCATCCCACCCGTTACAGAAACAGAGTCTGTCGGCTCAATCAGCCCTGTCCCTATGCCTAGCGTGACAGACGTATCGATTCCACCCGTTACAGAGTCTGTCGTTACAACTCCCGTTCCTATGCCCAGTGCAACGGACGTGTCAATTCCCCCTCAAGAGTCTAGTGGTGTCATGTCGATTCCGGCGGGCGAGACACCTGAACCTAGCGCTTCTTCGAGCGGCAGTTCGGGCGCGAGTGCAACTAGCTCTGGTTTACCAGAGCAGACGACGAATGCTGCCGCGCCCTTGGCCATGGGTCACGAATTCCCAATTGTGGTCGCTATTGCTGGCGCGCTAGCTTTCCTGTAAGTATGGAGCTTGGGTAAGGGGTAGTCTGTAGGGCGTTGGGCTTGTCCAGACTAGCATTCAGTGCCATGATCGCGTTGGGTCGCGTCGGAGCCACTCCGTTCGGCAAAACTCAAAGTATGCGAACAGATGGGTTGTTGTGGGTGGAGCATCCGAGCAAAAACCTACTAGATACAAAATATAAACGAATAAACAGCATTGCACAAATTTCATGAGTTATCTCGCAAGTCTAACCTTGACGCGTTTACAGCGACGCCATGATGTGTGGCGAAGCACCTCTACGCGTATTCGTATACTAAAGAGCGATCTAGCGGGTGGCTTGACGCTGCACGTCAGTGGGTCTGGGGTTGGCAGGAGCCGCTTCGGCGACAATCTAGGCCACTTCCTTCCCATCACGCCGGTGTCAACAACTATAAGGAATCCCACATTCGCAACCATGTCGTTGATGATACAACTCCTGTTATTCTTCGAAGCAGGTTTCGTACCAATACGCATATACCATCCCAAGTGATATTAGACGGAAAGCAAGGATCCCGCCAAGGCACTGCATCATTGCCAACCATACCAGCGATCAACCACCTTGGCTGACACGTTGAGCCGCACACAAGCTTGAACGGGGCGACTCCCCTACAAAACAGGCGCAAACGCGCGACCTGCCTCTGGCAACCATGGCTTCTCAGAATAGTAGCGTACCAACGCCGGTGCCGTTCCCTCAGCCCGAAGGCCTTCGCAGCCCCAACGCATCGAGCCCTACTGTAGAGTCACCCTCTGCAACGACGCGCGAACGCACCTCGACCAATGCCTCGACCGTCTCGAATAGAATTCGTACTGCGACCGGAAAACTTATGGACGTGAACCCTCCGCCTGGCATGTGGGCAGCTACGGGAACTACAGCCGCCAAAGCCCCCTCGCTATCAGACATCCGAAAGGGCTCTTTTGGTTCTGATGGATGGAATGAGGATACACAACGGAAGAGAGCAAGCTCACGAGCAAGTCAAGCCGAACAGCGGTCGCGTACTTCCACCAATGCCGCGTCCCCCACCGAGCAATCTGAGCGCCCGTACTTCGGTGGTCAGCGCAAGGTCTCTTCGAGCAATGCGTTGAACACAGAGCCGTTTCCTGCCTTGACTGAAGAGGATACACGGCAAGCAGCGGGGTACGACGGACATGACGAGCATGTTGTGGCCGGCGTGCAATCGAAGCATAGTTCCGAAACTGGGACAGAACACCTCGACGATGACAGACCGCACCAGCCAAAAAGGACCTCTTCAGGCCATGTACGTCTTCTCCTGCTCTCTCATACATGTTCGTGCTAACAGTCAGACAGTACGCCAACGGCTACGTACCACCACCTAAGCTGCCATGGACCCAGTCGTTTATGATCGGTCTCAAAAGCTTCTGGAAGTGGTTCCTGACCCCCGCCGGATTTCTCATTACACTTTACAGCCTAAACGTTGTCGCTTGGGGCGGCATGCTCTTCCTCCTTCTTTGCAACGCCGCACCTGCCATGTGTACACCTACCTGTGACGACATCAACTCTCCGCGCCGGAAGTGGGTCGAGTACGACTCACAGATCTTGAATGCACTCTTCTGCGTTACAGGATTTGGTCTAGCACCTTGGCGGTTCCGTGATCTATACTATTGGGCATGTTGGAGGATTGGTGGATCGAAGCGCAAAGAGATGGGCATTCGACGCCTTGCTGGGATACATCGGGGATGGTTTCGACTTCCGGGCTCAGATCGGTTGCCTGACGGAGCAGATGCGACCGTTGTCGATCCCGAAGATCCAGCTGTACCAATACCCGTCAAGGCGATCCCAGACCCACCCCCCACGGCGATTCGCGCGCCGCCCACTAAGAGTTGGAAGATGGATTTCGTCATTTGGAACAATGTATGGAACACTTTTTTCCAGATCGTTCTGTGCTTCTACATGTGGCACTACAACCGCATTGAGAGGCCGTCATGGGCTACTGGCCTCTTCGTTGCGCTAGGCTGCATAGTGGCAGGTATTGCAGGCATCATGATGTGGCACGAAGGCAAGAACGTTAAGAAGGTCGAAGGCGTGCCCATGCGCAGGGATTATGGGCTCCAGCAAGACGATGCTGAAGCGCAGAACATTCCGCTTGTGACTACAGGCGTGGCGACGAAGTCCTGAGAAATTTGCCCAGCTGCTTGCATTGCATAGGCAGAGTCTCGTTGAAAACGCTCATTGGAGCGGGAGTTTGCTCTTTCTTTCTTGGCGTTTGGTTAGTGTGGCGTTGCGTCAAGCACAATCTGGTAGACGCATTTTCATCATGATCAAGATACCCAGCCCACGGGCACTATATCTACCAATACCTTAGCGTAACCACAAATTCCTTCCGAGTCAAAGCTTTCCAATTGTTTTTGTATCACGTCAGCTGTCTATTGCGCAACCGAAACTCGTGGACGTTTCTCTCCGGATTTTGCCATAGGTCTGCCTCCTGTGAGCCTCGCGCCGACAAGCTTGCCGAGCTCCCCGGACAGGCCGAGCTGCATGCTAAGCAACCCAAAGTAGATCCGTTGATCAAATGACGTATGAACAGCGTACTCTGTATGGACTGGTGACAGATGCACGCGCTCTTGGTATTTATCTAGCCAAGGCCTTGTGATCTTATCATCTCTTACGGTTTGCAACATCTCCCAACACATACACCTAATACCATCTGTCGTACCGTTATTTTCGCCTCCCGACAGTGACAAACCTCTTTGCAAGAAATCTCCAAAGACCACAAGAGATGGCGGCCCAAGAATATTACCTCGGAACGCAGGCTGCGCAAGAACTGCCAGGCAGTCACCCACCACACCCATATTCATCTCAGCCACAGAAGCCGCCACAATATCAACAACCACCTGCGCAACATTACCCGCAACCAAACGTTCATAATCCTGCGTATGCGAATACGCCTCCTCCGTCCTATTCAGCATACTCTCAGCAACCGCAGCAACAACCACATGGTTATCCACCTCAACAACAATACCAGCCTTACCCTGAGAAGAACGCTCAAGCCATGACAGCGCCATACCCACAAACACCACCGGCAGGCTACTTCCCTCATCAGCAGCCGATGCCACAACCACAGCAAGCACCCCCTCAAAACAACGGTTACTTAGGCGCTCCCCTCCAACACCACAGAAGCCACTCGCAACCTGCACGTGTGCGCTTCGCAGACCAAGAC
>Ga0268250_10000636_pt1 | contig 16196 bp, 28 predicted proteins | sample AgamicAsSfe_FD_200448 | JGI IMG/M metagenome (GOLD analysis project Ga0268250, IMG submission 200448) | Agave microbial communities from Guanajuato, Mexico - As.Sf.e (v2) (version 2) | ecosystem: Host-associated > Plants > Phyllosphere > Phylloplane/Leaf | place: Guanajuato, Mexico | collected... | reverse complement strand
CAGCGTTTGTCTCACAACAAGGAAATTTGACAAGCCAAAAGCGCCAAGGCAGATAGAGAGTGTCACGCAGATGGAGTAGTACCGGGGTACCTCTTAGAGTATAGACATATGGTCTATTGCTTTCGGGTGGTTGCATCGAGGTTCAGAGCATCGAATCCTACAGTAAGTGGAGTGGGATGATGTCGTAGAACTACCTGTAGAACTACTGTAGTGAAGTGTTGAACTCTAGGCGAGTGAAATGTATCAACCATTTCCTGAGGCGGACGGTACCGTCGAGACGTTGCGCGGTGCCTTGGCTTTCGAGGACGGAAAGGTCGTCTGGGTTGAAGATGGAGCGAGAGGTCAAAGACATGATTACTTGGAAATGGTTAGGTGGAAGAGATCCAGGGAGAGTGCCGTGGAGGGTCTGCTGAGATTCAAATTTACAGTACTGTAATGAGAGAGTATGATGAGAGATGAAGCAGGCATTTACAGGAAGCGAGCCCGAGACTCTGAGCGTAAGAGTAATTCGATGTTACCTTGTGAGAGTGCAATGGTCAGTTCCAGGTTTGCTGAGCTAAATTTGATTGTGACTCATCAATCAATTTGATGCCCAGCCGGCCATACTGGATAGCGCCTGGGAATCTCCTGAGGAGTACCGTACCTATATGTAGACGGTGGAGTCCAAGCGTTCGAGGTAAGCATATTGAATAACTCCTCAAGCGAATGCAATAAGGCGCAGAAGGAGCAGTACAGATAGCACTACACCGACTGGTGTACTTGAAACATTATTCTTTGTCTACTTTCATGTCTATCGTGCCACTTCGAGTATCTTAAACACCTGCGCTACAGGACGATATCCAAGTATCGCCCACCAATCGCCAGCAAATCTCACGTCCCACCGAGTCCAACCATGCCCAATACCCCATCCACGACGTCCTCGAGCTCGCACACTCTGGCCTTCAACCTCGCATTCTCCTCCCTCATCGACGCAGGCCCTCCCATCACTCCCACGCCTGCACAAAGACCTAGCCCTGATCCAGCCTGCAACCCAGACCAGAAGACGTCCTCCGCTGGCAAGCTCGATGCCACACTGCGCGCACTATCCCTCCTCTTTCTCTCACCCGCTGGCTGACTGAATATCGCATCCAGCAGCACGGGCGAGTCGTTACTCATCGAGCTCAACGACATGCTCGGAGATAGTGGCGGTGGATTCTCCAATGCTGGCGGCAGCCGAGGACGTGCCCGTATCGTGTCACGGCCCCAGTTGGCGTCCTGATATGTTGTGAGGTCTTGGGCCATCCTCCTCTCCGCCTCAAGCTCCCTTATCCTCAACCTTGCCTCATCCAACTCATCCATCCTATCCACCGCCTCCTCCCTGGTCGCGCTCAAAATCGCATTCTGCTCCACATACGCCGCGTGCAACTGCCTCAGCATCGCTTCCATCCCTCTCGCATCCCTCGGCAGATCCCGCAAGAAATCCTCGCTGGAGAAGAACCGCCGCGTCTGAGATGCAGTGCGTCGTGCGACGCGTCCGGCGCGTTCGTACTCGAGGTCAGACTCGCTGTCGTAATCGGAATAATCGTCGTCGTCTTCGGAGCGGTCGGACTCTTCGGCGATGCTAATGGTGGAGGTGGTGTTTCGTTTTGAGAAACTGGGACGCAATGGACGGGAAGTGTATCTGCTGCCGGGCGCAGGCGTGGAGATGGAGGACATGCCGAGCCAGCCTGCGGCGGTGGAGGAGATGCTGGAGATTGCTGCCGAGGTTGGCTGAGTGGACTTTCTGTCGAGGGTTTGAGTTTGACGGGGAGTGCGGTCTGACTCGTCGCCGGACATTGAGGCTTCGGAGATCGTTGCTGCTGGTGCCTTTGGTCGGCCAAGGACGCTACCTGCTCGTTGGAGGAAGCCGCTTGGCATGCATCTGCTTGCGGCTGAGAGCGCGACGGAGGACTGGCGTCGCAGAGAGGAGCTGGAGTAGGAGGCGGGAATATTGGGACGGCGTGGGGGTGTGGCGAAGGTGGCTTCCATGTTGCTGGCGCCGGTGTAGGATGTGTCTTGGGAGAGGAGGGAGAGGGAGGACATGGTGGTGGTGCTTTTTGTTGGCCTGAGATCGACGAATGAAACCTACAGATAGCTCGAAATGAGAGTGAATGGGCGAGGTGTGAAGTCTCAGTTCTGATCACTTTGTGAATATGGCAGGAATACAGCGAGCGTATGAAGATGAGATGGTGAATTAGTATTATTGCTCTAGTATGAGAGTGAATGACTATTGTGAATCAGACGACGACCAGGACTATAACCATATCAACGGGGAATGCACAAAATCTGGGTGGCGTGATGTCGGCGACCGGGTGGTTGGCGCGTGGTCGGCGTTTCACGCGAAAGGCGGGGGTTGTCGTGGAAACATGTTCCCGAGCCTAAAACACGACAATCATGTCAAAGTGTACAGTGTGTGTTTCATGGCAGCGTCGTCATACTGTTATCGATAACGATGTGTGTGAAGTGGTGAGACTTGATCGCGTGCTTGTCATTTGAGCATGAAACGAAAGTGACGTACATTGACATTGACATTGACATCTACTGTTTCATCCATGTTTCTGACATTGAGTTTTGCTGATTGGTATCATGTCTACGTCATGAGCCGCGACAGAACATTTTGTTCTTTAAAGACGGTCGGGAACGGTGGGAGATCATGACTGTGATATCGTCGTCCATCAAGTGCTAGCGCAGCTCATGCTTGAAAACGAGGTGAAAGTGTCCAGCATGCCACCGCAGCCACTATGAGATCACCACACACTACACGCCCACCACGATGCCTTCCCTTCATTATCCTAGTCCTCGTCCTCTTGACCATGACCAGCCTGTACGCACCACTCTCGTTTCCTCCCATTGCCCACCATCACTAACATCTCCAGAATCATAGCCCTCGTCCTAACCACGCTCTCAACCTTCGCCTACCCCAAGATCGCCCCAAACGCCGGCATCTCTCGTGTCATCTCCAAGTGGGACGGCAGACCCCTCAACAGCACCTTGAACCTTCTTTCCTGGCCCCATGACTTCACAACAGGAATCCAACCTCTTCCCCTCCAGTCTCACAACGACTTCGAGCGACCACACCCACTCTTCGACGCCCTTTCCGTGGGCTGCACCGCTTTCGCCGCAGACATCGTGCCTCAAGTTGGCGATTTAGAGGGTCAAATACTCGTGGCGCATGATAGCAGTGAGGTTGATGTAGGGCGCACGTTACAGAGTCTATATATCGACCCTCTGCTTACGATTTTGGACCACGCAAATGTAGGAAGAAGAGATGGAGACATGATACGCGGCGTGTACGACGATGAACCGGAGCAGTCTGTGACTCTTTTCTTGGATCTGAAAGATGAGCCGAGTCCTGAGCTGTGGGAAGCATTGAATCGGGCTGTGCAGCCACTCGCAGACAGGGGATATCTCACGTTTTGGACTGCCGATGATACAATGGAAACCGACGAAGCTTCCTCAAGCGTTACAAATCTGACCTCTCCCATCACGGGTGCTGGCAGGCTGCATGTCCGCCCCATCACACTGGCCGGCACAGGCGAGACGCCTTTCCCACTCATCCTCAACGCCAGCCCGAACGCAACCCATCGCCACATCTTCATGGACGCGCCGCTGATCTCGTTTCTCGATCCTCCATCTGGGCCCTTCGACCTCGCCGACAAATCGACATATACCTACGACCCCTCGACATCCCACACCGCAAGCGCGTGCCTGTTCCACCACTCGGTCTCCCTGGGCGACTCAATCCCACTGATATTCGGCATCGTCACCTCTGCGCAACGTCGGCGCATCCAGACACTCGTGATAGCGGCGCAGCAGAGAGGCTTGAAGGCTAGGTTCTGGGGCATCAAAGGGCTGCCAGTTGCGAGGACGGCGGTGTGGAGGGTTCTTATGGAGGAGATGGGAATGGGTGACGCGGTGGGCAGGAGAGAGGCGGGAGGATATTTGGTTGTTGATGAGATTGATGTCGCGGCTGGGATAATGAGGGCGATGGATGAGTGATTGTCTGGATTGCCATCATGATTTGACAGGTTTATTGTGCGTCGACAAAGCGCTCGACTGAGAGCTGGACTCGAAAGCCGAGAAGCAAGCTTCGATGCACGAAGACCCGTAAGGGTCATTCCCGGTGAGCCATGGCTGTGTGGGGATGAGATGAAGTACCACGATCTAAGTCGGGAAAAAGCCATAATTCATATATTGGCTTCGATCATAGGCGCTGGGCAATAATAGTCCACAATCTAACTCGCGCGATTACAGCTCAATGATAGTGGTGTACTGCGTGAAACAGCCCCACGACATGCCGAGCTTGGTGCCGCCAATATGATACCGCGAGTACCACGTCTGATATTGCATCAGCTGCTTCACCATATCTAGTATCACGCGCGAGCGTAGAGTTTCGAAGCAGAAGCCCCCCGATATTGCCAGGAAGGGCGCCGTATGCAACCCGCTCAAGCTTGCGTCGTGGTACTGCAGGAGCTCGTTATGGGCGGTAGGAGCATGTGCGGCTATCTTGACCGCTTTTTGCTGCTCCCTGCATCTGCCATCCCTGATGATATGCAGCCTGTATCAATGCAGAAGCATATATTACGGCGCGCAGCAGCCGTCAGCTCGAGTATTCGTCATGAGCGTTCCATGGTCTTCATCGTAATATGAGCGGATGACAGCCTCTTCGGGACATGATAGCCGTCCATACGAATGCCATAAGAATGCAGCTTATTCGTGCCGCCGCTCAAGAGACACGGCTCAGGGCAGCTCATTGACTAGGTACTACTTTAGGGACGTCTTTTTTGATTCTCATGGTGTCTGTATTGTCGCCGGAGAGCGAGGCTTGATGTCGTAGATGTCGTTGGCTCGTAGCCTTCCCAGGTTAACCACTTCGCGCGGGACAGTTTCCAAGATAGCCGGCGTTTGCACTGTCGGAAATATTCCCGTAGTGTCGCATCTACCCGTCATGCTTTCTCGTGATCGATCACGAGAAACACTCCTTCGACAACCTGTCCTGATTGTGAACTCGCGTGTACCTGGTCAGCAAGATGTCCACAATGGATCAATACATGGGTTGGTGCTCAGTTTCCTTGCTCCCTGCGTAATGTTCACATTCTCACCATCTCCCAGACTATGTCCTCGACAGCGGCTACCTCCCGCACTTCGTCATCCGCCGCGGCATCCGCCATCAGCTCCAACAGCGCGTCAACGAGATCGCCACGACCTCCGTCACCGATGCGTACACCACGAAAATGGAGTACATCAAGGCGCTGCACACGCGGCCCATGGCTGTGGAGACGGCCAAAGCTAATGAGCAGCATTATGAGGTTGGAACGGGTGTGCTGAAGGCATGTCTGGGCCCGAGGATGAAGTATAGTTGTTGTCTCTACCCGAAAGGAGGGGAGACGTTGGGGCAGGCGGAAGTGGAGATGTTGAAGGTGTATGTGGAGAGGGCTGGGTTGAAGGATGGGATGAGTATTCTGGATCTTGGGTGAGTCATTGTTGTTGTGCAGTGCCGTGATGTGATGTGTGTCGCGACAGCAGCTTGCGAAATTCTTTTGGCGTACGTTCACGAACGATTGTCGTGACAAAGAGTGCCCAAAGATTGTGGCGGACACCCACACTCCTCCACTATCTCAGGCAGCCACGAGATTGCATTTCACTAACACCCACCAGCTGCGGCTGGGGCTCCGCCTCCCTCTACTTCGCCTCCATTTTCCCCAACTCCAAGATCACCGCCTTCTCCAATTCGCGCACCCAAAAACTCTACATCGACTCCGCTGCCTCCGCCGCCTCCCTCACCAACCTAACCGTCATAACCGGCGACGTCGTCTCCTACACCTTCTCCGCCTCGTCCTACGACCGCGTCGTCTCCATCGAGCTCTTCGAACACATGAAGAACTACTCCCTCCTCATGTCCAAAATAGCGCACGCCCTCAAACCCGGCGGCAAGCTATTCGTGCACATCTTCGCACACGCCAGCACACCCTACGACTTCGAGTCCGGGTGGATGACGGAGCACTTCTTCCGCGGCGGGACGATGCCAAGTGCCGACTTGCTGCATTTCTTCCAGCGGGACTTGGCGCTGCAGGAGCAGTGGTGGGTGAATGGGACGCACTACGCCAAGACGTGTGAGGACTGGTTGCGGAAGATGGATGAGAGCAAGGCCGAGATTTGGCCGCATCTGGAGGAGACGTATGGGAAGGAGAAGGCGGCGATGTGGTTTTATCGGTGGGAGATTTTCTATATGGCGTGTGCGGAGCTGTTTAATTGGAAGGGTGGGGATACGTGGGGGGTGAGCCATTATTTGTTTGAGAAGCCGGTGAGTAGGACGGAGTAGATGGGTCGAGAGAGGGAAGAACTGAGGAATTTGGGTGTGGGTATAGCAGGAGGCGAAAAGTGCGAACAAACCTTCTAGACTACAGCGGAATAATCGTTGCACAGTGGCGGAACACTCGCTCTATAGGTCTTGGAGATCACAGCCGAGCAGTCATTGTGAATCTTGGTGCCGTGCAGCCCAGGGAAATAGCGGTTGGTGTCGGGGCCTTCGACTAGGCGTGTGATTCCGATAATCATACAAAAAGATAGTCTATGGCATCCCATCCCAGCTGAACACTGTCCCAATCATCACAGCCTATCCGACATTCCTCCGAAGACCATGTAAGCCTCCATTCACCGTGCAAACGCCATCGCACCCAGGCGTCCTGAGCGGACAGGGCAGACAGACACCCTCGAGGTGACCGAGGTGGCCAAAATCATGATAAGGCCCATGTACGCCACCATTCTGCATGCAACAGCCGTCGCAAGTGGGCTTCCCCAGCGGGCATCCGACGAAGCGTGGCTGAAAGATTGGCTGCGCCGGGCCAGCGTACGCGCCTTGTGGAAAATATCGCGGTTGTACATAGGGAGGAGTCCGAGGGCCCTGCTGCATGCCATGAACGCCGAGCGGCGTCATATCTCTCACTTGTCGCGGTATAGGCGTAGCCAGCGACGATGCCAGCGATGGCGCGCTTCTCGAAGCAGACAGATGGTGCTCGATTGGTGGGTTGGGCAGACTACCGTTTCGCTTGTGGGGGCTTTTCGCAGAAGAACCTGAACCTCGTTTCCCGCTTGTCTTCACTTGACTGCATCCAGATGGGAATCTATATCAACCCAAGCTTCATTAGTATCACTATAGCAAATTTCGTCATTTTTTTCAGGCATATGCTCTCAGCCTATCGTCCGCCATACTGGAAATTCGCAAATGCCCCTCCAGCAGTCATGCCACCCATCTGATTGCCGTAGTTCATGCTATGCGCATTGCCAGGTGTAGCTGCGAGACCGATATGTGACGATTGTGGCGTACTCGGTGTGTCTGACTTGTATGAATTCGGGGTGAGTCCTGCATGGAACAATGTTGCGCCGTTGGTGTTGGGAGTTTGCTGGCCAGCGATTGCTGCAGCTTGGCTTGATGCGGATGCTGGAGGTCCGACGTTGTTGATTCCCCAGACCATGCCGTTGAGCTCTTCCGGAATCTGCCCTCCAAAGAGCTTCTGGCGCATCTGCCAGAACACCAACCCGGTCAGCCACGCATCGGAGCCTGCTGTGTGAGAAGAGCCGATTCGTGATACACGTAGCTCATCTGCGATGTCTTGCAATCCTGATCTTTGGCCGATTGCGTTAATGATGTTTGTGGCTTCTTGGTTCATGATGCCTCGTTGGGCTTGTCTTTGAGCGTGACGGAACATGAACTTGATGTCCCAGCTCCGAGGAAAGAACGTCCGCACGTATTCGAGAAACTCTTCCTCGCCCTCAGACATCTGTGCGGGAAACATGATCTTGACCAAGTAGCCAAAGTCGTATCCTGAGTGAAAGGAAAGCCATGTGATGCTGGGATCTGTACACAACCCAGCGGTAACCAAGAGAGAGCCAAATATTGTGGGATCGATGCCCATCTCGGCACTCTTCTCAAAGTCCAGGCCGGCTTTCTTGAGTATTGCTACTGCATCATCGTTGTACATGTCGTCTTCCAGCGAGAACTTGAAGTTAAACTGCCATGTACATGGTGTTGGCAATAATGTGTTTGCATAACTCATGCGACCCAATGGTGCATCAGTATTGGGTGGTGGTAATTCTCCATCGGCTGTCCATAAAGTGATACCCAGCTGGATGATCTTAAGCATGTCGACGTTTGCACGAATCGTCTGGTAATGGTAATCTGATTTGCTGATGAAGTTACCCATGGGTCGTGCAACGACTCCAGGGAATTCAGTGTCCTAGAGTAGAATTTAGAGCTAGTCTTTTGTCTCTGTGCAAGGGGTCAACCTACCATGCTCACATACGGATACTTCTGCACCAGCTCCCTGATCATTGCCATCTCTTGGTTCAAGTTATTCGCATACACGTCTCTGATCCTGCCCGATGTGCCAGTAGTTCTTGAAGTGCTTGCATCTTGAGCTTGCTGCTGTTGCTGCTGTTGTATCGCGGCGCCATGTGCGAACCGCATTTGTGCTTCTTGACTCGCAAGTCCTGCTCCTCCTGTTGCACCTAAATTTGCTCCTCCGAATCCACCTGAGATGCTGCCATTGGTGTTTATGAGGTTGTTCATGTGTCCATTCTGTTGTTGAGCAGCTGTGAATCCAGGGTGGCCACCGAAGTGCTGAGATTGGTAGTTGTTCGCTTGATGACCATAGTGCGACTGCTGGTGTGTGCCGTGAGACTGAGGGAATGCGTGATTGAAAGGGTTCGAGAGGTTGGGTCTGAAGTGAGGCATTGTGAGGGATGGTTTCTGCTTGTCGTGTAGGTATGCTTATGGGTATTTATATGCGCATCCACCTTCGTCGACTCGTCCCCGCCAAAGGTATCAGCCTTCGCACCTACAAAGTCACGAATGATGTGAGGTCCGTCTATCGTGCATAGATGTAGTGGTTGAATGTGGTTCAACGTGCAGTGAGAGTGTAGAGTAAGGTTTGGGGAAAGTCGTTACCCGCTATCTCGGTACACTGAAAGAAGCAACACGTGACTCTATACTTTTGCTGGACGACGACGACAATCACTGGCTTGCGGGTGTAGTGTCTCGAGCACGGCAGCATACTACACTCCAGCGATGTGCGTATATATACGGATGACGATCGACAATACCGCTGACCTTTGCTAGTTACACGATGCCGCCAAAGTATGGCCTCACAGGCTTCAATCCCTCCAAATTCGCAGCTTCTGCAGGCATGCCGGCGAACGATCCGTGGAAGAGAGTGTATGTCGACCTAAAAGCTGCAGGTCTGCAATGAGGCGCCACATACTGACCCTATTCAGAGACACATGGAGATATACAGGACCCTTTACACGGTGGAACAGGATGAAGGGCGCATTCCCAGGCCTCGGAATTGGCACTGCAGCGTTCGGTGTATACCTGGCGTATGAAGCTCTTTTTATCAAGGACGAGCATGGGCATGGGGAGAGTGCGGGTCACCATACACAAGCACTATGATGTTGAGGAAAGCACAGGCGACAATAGCAATAGGCTCAAGGAAGAGCATGTACAGCTGCTAGGACTACGCGAGCGCTTGGACACGATGCAAAGTGGAAACAAGATGTCCTCGAAGGACTCTCTTGACAAGAGCTGTCGAATTACCCTTTAAGGACCTACATCCGCCACTCCAGCATTCATATTGAGCTCGTTTTCTCATATTGAATCTACTGTCATGCTAATCGTGATTGCGCAACTAGCTCGCTACTGGTGTCTTGAGCGATTGACACAAGCATACTCATCCAACCTAGCTGCGCAGAACCCTCTTCTACCTCCTCATCAGCTTCCCAACACCTTCTTGTCCATGGCATTTTCAATTTCCTTCCTCAATGACAGAAGATCCGCATCCGCGCCGAACTCCAGACCCTTAGCAGCAGTCTCCCTAGCTTCGTCAAACCTGCCCATCTCCATCAAGCACTTCGACCGCCGCCACCAGCCTTTCGTGTTGTTTACCGCCCGCATCTCTACACTCGCCAGCGCATCGACAGCGCCATCTGCCCATTCCCTCGTCGACATATGCGCTTGTGCTCGATTCGCATACAATGCTGCAATCTCCTCCCTCACCAGCCCAGCCGGTTCCCATCCTGGTCGCGTTTTCGCCATGTCGATACATAGTGTGTACATTTTGATGGCTCCTGCGAAGTCGCCTTTGCGGAATGCATCGTTGCCTGTTGTTCGTAGTTTGCCTATCTGCTGTGTTCGTTTCGGGTTCACTGGCATTGGCGGACCAGGTATTGAGTTTGTTGTGTCGAGACCGAGCATATTGCGATGTACAACGTTCAGAGCTTCAAGCTCATTATCTATGGCACGATTTGGTGTGCTACTTGTTTTGCTGATCTTGTTTGAGGCGGAGTCGAACGTGACTGGTATGTACTCGAACACATCGGCCGTGTCCATCTTGAGGTTGTGGTGGTCGTAGTTCAGTTGTGGCTTGATATGTTGAAGCAGTGATCGCGTACTTCCCAAGCTATGCTTGTCCGCGTATTTGCGCCGGCTGATCAGATTACAGATCTGGAGGTGTCTTGGCGATTCGGTAGATGTGTGTCACTTGTGTTACGGTGTGTACTGCAGTCACTGCTGCTGGCGCTGCTGTTGTACTTTCATGTGTCACCTCGAATTGTGGGGTATGTAAATCTCGCTCAACAATCCGTCATAGGGATTTTCCTCTCGAAACTTTTCAAAACATCAGCACTCACCTTCACAACACATAACACATCATGGTTTCTGCATCCAAGGCAGCCCGTGAGGCAAAGCGCGCCGCTGAAGGCAAGGAGCCAAAGAAGACCTCTGTACTCAAGGCAAAGAAGGAGGCTGAGAAGGCAGCCTCTGGCACTTCCACTCCCAATGGCGAGGAGACTCTGGATGCAGATGAGGACAACGGGGATGAGGCAACGAGAGAGAAAATCGAGAAGTTGACTATGCAGGAGGATAAGGATGGTATCTCTGACCGCATCACTACTGGTGTCTTGTCATCCATTGCATCCAGTCAAGACGTCAAGATTCACTCCGCATCGCTGGTATTCCACGGAAAGGTTCTGATCACAGACTCGATCATGGAGGTGTCCTACGGTCGACGATACGGTCTGCTCGGAGAGAACGGCTGCGGAAAGTCCACGTTACTCAAGGCTATCGACAAGCGGGAATACCCATTCCCAGAGCACATCGACATCTATCTGTTGAATGAAGGTGCGCCAAAGACAGACCAGGGCGCTCTCGAATGGGTCGTGAAGCAAGCAGAACTCGAGATGGAGCGGATGGAGAAGCAAGCTGAGGAGATCCTCGAGAATGATGGTCCTGAAAGTTTGATGTTGCAAGAGATCTACGAGGTAAGATGTTTGAGAGTATTGAGCAAGTAGGAGACTGACACTCCTACAGCGCATGGAGAGCATGGACCCCTCTACATTTCACACCCGTGCATCCCTCATTTTGACTGGTCTCGGTTTCAACAAGGTTACCATTAACAAGAAGACCAAGGACATGTCCGGAGGATGGCGTATGCGTGTAGCTCTTGGAAAGGCACTATTCGTCAGGCCGTCCTTGCTCCTACTCGACGACCCAACAGCTCACTTGGACTTGCAAGCCTGTGTGTGGTTGGAGGAATACCTTAAGAAGTGGGACCGCACATTGATTCTCGTTTCCCACAGTATGGACTTCCTCAATGGTGTCTGCACAAACATGATTGATATGCGTGAGAAGAAGCTATTGTACTACGGAGGAAACTACGATTCTTACATGAAGACCCGCTCTGAACAGGAGGTCAACCAGACTAAGGCATACGAGAAGCAACAAGACGAGATCAAGCACATCAAGAAGTTCATCGCCTCAGCCGGAACTTATGCCAACTTGGTCCGTCAAGCCAAATCTCGTCAGAAGATTCTCGACAAGATGGAGGCCGATGGGTTCATCCAGCCTGTTGCCAGCGATCGTGTCTTTACATTCCGTTTCGCGGATGTCGACAAGCTCCCGCCACCAGTCCTTGCACTCGACGACGTCACTTTCTCGTACTCTGGCAACAAGGAGGACACTCTTTATGAAGACCTGGACTTTGGTGTTGACATGGACTCGCGAACTGCACTTGTCGGACCCAATGGTGTCGGTAAATCGACTCTCCTACGCATCTTCACCGGTGCACTGTCTGCAAACAAGGGTGTCGTTTCGAGGCACTCACACTTGAAGCTCGGTGTTTACAGTCAACACTCTGCCGAGCAGCTCGACCTGACCAAGTCGGCACTTGACTTTGTGCGTGACAAGTATGCTGGTGTATCACAAGATTATCAGTACTGGCGCCAGCAGTTGGGCAAGTACGGTCTGAGTGGTGACTCGCAAACAGCCCTGATGGGAACACTATCCGAGGGCCAGAAGAGCAGAATCGTGTTTGCTCTATTGGCAATTGAATCGCCGAATATGTTGCTCCTCGTAAGTCTTTTTGCTGTGCGATTTAGATAGCTCGATGAACACCAGCTAACATTCCGCAGGACGAGCCGACGAACGGTCTCGATATCCCGACCATTGACAGTTTGGCTGATGCCATCAACGCCTTTAACGGTGGTGTCGTTGTCGTTTCTCACGACTTCAGGCTGCTTGACAAGATCGCAAAGGACATTATGGTGTGTGAGAACAAGACGGTGAAGAAATGGCAAGGAACGATCGGAGACTACAAGAACGCGCTGCGGAAGAAGATGTTGGCAGACGGAGCTGTTTGAGCTGGGACCTAAGGACGAGAAGGGCAGCGTCTCGATGCAGCATCACGATATAGACTCGAGTCGAGGGCCAGGCAGCAGGGAAAGGACTCAGCATTGGCATCTTCGACTGGACAAGATTCAAGGCGTTTGGCAAAACGGAAGGGGGAACATTCACGATATAGAGTATTGTTGGTGGTGAATTCGATAATATACCAGACCAGAACCCTCCACGTTGACGCGCTGTGTTGCAGTCGCTTGTCCAACCTTTTTGCGAATATGTGTTGCCGTCTGATTTGTCAAGTTGTGCTGAAGCCACTTGTATAGTGCCATGCCATGCCATGCCGGGTGTATTGATTCAACTCGAATCACCTCCTGCCCAGACAGCCCAAGGCCGTATACAAAACAGCAAGTCTCGCGGTTACTGCAGCACGGACGAGATGCTCGTATACGACTTTCATGCATGTCCATAGTCTCGTAGACCACACGCCCACGAGCACTCACGCATCGTCCAGAGGGCCGACGTCCGAGAGTGGCAAGATGAAGCTAGATCAGACCCGGAAGATCACCTAGACCACCACCTCACTTGACGACCCGTTGCATCAAGAGATCGACTTCATCAGATTAGCCGGGATGACAGAAGGTCGACCGATGTCGCTCTCCCTAGTGCCCCGTCTTCTCCTCATTTGCCCCTCATTATGTCGGCTCAGTACAGCTTATGACTTTGAGTATACTATCGCAGACTGTGTAATAGTATGGCGATGTCGACGCCTTTCGAGCTCCGAGTTGCAACTATACGAGGCGTTATAGCAGCTCTCCCTGCGTCTGCGACTTTTGCAATGCTGCATGCACCGCGATCGCGTACCTGGTTTCTTATATCTCCCCGACGTCTATCGATCAACATCAGAGCCCGTGAAACATGCACGACGAGACCAGACTCTCCTCTCCTTTCCTCCTCAGATCTCTCCTCATCTTACGCAACACCGTGCGGCTTGGCGAATGGCGTGTGTGTATTGACTAGTGCCTTGGGCCTCCACTCGACCTGGTCGCTAGCCTCTTCGCATTAGAGTCCGGCTGAATCGTGCTCTGGCTTTATATCTTGACACCGTCGCTCCGTGCTTTGTTTGCTTTTCCTCCATTCATCCTTCCATCCTTACTCAAGCTTAGTCACTCTCTTTCACTAACTGAGCAATCAGCTTTCTTGCTCTTCTTTCACTCTTTGCTCTTGTGAGCTTCGTTCGCTCCTAACTTCTTCACACTCACCAACAAATCGCAACACAACTGCCAGCATGTACATCTCCGCCACCATCGCGGCCGCCTCTTCCCTCCTCGCGCTCTCCTCCGCTCTCCCTCAAGCCGCTCCCAATGCCACCGCCACCATCCCCGAAACAAACCTCAACATCGCCCAACTCCGCGCCTCCAACCGCGTCTCCCAAGTCCCCGCCGGCACAAAAGTCCCCGGCCCTATAGCCCTCTCCTCTGCCTACGGCAAATACCGCAAGGCAGCTCCCACTGCCGTCGTCCAAGCTGCTCAGCTCGCTGCTGTCGCGTACAGTGCTACCGTCTCCGCAGCGAAACAGTCCGGCTCCGTGGCTGCGACTCCGGAAGCAAATGATCAGGCATACCTTGTCCCGGTAACTGTTGGGAAGACTGTGATGAATTTGGATTTGGACACCGGTTCCAGCGACTTCTGGGTCTTCAGCAGCTTGTTGAGCGCGTCGGAGAGGGGAACCCATGCTATCTACAAGTTGGGCGGTACGAAGGAGAAGGGCGAGACGTGGTCGATTTCGTATGGTGATGGGAGCGGTGCCAGTGGTAGTGTGTACAGGGATACAGTGACGATTGGAAGCGTGGTCAATCCTACGCAGGATATTGAGGTTGCATCTGAGTGAGTTTTGCTTTTTTTCCATGCTCTTTCCAAGCGACCAAATGGCCACGAACTAACAAATAGCCAGTGTGTCATCTTCGTTCACAACAGGCCAACCCGACGGCCTCATCGGTCTCGGCTTCCCCATCGGAAACACCTGCGCCCCGTCTCGCTGCACGCCCTTTATTCAAAACATTTCCTCCTCTCTCCCGAGCCCAATCTTCGCCGCTGCCCTCAAACACAACGCACCTGGCAGCTACGTATGCACATCCCCTACTCACCCCTGCTCGCCACTTCCAGACTGCTCACACAATCAACAGGACTTCGGTTTCATCGACCCCACCCAATATACCGGCGCCCTCACCTACGCCAACATAAACGACGACCTCGGCGCCGGCTACTGGGAATTCAACAGCGGCGGCTACGCCATCGGCAATGGCACCAAGAAAGCCCGCAGCATGATCGCCATCGCCGACACGGGCACTTCGCTGGCTCTCGTCGACGATGTCGTCGTCACTGCATTTTACGCTGCCAGCCCGACGGCGTACTACAACAGCACGTACGGTGCCATTGTTTTCCCGTGTGCGGATGCGACGAGCTTGGCGGATTTGAGCTTTTATATGGGTGGGGCGAAACATACTATGCCCGGGTCGTATGGCGTGTATGCGCCGCTGGGGGATGGAAGCTGTTATGGGGGTGTGCAATCGAACAGCGGTATTGGCTTCGTAAGTCTTCTGACACCTCGAACATGCCCTCTTGCTAACGCTGTGTCTCATTTAGACAATTCTCGGCGATGTGTTCCTCAAGAGTCAGTACGTCGTCTTCGACACAAAGGTACCCAGGATCGGCTTCGCGCAGCAGGCGGGCGTCGTGATCTAAATACTCCACTGGATGGACATTTGGGGGCCAAAGCGGTACAGGATTCATGGATCACATGGGATATGACATGGGCTACGACACCTAGGGCAAATGTGTAGGGATGCTGGACATCTCGTGTCTATGTGGTGGTATAACCAGCCTATTCTATGGTCGTAGAAATCAATCTAGATCACTCACTTTCTATCTAGCACACTGCCCTCTCCGTTTGCTCCTCTTGCATCATGCTACCCCTAGAGTGAATGTGCGGAAAGATAGTTTAGTGGGTGCCCTCTAGAACGTGTCGTGAACACTTTACGCAGAGCACCGGACTGAGAGTCTCCCGTCGTGGCGTACAGTGGTGATGAGTAAGCGTGTGAAGCATGAGAAGCATGAGCGAAGGGGAATTCCTGATTATATAATCCTTCTTCGTCTGCCTGCCTGCCTGAGGACCTTGCTGGATTTTCTTCAATCCTTGACAACAACAACAACAACCTCACACCCAACCCTCCCCATCCTCCTCATCATCGCCCACCCAGCGTCCTCTCCCCATGACTACACCACCCGTCTCCACGTCACCCACGCCAACGCCCACACTCTCCCCAACCCTCCTAATCCCGCACTCCCCTTCCCGGCAATCCCTCCTCACCCACCTGCGCCTGACACACCTCCTGCATCATCGGAACAAGAACCAACATCGTCGAAACCAGTGGTTCCGGCATTTCTGCACGTTTCGTAGGGAATTGGGCAGGCTTTGTGGGGAGTTGGGTGTTGGGGTTGGGGTGGAGGG
>Ga0268250_10000632_pt1 | contig 16220 bp, 14 predicted proteins | sample AgamicAsSfe_FD_200448 | JGI IMG/M metagenome (GOLD analysis project Ga0268250, IMG submission 200448) | Agave microbial communities from Guanajuato, Mexico - As.Sf.e (v2) (version 2) | ecosystem: Host-associated > Plants > Phyllosphere > Phylloplane/Leaf | place: Guanajuato, Mexico | collected... | reverse complement strand
CCCCCACACCCCCGGCCAAAATTGACTCGCCGTAATAACCGTCCACACAAACGCATGTGCTGCAAACGCCCAATCATTCCACCTCACCGTCGGTTCTGGCGCCCGCGGATGCCGCGCTGCATACTCTGCGCGGATCGTGGGCGAGAAGAGGAGAGCGCTGGTGGAGGCGAGCAGGGCGGAGAAGCCGAGGACGTTGGAGAAGGCGTAGTCTGGGGAGAAACCGGCGGTGGATTGGCGCCGGTAGTTGAGGAGGGGTTGAGGGTAGAAGGAGAGGGACCAGGAGGTGAAGTAGATCCAGCCGGATATGCTGGGAGACGTTAGTCAGGGACGGGATGTTGGTGGTTGTGATTTGGAAGATGAAGGCAGAGGGAACAGCCGGGAGAGGCAGGGTACCGTGAGACTGCCTTTGCAAAGGCTATAACTTGTGGACTTGGCATAGTGATGGGACGAGGGACATGAAGCCAGAATGATTTGGTTCTCTTCTCTCATTGTTCTTCCAAGGTCACAATCGTAAGATGAGAATCACAGGATCACGGCATGGTCACGTCATGTCCGTTCCCAAAATGTCAAGACAGGAGTTCGCTGGATCACTCCAATGGCGTGCCTTCTCCAATAGGAAAGGTGTTTCAGATCTGCTCCACCCGTTATCTTATCGCATCAACTCCTCGGCCGGCGACACGAGGCCGGCTGGGTACCTTGCTGCCGACTGTCGTGTGACATCGTCTCATCTTCCGTGCTTCACTCATCTACAACATACGAATCTTTAGCGTAGCTGAAGCAGAAATCACAGTGAACATCATGAAGTTCAACACTCTCCTCGCCCTCGGCGCCTCAGCTCCCCTCCTCACCACCGCCTTCTACATTCCCGCCTCCTCAGAGCAAGCCGTCCTCCGCAGCCAACAGACCCCCAGCACCGAGAAGTTCCTCGTCGAAACCGCCCCTGGCATCCAATCCTGGATCACCGAAGAAGACAAATGGGAGCTCCGTCGGAATGGAGTCAACTTCATGGACATCACTGACACCCAAGCCCTCGGCTTACAAGAGCTCCACACTCAGCGCACCTACAGCTTCCCCTCCGCCCCGGCTTTCAACACCACGATCCGCCCCATGCTCTCTCACCTCAACACCACGCACATGGAACGCAATCTCGAGCACTTCACCGCCTTCCACACACGCTTCTACAAGTCCACGTCTGGCGCCGAGTCCTCCGCCTGGCTTCTCAACAAAGTCAACGAGACAGTCGCCGCATCCGGCGCCTTGAAGTATGGCGCCAGTGTGAAGCCGTTCGAGCACCCTTGGGGCCAACACAGCGTCATCGCGCGTATTCCAGGCCGAAGCAACAAGACCGTTGTGATCGGCGCACATCAAGACAGCATCAACCTCTTCCTTCCCTGGTTCCTAGCCGCTCCCGGCGCCGACGACGACGGCTCGGGCACGGTCACAATTCTTGAAGCATTGAGAGTGCTGTTACAGAGTCCTGGTGTGGTGAACGGGAGCGCGCCGAACACGATTGAGTTCCATTGGTACAGCGCTGAGGAGGGCGGGCTGTTGGGATCTCAGGCCGTCTTCTCGGCGTACGAGAAGGACGGACGGGATGTGCGCGCGATGCTGCAGCAGGATATGACAGGGTATGTGCAGAAGACGCTGGATGCGGGACAAAAGGAGAGTGTGGGCGTCATCACCGACTTTGTGAACGCCGACCTGACGGAATTCATCAAGAAGATTGTCACAGAGGTATGTCTGGATATGCTCCCCTTCTATCTGCCTCGCAACCCGGCCTAACCTCCCTCTGTTCTAGTACTGCGACATCCCCTACATCCTTACGAAATGCGGCTACGCCTGCTCCGACCACGCCTCCGCCTCCAAAGCAGGCTACCCGTCCGCCTTCGTGATCGAGTCCGACTTCAAATGGAGCGACCAAAAAATCCATACGACCGAGGACAAGATTGAGTTTTTGAGCTTCGCGCATATGTTGCAGCATGCCAAACTCACGCTGGGACTGGCGTACGAGTTGGTCATGGCGGAGTTTGCTTAGTGCGTGTGGATGGAAGGAAGGGCCTGGCGTTGCGGTCGGCGGAGGGAGTGCGGGACGGGAGGGAGGAAGGGACCCTGATCTGGGCGACTTGAACTGGACTTCGTCGAAGATGGCCGGGCCTTGGGGCAAGCCCGCGGAGCCGGATGGCGTTGGAATGGGTGGAATGGCGAGCATGGAGCGGGCACAGGGTTTAGATTGTATAGGTTGTCTTTGTCCATATTTTCCGTTTCTGCCGACTCTCTATTCTCCGATAACAAGTGCAATATCCATCGTATATTCACCCCTCCCTCAGCTGTATCCCATGCCGGACTGTCACCTCTCGCTCAGCCGCGTGCAGTCCAGGGCCCACCCCCGCGTGACCTCGGCGGCAGATATTTTCATTCAAGAATTAGTATATCATTAGTGCTATTAGTGGTATTAGATTAAAAGGTCTCACAAGACTCGACTCGTCTCGACATGGTCGCCCGTCCCTTTCTCGACTGAACCTGCTTCCATATTGTGCCTTCCGCTCTTTTCCTCCCGTTCTGGATAGTGCCTAGATCCTACATTCGTCACGCCGCAGCCTTCCTCATTCCGCTGCTACAGCCGCGCCCGACGGCACGCGTCTCTTCCGCGCCTTGACTTTCCCTGTCCCCGAGCCCGTTCCCGTACTCGACGCCTCAAGCCCAGCAGGTCTCTGCTCCAACACCATCCGTAACGCCGGATCCTCCTTCCCTTTATCCTCGTGATGCATGCGGACGTGCCTATCGATCAACTCACATCAGCTCATTGCACCCTCACCATCACCCTTCTCGCCCTCTCAACCGCCTCCTAACCTCACCCCTCTTCCCTCTTCCCCCTTATCGCCACTTCCCAAACCTCAAGTCAAAGCAAAAGAGAGATTCACATACCGTAACAAATTATCCGGCCTCGGATATCGATGTTCCCGGTCCGGACAATACGGACACACATACCCGGGCGAGTTGTGCACGAGTCCGTGTCGTTTCATTTCGTTTTTGCGCTTGAAGCCTTTGCCGCCAGGCCCGCGCTCGCAGCCGGGGATGGGGCAGTGGTGCGGGCGGGAGGAGGAGTGCACGTTCATGTGGGAGCTGTGTGGGAGATGTTAGTGGTGGAGGTGGTGGTTGTGTTGTGCTGTGTTGGAAGAAGAGGGGGAGAGAAGAGTGGAAGAGCAGATCAAAGCGGAGGAGAGAGGTGGCAGAAGAGTGGGAAGGAAGGAAAACGTACGTCAAGAGGTATTGCGTCGTGAATGGCGTGGCTTTGCAGTCTGGGACGGTGCACTTATAGCCACCACCACCGCTTCCGGACGCAGCCGAATGCAATGATTGCTGAACTGCTGTGCCCGCAGTGGCCGTTGCTGAGTCCGCTGGAGCATCCGGGCTGACATCAGGGCCTGGCATTGGCGTTGCCGCGCTCGTCTCGAATGAGGCAGCAGACGTCAGACTCGGAATGCTGCCCAGACTTGGCACACTATTCGACGAATTTGCGCCACTTGAGACCGTTGAGCCAAGCATGCTCGGAAAAGGAGGAACTTTCCGTGGCGGAACGCGACGAGGGTTGTATGCCGAGTTGTAGCTGCTGTTGAAGGTCGAGTTGAAATTCGAGGTATAGCTCGGGTTATAGTTGTGATTATAGCTCTGGCTATTCGCGATGCTGCCAGGATCAAACGGCCCCAGTCCAGGCCAGCTGTCTTGCCTGTGATGTCCTGAGGTGTTCGATGAATAGACTACATTGCCAAAATGCATTGGGCTTTGCGGGATTCCGTTTACCGACTGACGACGTGATGGTGTCATGTCAGCGCCACCCATTGAAGAATATGACGATGTCCGCCGACTGAGGTTTGCTTGTGCTTCATTCCCTTGATGTGCGACTTCGATCAGGTCTCTGACTGGCGGTAGACTTGTTCCAGTTGAGGTGTGCGCAAGCGAAGGACGTCTGTTTGGTGCAGGAGCGTTCAACGATGCCAGGGATTGGTGTGGTGTGGGGTATTGGCCAGGCGACGTTACGATATTCCTGTCCATACTAATGTCTGTGTCGAGTCGTGATGGAAATCTTTGGAGGAAGCTACTCGATTGCATCATGGCTGGTTTCGCAAAGTAGGCATCTTCGAAGGCACCTAATCTAGGATCGATCTGGACTCTACCAAGAGGTTGTTGGCCAAGATCTGGCCCCACGAAGCTTGGGTCGACAATGTGAGGCGCTACTGGGGGCATCTGAGACATGCTTCCAGTAGCTCTGGCGAGCGCATCTGTAGCCATGTTGATGCCATTGAATGTGGTCCTCTCCGATGGTGGCATGCCGAAGGGTTGCGGTCCAGGAGCGAGTGACATTCCTATATCACCGTTCATGGCGTGATAGGGATCTGTCTAACCTGACCCGGTCGTTGCTGGTGAGATGCCGTGGTCACGGCAGGTTTCTGCACGCTGATGACCTTTAGTCTGACCCAGCAGCCGTAAATTAGTGATACTGCTTGGTGCAATCTATGAGTAAATCATGTTAGTTTGCAATCAATACAATCGAGTACAATCAGATTGAGGCATTTCAGCACAATGACACTGCGCACGTTCAAGTTTGCAATTCCCTTTCGCCACGAGGACCGTGGCAATTTGTCGCAAGTAATGGTCAAGCGATCAGACAAGTAACTTGAGCCTCCCGAAACAGTATCTGCAAATATCACATTCACGCAGCTTCATGTGCGGAATCAATTGTAGTGAAGCAGAGCCTGGAACTTTAGTGCCGCGACATACACCAGAGCGACAAGGAGGTTTTTCAGGTCGAGATCGTCTGCGACGATGTTGTCGCCATAGCTGGGGCTGTATCGTGATGTGACGAAACAAAGTCGCAGATCCGACGATCGCCGATGATGATCTCGGAGCTTGCCCTCAGCCGCATGCATATAAGGTGGACTCGACGACATGGACGCTTCTCGGTGTATGCGACGAGAAGGGAGTCTGAATTTGCGCAACATGCGCATGGAGCAATCGGACACCGAACGTCGCGGTTGCGGCTCCACGGGTAGCGATTCGCACACGATACCAGCTTGGAATGCGCACGACCGCATGGGAACATAGTACTTACAGCTTGGCCTCGCACTTCCGCAGCTAAGTAAACTTTATCCAGTGATTGATGTTGTAACGAGCGACGATGGGTGCAGCTTGATTCAATGAGTCGAGCTCGAAGCTCGTTGGGTCGTCGTTATTGTTTGGATAAGTCGCAATCTGCGCGTATTGTGAGGACGATGCGCTGCCGATCAAGCTGCCTCAAAGGTGTGGTGAGTAGCTAGCTCAAGCGCGGTGTATGTGGCAAATCAGTAACGAGGAGAGCCTTGGGGATATATAGCTTCAGAGATTAAGAGGAGGTCGAGGTAAGCAAGCTAGTTGCAGGTTAGCTGGGTTAGCTGTTTCGCAGTAAGCAGTATTGGGATGGGAAGTCGTGATGTATGAGGCTGAAAAGCGGGGAAGAATGAGCCGCCAAACGACAACCACCACGCCACGCCACCAAGCACAAGATCGAGATGGAGATCAGGTAGGTATGCGGAGACACTAGGTACACAGCTACATTTTCCATCAGACTTGCTGGTGCGCAGCTTAGCTCGGCTGTGTGCTCATGACCTAGTGTCGCTGCACTGGACTGCAGGATTGAACGAGCCTCTCTAGTACTCTCCGTGCGGATGAATGTCCCTAGATTGGGTAATTACGCACATACAGTGCAAAGCTCTTGATCTCCAGTCTAGTCTATAGCATATCCAGGCCAGGTCGCAATGCCCACCACCAAGAGAACATCTACAATGAACGTCACTTTACGTCTCTTCATCATTCCTCCTTCGTCTGGTTGCACAAACCATCAACCATCCCTTTTCTCACATCCCCTCCGCACACCTACGAATCCGACTTCCCAAACAGCTTGCCCGGCAAACTCGCACCACCCTCCGGCACTTTCGGCCGTCCAAAGTTCTGGTCCAAATCCAGAATTATCTTCAATGCATTCCGACTCCTCAAATACGGCAACGGCGCACTCGCCTCATCGAGTCCCAGCGCCGGCGCTTGCGCACTCACAGCCCCAGCCGCTGCATCATCGCCTCCAGGCAACGGCAGCAAGCCCTGTAGGAGTTCGTACCCGGCCAGCGTGAAACCGAACTGCGGACTACTTCGCATGATACGTGCAGGGCCACCTTTGAAGAAGGCGCGGAAACCTTCTTGCTCCCACACGGTCTTGGCGCAGTGGCGGAGTGAGGTGTAGGCTTGCTCGCCCTTACGCGCCTCGACTTGTAATCGGGTCTTGATGACGTCGCAGGGGGTGGTGAGATAGGCAGCGGGCATGCCGGCGATGGCACCGGCGGTGAGGAGTTGGAGGACACCGAGTTTGTGGGTGGGTGACTCGCCGAAGAAATCGCGCTTGAGATGGTTATAGGCGGGGAAGTAGATGGCGGAGAATGGTACTACATGGTGTTAGCAATGATTATTGGGGGACGAGAGATCCATTTACCATCACGGAGGAGACAGGCACTGGCTCCTTTGTAAAGACCAACGAGACCAAGGTTACGCACAATCCACATGGCGGACCGCTTCGGCGCATTGCCCTGTTTTGCCATTTCTCCCTGAATCTGCAGACGAATCTTCACAATCTCGAGTGGATTCGTGAAGATAACTTGACAAGCACCCGCGGAACCACCGGCAAGAAGCTCATACTTGTAGTCGATGGCACCAGTCTTTGGGTCAGAAAACTTGCCACGCACCAAATCGTTTACTGTAAGCTTGATTGCCTTTTCAGGGGCGACACCAACAAGTTGTGGTAGAACACCTGAGTACAGACCACGGAAGCCTTCGTTTCGTACAACCTTTCGTGCGCAGTCGATCGAGTTGTCATAGAGTCGTTGCCCAATTCTGCCAGATCGCTGATTCTGCATTCGTGTCTTGACCAAATCAATCGGGTATACCATAAAAGCTCCGAACGCTCCAGCAATGCTACCGAGGGCAAAGTGATGCGCAGAGTGGATCAGATCAGAAAGGAATGTACTCGTAGTTGCATGTGTTTTGGCTGCTACTTGGGAGAAGGCATTCTCCCCGGCAGCTGTCGCAATGTCAAAGCCACTCCGCCACGATGAATCCGTGACCTTGGCGAAGTCATTCTCCGTGAGCTTACCACTCGGCTCGTCCAGTCCGGCAAAGTGGAACAATATATCGGCCTCCATAGGTGTAAACATGACCGAGCGAGTGATCCGTGCTGCCTCATTCAGGAAATCTGTCCGCGTGATTCTTGCGTCTTTTGATTTGCTAGTGGCATTCTTGACAACCAATTCCACTAGGTCCATCTCTCGTATCACGTTCTGGAAAGCCCGCACATTTGCATATGATATCCTGCTTGTCTGGCCGATGTTGCACAAGGTGTGAAGGTTGTTCAAAAGGTGATCTGACAGCTTGTGGCCAGCAGTCTCGTGTATGATCGTCTTGAAATCATCAGGGTCAATGTAGCCATCATCGTCCTTGTCAAACTTGGCGAATGCCTGTCTTATTCTTTCTCCTTGCATGCCGTGCATCATCTGTGCGAATTGGTCGTAAGTCATATCATGTCGATGCTTGGCCCCGCCAATGTACAATGAAGCCCACCCTGAATCCCAGTTGAAAGGTATTTGGCTTCGACTATTCTGTTCATAAAGTCGCTTGAAGTCGTCAAATTTGACATATCCTTTACCCTCCACGTCGAATAGTCGGAACGCAATCTCATATTCTGCATCTGGTTTCGCTAGAATGTTTTCGAATGCAGTCCAATCCTGTATACTGATCCTCCCTTTTCGCTTGCGATCTGCAATGCCAAACAGGATTGCATATTGTGAGCGTTTTATCTTGTGCTGATAGGGAATACCTTATCAGTATACCAGCTGGGACGTGTAGAGGTTAGAAGCACTAACATAGTCTTCGCCTTCCGGCGCAATTGCATTGACGAAATCTTCCTCGTCTAGGTATTTCTCTCCAGCATCGTCCGTCTTTGCATGCTTGAGGAAAGTGGCTCGATCGACCTGACTCAATAGTGGCTCTTGCGTTGTGCCGACCAGGACCTCCGTGACCTTTTCTGTTACAGTGGCCATGTCGGGTATTCTTTGTCCACTGGTAAGGCCGCCGGGGCCCGGGTGCTTGTTCTGCTGCTGCGCTGCCTGCAGAACCAGTACAGAGACTTACGTTGTTGGAGCGTCTTATTTGGGAAATCCGGGCGCGATCTGAGGAACAGCGTGAGAAGGCGCGAGTGATGGAAAGAGAGTGGCGGTAGGGGAGGCTGTCGTGGTTTTGGGGGCGCGATCAACAACTGCAAGAAAAGATCTTTGTTGTTGAGTGACTTTGTGACAAGTCCATAATTGTTGTCCTCTGCAGATCTCAGGGCTCTCCGGCTAAAGCCGTTTGGTGCGAGAGAAAATGGCTTCTCGGAGTACATCACAGTGGGCAGCGACACAGCGAGTTCATCAATAATACGTGTAATAGCAATATCAATCCATCCATCACGCTATACAGGGTATGCAGCATGAGCAGAGTATACTGACAGCATGGGCAGAGTATACTGACAGCATGGTACGTCATATCGATCGCAGCGAAGTAGAGGCTCGGCGAAGGAGAATCACAAGACCGCACGGGGACATGTTGTCTTCAGTCCTTGTGAAATTGAGGCTTGCCTGGTTGGTGCAGTCGCTGTGGACAATCACCACTTGACGGTCTCCTCGGCCTCTTAGTCACGGTTGCAGGACTGGGTGAAACTTCTACGGTTCCGAATGTGCTTGGTGGACCAAGTTTGTGTTGTCACATCTCATGTCGCATCAATGGGAGCCCCTGTCTCTGTCTCATTGTCGATTGTTCGGGTCTGCATCGTGCATCTGCGCTGCTGCGAGCGCCGCTGCTTCTCTCGCTGCTGCCTCTTTTGCACGTCTACGCTGATTGCGTGTTTGTATCATACGGTCTTCTTCTTCGAGCTCGCGCATCACTGAAGCTTTGATTAGCATAAAAGACTGCTGGCCGAGGAAGACCAGACAGCGTACCTTCTTCCCATTCCTTCTCCTTGACTTCATTGCCCGTCCCAAGCGCCGTCTCCACATCTACATCCTCCCCTGCCTGCACTCTCCGTAATACGTCCCGTAATAGGCTTAATCTTGCTTCTGTCTGATTCGAATAAGATGTGTAGCTGCGCTGAAGTGCTATTGTCTGAATAGCTTGCGAGCCTATGAGGAGAAAGATGATGATGAAGAATGTAGCCGGGTTCCATTCTTTGCTTTTTGCAGCAAGATGCTCTTCTGCCGATGGAGTTCGCGTTCTTAACGACTTTGGTATTATTGTGCGCCAGAACGAGGGTTGTAGTATCGTAGGAACAAAGCGGGTTGAGTCATGTCTCCTCGAGGTCGTTGCAAAAGAAGCACTTAGAGGTCCATATTGTGATTGCGCGATCAGACGGCTCGACTGCAGATGACGCTTGGTAGAGGATCGAAGGCATTGAGAGGTTACGGAAGTGCACATCCGTGCAATCTGGCTGTTCGTTGTCTGCATCGTAATGTGTGGATTATGGATGTTTTACCTGGATGGTCGTCAGCCTCGGTGATGCCTGACTTTTTGGAATCGCAACCGGATAGAACTCCGGACGTGTAAACAGTCGACAGCCTTCTCCTCTGACTGTCGCATTGCTCTCTGATCAATATAGGAAATACTGCTCATAGAAGTACGGCGCGAGCGAGGTGTATGGTAGGGACGCTCGTGGCGGAAGATGAGGAAGAATACGTCCACGCAGACGACCCAGCTCGAAATACTCGACGCGATCTCGTCTGTAAACAAATGCTCGCCAGATATTTTGTCATCGATACCGCACCTTCTTGGTCCAAGACATGGAAGGAAGAAGGAAGCCGAAACCAAAGTCTCGGCGACGACTACCGTCAAGGGGACCTCTGGCAGGAAGACAGCAGCCAATGTGACGAGAATTGGCGCCACAGCGAAGTCAGCTTCTCATGTTGTGGTGTTCGAGGAAAATTCCCCCATCTTGTGTGCGGAAGAACGAGGAAGTCTTGCCATCGAGATTGTAAATCGTACTTTGCAACAATTGAGCAGTTCCAAAGCTGGACAGAATCGAACTGAAAGCACGAAGGCCAATAGCGTGACTGCCACATCCCAGACAACTCCAGGTGCTGATGTCCGCCTTCGTGACGTACCGACCAACAGACTCAAATCATCAACAACGACGACTAAGACTGGTTCTCGAATCACAGTGATACCAAAGGAGGAAGAAATCGATCGTACCTTGACGATGATCGAATGTGCGTCTACAGCATTCCGCTACTTGAGAAAGGAGCGGACTGCAACGTCCGCCAGCGAGAAAATCGACTGTAAGCTTGAACACGCCCTTACAGCCTTCGTGGGCCAGCTATTAGCTTTACAATATCTCTCTCATGCTGTGAAGGAGCTTCAAGGACTAAGATCGTTACTGCAAGGACATTTCTCAAGACGTTCAGGCAAGGCTGATGCCTCGTGTAGTAATGAGTCTACGAAGTTAGAGCAGAAACTTACTTTGGATATTCTGCTGCACTTTTCGGTCATTCCTGCAGATACAACGTGCCTCTTACTTGCGGTCAACTATCAGATCCTAGTTCTCAAAGCCATACATTTGAGTAAGCAACCTCGCGCAATTGAAGCTGCGTCACAATACTTGACTCTGGAGTCGAGAAGTTCACCAATGCAGCTTCTACTACAGCTGATCAAGCACGACGATCATAAAGACCAAGGCGCTCGTTTGCTGGAGAACGTGGCTCGACTTCTTCTTGGACTATGCCCTGGACTATCAACTAGCGTCGACGGAGTCGCGAACGACACCAATCAATCACCTTCGCCACATACTTGTCTGCAGTTACAAATGTTAGCATTTCAAGCTCAATTGACTTGGATGCATAGTGCGCAACATACTGGCGACATCGACGCAGAGATATGCAAGCCAGTACTGCACTGCTTCAAAGCATATACACGACGATGTCGCGTCGCAGTCTCTGAGTGTTACAACACAGCCAAGACATGTGCATTAGCATTATCCTTCACTATGAAGCAGCTTCACTTAGAAAGCCGACGTGGTGCTGCATGGGCACAACTTCAAGTCTTACTCAGTAAACTGGCAAAAAATGCCGGCAAACCACTTGACGCGCTTTCATTCCTCGCTGAAGATGCTGAACCTGCAAACAATGAGGTTCCTTCCACTAGCAAGACAGTCATAAGATGTGCTCGTATGGCTGCTATCAAATTGAAGTCCCCGAGCCTCAAGCTCAAGGTACATCAGATTGCAGAGCTCAAAGAGCTCAACAAGCTACTCGAGTATAATGCAATAGAGCCTCGAGACGAACTTGTCAAAGTTCTACACGAGCTTTTACAGCTAGGTCAGCTTATGCTGCCAATCCTTAATTCGGCGTCGATAAGCTCGCAGGATAGTCCTTCAGAGTCTCAGGATATCCCAATCTGCCACACTGTCTTTCATCTGTCTCTACGGCTGTTTCTCGCTTATTGGGCCTTCAAGGGAAGTGAGAATGGAGCACCCCAGCCTAGAGATGAGGAGGATGCAAAGCTCGAGACGTCAGCATATATGGTCATCCGCACACTGGCCTTCTGCGCGGCTACACAGTCTATAGCCGATGTCATCGAACACGAACACTTAGATGTGGCCTTACAAGACAGCATGAAGCTCTGCAAGATACTCGCAAGCTCAACATCAAGGTCACCGAGTGGTTCTGGTCGTGCTGATCTATCACAGAGCTCGATTATCGCTATCTCTAATGCCTACTGGGCAGCTTATACTCGGGTCAAGGACGTGAGGGTCGAACAACATCGAGCGATACAATGCCTGAGGTCTTCTTGTGATTGTCTACAGAAACAGCCAATCTCGGTTCTCAAATCAGGTCACTTGATGGGCAAACTACTCAAGCTCGCACAGACTCTTCAGGAGATGCGTGACTTCGCAGCAGCTAAGGACAACTTCATGACCGTGATGAAGACGGCAATCGAATGTGGGATACTCCAGGAGATTGCGGATGCGGCAATATCAGAGACGACAGAGTCAGCTTGGTCTATCAACAGCGACAGTAAGACGCTTTGGCAGGCTGTTGAGTCCATTCTGCAATTGGATGCACGAGGACAGGCCATGCTCCCAACGGGACAGATTCATCTCGACTTGCCAGATCTTCCGACAGAAATGCGTTGTGCTTTACTCGAGAGACAACTCTACATGGACAAAAAGTGGCTGAACTCTATTACCTTGAAGTCACGCGCGAAAGCTATAACATTGTCGGTCCTCCCTTTACTGCTTGAGCTATACAGCAGAACCGGAACTCTAGCACAATGGGAACGCATTGCAATACGAACTCTCCACGCTGGAATTGACCATCCAGGAGACTTTGACAACAAAGTCTTGGATCGAGCCATGACAGGTCCTGTCGCACTCATAGACAAGACAGACACTAATACGGATGTGGTTGTGACAACTTCCAGAATGTCACTCTGCATCCTACGCGGCATCGCCACGTTCAATGACGACGAGTCTCATTACGAAGCTGCCATATATGCATTGTTTGACATTAGCCAATCTTGTGCATCGCTATCAAGTTTGCAAAAAGCCGTCGGTGATCTGGAAGGCTGGAGGCGTCGACTTGACATGCTGGCAGATTATTTACACTTACATGGGTTGTATAGCCTTGAGCTACGAAGTCTGCAAATATTAGTCAGGTTCCATGATCTCCAAGGGAACCAGGGCAACCCCGGCCTTGCTCTTACACGCTTGAGGATTGGCAGACTGCTTCTCGAAATGGGCTATGTCCCAGAAGCTGGCATCCAAGTCCTCCGAGCGAGTAACAAGGTCACTTCAGACCTCAGCCATGCTGTTTGGGCTGGAAACCAGCAAGCTTTAAGTGAGTACTATCGCTGTTCAGGAAACTTCGAGCAAAGGTAAGTTGAGTGCTTTTCAATGCTGGGACGTGCTAATAGTCGAATAGTCTAGTAAATATGAACCAGGCTGATGATCATCATGGCCAACATGTACAAGCCGTCTCCCGAAGTAGCTCACGCGAGGAGAAGCTAGCCAACATCTACCTGGAATGTGATCTTCTATGTGCACGAGCCAGCCTATTATGGGACACAGGTGTACAGCATAGGTCTTTAGGACTTCAAGCACAGGCAGTCTCGACCTTGCAACGGGCGTGGAAGAGTATTGAAGTGGCTTCCGCTACGTCCCAAATTGCCAATGCAGCAAATACTGCAATGGATCCTGTGAATGAAGCCATGTCAAAGCTTGACATTCAGAGTGGAGATGTTCGATCGACTACTCCTCATAAAGGACCACACCACTGGAGGCTGGCTCCGCGCTTATGTAATGCGCTATTGCAGCTCGCACGTATGATTCACTGGGCAGGTCTCTATGAGGATTCACTCTACTACGCTGCACAGGCCGTTGAAATCGCTGAGCATATCGAGTCCAAGACACTAATCGGCATGACACTTGTACAACAGGGTGAACTACTTGCTCGCAGCGGTGAGCTGAAGCAAAGCCAGATGCTACTTCGGCGAGCAGATCCAATCTACACTGCTCGTGCTGAAAGTTACGAAGCAATCTTGCATAATATCTCCCTGGGCCTGCTTCATCATCTCGAGAACAAATGGCCAAAGGAACTCGAGATATATCAGAAGGCTATGACGATTATCAAGCATCTCTCCAGCCAGGTACCACTCTTTGACCTCAAGCTTGGATCAAGCCAATCACCATCGAAAATCAAAGCAAAAGTCGTAGCGAAGACTGTCCAGTCCACCAAGACCACGCAAAAGAAGCAGCAGATTGCCGCTGGGCCACTGCCGAAGTCGTCAAGCTCCAGCGGGAGTCTCCAACTGAGTATACAAACACAACTGAAGGTTGCAGAGAGTAGACTTGCTAGATTCATGGCAGAAGCTCTACTAGCTCAAGGTAACTTGGTCGAAGCTGCAGCAGTACTAGACGCTGCTACTACGATCATATTATCAATCGAGTATCAGGTACAGCAGCACAGCACAGTCGCCAGGAGATTTCTCGCTGAGGCCATATCGATCATGGAGTCTGACCCTAGTTTCAGCATGCTGTCAGAGTCCATCGTGTCAATGCCCTCAGCGGTACGACATCGTTCGAGGGGCTCGTCACTTGGCTCGGCAACGAATGCTCAGCCCACTGCGAGCAGACAAAAGAAGGTTGCGAACGGGTCTGTGCCTCGTGGATCCAAGTCGAAGACATCCGATATAGCTCACGCACCCGCATGTGCTGTCGCGTTCTCGCATGCTTACGAAAATGCTACAGCGTCCGCATCAAAGTTCTTGTCAATGTGTTCAGTAACGACCATGACCGAAGCAAGTATGGCAGCTACGACGTCTGCTATGCTCACGTCGTTTGCTTTCCCCAACGCTTCGAAAGCAGCGATACAGCCAGTACAAGTGGCTTGGTCAATCGGTGAGTTCATCATATCAGATCAAGAATCCGAACTGACACATTCTAGAATTACCTCACATGGAAGCTAGTCTGCGGGAAAGGGCATACATCAATCTTGAGGCGAATAACTCTGGGCAGGACAGCAAGGTCGACAAAGAAACGATGTTTCATTTGGCTGATATGGAAGACCTCAGCCTGTCCAGCTTCCAAGGTAACTTCGTGAATATCATACCACCTCACTGGGCTGCAATATCCATGTATGTCGATGAGCAATGTCAACACCTACACGTCATTCGCTACGAAGCCAGTCGATCACCTTTTATCATACGTCTTCCACTAAATCGGCAGAATCTCGAGGATCCGGACGAGGATACCTTTACATTCCAGGATGCACAGGAGGAATTACGTGCTATCATCGATGCCTCGGATGCAACAGTCCATTCCGCTCGCGATGATACAGAATCGATGAAGCAAAAGGGCGCGAAGACTAAGTGGTGGGCGGAAAGGGAAGCATTGAATGACAGACTCAAAGATGTCCTTGCAAATATCGAAAACATGTGGTTCGCAGGCTTTCGAGGCATCTTCTCTCAACATCAGCATCGGCCTGAGCTTGTTGCACGACTTCATCAATCTCTGGACAACATACTGGATAAGCATTTGCCTTCGAGACAGAAATTGACCACAGCGAAGCGGGCAGAGAAAGTCGTTCTAGACCCGCACGTCTTGGACCTTTTCATCGGTTTGACCTATAAGCCTTCGCCTGATGTGGATGTTGACGAAGCTCTCACGGATTTGCTGTACTATGTTGTGGACATTCTGCAGTTCAATGGCGAAGCGAACGCGTATGATGAGATCGACTTCGATTCAGTGAGTTTGCGTGCGGAGATCTATGCCACACCCATGCTGACGCCATCTAGCTCGTCCTGGACACACAGGATGCACTGCAATCACACCACGAAGCGACAGCGAGCGAGCAGCATGAGATGAGTCCGCATACAATTCTGATCCTCGGCAAAGAATTACACGGCATTCCCTGGGAATCAATGCCATGTTTGGATGGGCACTCAGTGTCCCGTCTATCCTCACTTTACGACCTTCGCGAGCGTATCTTGATGATGAAGTCACCATCAGATGACTCGGTGCCAGGCTTTCACATCCCATGCAACACTGGGACGTATATCCTCAATCCGTCAAGCGACCTAGCGAAGACACAGTCTCGATTCGAAAAGCCGCTCTCCTCCCTGACCTCATGGTCAAATATCATCGACCGCACGCCCAGTGAGGCAGAGTTCTGCAACGCTCTCACACCATCATCCTGTACAGGAACATCCTCGCCCAGTCCGTCCTCTTCCCTCCTCTTATACTTTGGCCACGGCTCCGGCGGGCAATACGTCCGTTCCCGCCGCATCAAACGACTTCGGCTCTCCACCTCAACCACATCCAAATCCTCATCTGCTTCGCCGTCTTCCACATCATGTACACATACAAGCCCCGCACTTACCCCGACCTGCAACACAACCCTCCTCTTCGGCTGCTCCTCGGCCTCTCTCCGCACCGCCTCCGAGTTCGAACCTTTCGGCACACCGAAGACATATCTTGCCGCCGGTGCCCCAGCCCTCCTAGGATCGCTTTGGGACGTCACAGATGGCGACTGTGATGCCTTTGCGGGCGGGGTGTTGGAGCGATGGGGGTTGCTGGAGAAAGGCGCTTGTAGGGAGAGTGAGGCGAAGAAGGGTGGGAAGAG
>Ga0268250_10000630_pt1 | contig 16273 bp, 7 predicted proteins | sample AgamicAsSfe_FD_200448 | JGI IMG/M metagenome (GOLD analysis project Ga0268250, IMG submission 200448) | Agave microbial communities from Guanajuato, Mexico - As.Sf.e (v2) (version 2) | ecosystem: Host-associated > Plants > Phyllosphere > Phylloplane/Leaf | place: Guanajuato, Mexico | collected... | reverse complement strand
GAGTCTCTGTATCGACCTCGGCCGAAATATCTAGAAAACCCTCCTCTCCTTCTTCCTCGATAGTACTATCCTCCTCTATTCCTATATATACGTCTATATATACTCCTACCCCGGTCTCCGAGCGTTCTGTCGTGGCATTTAGCGTAACTAGACGCTAAAATACTCGCTCTAATAATACGCGCTCTAATAATACGCCGATCCTTTCTAAATTAGTCTAGGGACTGTAGTCCTTAAAGATCGAGTCTATCGGTAAGACTATCCGCCTTAACGGGGAAACTTTAGCACTAGATTAAGCAGCTTTAGTATTATTCTAACCGCCTATCGTAACGTTTGCCTATAATCTATACGCTCGCTCTCCTAGTTTAGCGTAGTATGATTAGCGATACGTTGCCGATATACGAGATAATCTATCCGTAATACCTATAATAGTGCTCTTACCGGCTCGATAATATGCTTAAATATCGAATTTATTTATTTTGTCTTGCTAGCCTATAATCTGTAGCGTTACTTTCGTTTCTAAGATGTTAAAGATGCTCACTAACGCTTTATAGTTAGTATATAGATAAGTTTAGTACTTACTTCTACTAATAATCTACTTAACTGTCACGGTCGGTCTCGCGGCGGCAGGTAGTTGGCGTGAATACGGGGAAACGGTTCAGATTCAGTCAGCTACAGAGGTCTTATCTATTAGTATAGGTTAGGCTATATAACGAGGACGTAGCTTGAAGAGCTACGTTGCTAGTAGCGGCGGCAACAGATAAGGTTAAACCCGCGGATTAACCTTCCTTTCCTAGCCTATCGTGTGCTTACTGATACGGGAGGCGCGTATTATAATTAGACTATATCGTCCTATAATATTACTCCCTCCCTTTAGGCTGAACTCCTAAGAAGCGTATTATAGGGCTATAGTTAGTAAGCGGCAATTAGTAATCGGTAATCAGTAAGGAACGCCTTAGCGTCGCGTAACGTAATTCTAGTAGGTGGCGGAAGTATAATAGGTCTAGATCTAATAGTATATATTAAAGGTCCTATAGATTCATTTTATTAAATGGGCTATATAGCTTAGGTAGCTAACGCAGTTTAGATTTCGTATAATTTAACTATTATTGAGGGTTGCTGACGTGACTTATTAAAATTAGTATGAGTAGGGTTATCTAGTATATTATATAGCTATAATACCCTAGTTACCAATACTATATCGTAAGGCTATATGTCCCGAGCTACCGTACGGAGGCTAGCGAGTAATACGTCTAGTATTAGTAACCGTAGAGAGCTCCTTCGAGGGCGAAACTATTTACTAATCCTTTTACTAGATATGCGATACGCGAGGGAGCGTAGTTCGATTCTTTATATCCTAATTCTTTTATCTAATATACGATGCGCGAAGGAGCGGGGTTAGTATTAACTAACTACGAAAACGGGTCGTGGTTTCGTAGGATAGCGGCGATGGAAGTTCTTTATAAGGTTAGGGACATCTTCCTAGATAGTATCGGCAGGTTCTCTTATAGGTTAATGATAACCCCTCTAACGGATAATATACTTAATACGAGGTTTACCACCTCGTCCCCGGCGATTAGTAACAGAATCTACGATCTCCTCAACGTCCTATTCATCCAGTCCTTCTACTATAACGGCTAGGGGTAGTTCTTGCGTCTAGAACGGTAGTAGGTTACCTACGGTAGGATAGAGGCTGTTAACGTTAAATATAGGATGTATTTTCATGGACGGAGGTAGCTATAGACGGTACGTGTATAGTCCTAGCACTTTAATAATTAGAAACGGCCTATAGTTTTGCCAGTCTAGTTTCTTACGGGGGCGTAAGGTCTTAAGGTTTTAAGTATCTAGCTAAACCTCTTAACTAATACGGAGTATAGGGGCGGGTTATCGGTAGCGGTTAGTAGTATCGGAGTAGCGTGCCTAAGCTAGTCGTATTTCCTCCTAGAGGTGAGTGATGATTAATAATATATTAGAGGTAAAGTCTTCGGCAGTACGGTCCTGGGGTATCCGAGCGGTATCGATAGGTTTAGTACCTAGTCTTAGGTTGAATCTATATATAGTAAGGAACGGTAAGACACCTATTAATTTAGACTATAGAGAATTTGCGGAAAACTCTACTAGAGGTAACTACTTAACCTAGTCGTCTTATAGGAACGATACGTATGCACGGAGGTATTACTTAAGGGTAGTATTTAGTCTTTCGGTTTATCTATCTATTTCGGGGTAGTATGCTGTCGATAGCCTAGTCTTAGTTTTCTAACGGGTCGTAATATATTACTAGAATCTAGATATAAATTGTACGCCTCGATCGGAAATGATAGTCTCGGGGAGGCTATAAAATATAATAACGTACTTAATAAATAATCGGGCTAGTTCTTTGGAACCGTCTATAGCGTAGTAGGGTATATAATAGCGTAGTTTCATTAATCGATCTACTACGACGAGTATGGCATCGAACCCTTTAGATAACGGCAGGTGCGTGATAAAGTCTATAGAGATATCGAGCTAGGACCTCTTCGGAACTAGTAACGGTTAGAGTAGACCTCGGTAACCTATCCGTAAACTCTTAATCCTCCGATAGGTATTATAATTGCGTATCTATTCTCGGATTATAGTAGATATACCCTTCTAGTAGTATTCGCGAGATACTAAGTCGTAAGTTTTTACTCTTCCGGGGTAGCTAGCAGTAGGAGTTTCGTAGTAGAGTCTAAGTAACTCGGCCTTTAGTTTATCGTCGTTGGGGATATATAGGCGGTCTTAGTAGTATAAGGATCTATCTCGTAGTTCGTACTATCCTAGCTGGATTCTCGGATAGATAGACTTTCTTTCTCTTATTACGGAAAGTATCGACTAGAGTTCTTCGTCTTCCTCTTATACCCTTATAAAACGGTTATAAATTAACTTAGGTAGTATAATCGCGGCTAGTCGGTATAATATACTATTAGTAAACCGTACTCGTTTCTTCTGTAGTGGTAGTATATTAGGGGATATTAGTAGTAGCTAGTCTTTCTGAAGGTTCTATTCCTTCAATACTACTTAGCTCTAGTAACGGAGACGTTTATCTCTCTCCTTCGGTAAGTCTTCTAACCTCCTAGTTAGCGTATCTAGCTTCTTACCCTGTTTCCCGGGGCGGTACTGAATCTTAAAGTTAAATCGTGATAAGAATTCTGACTAACGTACTTAACGTCTATTTAATAGCTTTATCGTTATAAAGTATTCCAGGTTCCGATAGTCAGTTAGGATTTTAATAGGTAATTCGGCACCCTCGAGTTTAGGTCTCTATTCTTCGAAATATTGGATAATCGTAAGTAGTTCCTTATCGTAGATCTCGTAATTATACTTAGTAATAGAATGCTTCTTAGAAAAGAAGGCAATAGGTTATAAGATACTATTATCGCTATACTATAATAGTACTCCTGCAGAGACGTAGTCTAAAGCGTCGGTTTCTAGTAATACCTCTATTTTCTAGTTAAATGCAGCTAGTACTAGAGTAGAAGTAAAGGCGTATTTAAGGTATTTAAAAGCGTCTTACCGTTTACTATTCTAATCGAAACGCTCGCCCTTCCTAGTTAGCGAGACTAATAGGGATATAGTCTTTAAAAAGTCCTTGATAAATCTTCGGTAGAAGTTTATAAATCTAACGAACGCTTATATATCGGTAAGATTTATAGGCGTTTTCTAACTCTTTACTGCCTTAACCTTGTCCGGGTCTATACGAAATCCATAATCCCTAACGATAAGGCCTAGGAATTTCGTTTCACGTACGAAGAATTCGCATTTCGAGAGTTTAGTAAATAGTCTAGCGTTTCGGAGTTGTTTTAGAACTTAGCGAAGGTATATAACGTGCTCCTCCCTTATCTTACTATAGATCAGTATATCGTCTAAGTACGCCGAGTAGAACTAGTCGAGGTATTCTCGTAACGTGTCGTTAATAAACCTCTAAAACGTCGCGGGAGCTCCTATTAATCTAAAAGGTATTACTAGGCTTTCGAACAGGCTAAATCTAGTTCTAAACGCGGTAAGGTATTCCTGCCCTTCCTTTATACGAACGTTGTTGAAAGCCAAGATAATATTAATCTTTAAAAAGTATTTCATGCCTTATAAATTGTTTAAAGTCTCTTTAATTAATAGTAACGGATACCGGTCTTTTACTAATATATTATTGATTGCGCGAAAATCGATATAGAGTCGTAGTCCCCCTCTAGGTTTCTTGATAAAGAGGATAGGGGAAGCGGTAGCCGAGGAACTTAGCCGAATAAATCCTTTCTAAAGGTTCTTATCTAGCTATTCTTTTAATACTTTAAGTTCGGTTCGGGATATCGAGTATAGTAGTCTAAAAGATAGGTCTTTACTAGGTATTAGTCGAATGTCGTAGTCGTAGGATTAGTATAGTAGTAATTAGTCTACCTTTTTCGGGGAGAAGACTTCGGTGTAGTCCTAAATCTCGATTAGTAAGTCCTAGATAATATCTAATTCGGTTTCCTTACTAGATTCATATATTCTATTAACTTGTATAGCTTGCTTTCGACGTATAATATGATCGATATTATCTATTATAGTAATAAACATATCCGTGTTGCTTTGTTACAGTTATCGGACAGCGTTGACACTAATAAAGGCAATGTCGGTATTCTGAAGGCCTTCGGGACGGTCGGGTAGATAATAGGGCGCGGTCTTTTTTAGAATGTCTTTTAGTATAGGTTAAGGTTGTAGTTACTCCAAAATCCTATAATGCTCGCGGCAGAATTTACTATTAAACGTAATAGTTCGGGAGGCCTATTTAGTTTTTAGATTATGCTTTTCTAGCTACGGCAGGCCTAGGATCGTATAGTAATATGCTAACGGTATAATAAATAGAATTATATCTTTTTCTATATAGTCTCTAATCTGGAAATCAACTCGAATATAGTAGCGGACAGATCTATTCTCATTCAATAACCCATCGTAACCTATAAGTTGGAAGGGTTTACGTAGGGGAAGGAGTAGTATCTTCTTCTCTTTAGTCCATTCGAGGTTAATAAATAATTAACCTTTACATCTAGTATCTACTATAGTGTAGGTATGAAATACCAAACCAGGTAGGCTAATTGTCGACGGGAGGATTTAATACACGGGCTCGTTTAAACTCTTCGTCCACAGATAACCTATATAGTACAGTCTTGGATATTCGTATAGGGTTCGGTATAAAGGGTAATAATAATCTAGTAATCGGTTCCGTTCGTATAATAGAAGGCAGTTTGCCTTAAGGTATCCGTAGTGCAGTTTCTTTTAACGCTAAGGTACTTTCTATCCTAGGCCTACTCCGTTTTCCTAGACTGACATGGCATGAATAGGGGTGGCGGGAGTAGTAGGGCGTAAAGCAGTTAGCGTATAAAATAGAGGAGACTATGCCTAATGGGGCGACGGGGTACGCGAGATACGCATTTCTTATATACGTTAGCGTCGGACTAGGTCGCGATTCTAAATATTAAGGGGCCGGATATCAGGGTTCGGGCAGTCTCGGACAAGGTGACTAGTTCGGTAGTAACGATAATATACTCTAGCTTCTTTATTAGAGGGACGGTTATAGCGTTAGGTACTTAAGTCTATTAGGTCTCTAGTAGGCTATTTACGTGTAACGGTAGCGTAAGGTTAGCGGGGAGCAGAGCGGGGAGATAAAGGGGGTAAGGGTATCCGGATAGTAGCGGTACGCAAGGTTGGTTTATTACGGATTATATATATATTCTAATAGAATTGTCGGCGGCGATTCTCTAATTCTTAGAGGCGGTAAGCAAATTATCGAAAATTATTTAAAGAAGACGGGTTATAAAGTAATATTTCTTAGAGTTCGCGAGAGATTAATTAGTTTAGGAGAGGTATAAGTACGGAGTCTAGTATTTCGCCTTTAAGAGCGAGGCGTTTAAACTCGGTAAAGAATACGCTAAAATCCGTATTCTTTTAACGTAGACGGAAGAGATTATTCTAGGTATTTTTAATACGGTCTAGATTACTAAAAGCGTTTTCTAAGTATTCTAGTATCTGCGGATAGTCGACGAATTAATATATTCTATATTCAACCTTGGGCAGAATCAGAGAATAAGCGGTTTTAGTAAGACGGCTAGCAACGTAGGCTAAACGATTATTAGCCCTTACGAAGCGGTCTATATTCGTAGTTAACTTACTATAGATCTATTAGGTAAAGCGGCGTAGGTCTTTACGATCTCTATTAAATTTTTCGGGATTAGGTAGTCTTTTACTAAGTTAGGAAGACTCGGGAGGTATAGTAGTAATAACCGGAGTCTTTCTCTCTATAATATCTATAGGGTGCTTAGTAGGGCGTCCGGGTTCAGGTATCGTTTTAGGGGTGATAACCGTAGGAATAGTAGTAAGAAGGGCTTTCTCGTTCTAAATCTTAAGATTGAGGATCGTCTAATCCTTACTCTCGAGGATCTCTTTATACTAGTTCTTTTAGAATTCGATAACTCCCTTCGCGGAGGTAACCTAGTTCTAGATCTATTCGATCTTTTCTTATTAGAGAATAAGTTTCTCCTTAACTTTAGCGGTATATCTAGTTAGGTTACGAAGGTAGACGAGCTAGTCGTCGCGGAACTAAGTAACGTGTTTAGTAAGTTTATCAGGGGAGTTGGTCCTAAGGGGAGGGTCCGGGCGGATAACTATTTCGACGTAGTTATACTAAAGGTAGGAAGCTACGTAATATTATAGTCGGTCTCGCGGCGGTAGGTAGTTAGCGTAAATACGGGGAAACGGTTCAGATTTAGTCAGCTATAGAGGTCTTATCTATTAGTATAGGTTAGGCTATACGACAAGGACGTAGCTTAAAGAGCTACATTGCTGATAGCGGCGGTAATAGATAAGGTTAAACCCGCGGTTTAACCTTCCTTTCCTAGCCTAACATGTGCTTCCTAGTACGGGAGGCGCATATTATATTTAGACTATATCGTCCTGTGACACTATTTCTACTAAATAAGACAGATAAAAGACTAGCTAAATAACTACCCTTCCCTATCTACTACCTATTAATATACTAGACTAGCCTTAACTCTTCTTTCTTCTTTCTCCTAGATAATAATACAGACTTTTTAAATAGCTTAGTTATTCCTATCTTACTATAGATTCTTCTAAGTAGGAAGGGGATAATATAAGCTAAGTAACTATCTTTATTGACCTACTTACTACTAGCTAATTAGATAAAACTTAGAGTAGTAGAACCTAGAGAGATTCTATAAAGACTTCTTAGTAGAACTTACTTAAAAACCCGGTCTATTAGACGGGTCTTAGGATTAGGAACATCGATCTATATACCTAAAACGAGTGCATTGGAGGCTATACTATAGATAGGACTAAACGGCTATATATAGAGTCTTAAAAAGGTACTAAAAAGACTATATAAAAGTTTAAACTTAATCTAATAAGTAATAGCTATACTAGAGTAGAGTTACCTACCTTTTAGAGTAATAATAGACTTCTTTTACTAGTTTAATCCTATCTATCTTAAGATTTACTACTCTTTCTATAGAAAAATATACTCCTATTTCTATCTGTCTTACTACTATATCTACTAAGGAGACGGCGGCCCCGTAGGGCGCCGTAGTAGATTAAGACTAGACGTTTTAGTAGTTTAAAGCTATCTACTTAAGTAGTTTAAAGCTATACGCTCAAGTTCTTAGTCTAAAGCTATAGATCTAAGTAGGCTAGAAATATATATCTAAGTAAGGTAGAACTATCTCTTCTAATTACTATAATACTCCTCTAATAGATAGGCTCTAGGGTAAAGCTTAAAAATTAATCAAGGAAGAAAGAAAGTAAGCTATAGTTAATTATCTAATTTTCCTAAGTAAGATAGATATTTTTAATTAGTTTTAATCTTACCTACTTGTTTAGAATAGATAGCGGTTTCTTTTAGCGCCCTTATAGGCCATAGATACTTCTTCTAGCTATTATACTATCTTTATAATAAATTAACCTTAGAATAAAGATCTAAAGTTAAGCTAATAGTAGTAAGTAAGATATAATCAATTTATCTACTCTTTTTAGATAAAATAGATTTAACATTGCCTATCTAGATAGATATTAGTTTTATACGGCGCTATAGTAAGTTAAAATATCTCTATTAGCTACTATACTACCTATTTAATAAATAAGAACCCGGTGCAATGCATAGGCCTTAGGATAGCGCTATAGTAAGTTAAAAATACCTCTTTTAGCTACTATACCACCTATTTATTAAATAAGAACCCGGTGCATTACACGGGCCTCAGGGTATCTATATTATAAGTGAAGGATATGGCAATTTGCTAGTTTAAATCTGTCTTAATTCACCACCGACAACAGCAGTGACGACCATGAAACAAGTCGTTGGCATTCCAGGCCACGAAGTCAAATGCAGACTCAAGTCTGCCCCAATCCCTAAGCCAAAGTGCCAAAGGAGCACTGGAGCTAGAGCGATATCTAGCAGAACGCTTACTCTTGCAAGTCTCGATGAGATGGGAGGGCCTGGCTTGTGTAGCAGTATATCCATAAGTCTATGATTTGTTTATACTACGTTCAGTCATTGTGCAAGCGCATGCTTGTCATTACCACCGTTATCGTCTGCAGGTATTGTGAGCTCCCTGTGCCCAAGACTACGGCCCAGATCCAAGTCATGCACGGTCTTCCAGAAAGTCGTCCGCCCAGACTCGAATCTGCGTTGATCTTTGCTAGCGTCCTCGTCTGCAGCAGTAGCGACAATCTCCTCGGCCCTGGCAAAATCGCCGACATCTGTCAGTGCTCTAACGACATCTGTCATGGCCCTCCAACTAGGCAAATTGCCACGCTTGCTCGTGTGCCCGAGCGCGGCCATCATCTTGCCGACTTCGCCACACTTCGCAAAGCCTTCTATCAGGCGATCAAAGAAGAATGCATCGAGTACGACCCTGCGATCTTGCCTTGCGCGACTCCAGAGTGAATCAATGGCTGGCAAATCCGGTGGATCCACACTAAAGTGGTGCGTGAGGAAGTTCGTGTATACCTGTGATGACAAAGGAATGCCCTTGGCATCCATGTGAGACAGCACACTATACGCTGCAGCCAAGTTCTGGTTTCCAGACGAATAGGTGTCGTGTAAGAGGCCGTTGATGAGTGTAGCAAAGGTGTAAGCATTCGCATCCAGCCCATCTGCATGCATCATGTTCAGAACTTCCCCTATCGCTTTCTGGCGTGAATCCTGCACGGCTTTGGCGTCTGCCTCAGCATGAGTGCTTTTGCCGCTTCGGAAGAGTAGTTGAAGCAGCAGCGTGTAAGTGGCTATATCTGGCGATATCTTGTGTGCTTTCATTCGTTGAAGCGTGTCAAGCCCAGCCTCCACGTCACCTTTCCTAACAGCGGACCCTAGAAGAGGATTGAATGTGTAAGCATCCAAAGTGATGCCCAGTGCTTTCGCCCAGCCTAGCACCTTTGTCAACTCCTTGTTCTTTTTACCGCGTACCAGACCTGTCACAAGTCCATTTAGAGCATTGGTATTTGGCTTCGGATGGTTGGGCAGGTCTCCCATCGATCTAAAATCTTGAGTCTGCCCTTGTATTGCACTCTTCTTGACAGCATTGACCCAATTGGAAGCCATTTCTTGGAATGCTGCAGTTCCAGACTCCCAATGACCGCTGATGGTCAACGAGTGGATGCGTGTCGCCCATATTTGAGCGTCAGACTCGATGCCAGAATGTAAGAATTTTGTCCACGTATCGTGAATCGCGTTAGGATCCCGAGCAAGTCCACAGCCCTTGAGCATAGCGTTCCAAGCACCAATGCCGGGCGTGATGCCAGCGTCAATCATGGTGTTCCACACTTTGATGGCGCTCTCGGGTGCTCTAACTGCCATAAAGCCCGTCAGGAACGTAGCACATAACGGCGACGCCAATGGCAAGCCTGAGAACTCATTTTTCAAAATTGTCAAGAATTCATCCCATAGCGCGTTCAGTCGTCTAGCGTCTCGCATCTCAATAGCACGTCCGACTCTACGATCAAGACTTCTTTCGCTAGACACGTCTCGCTCGCGTGCAGGAGTCTTGTACCTCTCAGGAAGTAAACCTTGACTTGATGTCGGCTCGTGCTTGATCTTGTGTTCACCATGACCTTCCCCTTCGTGGCGTTGCCGCCCTGGCGGTCTGAGGAAATCTGCTTTTCCTGTACGGGGATCTGTTGCCGGTCCTGTTGGCTGAAACTGAAAGCGTCTGTTTGTTTCCGGCGCTGCGACGAAAGTGGAACGATCTTGTGAGGGTCTAGTCAATTTGCTGTTAGTCATTGGACTATGACCATGTCCATATGCAGTACTATCGTCTCCGCGGCGGACAGGGCTCTGGGGTACTAGATCAGCTAGAGCTGTAATTATGTTCAGCTTTGCTTCGACATCAGACTGTGCTCTTGATGTCGGGGCTCCATTATGAGGGTCAACGTGTGGTGCCGCGTGTGCCTCTCCGGAAGTTCCCGGCTTGATCAAGAACGATGAACGAGACTCAGATTGCGCTTGGTGCGAATCACTTCGTGCCTTTGATGATTTTGCATCTCGAGTCGTCGAGGGTGCGACAGGCCGAGAATAAGGATTTGGACGACTCGCATCATTTTTGCTAGATATGAGGCGTGCTAGGAACTCATCCTCGGCAGAGTAGAGCGAGTCAAAGGCATTTGTCGCAAAAGACGGGCTAGCTGTAATTCTGTTTATTGCTCCTTGATTTCTGCCAGCATGTCCTGCTACTTGCGATCGTGGTGTTCTGGTCTTGTTCTCCTTCGACGACCGTTGCTGAGACGACCTCCGCGGTCGAGTAGACGTCTTCACGTCATCGGAAGGACCGAATGAGACGTATGAGTTCCATCGAGGATAGACTCTGCCTGGCAGCTGAGGACGGCGGACCTGGTGTAGCAGACGGCGGAAGCATGACACGCATGGAGACGACGTGAGCATGAAGCAGTTCCAATCAATGCTTCGCTTGAACGCTATACCATCTGGAAGACTCAAGCTGGATATCTGGCAGGCGCAGTCATGCTACTGTTGAACTGTGTTGACATTGGTGCGTGAGAAGAGCTACTCTTATCGATTAGTGTAACAATTTATTCACATGCTTTGATTTGCCATGCGTCAGTGCCATCACCATCACTACCTGTACGATATCACCATCTTCACCACTGCTAGGGCTATTCTTGCTACAGGTTGCATTCTAGAGTCAAGAGGCTATCGACGACATCCTGCTTCCCGGCAAGCACCGCTCATTCATTTCCAGCTGCCCCTGTGCACCATCTTCACGCGCTGGCTCGTGTGTCTGCGTTTGTTCCCGCACTTCGAGTAGACTTTAAGCTTCGGCGCAATTTCGTCTGGTCTTCTGGCCTGCGGCGTCAGGCACGCACTCTTGCCGACCTGCCGGGGCGGACATACTCTTCTCTTATAAGGTGGCGCAACGAGAAGATAACAGTTCAGCGTACCGACGACTCAGCAAATGTCATAAATCGAGTCCCGCCTGAATCTCGTACACAGGATCATTTTATCAAACCTCTTCCTGGCTATCATAAGATGCTCAGCTTCGTCGAGGTCATCACGACGCCTTCTGCGGATACCCATGGCACTTTACTGCTGCTTCATTTCGATAGCCGACGATATTTGGTCGGCAATGTACCGGAGGGCGCACAAAGAGCTTGCATTGAGCGTGGGATTGGTCTGAGAAAAGTGGCCAAGATACTTGCCACGGGGCGAACCGAATGGGGCAATCTGGGCGGCCTGCTGGGCCTCATTCTGTCTATGGCAGACACAAAGATATCCGCCATGAGCGCCACTGCTACCAAGCGCATGGACCAGTCGAAAGAGCCGGGCAAGAACAGCGGCCAAGATGACTTACACGTCGAAGTGCATGGCTCCCACAATTTGAATCATCTCATTGCCACTTCACGACGCTTCATCTTCCGAACTGGGATGCCTATACATGCTATTGAACCTGTGCGAGGTTCACCTGTTGTAGCGGAACCCACTTGGCAGGACGATTTGATAAAGGTGTGGTCCATGGCTATATCTCCTTCCACGGAGACCGATGTGAGATCCCCACGTAAACGTACATACGACGAAGCGAATGGTCATGATGCGAATGCAGCGTTGACCTTGCCCCAGACTGCATATCGTGACCCTTTCTTGGAGACGAAAAAGTCCGTTGTAGGCCAAATGTTCAACTCCGGCTGGAAATATGACAACCTCGTGCCACAGCCGCTTTCAGCTGTTAGACCCCCAGCCAAGATCTACGTTCGAGATCAGGTCACGAAAGAGCTTGTGCCTTACACAGGCCCATTGTCTGACGGGACTGGATCGATACCAGACATCACGGTCTACGTGCGGGAGCCGTGGCCTGGAGCATTGACAGAAGATCTGCCTCCCACGAATGTAGCAAATGAGTCCATGTGTTATATCATCAAGAATCACGCGCAGAGAGGGAAGTTCTTGCCAAAGAAGGCTGCAGAGCTCAAGGTGCCAAAGGGCATGCTTTGGAGTGAACTCGCCAAGGGCTTCACGGTAAAGAATGAGGATGGCGAGGATGTTACACCTGAAATGGTCCTAGCTCCCGGCAAAGAAGGTGGAGGGTGTGTCATCGTTGATTTGCCGAGCATGGAGTTCGTGCTGCCTCTTCTTGAACGCAGCGAGTGGCACTCAGACGAGATCATGGCCGGCGTAGGAGCTATTATCTGGATACTGGGCTCGAAAGTCGCTCATGATAAGCGAGTGCTGGACTTCCAGAGCAGGATGTCACATATGAAGCACATCGTCTCGTCGCCAGACACGTGTCCAAACTCACTTGCGCTTGACAGCGCAGCTCGCAATGCAATTCGACACAATCATATCGATAGCAGGATTTTTCCTGATCTACAGCATACCGCAAATATAACGAGCGGTCCAGAAGCAGCAACCGTCGTCGATGCAAAAGAGTCGTTGCACATTGCTGCTCGAAGGGGACTTAGGCTTGCCTTGGAGCCAACACTCGAGATTCAGGATAAGATGGTCAAGCCACCCTTGGACGTTGGTGTGTTCCGAACTCAAATGGCAGCCGAGTTTGAGAATCTTGATCATGCGTCCTTGCGTCATCAGACACAAGGCTCAACATCGGATGTTGAGGCATGGAAGAGAATTTGTCCTCATCCTAACGCAGAAGTGGTAGTTCTGGGGACAGGATCATCACATCCTTCACCAGCTCGGAATGTCTCCGGTACGCTCATTCGCGTGCCAGGCTGTGGTTCCTACCTGCTAGATTGTGGTGAAGGGACTTTAGGGACGCTGCGCCGCATCTTCCCGCCTGATAAGCTCGAGGATATCTTGAAGGATCTGCGTATGATCTGGGTGTCTCACTTACACGCTGATCATCATCTTGGCCTTGCGTCGCTTGTCAGAGCGTGGAGCACTGCTACCAAGGAGACGACTGCATTGCGACTCGCCGTGGTATCAGATGGTCCGATGTTGCACTGGCTTCACGAGTACGGAAGCGCAGAGAATCTTGGACTTTCTCGTGTGCTTACTCTGGGAACGACGCCTACGCACAAAGACAAACTTGAGGAGGCTCAAGCTACTGAGCTGCGCTTCATCAAGCCAGCTTGGGTGGACGATGTAGACCGACGAAACACCGGTGACTTCCTGGACGCGCTGAATCTTCAGTCACTAAACAGCGTTTTCGTGACTCACTGTCCAGGGGCTCAGGCTGTGTCGTTCACTACTAAGACTGGGTTGAAGATTAGCTACAGCGGTGACTGTCGACCTAGTCCATCTTTCGCGGTGATAGGAAGAGATAGCCACCTGCTGATACATGAGGCCACCTTTGAGGACGAGATGCGAGGAGAGGCTCTCGCAAAGAAGCACAGCACGACTGGTGAAGCACTCAGTATAGCTAGTCAGATGAGTGCAAAGGCGTGTCTCTTGACCCACTTCAGTCAGCGCTACCCGGAAATGCCGAAGCTTGGTATACAGGCGCTGCCAGCAGACTCTGTCCCTGAAAGTCATAGCATCGGGTTAGACATCCCAGTCGCGGTTCCTGAGGTACCTAAACTACCGGACGGCAGTGATATCAGGGTCCTGTTCGCATTCGACTATATGCGACTCAGACTCGAAGACGTACCTCTACTGCAAGCCAAGCAACCACTGCTACGAGAGATGTATGACAAGGGCATCGGCAAGGATATCGCACAGGATGTGGCTGAAGAGGCAGCAGACACTACCCAGCTCGTCACGACGACGTCGAATCGGCAAGAAAAGAAAAAGGCAAAGGAGGCTAGCATGAAAGTGCAGACTAAAGCAAACAAACGGAAAAGCCAGGAGTGGAAGCAGACGCGGGATGGTGCAGCTCAGGAACTCTCGCACGAAGCTGAGCAGGGCGTGGAAGCTGCAGGCCAGGTATCTGGGCAGTAAATGTACAGTTTATAGTGTATAGGTAAGCAGAAACAAGGGAAAGACCTTTACTGGTATATCGTACTAGATCACAGTTCGGAAGATGTCCTGGGAAGAGTGCCTCAAGGGGTTCTACTTAGAATTCCTGCTCTGTCGTAGCGGGTAGTGCTTCATGATCACCCCACCATTGAGTGCGGGGTGAATCATCTTTTGTTTTCACTTTTCGGCTGCCGACCAGTTGCCGCATCACAAGCTGACTGACCGAAAGCCAGGACCTCACACTTATCTCACGATTGAATGCTCAAGACACCTCGAAGCTCTGGTATCCTGTCTTCCTACTACCTATCCATCCACTGTTCACGTCGACAGCTGGCACGCTCGAGCATCTCGCATCTCTGCGCAGCAGCTCGCTCTTATCATCAATCACTCACAACAAACATGGCCACCCCCGCCTACAAGCTCAAAGAGTCCCCGGAGCAGCGTGCAGACGCCGAGCAGACGATCCAACGAAACCCGCACGGCAACTTCGCCGAAGTCCAGGCTTCTCGCCCAGACTTTGACCATTCCAATGACGGTTTCAAGTACACCAAGACTGTTGCACCAGAATGGCAGCTCGGCCAGGGCGCCAATGACGGCGGCGAAAGCCTGAAGAAGAAGCATATCCAGATTGATCCGTATGAGGAGGGAAGACCAGCGGTGTTCAATTACAAGTTGATGATCAGTGCCATCATCCCTAGGCCGATAGGATTCGTGAGCACGAGGAGTAAAGATGGTATGTGTCTATGGAGGAATTATGCTGTCCTGCTGCAGTTCCTTGCTGCCACGCCAGCACCTGTACTGGCTACATATGGTCTCGGAGTCGTACTAAATCATGTATCTCTTAGGCAAGAGCACAAACCTTGCGCCCTTCAGTTACACACAGATGTTCAACCACGACCCGCCGATATTCTGCATTGGCTACTCCGGCGGCTTTGACAACGCAAAGGACAGTCTGAAGAACCTCTTGGAAAGTGGTGAATGTAAGATCCCGGACATTCTTCCTTTGGCTGGGGAAAAAAGCAATACTGACGGATGACGATAGGCGTGATCAACATGGTTTCCGAACACTTTATCGAGGCAGCCAACTCGACATCAATCAACGCACCATACGGTATTGAGACTACTCTTGCCCGTCTGAACACTACTCATGACTAACACTGTGTAGGTGTATCTGAGTGGGCACTGTCTGGGCTACATCCAGCGGAGTGCACTGAAGTAGCGTGCTCACGGGTGGCAGAGGCCGTCTTCGCTGTGGAGTGCAAACTCATCGAGACAAAAGAATACGAGTCCCGTGTGACCCCAGGCAAGAAGACTGGTGTGATTGCCACGGTAGAGGGTCTGAAGTTTTGGTGCAGAGAAGACGCCATCAACAAGGAGAAGAACCTTGTCGATCAGGCCATCCTGAGGCCTATGAGCAGACTTGGTGGTATCACTTATGCTCGCGTCACGGAGGGTCTGGAGCTGCCTCGTCCGGACTACGAGGAATCTGTGAAGAAGGCTGGAAAGGAGGATTTAGCAAAGCCAAAGGTTGAGGGACAGTAGTAGCCTTGGTCCGTTATGAGATCATGAAGGCGTTTTGCCGAGGCCATGAGATGTCAAAGCTTGGATTCAGACTTATGAGGCCGCTATCAGGTATGAGATTTGCATGTCACTCACGATCCTCAGTCCCTGTTTGAACGTCGCACTGTCGCAACGCGGCCTTCTGGGGAGCATGCTATAGGTCTGGGTTCTCGACACTGCTCAAGTGCGACGGAGCTGAAATATACCTATGTCGTGTCAGCTGGGGCTCGTAACGGATCTGGACTGAAGCGAAAAGCCTTGCCATAATCCTTCTCATGCAGCGTCCATGCAAGAACCTCT
>Ga0268250_10000628_pt1 | contig 16299 bp, 16 predicted proteins | sample AgamicAsSfe_FD_200448 | JGI IMG/M metagenome (GOLD analysis project Ga0268250, IMG submission 200448) | Agave microbial communities from Guanajuato, Mexico - As.Sf.e (v2) (version 2) | ecosystem: Host-associated > Plants > Phyllosphere > Phylloplane/Leaf | place: Guanajuato, Mexico | collected... | reverse complement strand
GCTCCAGAGTGCGTTTTTCAGCACTTCTTCATAGTGGCCTATCCGGTCGGTTCCCAGCCAGCGTACTGCTATGAAGCAGAGAGGGAAGTCAATGAGTGACAGTCCTAGGTACACTCCTACCGCCGTCCACCCATATTCGCGGGAAAGCTTCTTGAGCCGCTGTGATACCGACAGCGCAGGCTCAGGACTGCCTAGGTGCGGCGTGGGGTTGTGCGACTGGACAGTGGGCTTGTCACTTTTGAAGCGCAGAGAGCGGAAGCGGCGGGCGAGGGCAGAGCGTTGATAGCGGAAGAACAGGAGGGCGCTCTGCTCGAGCGATTTATTTCCCAGTCTGGAAGGGGCGCCGGATTGGGTAGGCGTGAAGAAGGTGCGAAGGAAGGGCGGTGATGGTCGTGAGGCGGCGCTTCTGGCGGCACGCGCAAACGGCAGCTGGGCAGTCCAGAGGCGATCTACTCGAGGCTTCATGGCATGGGCGGGCGAGTGTTGCGGCGGCAGGTGAATCGGTCTTCACGTGGGGCGGTGGTCGTCGACTCAGGCTCACTGTCACAGCGCTGTGGTGCCGGAAGTCCTCGCCAAAGCTACCTAACGTTGTTGCAGCGTCACTATTGCCATATAATTCTGCCAGGGTCCGCCCGCGGCCAATAGTAATTCCGAACCCCGAGCATTCACCGTCGCCGCACGAATGCCCATGGCGCCATCGTCCGCTCGCGCATGCTGACTTCCTAACGCGGCTGCCGACTCTGCTTTATCCGTAGACCTCACACGCCGCCTTGGGTTTTGTCGCTCGGAGCATTCGGTAGGGCCAACGAGCATCATCCATACACCATGGTTCTCGTCTCGAAGACATCGAAGACGCACAACACGTCCCGTCTTCGACCAGCGCTAGAATGGACCCAGAATGGACCCAGAGTTTACCGAGTCACTGACCGCAAAAGTCATTGCCTCAGGCTTGTCATCGCCATGTCGCATGACGAATCCTGCCAGAGGGACATGTCAGGGCGCACCGACCGAATGGCTTGAGGCAGAGGCGGTGGAGCTGGGATTCAACTCTGTCTCGCCTGTCTTTGCCAGAGTAGAATCGTCTCATTTCCTCAACGCCTTCAGTCTCTCTATACGACAGCGTTTCTGGCCACATGCGACAAGTCCGCGGTGATCCAAGACAAGGGCAGACCAGGGATTACGTCTTGCGCACATTCTCAGAATTGCCTGACAGAAGCGTCAGCCTGCATCAGCCCAACTGTGGCCAAGAGCTTCCTCGGGGAGTCTCGAAGCGTGTTTCCTGCAAACATCTGTTGCAGCCCATTACCAATCAGGCTAGCTACACGCCTCCTTGCGGGCGGAACATGGGCAGCACATGCAGCCATGCACGCTTGACTCCTTCACCCTCGCTTGGCCAGGAAAATCATTGTGATGTCTCGCAAGCGCTCCGGTCATTTGCAATTCCAAAAGCCCGTCAAGCACGCCCGAGGTGTGGCGTTACTGGGTGCCAGCCTGCTCCTCGCTCGACATGCAGCATGGACCATGGTGTGCCGTACTGCATTTCACACGTCGTATTCCTACTCTGCATCTTGAATTCTAAATTGCGGGGGCACCACGCGTAGCTTTATTATCGACCGTGCGGGTCCATTTTGTCTGTATGCGAACCTGTTCGCTGGTACCGATAGCGCAGGTGGTGGAACAGGAGAGCCCTCCGTTACAGAAATCCATCCAACACGACCGTTTCACAACCCACTACCCACACTCCTTTAGACCGCTTGTCATTATCCGGTCGCCTCGCTACGCATGGGGTGACCTTTGGCAAAGCGGTGGGGCACATCACTCTTGGGATAGGACAATTGCCTGCGTCCTGACGGTGGAGTGGCTAATCGAGGGCGTTGGCATCGTGCGGACGCATCCGGCCTCTAACAGTCTTCAACGTTTTACATTAGCCTGATTCGATCTGACAAGGTTCCACACATGGTTCCGCTGTGCTGCAGTCGCCGACTCGTTCAAATGCCTGGCGACGCGTCTGTAATTCCCGGCGCCACTCCCACTGCCGAACAACTGCATCACGACATCGCAAACGACAACTGTATAGTCTTCTGCTTTAGTGAGCCCTTCTCCTGCCATCAACTGGCTCGCCCTTCCTTTTCGTCCAACTTTGTCGGCAACAATCCTGCAGCACGGGTCGGCGCCTGGCTGCGAGGGCCTGGGAAGGTTTGCAAGTTGATCCTTTAAAGTTTTCGGCGTTCCCACAACCCTGCAACCGCACCAGTCTCAAACTTTGAGCTTTGGGTACTGAGCTGACGAGTGATGGAGACCACTTTTCATCTACCTGGCCTTAACATCGTCCTCTTGCCGCCGCATTACCCCCTTGATTGGCCCGTGGTCACGAGCGTTCCTCTGCCCTCTGACGTTCCAAAGCACCGGACAAGGGCTCCTCTCTGAACGGCGCCAGCGTCGTCTGTCCCCCCTGCTAGCTCGGCTAGACTCTGGAGTTGATCGCCCTGCCCTTGCAAAGCTCGGCGCCGTTTGTGACTTCCTGGCGGACAAGGGCCCTTGCCTCTCACATTATTCGGCGGGATGATACTGTGCTTTGGTGTTACACCCATTCCTTCGCTTCACAACTTGACAGCGCCCAAAACGGCACGCTCCCGGAGCCAACTGTTTGAGGCTTCGACTAAGCTCTTACCCTGCAGAGCTGCATGAGTTGCTGTTCAGGATCTGCCTGTTTCTCCACGTGGGTTCGTCTCATTCTCAAGCTGCCTATTAATATGCCTTGGTATATAGACTACCTGTCCGCACTACTTCCTCACCTATTCTGCACCGTGTCTCACTACCCGTCACCGCTCTCTTGACATACATTTCGACTCTCACGCTCCTTATCTTTGTCAACACTACTATCACCAATCGCTCCTTCCTCTCTCGTTTAGCTTCATCACCAACCAATATACTCTGCATTAGACAGCAACATGGGTGGTAACACGGAATATATAGCAGGCCATGGCTACCTCTCTCTCGGTCAGGCTGTCCACGTTGCTCAAAACAGCGAAGGAGGCGTTGACCAGCAACTTGCTCAATTCCTCGAAAAGCGTCTCGCCGTAGTCTGGTCAAAACTAAACGCTCAACCACAATCCTATATCCTGCCTCCAGACGAGTTCGCGCTTATGAACTATTATCGCACACGATTTGGAGATAACGAAGTAGTCCGCAACGCTACTAAACGCTTTTGGGACAATCACAAAGGCGGCCAATAGTAGCTCGCCGGACATACTGCTCTCATTCGCATTCGACGGGTGACAGAAGAAATTCGCGGACGTCGGAACGGCACACATACCACCACCCACCTCGCAACTGCTTTTCCCAAGCCTTCGTCTACAACACCCACTTTCCGCAAGCTTCCGCCGCATATCGAATGAGGCACCTGCTGCATTTTTGAATTGATGATGTGAGTTACCTTGCGCTATCACCAATCCATGACGTACTGACCTGAACTAGCTGGCTATCACATATCGACATCGAATTTCTTACTTGGCGTTCATCGGTGCACCAAGATACCTGGACTTTTTCCGAGATACCTCTGACAACGGAGTAACGGCGTTAAACACAGCAAACCACTACTGGCCGGTTGCAAAAATGGCGTTTAGCATGTGTAACTGGAAGCGCAAGAGCGATGGAGTTTCTGCAAGGCGCAATGGCGAATTATTAGAATTGGCATCACCTTTACGAGCAGCACCCATCTACGGACAGTCACGTCTCGTAGCACTGCTCTTAATACTAATGACGCTATCTCAATCTGCTTCCGCTCTACTGACGACACCCCCGTTTGCGCAGTCCCGTTCCCAGACCTTGTCCTTGAGAAACCGTGCTACGAACGAATCGTCCCTTCTAGAGTGTCTTGAGGTTACGCCACCGGTCCTGAGTCCAACTGACGCATGCCAGCAAACTTTGATGGTCCATACTTTTGCCTACTCGTACGGCCAACCTTTTGTAGGTCAGTACAATCCACCGAACTGCAGCTTCAACAGAGTCACGATCAACTTTACGGTCACTTCCGCTGGCCGACAATTCGACCGGCTTGCTTTGATGTTCCTTGATGACACCGAGGTATTCCGTACTTCCACCGCTGAGCCGACTCAGAGCGGCATCATATGGAGCTATGTCAAGGACATGAGCGGCTACCTTGCTCTGTTCAAGACGCCGCAGAAGATCATCTTTGATCTCGGCAACATCGTTGACGATACATATACTGGCCTCTGGAACACCACGCTGACCGCGACCTTCTTTACTGCCGATGATGCGATCGAGCCCGCAGATGTCATCATTCCAATCTCAGCACAAAAGTCTAGCGAGGATGCGTCGAGTGCGTTCGTCGTCCCGGAAACAAGAGCAGTCAACAGTGCTACACTCCCAAAGAACGCCAAGAAAGCTGTCTTCTCGATTTCCGCTTGTGGTCAGGCCGCTGAAGAGTTCTGGTGGAGCAACGTACTGTCATCAGACACTACCGCATTCGGCAACGATACTACATTGTATGGTCACTCGGCCTTCCGAGAGCTTCGTCTTCTGATCGATGGAACCTTGGCTGGTGTTTCCTGGCCCTTTCCAGTCATCTTTACTGGAGGTGTGGTGCCGGGATTCTGGAGACCTGTCGTAGGCATCGATGCATTTGATCTGCGGGATGACGAGATAGACATCACTCCATTCATACCATTACTCAGCGACGATCAACCTCATAGCTTTGAAATACAGGTTCTCGGGGTTGATGATGATGGTCACGGACATGGGAACTTTACTACGGCAATTGGATCGAATTGGGTCGTTACTGGAAAGATATTCGTTTGGCTCGATTCCAGTAACAACCCTACAACAGGCACCATTGCCACCTCTCGCTCTACTTCCGCCATCACACTGCAGTCGACAACACATGGAAACTCAAACGCCAGTGAAAGCATATCTTTGGATTACTCTATACAGGTCACTCGTAATGTGGACATCAGATCTACCATTGACACGCCCACAGGATCGAAAACTGTAACATGGACACAGAAGCTCACCTTCTCCAACGTCGGTACTCTCAGCAACGGCGGTAACGACCAGATCGTTCGCCAGTCGACAACAGGCACACATACATCATCCTCCGACTATTCTAGAAGCTTCGAATATCCCCTTTGGGTTCTATCATCCTACAACGCACCAGCAGGAGGCAACGTTACCATTGACGCCAGCATGGATCGAAGTAAAAACGTGCTGCAGCAAGGCGACTTGGCCTTTCCGAACGACCTGAAGACATTCGACTACACACGCCTACGCTCGATGCCTTACAGCAATCAGGCATTCCTTAGTGCAGACTTGAAAAACAGGCAGAATGGTACAGCATCTTATCTGTCCGTCCCCGCACTCAAGAAGTCATTTGGATCAGGCAACACGGAGCAACGCCTTACACTCAGTGATGGCACACAAGAAGTGTACCAAAGGCACATTGTAGCTTCTAACGACTCGATCGTGTATGACGACCAAAGCTTCGGTGGTCAGGCGCGTGGCCAAAGCAAATTCGCCGCACCCGGCCAACAGGGCTCCCGAGAAAGAGCGCATGACTTTGCGGCAACAGGCGTTAGGGCAATGCTAGGTAGGGGGCCACTGTAGGCGGCAAGAAGTAATGATGAGGAAGGTGGAGTCGGATCTACATGGATGAAGGAAGGTTTACCGGTATCTGCACGACACTTGACGAGCAAGCGATGTGGCACCGCCGACATGGGCATCTTGACAGTCTGTGGTGCTTGGTAACTGTCATGTTGCTTTCGGGATAGGTTGAGCGGATCTCAAAGGTGGTTTCCTGCTGGCTGCTGTGTTTGCTTCACTGCATTTATTCTCCGTTATCGCACTGCATGGTTACTCCAAATCAATGGGATTCACGACATATGCGCTGTCAGTCTTCTTTCAGTATTGTTTCGCGAGCAAGCACAGTGAAGTCTTACTGCAGTATTCTCCTATTCTCATCGCTCGATCTCAACACTATGACCTCACGCTATGCAACTGATCATCCAAAAAACTAGGCGCCATGTACTCTTCACAGCGGGATGGTAGTCGCAGTACGAGTCGCGCGACGATACTCATCCTCTCCATCAATGTCTTAGCTAAGCCACCAAGTCCCACAGCATAAACTTTCCAAGCTGTCACAAGGTGACGAGACTAATCATCTCATGGTGCTTACAGCATTTTTAGGAAAGAAAATCTCGCTTGCCACTGTCCATGTGGCCGTTCGATAGTTCGCGTTCATGCCGTCTCGCCCCACCCTACCTATATCGCTTTCGCTGATATATCCCTTTCCCATCCTTACCGGTATTACCAGCACCCCACGCCGATCCATATCGAACATGGACCAGGAAGTAGGATTTTTTTCTTGGTATTCCTCAACATGGGTCTTCCTTGGGCACCAACGTCGCCATCTCCGAAGTGTTTACATTGCCGTCGTGATGTGGGGATGGACAAAAAAAGGACACCACTACCGGATATCTCCATTCCCGCGCAAGGCGCACCATCATAGTCTCGATGATATAACCCTTAGCTTTGTTCAACGGCGACCTAAAACTTAATTGCGACGTCGAGTGGGCGAGTCGCAAAGAGTCGGCAAAGCTGTCCACATGAAGCATCAAGATAGACATGTGTCTCACTACTTTTTCTTTTTTTCCAACCTTCAACAGAAAAACACGATTGTTCATGTGTTTGGGCATCAAGCCAAGCTGTTGGTGATACAGCGCGCTTAGGTCACGTTGTTGATTCCCTTTTAGCCGACGGGCTGTCCTTACGCGCGCTCCCGTGGGGCGCCTTGAGCGGGAGATTTGCAGTCGATCTGTGCGTACGCTGCCTCCCCTCGTGGCAAGCCTGAAACGTCGGTAATGCGTGGTGAACTGTGGTTTTCACCTGGGATTGTCTACTTGGGCAGAATGTAACCTAGGCGATGCGTTGTAAGGGAGACCTTCCGTGACCACGCAGTACTACGGCTAAAGCTGCCTCACTAAACAAAGGGTTGCGAATCCGAGAATTTTGTCTTGCATTTAGGGTTTGCAAAAAGGAATGCACTTTTGTTGTAGGGGGGTTTGGGGCCATCTGCCGCAGACACCGTCTTGCTCTTCGACTTGTCGACCCCTGACGGTAGATCCACTCTGTTGGAAAATTACGTTTCCTTGATGGGAACCGATAGCGATTGGATGCCGTGCATGAGCGCTACAAAGGGAAGACACTCATCACACCAATATCACGTCGAGTGTAGCGCGTGCTGCCGTGTGTTCCAGCCTTATACGCCCCATAGCTGCGAGTCATGATAGTCGTTATGAAACGCTCCACCACTTATTTCCTTTTTCGATCCAGCTCACTGGCCACAATCATTGGGCCCACCCATGACGCAAGGATGGTGTGCACCTTTTTCCCGAAGTTCGTAAAGAAAGTTCATAGATTATCGCTGACAGCCGTGGTGTTGTCGTTGTCATTTACTTGTAACACACAATGGGGATCCTAGTTTTCGCCTTCCGCGACCCCGGTATACAGACGTGTGACTGACAGGCCGGGGTAAGTGCTTCGCTTGCATCATTTGTGTGACGAGCAGTAGCGTTGCCCATGGTCAAGCGATGTGGCAGACGATGCTGTTGTGCCACTAGAGCAGCGGCTGGACGCCGTTTTACGGGCTGGGAGATGCCGCAATCCACTTTCAAGAGCGGCAGACTAGCGCCACTGATACTAGTAATGGTGTGCTGCGAGATAGCGACCATTATTAGGAATTGCTCACAAATAAAGGGTTGTCTAGAATCGCGGGTTTAGTGACGAGATCCGCACGTCACGCCTGATTTGAAGATAGTGTGGGGGACCTTTGATCCGAGGAAGTGCTCCCTGCAAATCTCCTCCTACGATGGGTTATCACCAAATCTGCAGCATCGCTTCCAAGCCATCATTTTGTGGCTGCCAGCCGTTGGCCCGCCTACATGTGGATGGAAAGTTTGTTTGAGCCACACGGCTACAAGCGTTGCTGGTCCTGTCCAACATCTAACATCTCTTGCCGTTGATCGGTGTAGTAAACCTTCTCGGTGCGCGAAGCGCCCAAAAGAACGCCTCTAACTCTGTCTTGACAGCTCATGCATAGCGATGGTGTGCCAGCGGGTTTGTCATCAATTGGAGTAATGTGACGAGAGGGCGATCAGAGAAGGAACGGGTTGGTCCTCCGCGTTCTCAAGGATAGTGTCGGTCACCAAGAGCGCCTGTGTACCAACAACAATCGCGAGCGTAGCTGCGTCTGCAAAATACGGGTCGCATGGCCTTAAAGACTGGAAAAGGGCCGGATAGCCTTGTCTTATATATGGGCAACTTCATTTCGATGTTGATCAAATTTGGCTGGTATTCATGCGCAACCAAAAGAGAAGGAGCTGCCTAGGTGAGAAACTCGATGGTAGCAGGGTTCAGTGTGAACTGCTGATAGGATGTGAGTATCACCAAATACATGAGTCAGGCAACACTCACTCGTTCTTCCTACATGATACACCCCTACGTTTGAAGAAGACCTCTTCATGTGCCAACTGACCCGCCGCATTGATTGCCAAGGTTGGACCGAGGTATCTGCATGGATCGATAATGGCGGGGTAGGTAGGCCAACGTCATTATGAAAAAACAAACGTCCTCTGCAGTTACTTCAACACATATCAAGTCTTTTGAGAACTAGAGAAGTGGTCGCGTCTAAAATGGATACTCTTCGATGAACCAGCGGGGTCTGGGGGAAAGCTACGCGAGGGAGGGGCGAATGTGTGGATCTGGGGCAGTGTCGCGTGCCTGTGACTCGTCGACTGGATTGCCGCCTTCCTCATTCACAATTGGCGCCCGTGGCTGGCGTTTCGTTCGCCGTCCATCATGTCTTCATGTCATCGTCACTGACCTGCAACCCTCTATCATTCCTCCATGAAGCACTATGGTACAGGCATCGCTCTCCACCTCTCTTCAAAACGATGATAAATCGCTGCAGCAGCTCAACGAGCGCGAACCCGAGGCTGAATCGTCTCTAAAAACCGGTGATAAGACGGATGATACGCTGACTGTTCATCGCGGGGCAATTCGCGTTCCTTCCCCGGACCCATCCCTTGTATCAATAGACGATTCGAACATTATACGATTTGGTCAAAATCCAGACTATGCTCCTCTGTACCATGACAGATATGCTTCACGCTTACCCGCTCCTCCGCGAACCTTCAAAGGCAGGATTCAAGCATCATGGACATCAAACAAGGGCCTAGCACTTGTTCTACTTGCTCAACTGTTCGGAACTCTAATGAATGTAACCACGAGAATACTAGAAATGGAAGGAAATAAGGGTATGAAGACCCCCCAGTAGCGACAGCCGCATATACTGACAGAGTATCATAGGCAATGGATATCACCCATTCCAGATCTTGTTCGCGAGGATGAGTATCACCGTGGCATGTTCATCTTTCTACATGTGGTACAAGAAGACAGAACACTTCCCTTTCGGAATGAAGGAAGTCCGCTCGTTGTTAGTTGCTAGGGGGCTTTTCGGCTTCTTTGGAGTCTTTGGAATGTACTGTAAGTTATGCAGCCTCGATCAAGGAACCGTGTGGGTACAGTAACTCGTCTCAGCTCGTCAGATGCTAGGTCGCGCTCGAGGATTCTTGCTCACCCACTGCTGTGATGGACTCCACAGTACATCATATGGGCCCTTCCTGCATTTCATAGCGCTAACTATCACAGACTCCCTGTTGTACCTACCTCTGGCCGATGCTACGGTCATTACATTTCTGGCACCGTCGCTCGCCTGTTGGGCATGCTCATATTTCATCAATGAGCCGTTCACCCGGATGGAACAGATCGCTGCTTACGTCTCGCTCTTTGGCGTTGTCCTTATCGCAAGACCCGTTACATTGTTCTCTGCGCTGTCGCATTCCGACGCACCTATTCCTCCTGCTACCGGCGACTTAGATGCCCTTCTGCCGAACACAACTGTATCTTCACCCGATCGTCTCGCTGCCGACTATGATTCGGTGACGCCAACGCAACGGGCAATGGCAGTAGGCATTGCAATGCTGGGTGTCATCGGAGCAGCAGGTGCATATACCACAATTCGATGGATCGGCAAGCGAGCACATCCGCTCATATCCGTCAACTACTTTGCAACATGGTGTACAATTGTCAGCATAGTGGCAATGTTTACCATACCTGGTGTTGGCTTCCTGCTTCCGAACAGCCCGAGAGACTGGTGCTACCTAATCTTTCTGGGCGTCTGCGGTTTCGTAATGGTACGTCTATTGGATAGTGCCGCCGTGTTATGCTTCTTGACTGACAACGCTTAGCAATTCCTCTTAGCCGCAGGCCTTCAATACGAGAAGTCATCTCGCGCAACAAACATGGTGTATATGCAAATGCTCTTCGCACTCGCATTTGACAAGCTGGTCTGGGGCACGACACCTGGCGCTTTATCCATAACTGGATCGTCGCTTATCCTTGGTTCGGCAATATACGTTGCGATGAATAAGGAGGCGCCGACGAAGAAAGTGGAGCCAATGGGAAGAGGAGACGACGAGGAAGAGAGGGGTTTGATATCGTCGGAATTTGAAGGCGAACGAACAGACGAAGAAGACGCAGACATACCGATGAGGCCATTGAGATGATGAAGAGACGTTCACATGGAGTGTCTGCAATAACAGCGACTTGATGCGCTTTGGGAAAGAAAATTGCCAGGGTATTTCACATGAGTATGGAAAGAAACATAGACCATAGACGCTTATCGAAACATGATTACATATCTACTTACAATGCTCACAAATTCAACCCACTATGGTGTTGTTATGAATTTTCCTTGCTTCATTCTCATCGTAATGGGTGTTCTGCTATGTTTAGTAATGGAACCTCCGGTAACATCTTGAAGTGGGGAGTAGCTACTCCACCTAAGTTCCACACTGCGCAACTCAATCTTGACTAAGGTTCAAACGCGAGAACGCGACGCGACAAGCATCTACGATCAAATAGTATATTTACAATGATTTTATTCAGAATTTCATCAAACAATCCTCTGTGGCGCAATTGGCTAGCGCGTCTGACTGTTACATCAGTGGCTATCAGGAGGTTGGAAGTTCGAGCCTTCCCGGAGGAGGATTCTTTTTTGCCCGTTGAATGAACATCACCCATGGTCAAAACACCATGATGACACGCTCAGTTGCTCCTATGCCCTATAAGGTAAATATTTTTTGTTACACATTTGGTGGACTGCCGGCCTTATTGTGTTTGTGTATAGTTTTCTTGCTGCAAAGATTAGATCTGTTCAAAGGACACAGATTGCTTTGCACTATATCTTCAGAAGTACATGCATATCCGCCTTTCATGCACTCATGTAACGTCAGCCCTAGATTCTGGTCTTCTGCACACTTTCAAATCTCACCCTACCGTCTTCAATTTCCAGCACATTAACAGGGACCTTGACGCGTAATGGCTCCTCGCCTGGCAGATTCATAGGAGCTGAGAAACCTGCTACATGCGAAACCATGCTGTCACATGTCGGACAATTCCATTCTCTGTGCGCTGAGGCAGAATCCTCGTTGCTGTTCTGCTCAATCCTCTTGATGCAGACGTTGCAGAATTGGTGGTCACAGGGACGGATACTGACTGTGTTAGGAAGAAGAGGCACAACTGAAGAAGAATTACTTACATGCAGTCACACAGTCGAAGTTCGCATGTCGTGCACATTTTCGGCTTTGTTGGGTCAAACTCTGGTTCAGTACTGATGCCGACTTGTTGGTCCATCTGGATAACACTCTTCACATTGTCGAAATCACCTCCGTGGAGGCGCTCGTCTACCTTTTCTTTTACAACGAAAAATTGTCCAGAAGCTTCGGTGTACGCTTTGGCATCCATCGACGGAGGCCGTGGGACGATGTGCGTTACCTTTTCGCAGCTTACTGGGTCGAGGATGTGCACATGGAGAATGCGTGCAGCAGAGTGGTTCCATAATGTGGCTGGGTAGGGATCTTTGTATATATCTTGAACTACATTCTGGGTCAGTAAAAGTAAGACGAATGTGTATTTAGCCCTACTCAGTTTTCCGCCAGCGGCTAGACCCATGGCGCTGATATCTCTCGCATCATTGACCTCGAGTTCTCTTTTGGTGTTATCCTCAGAGTTGTAATCCAAGCTTTCTGTCTTGCTCGAAAACTCTGTCACTTGTTCGGGCAAAAGACTGTGGAGTGCTGATGCACTCGGGATCTCCAATGTGTCTTTAATGGGGGCCATTGGCAGTTGTCCCGGACTACCACTGTTGGTGTCGCAGCGTACATGGACGCTGTAACTTGACCTCAATCTACTACTGTACGAGGGCTGCATAGATGGCAGCGTGGCAAAATGCATTTGGGCGATCACCTTAAACATATAGGTTAGCGAGAGACCCACGTATGTTTTAGTTGAACCTACTCTACACGTGATATACGATCCTGGTTTTGCAAGATGCTTTATCTTGAGAGGCTCCTCATATATGGAATCGGCCGGGTACGATCTCAGAACATCGCCGATATTTCTACCAAGCTGCTCAGGTGTCTTCATCTCATCAAGGCCGCTGGGAAAACCGCGTGCACTCTTCACGATGTGTTTGTCCTTGCCATACGACCACAAGCGCTGCTTCGGAAAAAGTTCCGGTGTGATTTCAAGTTGAAGCCCTCCATGCTGCTCTTTTGACGTCTTTTGACCTTCGACGGTGTATCCAGATCCCACTTCTTTCAGTTAGCTGAGTTCTATGAGAGGTAAGCCAGTGACGTACGCGGCATGGCGACAAACTGGCGAACTACGCCAGGCGCTACACAAATACCATCTAACCATGGTTGACCAGGTATGACGATATAATCTTGCTGCTGATCCTCGACTTCTTTGTCAGCAGTCTCCTCTATCGTGTGACCCGAGATAGTGTTGACATGGCCCATGAAAACACGGACAGCCCATTTGTGCTGCTTGGGCTCGAAATTCAGCCACATAGCTTCCCTCTGCCACATGGGGAAAAACACACCGCCGCGTTTGCATATATTGTTCGGAAGATGGCTGGAATATGCTTTTACGCTGAACAGTTCGTAACTTCCCAACGAGGCTGGCAGCTGGTGCAACCTGTTATCATCTGGCATTCTCGGTGTTCGTTCGAAAGACACGTGAAATCCGTAGTTGGTTTCCACGGCGCGTTTCGAGGAGGATATCGGGGTGATATTAAAGTCAATATCTGGACCATGATGAGTGTTTGCGTGTGAGATAAGCGATTCTGTGAGTCTGATTGTGTTCTTGGTGGATATCTGGTCGTCCGTGACCACAACGACTTCGTCATGGTTGCTCACGACGTATTTGCGGGCGTCTTCGCGGTACTTTACATCGTCTATTATCAGCTCTAGAGGCTTTTGGAAGCCGTGTTCTGCTTCGCGTCAGTAGAATGCCCGATTATCAGAAATATAGGTTGATAACCTTCAATCCGATTCCAAAGCTCAGACATTGGCTCGTCATCATGTATGATCATAGAGAACGGCGACGATCTAGACCTTTCGGATGGAGTTTCACTCTCGCTGACTCGATGAAGATGTTGTGAATTCTCTAGGCCCTCAAACACGACCCGGCGAGAGCCTATCGGAACGACTTGGGTCGATGTTGAGCAGCTCATCGTAGACAACAGATCTGCGTCTTAATCGGAACGTTGGATAACCTGCTATGTTAGAGAGAGAAAGAGAGAGAGGGATTATGATGCTTATCTTGAGGTTCAAGTCAGCTCGATGGCTGCCTTTCAGCCTTTCAGCCTTGTCAGGTGGGATGACCTCAGCCTCGCATGCACGCCCGCATTCGTTGCATTCAGCCGGGTCGACGCACCCATCTCCCTCGTTTTGGAACAAAATTGAGGGATCATGTCTTTTGGCTTCTCAATAGGGGATATCAGTACGTTGATGAAACTGGATTGATGTAGACGGAGCACTAACCGCATCTAGTCCTCCTCAGCCAATTAGCGTATAACCTTTACGCGAGCATCAGCTCCGGACGGCAGGCAGCATCGCGGGACTTGAAAGAGCTCGAGGAAGTGCTGTTTAGTTTGAAATGTGCTTTGGATCACCTCGGAGAGGTTTCGAACGATGTGCTCGCGCGGCCAGGTTTCCGTTATGGCGGATCAGCGTTTAAAGAGAAGCTTGATGTGATGGTTAACTCGTGTGCTTCTACGCTACAAGAATTAGACACTGTGACAAAAAAGTATCGCGATGTCGAAAGTAAGGCGAATAAGGGCAAGACGAAGCTGCGCACACTGGAAGACGTGAAGAAGAGTATTCAGGTCAACTGGCAAAGAGTGCGATGGGACCACGAGAAGCAGTCTTTACAACAGTATCGGGAGAAGCTTAAGTCGCATACCGATGCGATAAACCTCATGTTGACCTCTGTGGTCTGGTAAGCATTGGAACTTGGATCTCGAGTCAATATAGACTAACAACACGGAAGGGCGAACACTGCATTCGCAGACGCAAACAGCAAGAGGAACCATGAAATAACACATTCATTATTGGGAGACGTACTGCGTAACCCAGCTGTAGACGGAGAATTTCGAGCTATGGTACAAGAGATACATGCTATACTCACGCGGTCGACTCCTGATACAGAAACGATCGAGATGCCCTCTACGCAGGGTGTGACATTGCCTCGTAAGCAATTAGGTACCGTTGCCTATTCGCCGAGTAATTCATCAGTTGGCAAGTCATTTGGCACTATCGCGGAACACGGAAGAATTTTGCCTTCAGTGAGGATGTATGCGATGTCGAGCCTCCCATATACAACGTCAGAGGCAAAAGCATATAGCGGAGATGTCTCAGAAGGAGTTTCAACGCAAAGAGCCGTATACGCTACTTCTTGGAAAAGCCAACCGACTGGAGAAAGCGAACTTTGTAAGCAGGGTTTACCAGGCCACAACGAGCTGCCAGTGGCTACTGTCAAACTTAACAATGAACGCCGTGCTTTTGGAGCAAAAGAATATGAAGCTTTCATACGGCGATACGCACAGCCGAAAAGAGTTCCGAAGCCATCTTTCCTGACGAGTATCATGCCCACCAGCCAGGAGCTCCAAGCTTGCATACCATACATCTTTCAGTCGACGGCGGAAGGTAAGCAGCAGACGCAGGAGCTGAGAGACGAGATCAATCGCTGGACTGAGGGATTTTCTCGCTTCATCAACCACAAAGCGCCTCCGAGAGAGAAGGACGAATGTTTCCTGATGCTGTTGGGAGCGCTGAATGAGGCAGTGGAAAATAGCTCTAGAGGGATGCGACAGCTATTCTACGAGACTTCGGACTCTTCAGGCTTTGCAACGGCCTTGGACCAGGTACAAACCATATCTAAGAGCGTGAGGGTGATGAAAGAGATTGAGGAATTCGAGGATGCTAAAGAAGAATGGGAGAAGCAGGAGCGAGTTCGTTGACTGTACAGTTTGACAGTTCAGTATTTGGGCGAGACAGCGCTGTTAGATAACCCTGTGTAAAGGACGCATTAAAGGCATATCTCCCAAACTTGGATTTCTTGGGGGACCGAACAGTTGTAGCAACTTCGCATTCCCTTGTCCCTTCTTGCCTCCTTCTAATGTGCTACTGAGCACATTTCCCATTTTACCACACGCTCCTCTAAACCAGAGAAAGCCCTCCAAATCTGAATCCACAAAGAGTCCAGGTTTCATTGTGACATACTCATCATCGTCTGGTAGCATTGGATCAAGCACGTCGTGTAGTATCAGCCGCTCACCAGTGGGTAGCAGACACCATAGGTCGCCAAGTGCGTTCCATTTGGCAATGACGTCTGCCGCGGTATGTTTTTCGAAATCAACATAGCGATCTTGCTTAGTGATTTTTGGTGCGTGGTCGATAGGACCGTTGGAGTGGGCGTACCATCCGACGTCCTCACGCGGAGGCACAAATTTGCGTTGCTTCAAGACATCTACCAGCATTTCTGCCCCGGCAGTGGCAAGCTGTTGCTCTACAACCCGAGCCATATCAGGAGTATCGCGAGAAAGGCTAATCTCGTGGCCAGGCATGGGGGTTTGGGCAAGGATAGCACCCTGGTCGAAATGCCTTGGATGTAGTGTTTGCACAGAGACACCGGTGTACTGCCGCCTCTTCAATATGGCATGTTCGATGGGCGCTGGGCCACGCAGATCGGGCAGCAGAGAAGGATGGACGTTCAGGCCGCCGTATTGCGCATAGTTGAGGATCCTCGGTGGGACAAGGAGGCCGAAGGATACGGCGATGACGACATCTATGGGGTTGGGTGGCGTCCAGCCTGTGAAGG
>Ga0268250_10000626_pt1 | contig 16378 bp, 13 predicted proteins | sample AgamicAsSfe_FD_200448 | JGI IMG/M metagenome (GOLD analysis project Ga0268250, IMG submission 200448) | Agave microbial communities from Guanajuato, Mexico - As.Sf.e (v2) (version 2) | ecosystem: Host-associated > Plants > Phyllosphere > Phylloplane/Leaf | place: Guanajuato, Mexico | collected... | reverse complement strand
CTCTTTCATAGTTTGAGGTGAATATGATTAGAATGTTTCCCTAATCAGGTTGGACGCGCGGTCTGGCGCGCCTGGGCAGTTTGAGATCTAGAGGCGACTCCAGAGCACAGACGACGCGACTGGATCGAACGGACCCTAGATCGTTGCTAGTAAGAACAAAGCCGCTGCGAGTCCACTCAAACTACTGCTGTTTCTGCAACACTGCGAAGGCCAGGACTACACCGATAAGGCGTAATCGCAATACTCCGCGACGACGGTTTCAACCAGCTCACCTACTCGGATCACTCGAACGGGATGTCTCGGGTCACCCCAACCTCTGACAGCTTCTCAGGGCAAAGCATCAGAATATACGGAGTGCGAGCTCGTGGAACAACAAACACAGCCGGTATGATGCGAACAATACATGCCTGTCTTTTCAATCGTTTCTGACAACACGCAGGGCGAACGCAGATCGAGGGAAAACACCATACCCAAGCTAATCCTCCCGAAATCTTCGTCGTGCTCGGAGCCAAAGAGGCTTCGCTCTCCGCATCAACATCGTCATCATCTCGCACCGTCCGTCCGACCGGAGTGAAAGAACTCGAACATGCTCCCCGGCTTGACGAATGCATTGCGCGGCTGCTCAGTGAGATGGAGGACGTCAAGGTGCCATCTCCAAGCTTTCTTACAACGCGTATTCGGGGTGAAAACAACGATAGCAACGGCCTCGTTTCAGCACTACGTCTCTATCCCATCCAGGAAGTCCTAGTCCGCTATATCTCCATGAAAGATCTCGAAGCGATTGCCTGTACGTCTTCAGCACTTTCAAACTCTTTGAACTTAAAAGAGACTAGGCATTTCTGGAAGTTCAGATTTAAGAATGGAAGGGGTGGTAGTTCATGGAAGCGTGTGAGGCATGACGCATACTTCAAGGCTCTCGAAGACATGCCCGAGCCTCGAAAACGGAAGCTAAGCGGGGACGAAGAGCTTCCTTATGCACCGCCGTGGCGCCCTCAGTCGCGAGGACCAAAAAGAATTCAGGTAGCACTTGGACGTATGTAAATGGACGAGACCTTGGGAATGAGTTCTCAGACACTTCCTAATGTTGGCGTAGGAATGTGGCGCGCGAGCATAGCGATCGATAGTAATCCATAGTAATCGAGTGTAAAAATCCTTTTGGGTGTAACCGCTCAAGCCACAATGCATCATGCATGCTGTTTATCCATTGAGGGCACACTGAGCAGAATGAGCGTCAGGAAAGGACACCTTGGCCGGATATCCCCCGACCTGCCCAAAGTCCCCGTGGCTTATATCCTGCTCATAACCATGCCTTGGGCCAGTCTTCCATTTCGCAACAACTAGGTCAGCCGACTGCGCAGCCACCCCAAACTTCAACTCGACCGACGAAGGGCCCTTGTCGTCGACAGCCGGAAGACGACGAAAATTGGAACGGGGTCATATGAACTCAAGAAAGACCGCTGGAGAACGTCGCGAGATAAATTGCTATCTGTGGTGACGGAGGCTTTGAGGATGGTACGACAGCAGCTTCAGACACGTGCGAGGTACAGAGAAGGGTATCGGCTACAAGAGACATCGTACCAAGCAGTGTAGCAATGGTAGAATTAGTAGTCTACACAGTGCATACGCATGTCTCGCACAATCCAACTTGGATGTGAGACCAACTGTGTTTTCTCTTGCGCTAGCCTTCGACGTCGGGAGATAGTTTGCTGCACCATAAATTGGGTTCGAAGAGAGATTCAAACATGGAGTTTCTCAAATATCTGCCAGAAATCAAGATAGCCAGCTCATCCCATCGTGCACCAAATGTGGCGTCTGTTGGCGTGGCGGATATTGCGTGCGGACCCTCCGCTCCTGACGACTCTCTGATGAGCACTGACCTTGTTACATGACCACATCCTGACCAGGTGAATTATTTACTTCCAGTAGGGTCAACTACCAAAGCAATTCATTGTCGGCCTCTTGTCTTTGTATGTGACGCAGCGATCCTGCCTCAGACCCAGTCGAAGCTCATAGGAGATCGTTCAAGATGCACTCCATTGCTAGCTCTTCCTGCGCCTCTGTTCCTATACTTCCGCATGCGCGAGACGATGTCTCTGTCGCACCTTGAGCTGAGTATCCACGATGCTTCATGTTCTAAGTCCTCGAACCTCGAAGGCTGCCCAGAACTCGATTCGCGGCCACGCGAGACAGCCACAACGTCAAAACCTCGACTGGTTACTATGAGACGCTCAGTTGCGAAGTCACCACAAGACAGTCGAATATCGCACGCTGGTTGAAGAGGCGGAATTGCGATGGTTCATAGGGAGATGATGATGAGGGAAGAACAAAGAAATGATGACGCTGTCGCGACAGCCGAAGCCGAGCCATCTCCGCAGGTATCCTCGGCGCCAGTGGAGCCGCTTGTCTCGACCGAATCGTTACACACGCACACACCTATCAGCAACACCGTTGCAGCCATTCATCGACTACACTCAACGCGAGCACTGATTGAAAAGCACATAAGCCCCTGCTGACCAAAGCGACTTGATGCAACAACTCGGCAGTAATGACTCCGCACCGGACCAGCCGTACGCATTCGACTGCACATGGCGCCCATGCTTGCCGAGTGACTGCTTCGCACTACGCGACATCACTATATCCGCTCACGATTTTCGTTCTTCAGTACTGTACGAGATCTGGTATAGATGACATGGCTACTAAATAGCCATCTGGATCCCTATGTTCCTGACCATGTCCAAGAAACAGAATGGTTCTCAATCCTGGTTTTCGTCGCTTGAAGAAGAACGGCTCCCACTCTACAGGTCCTGCAGTAACGGCAAAGCACCTTGCCGCTGATTGCTACTCCTTGGTATCCATACTCTCATATGTCTAGAAAGAGCTCGGGAACATAATGTTTCATTCGCGTGCAGTGGCTGCTACGCAAGGCGGCTCCTCTGCCATCTTGAACGCTACTCATGTTGCACCATACACGATACATCCACATGCAGCTCAGTCAACTGTCGCGAAACCTCTTCACCATTACCATAGCCCATTCTGATTGGTTTGCCTAACTGTATGCTGCGCAGATCCGTCTAATTCCAGGGATACGTCTCGTTGCACGGACCCTCAACACATAGCCTATACGCTCTTCCTTAAGACTGTGGGGATCTTGATCGGCATCAAGCAGAGCATCGCATACTCAGAACGGCTTCTCTCGCATGTTGATGCCGTACCATGAAGATAAACAGGCTGCAATGCTATCCTCTTCATCCTGTCAGGACATCTCGTTCTACCGTCGCAAAAGAAGTCATACCCATGGCAGCATCTCGTCCTTAAACTGGAGAAGTGGGAGTACCACTCTTGAAGCGTCCCAAAACTACTGCTGTGGTAGTCTACCGGCGAATGCATACGACGGCTGTCACGGCCACTGGTTTACACGCACGTGGGGTTGTTCAAGCTTCCATCGAAATGGTCAAAAACCTGAAATACCCCATCTCATCAGACTCAAGACGATCATACCATCTGGAGCCAACTCTCTTGGTGATCACTATAGTTCGCTGTCGTTCAACATCCACGCGAATGGATATCATAGACATGATTTCCTTGCGACCGTATGGCATGCTATGAACGTCTTTACGCTCCCCGGGTTGCCACATGCAAATCCTGGCAAGCACAAAGCCGATCTCATGTCTCCGAAAAAAGCCAGGTTACGACAGCTCAAAACGTGCGACTGCCCACGAATCAGTATACGCACTCTAAGCATCTCCGATACTTTCTTCTCAGCGATGCTCAGATTTGCCATCTTGTGTATCTTTGAGAGCCAAGTTGAACTTCGCAAATGCTATCTGTCTGCAACGCCCGGAAAGTCCTCGCATACTCCAATATGTGCGAAAGAACTCTTCGTTTCTTGACAGTCGCTCCTTGTCCACGAGTCTTGTCTCTCGGCCGCAAAGGCAGGGCGACATGTCCTGATCGCACCATTACCTTTGTAACCGGATCTCAGAAGCGCTCTTGTACTGAATGCTTCCATGGCTTGATGCAGGTTGCACTTGGTGTCTTCCGGCCATGTTACAGCATGATTTCTCTTCCTATAGGATGTCTGATAGGATATGCGTCCTTTGTCTCCTTTGATGCTTTGTAGACTGCTCGTCAGGCGTTCCAGCGATAGGTGTGCACTACTGCGCCTCTACTTGGGAGCATTCGCCTTGCCAGCCCTATTTCGATATTGTCGTTGACACGTTGATCGTTCGCATACCTGTGTCGCTATGGTGCGGAAGAGGCCGCGCAGGTATCCGGAATCCGCATCCTTCGAAGGACATTCGATCTATGCCATAGCTCATCGTCGGTCTGCAATAATCGCTTCCCTGGACTACCAGCATTTGGGTCTCGTCGCCAGCTAGTGTGCGTCCACATAGGGTTGATAGGACCAAACATCTTTGACTCGCAAGCTCAACAACAGATCAATGTCTAACCACTATGTCAGCAGCATGATAGAGAGCTCTAGGTAATCTCGCCCCTGAGGGTACGAGGCGTGCGCAAGTTCGTCGGTATCAGACCCTGTTGGCGATCGAGGTGGCGGTGGAGGAGAGGATCGTCAAGGAAGTCAGCGTCGAGACGCTGCAATGCTATCAGCTTTACCTAACCATGGCCATACGATGGACATACCGCCGTACAGCTATTCTCGTGTGGTTCGTGGATCCTCATTGCCTTGCTTGTGGCCTCCCTGTTCCTCCCTTTGTCGTGAAAGTGAGCATAGCTTCACACAGACGCTAAGCGAAAGCTCCCACGACTCCCGCCTACGTGTAAGTACCCCACCAACTTAAGGGTCTGCCTCTCCGCTTCTCGAATCTCAGCTACTGGAACTGTGATATCAAATGGGTGCTCCTCCCTTCGCAGATATTCGCCTGCAATCTGCCACGATGGCCGCCAACAACAGCGATAATCTCAAGCCCAAGCCTGCCACTTCACACATCAACACGGGCTACTACTATGGTAGCGATAGTAACAACTCCGAGGCTGCGAAGAACGACCAGGCAGACGAAGAAAGCGACAGTGACGGTGACGGCGACGAGCACGTCCGAGATCTAAGCGTTGGCAGCCACAGTAAGTACACGAAAGCGTAAGCTTCACGGGTCACTAACGCAGGATCGATAGACCCCGGATCATGGCTGGCGTATAACAACGAAGGCAGAAAGCTCAAGGTCGAGCTGTCCATGCATCTCAAGAACAAGGACAGGAAAGAGGCAGCACGCGTCCAAAAAGAAATCGATGATCACCTTCGGCGTGGTGAGGTAGACATTAGCCAGCTTGATCCTGACACTATAGCATGCCTAGAGGCAATTGACGGTCCGGAACCTCGACGCGCTCCTCGTGGCGCTGTCCGTCTCCCGACTGAGCGTTCTGCTACCCCTTTCCATGCAGGCTCATCCCAGGCTCTTGTACTTACGCCATATTCTTTACCACTATCCCTCAACCTCAACCGCATGAACCCTCCACATATCGCCGATAACGGAATACTAGAAGCAGGCAGTACACTCGCCCTGAGAGGTCTCAACCGGGCCCTCTACTGCAAAGCATCACCAGTCAATCTGGACTACAAGACACTACTCAATTTTGAGATGACTCTGCTTGAGATGGCCACTGTAAGCTCATATGCTCGTTCGTCCCGTCCACTCTCTACACCTACTAATTTGCCACCATGTAGTATATTCCGTTGTCATTCTTGTGGCTAGGTGGCTTCCTCTCGCGCGTCAAAGCAGCCAAAGGGGGATGCACGGTTGTTGCACAAATGATGGTGAGCAAATCCAGGAGTTCTGAACACAGAATCATGGTGCTAATTCTGATAGCTCTGGGCGAGAGCCCTTGACAATGGTACCGAGTTAACAAACAAGCTCGGAAACCTTCGCAGTACAATGCAACACAAGCTGAAGAATTATGGAACGTCCAACAGCGCCGACAAGACTGCCTCCTCTTGGGCCCCTACAAATATGGTGACCACCAGAGCCATGTCAAACTTGACTGCGGACACATCCCTCTTGCGACTTCGGCACGGGGTAACTCGCCCTCCTCAAGGTCAGCATCGTGGTCGTCTCACCATCGCCATCGAACATGCACATACCTGTGGCCATTGGGGTGTCATGCTAAGCGAGGTCGAACGGTATATTGAACACTTCAAGCTGAAAGTACCTAAGAGACTCACTGCGGACGCCGACAAGCTGGCTATCAAGGATTTCGAGAGCATCTATGAGGCGACATCTCACTAAGAACATCCCACGAGCTCTGCACATGCGCATTCTTGGACTCCACGCCCATTATATAGGGCAAGCTGAGATCACTGATTATGCGATGTACGGCATAGATGTTTGTTTACGACGGAGACGTAACGGCCAGTCAGGTCATAGAAGCCACCACTTGGTGTGGATGTGTTCACGAAAGAGATCTTAATTCGAGTTTGTATTCGCAAGCGAGGCGTCTAAGGTCTGGCTGATCACTTGGCTGGCAGGCTGACAAAGATTCTGGTTAGGTATAATATGTGCCTCGGAGTTCTATACCCATATCTTTCATGATCATAGTTCGTATTCATAACAGATGAGCCCGAAATAGATTCTCGTTCCTGTTGTCGTGTAATGAAGCCGAAAACCTATGTTGGCGTCTCGTGTTAGCTTTTGAGGGGCAAAAGGAAAGATTGTCAGTTGTTGTGAAGGTGTCTGGATCCGGGCACATCTCGTCCGTTTGGGGTTAGCGTATCTGTCCGTATAGCGATTACATCGTCATTTGCGCTTCACGATTGAGGTGGTTTTGTCTTTCCTACCCTCGGTTCAATTTGCCATTCCATAGCGCATGTTTCTCTATCTCGGCTGCATGCATGGTGCACATCAGATTGGGCACTAGATAAGGCTTTGCGTTGTCCAACCGTGCCACCCAACGCCTACTGTACGGCAGAGCGACCACGCCGCACTCGCTATCAAGGCGTGCAGTGCACATACCTGGCAAGGCAGTTTCGACATGCTGCGCACGCACGATTTTGCTTTCGCACATGATGACTTGGCCTGCGACAGCTGCACATCGATGCGCTCAGCGATGCCAGTCCATCTGAACCGTACCTACGTATTCTCGTGGCATCTCTCTCAACAAGAGCTTGAAGGTTTTCACTGTGTCTTGTGAAACGCGGCTGGGCACGAGCAAGATAAGCTTTGCGAAGGTTTAAATGATCCCAGGGATGGTACTGTGCCGCACACGGCGATGCCGGCAACATACCAACAATTATCATGCACGAAGTGACCAGCTCGCGTAGATATAGCCAAATGTCGTCAGCTGTCCGTCAGTAGATCTCCATGCAAGATAATCAGCATGGCAGCCTACCTCCAACTGCATACAACACAATCATGTCACTGTCCACGCCGGCACTCACCATCCAACACTGTACGGTCCGATGTTGTCAGCACACGACTTCAACCGGTGGACTCTCATCGGCGCATTCGCGGGATGACATGTAACGGAACGACTCCTCCCATCTTTTGCATGAACATGGGAAATGCACCACTATTAACAACAGACGCGGCGCGGTCTGTTGACGAGCGAGCCGTCGTTTGTTTCCAACAGACGTGCGACATAGAAGCCGTTTCAAGGAGTGGACATGGGTCAGGAAAAACAAACGAGCCACGCCCAACAAACAGCCTTGCTGGCCTCGTTTCCAAGGAACACGTTCGCTGACTCTTTTCGTGCTCGGACCTCAGATCTATAGCAACGTTGGGTCTAGCCTTACCGCATGAAGACGGCACGGTTTCAGAACTTCATGCGCGCCAGCTGCGCCTGTACGCCAGACGCCGCTTTGCAGCGCGCTGTTGGTGTTATGCGCGACGCGACTGTTGCGGTTGGATGAGAGCCGCGACATCCAACACGAAAGAACACAAATTCTCGCCTATGAAACTGCGGATAATACTTCGCCTTGCTGCAAAAGCCTATTTTGCGGCAGTGACAGCTGGAGTCCGGTGACATTTGGTGGCGGATATTCGCTGCCCCGCGCTGCCCCTGGCCATCATTTTACGGCGTCGAGGGCGTCGGACCCTTGGCGTGGAGAGACCTTGCATGTCATCCCCCTGGGTAACATATAATTGCGGCCACGGCAGGTTGGTGATCGGCATAAGCATATACGCCTCTGTGTCCCCTTGGTGCCTTTCCTTGTCATACAAACATTGTTTCTCTCATATAACGGCTTTATTCGCTTCTTAACAGACATCCATTAACCCCCGGATACGATTGCATATATCAACGATACGCTTCTCTTCTTTAGATCGAATCGCAACTTCCATTCTCGCTATACGCAAATCTCACACTATGTCCTACCAACCACAACCGCCTAGTGGGCTTCCCAGCTCTCCACGAGCAAACCGCCAAATGCAGATGCTCTCTCCACTCGACACATCATTCCCCTCGGATTCATCGCAAACACCTTCGCCATACTCCAGCACATCCGAGAAGCAATCAGAAAAGGCCCGCGACATCTTCGCCGATGCTACTATTCCTCTCAGCCCAGCATCGTCAACAAGCTCGACTAGGAAAGCAAACCCTTACGAGGGTCTTGAACCCCGGAAGCGTAGCGGCCTCGCGCGACTCTTTTGCTGCCTTGGCCGCGAAGAGCGCGCACGACGAAGGATGAACAGGAGTTTGGAGTTTGAGAAAGTCGGCGAAGACTGCCATTGGTCGGAGTACTAAGGATACGAATTATTCGACAACATATTCGATGATGGAGATTTCGCGGCTTGCCATAATCCGCATGCATATCCGTTGCGATCTGAAACACGACATAACGGGACGTCTACCCACCGAATCTCCAAACATCTGACAGCTCGGATACCAAACAGACACAATCGGATTCCCTGGTGTCCGAGTCACGAAACAACTTGCGATACAAGAATTGATCGCATGCTCAAACACTCACCACACAAACATTGTCTTCATACTGTCACTGCGACGTTTCTTATGTTTATATTTACAACATATTCTCGGGCTTGAATTTTCCGGTCTTTCTTATGGCATTGCTATTGTCTGGATAGACATGCAACTGCCACTGTTTCTCTATCTGTTCAGCGTTGGTGTTGGGGTCATTTCTGCTAAAACCGGTTCACAATCAGAGACCATTTAACGCGCAAGACTGGGAGAGCGAGCGCAATCTCGTCATACAAGACGAAGGCAAATACAAAATCATTATCATGCAATGTCTGCGTACTGGTCCGTCGCGTCGCTTATCTCGTGCTTTGCTCCCCTTTCCCACTAACTGCCTGATCAACAAACTCTTCAAACTGACACGCATCCCTCCCTAGCACCCACTCCAACACATTGCTGTTCCCCACCAGCCCTCTCGCATCATAGAACAAAATCATCCTTTCCGCCGTATCTCTACTCCGCCTATCCGCCCGCGCAGCATCTTCAAGCTTAAACAACCTCTTCAGCAGAGCATCCACCGCGTCCCCGAACGCCTTCTTCTCGACCATCACCTGTTTACCAATCTTTCCCTCAACGACACGCAACGCCTCTCCAAAACTGATAGGCTGATGCGTCGACGTAAGCGGATACTGCGCATAAAAATGCTTTTCCCGTTCCTCCGCCACAACCTTGAACACTTCAGCCAAGTCACTTAATGCAAGCATCGAGAACCTATTTTCCGTACTCCATAGGGCAGGATACACCGGTTTGTCCTGTTGTGCCAGCATAGCGACAGGTATGTTATCCATAAATGTGCTCGGCTGAAGAATAGTGTATGGAATGCCAGATTCCATTATCCATTCCTCGACAACTCGTTTATAGTCATGATTCAACATCTTACTGAACTGGCTGTTCAACACGCTACTCAATATGAAATGCTTGAACACCCCGTTGCCATTAGAGTAGGCAGCAACGGCGGCGTCAATCATCATTTTGCCGATTTCTGTTTCGTGGGAGTGGTAGGAGGGGCCTATGTGGATGGCTGTGGTAACATTTTCGAGGAGCGAGGCGCAGTCTGAAGGGGAGTAAAGGTCGGCTTGGATCACTTCAGCACGGGGGTAGTCTTGTTGGAGACGAGCTTTGGAGGAGGATGAGTGGACGGCTAGGCGGATGTTCTGCCACTCGGAGAGTAGAGGGAGGAGTTTGCCGGCTTGTTTACCGGACGCAGAGGTTATTAGGAGACGGTCTTTTGAGGGGTCTGCAGGCATAGTCGCTGTTGTGGGCTGTATGAGACAAGACGGGTGTGGTTCGAGGGCATTGAAAGAGCTGAAGTGCAGTGCTTATACTCGTCAGATGGAGACGCGTCTTGACGTCACATTCTTACGTTCTTACGTGGTGTACGTGTCCGACCTGTCCATTGGGTACCTAGGTATTGGGGCAGCGCTCACGGGAAGAGTATACGGCATTGTTCAAGGACACAACAGGACAGTGGTGTCGTCTAGCCATAGACTTTGCTGCCCTGACATTCTACAATTCCCTAAACGTGCACCTAACTGGTCAAAAGATACTTTTGTAGTATATGCAAGACCCATAGTAGAACAATAAATCAACATGAATGCATCCCATTTGCTGAACTTTGAAGTCATCAGGTGGATTAAGAGGGTAACTTGCGAATGTCAACAACAACATGCAGGTGTACTTCGCAGACAGCTTGAAGCACCCGTCCCCCAGACCCGTGTGCGGGGAACGTGCTCTTCGACATGGAATTTGCATTGAAGGTGTCTGCTCACGAACCAGTCGCATTCGTTGCTCTTGCAGCTGACGTACTAAGCATAGATGCCCTCGGGCGCATCCGTCGCCGATGCCGAAGGGCAAAGGTCTGGACACGGACACGTTCGTACGAACTGTGGCTCTGTGGCTGACTCGAGCCTCTTTAATCACATGATGCTCAGAGCCTCATCCGTCACATGATTAGTATGAGGCTCTTGATGACCTTGCGCGTCGCGTTTCCCAAGCTCGGTCGAGAAATCCCTTCCTCGGCTCCTGAGCGAAATTGCCGGCTCGTCGCGCCCGTGTTTAGTGGGGAGGTCAGCGCGGGGCACCCCAGAATCGCGATGCTGAAGACTCCGGATGGATGGCAATTCGCAAACAGGCTGGAATGGAAAACGTGGCCTTGGTGTCTTGGATGTTCTGGCACATGGTGCAAAAGATATAAAGACGGTCGCATGTGCTCATCCGGTCAAACGGCCATAAGCCTGCAGGCATCACGTCACCGGCAGCGTCTCTAACCTTAGTCCGACAACCTCGGCTCCTTGAATTCACAGCTCCACCCTTGTCATCGCAGCCAGCGCGTGCTCATTTGGCCTCGGATCTGCTGAAGCTAGGACTCTTGATATCATATTCTGTCATTTTTCCCCTTGTTACTTTACATATCTTCATTTGTGATGTTCAGCAGAGCTGCACGCGCGCGAGCACCCGCCTCGATACTCCGCAGACCTATTTTGAACCAGTCCGCCTTTGCAAAGCCCAGAGTATGTTGTTGCTGCAGTGTAAACAGACGTATAGTGGGGGGATGTATGCTAATATTCGACGCGCATAGATTGTCGCAATGGCACCAACAAGGAAACAGTCGAGTTTGCCAGCGGGTAAGTGGACACGCTCTATCCACATGCTTGAGACATTTCAGAGCTGACGACCATGTCTGCGCAGGCTACAAGGAGGACCACAGCAAAGGCGCCATGCTGCGCTTTGAAGATTCTCTCCCACGACTCCCCGTTCCCACACTAGAGGAAACCGCAAAGCGATACCTCAAGTCCGTTCACCCACTCCTCTCCCAGAACGAATTCGACGCGACCACAAAAGCCGTCAACGAATTTGTAGCCCCTGGTGGTCCCGGAGAGAAACTACAGAAGCGCTTGGTGGAGCGGAGAGAGGACCCCAAACACAGGAACTGGATCTACGAGTGGTGGAATGATGCTGCCTACATGGCCTACCGCGACCCCGTCGTGCCATACGTCAGCTACTTCTACTCGCACCGCGATGACAGGAAGAGGCGAAACCCGGCAAAGCGTGCTGCTGCCCTGTCAACAGCCGTGCTCGAATTCAAGAAGATGGTCGATGAAGGCAGTCTGGAGCCCGAGTACATGAAGAAGCTCCCCATGGCCATGAGCTCCTATGAGCACATGTTCAACTGCTGCCGTGTCCCCAAGAAGCCATCAGACACCAGCGTAAAGCACTCTTACAAGGAGAACGCGCACATCATCGCCATCAGGAAGAACCAGTTCTGGAAGATTCCCCACGAGATCAATGGAAAGCAACTCAACACTAGCGAGCTCGAGCTCCAGTTCAAGCGCGTTTACGAGAAGGCTGAAAAGGCACCCGCAGTCGGCAGCCTCACGTCTCAAAACCGTGATGTCTGGTCAGACGTATACCCCAAGCTCAAGGCTGCCTCGAGCGTCAATGCCGCAACACTTCAGGAGATTGAAGCCGCATCATTCATCGTCTGCCTCGACGACGCTTCTCCCGTTACTCTCGAAGAGCGCGCACACCAATATTGGCACGGCGACGGCGCAAACCGCTGGTACGACAAGCCCCTCCAATTTATTGTCAACGAGAACGGCACATCAGGTTTCATGGGCGAGCACTCCATGATGGACGGTACACCCACCCACCGCCTCAACGACTATGCGAACCAGCAAATCTTCAGCAACGCCCTTCCCTTCGACGACCCCAACGTACGCTCCGACCTCCCTAACCCGAAACCCCTTCGATTCGAGATCAACAAGGAGCTGCAACAGGACATTGCCGACGCGCAAGCACATTTCGCCAGCCAGATTGGCGCACACGAGCTCAGAGTACAGGCATACCAAGGCTACGGCAAGGGCTTGATCAAGAAGTTCAAGTGCAGTCCTGACGCCTACGTACAAATGATCATCCAACTTGCATACCACAAGTTCTATGGCAAGAACCGTCCTACCTACGAATCTGCTGCTACCCGTCGCTTCCAGCAAGGCCGAACAGAGACATGCAGGACCGTCTCGGACGAGAGTGTCGCTTTCTGCAACGCCATGGCCGATGCTGACGCCTCACCTGAGGAGTGCCAGAAGAAGTTGAGAGCGGCGCTTGATGCACACGTCAAGTACATTTCGGATGCTAGTGATGGACGTGGTGTCGACCGTCATCTTTTCGGACTGAAGAAGTGCCTCAAGGAGGGTGAGGAAGTACCTGCTCTGTACCAGGACCCAGCCTACTCATACAGCTCCACATGGTTCATTTCGAGTTCGCAGTTGTCAAGCGAGTACTTTAACGGTTACGGATGGTCGCAAGTCATCGACGACGGATGGGGCATCGCCTACATGATCAACGAGAACAGCATTCAGTTCAACGTCTGCTCAAAGGGACTCGGTTCGGTAAGTCAAGTCGTTTTCGGAACAAAGGGAATGCAAGCTAACAACAAACAGGAAAAGATGAGCTTCTACCTCAACGAGGCCGCCGGTGACATGAGGGATATCATGCTGCCCACTTTGGACGCGGCAAAGGCAAAGTTGTAGGCATATTACGCCTGCGTGCTTTGTTATTTTTACGGCCATAGACTTCTTCATATGCCAAATATTAACATTACAATTCCATTCTCGGACCACATCCGTGACCCTGTTTGCCCTATTTTCTTATCGTTGTCGTACCAACTAAACACCATATACATCGTGATCATACTTTACACTTTATTTTCTCCAACAGCTACATCAACCACCTCTCCCTCTTTTTGCTGCGTCTGCGGCTTCGCCAGCCTCGCATTCTTCCTCTTTCTCCACCACACCCACGCCAGATACCCCGCCATCCCCACTCCCAACACGACACCAATTGCGATACCTGCCTTCGTCTCCGGATTATCCGTATCATGGTTCGCCTCTTCTGCAGCCTCAGCGTCTTGCCTTTCATCTTCCTCTTCTCTCGCCTCCCGTGCCCGCTGCTGTCCACTGGGCACTCCACCGGGATTTGCAGCCGAGAACACATATTGTTCGCGCGTATGCTTGCCTTTGGGCTGTGTCGCGAAGAAGACCTGACTATACGCTGTATGTTCCTGAATGTCACTATATGATGTCGACGACGGCGGTAGTGTACCCGATGTGAGGGCTAGAGCACATGCGAAGAGCATGGTGTCGGGTTGTTTGTGGAACCACATGTCGAGTCCAATATCTGCAGGGCTATCAAAGAAGGAGGGGTACAACATGGCTATCTCGATGCTGGCGGTTGTGTTGTCCTGTGAATAAAAGTTATCTTCGTTTGTGATTTCGGTTATATTATCCTTGGTGTTCTCGCGGTAGACCTCGTCTTCGGCGTTGGCCCAATCGTTGCAGCGTGATGCTGGTGACGGGGTATCGTTGTCAGGGTCAACCTCATAGGGCTCGAGGCAAACCAAACAAGTTAGCATCATCGATAGTGGTTCGACGTTACTTGTATCCATGTTGGGGTTGGTGGTCCATGTTGCTTCGATGAGATCTTCTGCTTCTGGCATAGTCTTGAGTGAAGACGCATCGCCCCAATACTGAGTATTTGGATCGTGTAGTGCGTGTTCCAAGTATGTCTTCATAGTTGCATCGGAATTCAGTCCAGTCAAATTCCCTGTGCCAGGAAAGGTGAACATCAACGGTCCGGTCTCGAGGGGTTTAGGCTGTTCAGCATCGATCGTGCTCTGCGGTTGTCCATCGCGATAGGTAGCGTTCCAGAAGTTGGGCGAACCGGTCACATCGCCCATGCTAAGGATGATGTCTGATATGCTCGTTCCCTCGTCCTGACCGTTTTGTTGCATCTGGAAAACACACGCGAAGTCGCGGTTGCGAATTGCCTTCTGTGGATCTCCTGGTCTTCCATCGTTACCGGTCGGCATTTCGACATCTGACCCCATTCCTTCTCTTGCTACACCAACATCAATCCATACTTCCGTGGCATCTGCTTGATTGAAATCCAGACATGCATGCGAATCCTGATCACCTTGCACAGGGCATGTAAGACAGTAAACGCCCAGGTTTAGGCCCTCAGTAGTGTCGATGCCAGACCAAGAGGACTGGACAATGTCTTCGCCGTGCATATATCTTGGTGCATCAGTATCGCTCTGGTATGTCGATAGGTACTCTTCGATAGCGTATCGGGTGGTGTTGTAAGTATAGGATGCTGGAAGTGTCGAGTTAGTAGGACCACCGTAGGGAAAGGTCCAGCTTATTTTCGAAGCGATGAATGCCATCTTGCCGCCTCTCGTCTAACAGGGTAAGTATGTTGTACAGTGATAGTACGACTGTAACAGTGCGAGGCGTAGGTGTAAGAGGCTACAAATTCCAACACCACATGGCATGTACATCGCGCGGGACATGTTTCAAGAAATCCAATAGAATCGCTATCGCGTGCGAGAGTCCTCGACCTTGATTTTCTATCGTAGGATCCGGACGAGAGAATGTAGTTAGCAATTCTCGCTTCTGGCTGTCCACCCACGTCACCCAAAGTGAGACTGCCTGGCACTGAGAGCTTGGCAGCTTGATGGAGATAAGCCTTGGAGCGTTCCGCTCTATTAATGTTGCAGCGTGACCGGTTACTGTATCGAACTTGGCGCTGTCCGTGCATTTTGCAGACGTTGAGTCGTGGAAACGGGATGCTTGAAATCGCGTCAGTACATGTGCAAGGTAGTCACAGCTAAGCGACAACCGGCTGGAGAATCGTAAGGAGTTGATTTTGGCATGCTAAGGTACAGATCAAAGTTTACGACATGGTAACTAAACCCAGTCCAATCCAGAACCCGTAGCTCACGTCATTATTATTGTACACACTCATAAATTCTTTTAGGAATTTATGGGTTCTGCTTGACCCACTCAACACCCTTCTTGATGTTCTTGGCGAGGTCAGCGACGCAAGCGTCGAGGAGGCTCTGCTCGTGGTCGGTGATCTTGCCGACGGGGTGGATCTTCTCAACACCGTTGGGGCCGAGCTCAACGTTGGTGGAGAAGTAGTCGCAGCCCTGGTCCTTGAACAGAGGAGAGTCGACGAAGGTGGGCTCGATGACGTTCTTCTGGCCCTGGGCAGCCTTGAGGAGCGACTCGGCGAAACGGGCACCGGCCATGGCCATGGAGAGAGTGGCAGAACCAGCACCGTCCTTGGCCTGGACGACCTCGTCACCACCGAACTGGACACGGTGGATGTAGTTCTTGAGCTGCTCGCCCTCAAGGTTGTAGCCGGATTGGGAGAGGAGGGGAACGATGGTAGCGCCGGAGTGACCGCCGATGACAGTGATGTTCTCGGTGGCGGGGTCGGTGTTCTTCAGCTGGGAGATGAAGCGAGAGGCACGGACAACGTCAAGGGTGGTGACACCAAAGAGACGCTTGGGGTTGTAGACGCCCTTGGACTTGAAGACCTCGGCGGTGATGGGGACGGTGGAGTTGACCTAAAACTGTCAAAATTCGGATCTGCGCCAAAGCGATTGAAATGA
>Ga0268250_10000625_pt1 | contig 16378 bp, 15 predicted proteins | sample AgamicAsSfe_FD_200448 | JGI IMG/M metagenome (GOLD analysis project Ga0268250, IMG submission 200448) | Agave microbial communities from Guanajuato, Mexico - As.Sf.e (v2) (version 2) | ecosystem: Host-associated > Plants > Phyllosphere > Phylloplane/Leaf | place: Guanajuato, Mexico | collected... | reverse complement strand
CGCTACAGTATGGCAAGCGACCGGTGTATTTGATCTCGTCGGCCGCCTCAGTTGTGGTCCTGGCGGTTGCACCGATGTGTCGATCTTCTGGGACCTATCTGGCAATTCGAATCATCCAGGTAATCTATCATCTTCGACAAGATATGGCATTGTTGTACTAATTATGGCAGGGATTCTTTGGAGGACCGGTCGAGAGTCTTTGTGAAATCAGCATGACCGACATTGTAAGTCTGGTTGACATCATGGTCGCACGGAGGATCCTTGACTGACAAGCTATAGTGGTTTGCCCACGAGCGACCACTCTATATCGCCTTATACGGTGTTTCTCTTGGCGCGTCTGGCAAACTAGCTCCAGTTTTTAGTGCATTCATCAACAGTGGCATGGGATGGGAGTGGACCCTGGTTCGTGATCTGCCCAGGCAGTGTTTCCGATACACAAAGCTGACGACAGACAGTGGTGGTGCGCTATAGGCATCGGTATTGCTTTCGTTTTTTGCCTATTGTTCATGGAAGAGACGAACTACGATAGGTGCACAACAACATCGTCATTGTCCAGCTCGCAGGCTAGTCTCGAAGTGGCTCACGAGCCTGGCCTATCTACTTCTGAGAAGGTCACTGCCAAGGATGGTGTTCAAGTCAGCGATCCTACTTTCTCGTGCGACAAGAAAACACTCGAAGATCAGCGTTCTATAGACGTGGCAGCTGCGGAGCTAGGACAAGTCGCATACCCACGAAAGACGTACTGGCAGAAGCTTAGCGTCGTTGACAGAAAACGACCGAACCGCATGCTGGACATCATGTGGGCGCCTTTCAAGTTCTTCACCTTCCCAGTGGTCGTCTGGGCCGGATTCATGTACGGACTTCAAGGATTAGTCTATCCCGGCATCTTGAACGCCACAGCCAGCGTCATCTACACAAACAGCCACTATCACTTTTCCAGTGACGCAGTAGGTTTTGCTTACTTTGCGGCTGTGGTTGGCATGGTACTAGGTTCGCTCTGGGTAACGCTTGCAGGCCCACAGCTTGTTATCCGACTGGCTCGTCGTAGAGGTGGTATCTCTGAGCCTGAGGATATTCTGTGGCTCTTCCTGGCTTCGGCCGTCGTTGTGCCGTTCGCGCTGATCCTGTGGGGAGTCGGGTCTCAACACCATGTACATTGGTTCGGACTGGTCTTTGCTCAAGCTTGCCTAGCCATCTCCAGCACACTCTGCTTATCGACAGCTATCCAGTATGCGACGAGTGCGTATAGGGACTTGAGCGGTGAACTGATCACGACCATTATACTCATTCGGAATACTTTGAGGTAAGTACCCATCGTTTCACACTTATAGACAAGACGCTAACACAAAGACTCAAGTTTCGCCATCAACTACGGCATAAATCCGTGGATTGACGGTATGGGTACACAGAACACCTTTATCACTGCGGCTGTAATAGCATTCGTGCTGAACAGCACCATGTTTCTTGTCATCCCCTTCGGTCGTCGGCTCCGCGAGAATAGCGCGAGAAGATACTGGACATATGTTGAGAAGGCAAGAGCCAAAGGGCTAGGTCACTAGATAATGTGTGGCGCTGGTGGTACTTGTACTATCTCTCGAAACTCCTTTGACGGAGTTTACTGCGGTCAAGTGATTGCTTCTTTGTCGTCGATGAAATTATTCCCCGATATCGTGCAGCTGTACCAGATCCTACTGTGAAGTCAGATGCGATGAACACATGGACATGATTTTTTAAAGTGGGGGCCATCGGTTGGTGTTGACAAGGTGGGAACGTCTGCAGGGTTCCGTGTCGATCATCATCGTCAAACAGCTCTCCGATGTTGCGTAAGCAAAGCAAGCTTCATGAGTTGTGTGACCTTTTCTTTACACCACCAGAAAATGCCGACTTTAGCTATTTTCATCCCCGCAAAACCACAAGTCATTGAGCAAACTAGGTTCACCATTCACAACGAAGCTGTGACAGTCCACAAGAATCGAGCTGTTGAGGACACAAGAACAAAGACTTTTGATGCGTTGATCCAAGATAGCTTGGTTGGTGATCCTGCAAGGACCCCTCAATGTCAGCGGCCAGCCACAGACTTGACATGAACTCTAAATAGCTAGTGGAAAGCAGGTATTGGAGCCGTATCTGCACTCTATACCGATTCGACTATAAGTAGCGAGCTGAGGATGCCTTCGCACCGCTCGGTCTTCTGGCTCAATCCGCCATTTCATCCAAAGCTTTCTCTACTGCCTTGACTCTACCGTCGTCCTCATCAACCTTCTACGACCAAAATCAGAAAAAATTGACCCTTTCGTTGGACTTGCCTATCACACACGACCATGCATATCGATCAAATCATTTTTGGCACAGACGTAAACTCGAAGCCGACCATTCTCTTCGTGACAGGAGCATGGCACAAGCCTCATCTCTACGCAGGCCTCTTGGAAGGTCTTCAGAGGACACGCTTCCCTGTCATAGCACCCTACCTCCCGTCGATCGGCGGGACATGCGACAGTTTCCACGATGACGTTTACGTCGTCCGCAGGGCTATCGCTGAAGAAGTGTCCCAAGGCCGCGAGATAGTGGTAGTCATGCACTCGTACGGTGGTATGGTAGGCAGTGCAGCAGTCCAAGGATACTCCAAGCAAGAGGTACCCAGGGGCGGCGGCGTAATACGAATGATCTATATGGCCGCGTTTGCGCTCGAAACAGGAGTCAGCCTGATGGATGCTTTCAATAACACCCCGTTACCCTGGTGGCAGTCTGTGAACCCGAAGCAATGGCGAGCCGTCAACCCAAGCTATATCTTCTATAATGATTTGGACAGCGAGAAGGCGGAGTGGTTGAGTGGGCAGTTGGATTTGCAGGCGAAAGGAGGCTTCGAGAGCAAGCAGACTTATGCTGCGTGGAAGGAGATTGATTCGACGTACATTGTCTGCACACGCGACAATTTCATACCGAAGCAGGCGCAAGTGGCCATGGCGAGTCAACCTGGGGGTAAATTTACGATCGAGTATTTGGAGGCTAGTCATTGTCCTTGGTTGAGTATCCCAGAGCAGACGTTGGATCTGATCCGGCGAACGACCATCTGGGAGCCGATTTGATAGTGATATCCGCACTCTTTATCAATGCCATCATCAAGCTTGTCCTCGGCAAAGTGTTCGTATTTACACGCTGTCAGTGCTGTGCAGCTGATAGTATGACCAGATGAGAAGCGGTATGAGAGAGGTTGGGAGTCGTCCGGACTCGAATGACACGGAGAGTGAGGGTATCGCGGGAAGTGGGGCAAAATTGGATTGTGGTGGAGAAGCAGCGGAGCACATGTTCGGACGACCGGCTTGGGACTTCGGACAAGCAAGCAACCATCGCTGCTTCCTAACCCGTCCACTGATCCTCGGGCAGGAAAGAAAGTCGGGCCGTCGCTACCCTGTATCTATAATCTGCGTCTTCCTAGCTTCCTGCGAAAATCTTCCTCTCTTACCTCGACAATCCACAGCTCACACTCGTTGACCATGTCGACCATCATCACACCTCCCGAACCGCGGACCTTGTTCCCACCACTCCTGGCATGTCTACCCACAGCCTTCATGTCCCCGCGACCTCCGCCAGCGCTGCTACCTCTGCTCTCGCCCATCCTACGTCAACGAGTCAACCTCCTCGCTGCCAATGCTTCCTCAGGCCAAGGCGGCTGGCTCAATCTGCTCTCCTGGTCGTCATCCCGCTCTTCAAAACTCGGCGCCAAAGCTGAAAACCTGCAATTGGAAGCTCATCCCGTGTCTGGCGAGCTCGAACTCGAAGACATTGACAAGATTGGCTACAGAAGAGTGGATGAGGAGACACTGCAATGCTGCTTGCAGGTCGAAGAGTTTGGACTATTGCCTGTGTACATGTGGTGTGAGAACGATGCAGAAGGCGGTCAAGTCGGTGGCACAACTGGCTGGAGGCTAGCAGAATTGCGCGCCCTCGAGGACCTCAGCGAAGACGTTGCCCAATGGTCCGAGTCCATCGACGCAGCAAACGATGTCTTCGAATCAAAGTCGCACCCGAACGCCCCTTCCACAACCATCCCTCAACAAGCAACGGCCGAAGACGACGATGATGACGATGACGACTACTGGGCCAGCTACGACAGAACGCCCAACAACAGAACTCCCGCTCGCACACCTGCCAAACGCGCTAGTCCCGCGCCTGGCACCAACAATTCGTCGAATCTCGCTCCCACAAATGACGAACTCGAGTACTTTGCCCGCTACGCCGCTGAAGTCCAACCCGCCCTCGATGAGCATGACCCCGATGAAGAGCACCCTGAAACCGCAGACTCGACTCTGCGCGGTGGTGAGCTCAGTGCGAAGAAGGCAGCAGGAGAACCAAACACCAGTCCCGCTCCCCCTATGTACGCAGCCGAGAACAACGAGTTCAACAAGACACTCCAATCACAAAAACAAGAGCTGGAAGCACCGAGGCCTACATCCCCGGGCAGCAGCGTAGACGTTCTCGAACGTGGTGCCGAGGACATGACAAGAGCAGAGATTGGCGTGAAGCAATTCATCAGCACCGAAATGAAGAGCATGTTCCGTCTTGCCAGAAGCGTGGGTATGGGCAGAGAAGAATTCGAGAGGATCATCAAGACCGAGATTGACGTCTTGAGCATGCTCGAGGCCGATGATTGAAGAAGAGACATGCGCAATCGTGTTCATAGCGGGAGTTTCCTTGGGGCAAAGAAGCATGCATTTGACATGAGCATTTGGGGGGCATGGACGGTTTGTAAGAGTTGTTCTTCTATTCTTCTTCGGGATACCACTTTGCATAGACCTTCGAACATATAACACATCTCTAAGTGCAAAAACGACGGTCGCGTAACAAACGTTCATCAGCAATGATCTGCTCGAGGTTTGGAGCTATTGAAACGACAAGTAAAGAGGTTTGTAGAAAAAGTATCATTGTGAGGAACCGGCCAGAGAAGCAACAAGGACTTGAAGGTCGTTCAGCCATTATGCAGAGCGCACTAGATCATCGCTGCTTGCTCAGTCTATCCGTCCGCGTTCCCAGGTGACTAAAAGCATTATGGAGTATTTCGATGTGTGCGAAAGAAAAGGGGTATGATAGAAAAGTCATGTGTAACGTGTGATTCAGTATCGTCGAAGCATCAAGCAGATAAGTCCGACATAGGAATGTCATGCTTGCTCGATTCGCTTGTTGGTCTCGATGGCTTCTTCGCAACCTGAACACCGTTGCGAGCAATGATGCGGTTGAGCAAGACACCGGGATGCAGGATGTTGAAGGCGATCACAAGAGCCGCCATAGGTGCGCCGTCAAGAGCGATAAAGTATCTTTCGGTCTCAATGACGTGTCCAGTCCATCCGCCAGCAAGCTCGATCGTACGATAAATGCTTCTCATGATGATAAGAAGGATCGAGAATGAAGTAACGAGCACGAGAAGTTTCATATCCTTGTCGTTCTTGAAGGCAGGAAGGCTCAGCTTGGTAGATGCTCTGTACAGGAACAGAAAGAAGAGAACACTGAAGACGATGACCGAAGCCAGCTGGAAGTCGATACCAGCGACCATGATGTTGGTGCCGATTTTGGTGTTGCCCTGAGGCTCCGAGTTGAATGCAACAGCTGCTGAACCACCACCGACAGCCTGAATGACAAGAGAGATGACATCGACGGTACAGAAGATCCATAGATACCAGACAGCTCCAATTGGGCTAACTCCGGGTCCGGCAATGGCGATCATACGTCCAAGGATGACATATATTCCAGCAGTAAAGAATGTGGGTGCTGTGCAGATCGTCAGCTCAAGGTCAAAGTGTGAACAGCCTTATGGAATCATACCGATGATCAGCGTGCAGATCTGCATCAGGAAGGCATTCGCATTGTAGGCACATTCACTTGACCAGGATCGGGCAGCCCAGCCTATTACTTCCGCTGTAAGGATCAGTTAGCATGGTACGTATATGTCATGCCGATAAGCAGAGAAAGACAGCGGCACACTGCCCGTGTTTCCGAAAAGGCCAGAGCATTCTCAGAGAATCCTCTGTGTGAGGAAATAGCATTTTATCTCATGACCTTCTTTGCTGACGACAAGGGGAGGGGTCAAACATACTCAGAGCACCGACAGCAAAGACCAAGTTCCAGAGTGCTCTCGTCTTGATGGCCTGGAAGGTGTGCGCAATCATCGACAATCCGAAGAGAATGCAGTAGACAATGCCAGCAGCCAGCGAAGGCACATATCCATATGCTGTCCTTTGCGCTGGGTTGTATGGCACGCAGCCAGCCGATCCGATAGCCATGGCAGTTCCGTTGTGTCGTTTGTCAAATGTCTTTTTTCTGTAGGAAGCCGATAGATCCGGACGGCGACAGTGCGTGGAAGATTGACTGTGACACCGGGTGGTGTCTCTTGCTGTGATAGCGGTGAAGATGTGAAAGCGAGAAACCAGGAGTGGAAGGAGAATCACGGTGCCCTGACCTACATTTACTACTGGGCCCCAGCCTACTTTTCTACGGTTCAAGTATTAATTGCACCTTCCCGAGATCATGAACGGGAAAGATGATGGCGCGGTCGAAATAGGAATCGTTTGCGAGCGGGCGGGAAGCCACTAGCGCCTTTCTTGACATTTGACACTTCGTCGTACGTCGTATCCCTCGCGATCGTTTGCCTAAACTTCGAGGCTGTATCTTGGTATAGCCTCCATTGTGCTCACTGCTCACACAGTCTTGCGCGACTTTGTTGCTTTACACTGCTTACAGCATTGTCAAGAAATGGCGTCGGAGTACTCGGCAGTGTTATCCTGCGGTCTGACATCTTGTAACCGTGTTCCTTCTATCGATCCTTCGAAAAACATTCCATCCACTCGGCACAAAATCCGTCCGATGGAGAGTACATCCACACAGTCACAAAACCCAGCCTCGGAGGACCATGGGACAGATGAGAATAATATTCTCGTGAGGCCAATGTACCCGTGTCTGCCTTGTTCTTGTCACATTACACCTCTCCAATGTACCCGCTTCGTGCAAGGCCTCGTCCAAGCATGGTGTCATGGGCTGAGCAATGTACGCATATGTACGAGGCAGATATGACCATTTCTGTCCACTCAACATCCTAATTCACATGATCGGCAGGGATCGATGGTACCTGCTCAATCAGCAGATATTGGAAGATGCTGAAGCTCTTCACGGGCAGTAAGGGTATCGCCAATCAGGGCAACAGCCAATGCTGTACGATCTGTGCATTGTCTTCACAGCCACAGCCAAACAAGTCGTCTCTCTTCTCGATGCATGATCTTCCTTCCACCCACAGATTCCACGTCCGGGCTGCCGAAAATTCTTTCGTCAACCTTTCCTTCAACCTTTCTTTTTTGACCTGATGGATACTTCGAGAACAAACGATGTGTAGACTTGAATACGCGCCTTTCCGGACCAGCGTTTGGACGTATCTTCAGCTGACCTCTCGAACTGCTCGACCCCTCGCTTTGATGAATGGCGTGCTTTTGGAAAATTTCAAGACATTCTTGTGTTGGTTTGACAAGCAGAAGAAGGCAGCATACGACATGCATACCAAAGCGCCCAGAGAATTTCACCTGCCGGTATGATGCATCTTGGCCTTTTGCTGAAGTTGTTGCGGCTGCGGAAGTTGCACAGCATTAAACCTTCGGTCTTGCAGGCAGAGTCATGGCGAGTATCATCATTCGAATCAGTGGTATGGCGAGTATCGTCGTCCGAATCGGAGGCATGTCGGGAACCATCATCCGAGTCATTGCCATCTTGCGAAGAGCCATCGTCTGAACCGATGTCGAAAGCGCAGGAACCTCGAACGTGGGCTGGATCGTCCCAAAGGCAGTAACAATCTTTCCACTTGTAGTTTTCGGCTTCGATCTAACAAGCACATCAGCACTGCGTACAATTGTGGATTGCAGAATGACATACACCTTTGCAATGATAAACGTTGTGAGCTATCTCCCAGGTGTGCTCTGGTCCACCACAATCTTCACATTCGAGCATGTCAAATCCGGTTGGGCATTCTTCTTCGTCAGAATCGTAGCCATGCCCAGTGTCACTGTCTGAATCAGGCGTATGTCGGGCATCACCATCATCCAAGTGAGTTTCATGTTCCGAAGAGCCGTCGTCCGAGTCGGAGTCGAAAGTGCAGGGACGGCGACAATTGTATGGGTCGTCCCAATTGAGGCAGGGACAATCTTTCCACATGTAGTCTTCGGCTTCGATCTAGGAAGCGTATCAGCATTGCTTGTGGTTGTGGTTGTGGCTTACAGAGGTGCTTACACCTTTGCAATGGTAGTCGTTGTGGTTTATCTCCCAAGTGTGCTCTGGGCCACCACAATTTTCACAGTCGAGCATGTCGAGCCCAGCTGGGCAACCTTCTTCGTCTAGACCATGACTCAAGGGGTTACGCTGCGCCTCAGCGAAGGTCTCTCCGGAGTCGTCGTTCTCCGTCGCCAGATCCAAACCTCCCAAGCTTTCCACAAGCCGAGTAGTGTTGACGTGTGTTGCAATCTGGTTTGACGACTCGGACAATGTTCCGTCGTCGATAGGTTGGTGTGAAGACGAACTAGACGCGGCTGTGAGCGAGAAAGTTGGCGATGTCGATTGATCGGTAGCCTGCAAGAAAGTCTCCTGATAGCGCTCTCGGTGCTCTCGAAAACGCAATTGTGTTGAGGGCTGGCGCACACAAAGTGGAATAATTCTGTCAGGAAGGGAGGCAGACGCCATCAGCACAAAACCAAAGAGCAGCCACATTGAGGAGGGCCAGATGAGTGATATGGTGGCGGAGAGTCTTGAGATCGTTTGGGCGCTGGCGCTTGGAAGTAGACTTTTCTTGCGTGAGTAAGGTAGTCGATGAGGGGATGTCTTGTTACACGCACTTGACGGTGCGTCACGCTTGCAATGCCTGGATGTGGAATTGAAAACAAGCATTTAAGGAAGCTTAATATGAAAATGGCAGCTTGAGGAGTCTGGTTTATTCACTTCGAAGCGTGATATCATACCTCAACTGACGGTCTAGGAAATTGGTGTCGTACGTTTGAGTGATTCTCAGAAAAAAAGTTGCCTTTTCGTCCATGCCTACTAATGTTCTCTCGCTTGCCCTTCCACCTTCTTTTTTTTTTTTGGTTCAAAGTCGCAATCCGTACATGCCCTTCTCACTTGCATGAAACAACACCAAGATCACCCCCTAGCCATTCACAACTAACAGCCGTCATTCTCTTCAGTATCAACATCACGTCCACCGCCTGTGTACGCAGTCACAACAAACATCATGTCTTCCATCAATGATCTGCGCGCCAAAATCATCCGTAAGTGCTTTCCATCCATCCAGTTCGACTATCTCGTTCATGGTGCCTGTATATGGAAGATTTTTTTTGTGATATTCACATCACTGAGCGCCGATCAGTCAACTGCGAACTATCATTCATCGAATTCAATGTCTTCACCATCACTATCTCAGTCATGAAGCGCGGTCAGCTCGAAACTCACACTGCTTACGTCGTTGCCGGACCCCAGCGTGCAACCATCGCTCGTGCCAGTGGAAGCACTGCTGAAGAGGCCCTTGAGAATCTTGTCAACATCACTAGCGCTTGATTGCAGGACCGTCGATTTAGAAGAGAAGGAAGGATGTGTTTCCATGCAGAACTAGCACAAAAGCTGTGTCTTTGATGATCATTGTCCTTTCGTCACTAAGTCTCTCACACAAACCAAGTGTCTTCCGACATCTTGTTTGTACAATGTTCTCTTTCCTTCTTCTGGTCTTTGTGACTTGTCCGTAAGAAGTCCGAGCAGTTTGAGGCAGTTGATACTAGACTCTTCTCATCTTTGTTGGAAGATAAAGTTACCCTTGGAAGTCTTTGTCAAGAACACACTGAAACATCGATCCGCTTAGACTCTCGAGTCTATCAAACAAGCACGCGAGAACAATAAAGCATCGAAAGGAATGCAAAGGTGAAAAGATCTAGAGGTAACAAACACAATCTTCTGCTGGTCTGAATTCTCCATTGACGCCTAGAATCTGTCTACTTTCACGACCAAGCAATCAAAGACGTCTATAAGATTTTCGGATTGACATTCGATCTCCCTTTTCCTACCATCTCACAATCGTCCAGATAAGAAATCAGCACATCATTAGCAGCAGCAAAGGTCAACTCTCCAAGAAAGATCAGAATGTCCGACTTCACCAACCTGCGTCAGCAAATCCTCGGTACGGCATACTAATCCACTATTCTCAGCATCCGCCATCTCTCTTACTAACGCACGGACACACCAGATAACTACTACTTCCAAGCTACCCGCGAGAGCGACCCTTACATCATGATTGCCAAAATCTCCGATATCGACTTCCAAGCCTGGGTGATCGACAAGTCTTTCAACAACAATGACAGAGTGGCTGGAATGGCTGGGTCTAATCCCGAAGCCGCTCTCCACAATCTGCTTATCAGGACCTGTGAGCGGGCTGCGGTTGTCCTTATTGATGAGTCCAATCGTGGGTCTGGAGCTACATCTGACGCGGGTGCTTGAGAAGGGTGAATTATGCAGATGACAGTCACTGTTACGCCTAGACTTGATGCTGCGGAAAGTTATGGAGTGGCATGAGGAAGCTTTGAGTCGATGGACGGGCCAGAGTAGCTGCCGGTACTATGAGAAGGTCGAGAGCAAATCACACGAACAACATCTGTGCCAAACCAAAGGCTGATAAGTGGAAGATTCAATGAGGAATGACTCAAAGTCCTGCAAAGTACCCAAACGTATTCCATCATCATTCTTCTCCAGCACGTATCCTTTCCCAGATTTACAGTCCTCAACATATCCCCTATTGAATTCCTCCCCAATCTTCTCTATTAAGTGTTCCGTCATATCCTAGACAGTAGCTCAGGGACCAGCCCATAACCTTCAAACACCATTAGAAACCCACCAAGAACCAGTCCAGAACAACATAGCCGACTTACAGCAGTATCCAAAATCCTTTCAACTCCAACGATAAGCAGGTGCAAACTCTTCAACCACGGTATTACTCGTAGTATTTGTCCTTTTTGTCATGCGGCTGTACTCGCTACCGCCTGACTTGTACATGAAGAATTCGAAGAGGGTTTGGAAGATCTGCGTGATGGTGATGGTTCCGCCGAGAGTGAGGATGAAGAGAATGGCCTTGATGATCGGGTTGTACATGATGGCAGAAGATATTGTGAGGGAAAGGTGTGTGCTTTTGTTGTTTGGTTGTAGGATAGGAGAGATGTTGATGGTAGTGTTTTCGTTCTGCTGTGGCTATGGACAGCTTTTATATTGCTCTACACTTATGAAGACTATTTTAGAAGTCGTCGGTGTCGATGTGAGACAATCTTTGAACAAAGGTCGCAACACAATGAATAAGACCACTGTCTTAGATATTCATGTCTCGATTACTGATGTATAATGCGGGACATGAAGAACAAAGAGAAGCTTAAAGATAGTTATAAAACCAGTCCATTGGCTTATGTATAATGTGGATTTGATGCTTTCTAAAGCAAGAGGCATGATGAGACACTGCAATAGGACAACAGAAGGATTAACGATATAGCAAAATGCATCTGAATTTTTCCTCCATTCGTAGAAGCGACACCATGGAGACTGCTGAAGTACCAATATCTATATAACAATGATAGCCATTCCGCGTAGACAGTCATGCACAGCTTGCAGTCCTCTCCATCAGCTTGGAGCCATCCGATGCTTCGGATTCACAGAAATGCAAGGTACCGGATCTCAATAGCAATGTAGGTCGACCGTCCTATAAAACTGAGGTTGTTTACAGCCATGACAGAATGACTCTGCAACCTAGCAAACTTAAGCGTAATCGGTGAAGATGCTGTCATCTCGAGATTGTTGACCAGCAATTTGGCCGCTAATCTGAGTGCTCAATCTTGATCTTCTTCGAGGGTCTTTCTTCAGCTTTGATTTCATGGAGCTGTCCTTCGGAATCGGATTTTTGAGGCTGATCTTCGAACTTGATCGCCTTAGACTGCGGCTCGACCCTGATTACTTGAGAGTACTCCTCGACTTGGGTTCGCTTTTGAGCTCGTTCTCCAGTGCCTGGGTTTGGTGTTTGGCCGGATGCAACGTGCATCTCATCGCCTTGTTTGGTTTGGTCAACTTGTGGAATATTGACAGACGTATTGTGGGCCGGCAATGAAGATATGTCATGTTCGATCTGAGTCGCTTTGCAGAAGGGGGCAGATGGCTGACCAATCTGATCCGAAGTTGTCTGATCAAAGAAGCCTGAAGTGAGCGCTCCCTGAACGAAAGGTTGGGACACTGCCGGATTGGTCATAGCGGCTGAAACTATTCTGTCGTTCGGAATAGTAGGCGATACGACGTCGGTGGAGTCCTTGAACTTGGATGGCCAAGGTCCCATGTAGTTTGGTGTCATACTGAATTCCTGCTGATGGTGCTTGACTGGAGCGGCCCAGGTTGCCGAGCTGCTCATCGGGCGAGGAATGGGATTTGTGGCTTTCTGGCTCATTCCGCGGACGACAGCATTACAGAACTGCTGGGCACTTTGTAAGAACGGACCAAGTTCGGCTGGTGGAGCCATCAATGTCGGATTTTGAGGTAGTGGACTGGGCAGTGTAGGGACGACCGACGAGGAACTGCCAGAGTTGGAGCTGGATCCTTGCGCGAATGTGTAGACGGGCAAATCCGGTGTCGTTGCCATTCCTGGGTTGCGATCGGTTACTTGATTTGCTGTCATAGCCTGTTGGATTATGGCGGCCGTGGTTGACAACATCCATTGTTGCGGACCCATATCCAGCAGTTCAAGAAGACTTTGCAAGGCCGCTTGGAGCGTGGTACCATAGCCGGTCAATCGAGGGTAACCTTGAGGTTGGACGTATGCCCACCACGTAGTTTCTTTGTCGAAGATGATGTTGGGTCTTTCTTTCTTGATCTTGGTCCATTTGTGTTTGCGATAGGCATCTGGAAGCAATTTGTGAGCAAAGTCATACATCTCGCAGTGGTACAAGATTATCGTACTCTCAATGCGCGAGCCGAGACCCTGCAAAGGGGATAACTCATTCATCGTGGTCAGATGGCAGTGATCAGAAACCAGCAGTGATATCGTGTAGGTGAGCTGGCGACTGGGAAACTGATGGTAGTCAATGCGAACTCAACTTGTTATAGGTTTGTGGGAAGGACGAAGACTCGCAAGTGCGAAAGCAGCTGATGCAGTCCGCGTCTTGTCTAGAAAGGCAGTCGCAGCGCGCGCCGAGATTGCCGTGCGAACTAAGAAGGAGCTTTCGAGCCTTACTACCTCACGATGCGTCTCAGCAATCCTCTCTCAAAATGTGTAAGGAGAAGGAAAGAAAACGCTGGGATGTTTGGAACGCAATCGCTCCATGAAGAGCTCTCATCATCCTTACCTTCACTTCTCGGCATCGCCTCACTTACTTGATATTCCAGCAGAATCCCGCTCATATCAGAGTTGGGTTCTGTGGCTCACATGTACCACTCGATGGAAACAACACAAAGTCTAGTGTAAATAGAATCCAGGGGTTGTGAGTTCAACTCTCAGCCTTGGTTGGTCTCGATCATGACTTTGGGAGTTTTTCCCCCAAGCTCGCTTGGTTCTTTTTGCTTCGTGAGTGTTCATGATTATATTTATTTTGTGCTGTGGTATTACTAGCATACGGCTAGCAGTTTTGTTTGTTGCGGGTGTTGTTGTTGCTCGAGATATTTGTATCAGTTGGAGGAGCAGGGAGACAGCGTTGAACATCTTTGTTTTCGATGAGACAACACAAGCAAAAAAGAAGAGAGTGATGTTAACGGACCAGATTGCAGGTGCAGTGTCTTGTCAGTGCCCACCGGTGATTCGAACACGGTGCAGCAAATTTATTGCTACGCTCTGAAAGTAAGAGGTGCCCAACGACATGTTTCTCGCCAGCCCCTGATCAGATTATCCATCAGATATCCCAATCGCATTGGCACATAAAGAGGTAGACGGAATCAAGCATAGACGTCAAGGCAAGAAGGTATTGGTAAACAAAGAATCAGTCGATGAATGTACAATATGGTTCTTTGGTTTCCTAATTACAGCGAGACTAATTAATCGTCTCTCTTCTCGACGCCCATTTCTTTTCTCAGCTTGATGATGGCCTCGCGGATCATATCGGACTCCTTCTGGACGCGCTTCAGCTCTTGCAGGTCCTTCTTGATCTGCGAATGGGGGTCCTCGACCACTTTACCGGTGGTCATATCGATGGCGCCGAGTCCTGGGTCCCGCAGTGCATCCGCAGCTTGCTGTGAGAGCATGTCCATCTCAGCACGCGCGACCTCGTTCTCGTGGTCAAAGTCATCGAGCAGGCGGCGAGCATGCTGCGGTGTCGGTTGATTCTCGACCTTTTGAGGCAACCATTGTTGGCCATTCTCCAGAGCCTTGAGTTGCAGCCTTGTCTTTTGCGAGTCGGCGATGCACCAATCCAGTCGCGAAATCTCGAGGTAAGTCTGAGTATGCAAGTGTCCCATGAGTTCGGCATCGACACGACGCTGCTCCCTCTCCCAGTCGTCCTTGTCGGTCATATACAATTGGTTTTGCTTGGAAGCAAGTTCGTAGAACAACATGGAAGCTTCGTCTGCCAGTCTGGATCGTCTCTCTTTTAGCTTCTGAATATGCGATTCGATCTGTTCGACAGCCTCAGCACCAGGCTGCCACTTGTAGTTTGGTTCGGGGAAGAAGACACGCTCTCCTTCGCGCATCTCACTGAAGTGGGGCTGTGGATCTTGTTCATCGACGTCCTCCTCTTGAGCAGCCTGGGCGGCCTTCTCAGCAGCAGCATGAGCCTCCTTCATCATCGCGTTTTGAGCACCACCAATCTTGCTGAGCATGTCGGACATTGAAGTCATTCCAGGCTGTTGTGCGGCATCCGGACGGAGGCCAGCGTCTTGGATGGCCTTGTGCTCAATGAAACGCTTGACATCTTCTCTCCACATGTTACGTTGAGCCTGCTGTCTTGAGATGGTCTCGGCAATAGAGGTGCGGGTGTTGAAATGGTAGGCCTGGTTGAAGACGGAGCCGGCAAAGGCGCCACAGCTGAAAGCACCTAGCCAGCGTTGCCAGCCGGCAAGGGCCCAGGGCTTGCGCACAGAGGCAGCACAACCAACACCGATGAGACCACCAAGGAGTATGTAGTTGTCGGCATCGATGCTGAAGGGGCGATCGATGATCTTGGACTTTGGAATATCGAGACCCTTGCTCTCGAGGTAAGGTCTGGCGATGAGATGGCCGGCGTAGCGTTCAATGCCGACAGTAGGAATGCCGAAGAGAATGGTGGTCCAGGCAGCGGTCTTGAGACCTTGGGTAGGTGAACGCTTTGTGAGCAAAGCGAGACCAGCGACAATGGCGCCGGCGCCTCCAGCCCAGAAGGGGGCTTTGGTCAGGGCAGACTCATTGTACGGGGCAGGTCTGCTGGGGTAGGCGGGATGGATCCCTTCCCAGTTGGGCGGTAGAACTCTCATGGGTTATGCTGAGACATGGAAGTGTCGGGCGACGAGTCAATTATCTAGATGATATAATCGCTTTTACGCACTGACGTGTGAAGTCACACGCCAAGCGCTTGTGTTCGGCGACTGAGGCTCGGCCGTTTCGAAAAACAGGCGCCGGATGGCCGTGCTATCTCGGCTAGATCCGAGATGTCGAGATCTGTCGCATCTTGCGGCGGCTTTGGCGCATTCTTGAAGAAGCTGGTCCACCGCATTCTGCGCAAAAGTCGCCTCGACGTCAGCATCCACGACAAGCACCCGTGACAAGTCGCAACCATGTCTGGAGATAGCCACAGCCGTGGTCAGAAGCGCAAGCTTGACCAGCAAGACGGAAGAGAATTGCTCAGCACCGGCGCCACTTTGTCGCGACTCAATGGCGACAGCGACCCGGACTCGACCAAGAATACAACCGACTCGCCCGCTGCAACTCAGGGCGTGAGCGACGATGGCGCCGAATGGACGACGGTCGATCGCAGCTCCAAGCGACACAAGAAGGGCGTCCACCAAAACTACCCTCAAATCACACACGCCCCAAACGCTCGTCTGCAATCTTTCGTAAAACTACCAGACTTGCAAAACCTCATCTTGTATCTACTCGCAGACGGCAGTGGTCCGCAATGGATCAGTGTACGCCACAAGAAGGACATTGAGCGTGTCGTCTGTCTCATGGTCCCCGGACTCGAAGCAGACATGTTCAATGCCAACATCAACCTGGACCCCACTCAAGAGACGCTCGCCAATCCTGCCCTTCAGCAGACAGAAGCCGCCACCGAAGACACACCTCCAGCTAAGAAGACGAAGATAAGCATCTCGCCTGATGACTACTATCCCGTCAAGCTTGTCTCGCCCAAGCTACCCGCTCCGTTACAGCCTTTCGCCGAAATGT